>ERZ772772.270-NODE-270-length-31872-cov-7.201747_pt1 | contig 31872 bp, 32 predicted proteins | sample MGYA00511484_ERZ772772 | MGnify/ENA primary metagenome ERZ772772 (study PRJEB29015, sample SAMEA2737913) | human oral metagenome | biome: human oral; feature: human-associated habitat; material: dental | place: China | collected 2088 ... | reverse complement strand
TGTACTGTCTGCGGCTCGCCGCCTTGTCCTGATTTAAATTTAATCCACTATAAATATACAGGCTGCTTTCCAAGCCGTTTTGGGGCTTTGGAAAGCAGCCTGTAGTTTTTTAGACGGCCTTGGGGTGCCGGATTCGAAAACCCGGCCTATGGCTGATACCGGAGCGGGTGACGGCTTGGGCTTGCAGTTGAACGGGCGGTAAGGTCGACCCGGGTGTTGCGGGTTCTGCGGAGGGAATTTTCAGGTAGCCTTTCCGGTTTGGCGGATTATTTGTTTACTGGTTTGTCTGCCGGTGCGGCAATGGCTTTTTCCGGAGTGTTGCCGGCCGGGGGGAGGGTGGCGTTGCCGGCGTTGCGGTCCATGCGGATATCGCCGGTGTAAACGGCGCCGTCTTCCACTTGCAGGGATTGGGTGCGGATATTGCCGGTTACGCGGGCGTTGGGTTTGAGGTGGAGTTTTTTCACTTCGATCAAGCCTTCGGTTTTGCCGAATACGATCAGATCGCTGCCGCGGATGTCGCCGTTCACCGCACCTTTGTCGCCGATGATGACGGTACCGCCGGCTTGTACATTGCCTTGGATTTGGCCGTCGATTTTCACCGATTGCTGGCTGAGGATGTCGCCCTGGATCCGGCATTGTGCGCCGATGATGGTGTCGATGGCGCTGGGGGCGGCGGCGGGCTGGGAACGGTCTTTTTTGTCTTTAAACATGATATTTCTCCGGAAGCTTGATGGGAAGGATGCCGCGCTTTATTTGGCGAGGCTGAGGAAGGTGGCGGGGTCGTGCGGCTCGTTGTTGAGGCGCACTTCGTAGTGCAGGTGCGGGCCGGTGGAGCGGCCGGTTGAGCCGATTTTGCCGACGAGGTCGCCAGCTTTAACCGTTTGGCCGGGCTGCACGTCGATGTGCGACAAATGGCCGTATACGGTGCTGTAGCCGTAGCCGTGGCGCACTTTCACTACTTGGCCGTAGCCGTTCATGGTGCCGGCAAATTCTACGGTGCCGTTGGCGGTAACGTACACGGGGTCGCCTACGTTGCCGCGAAAATCCAGGCCGTGGTGGAACTCGCTGCCTTTGCCGCTAAACGGGTTGTGCCTGGGGCCGAAGCCGGAGGAGAGCCCGCCTTGGGCCGGGCGGCCGAGCGGTACGGTGCGGGCAGCTTTGAGCAGATTTTCAATGGTTTGGCTGAATTCGGGCGTGTCGGCGGGGGGCAGGATGCTGCGTGGGCCGCCGGCTTGGCTGATGGGTTTGCCGGGCTCGGAGGCGGCGGGTTTCGGGACGGGCACGTTTGCGCCGCGCTGGCGCAGGTAGTTTTGCAGATCGGCCACGGCTTTTTCGGATTGGGCGAGCTGGTTGAGCTTGGCGTTTACTTCGGCGGAGCGGGCTTCTTTCAAGTCTTCGATTTGCTGATTGAGCGCTTGAGTTTGCTGTTGCTGTTGCGCAAATTGGCTGTAGCTTCGGTAGTGATGCCAACCCAAAGCCAACAGCGCGGCTAACAGCACCACCGTGGCCAGGGAGAGGCCGATGATGGTGGGTTTGATGGCGCGCAGCCGAGATTCAGCGATAACGAAGGTTTCGGTGCGGTGCTCGTCCAGCACCATCACCGTAACGGTTTTCTTTTGCTTATCCATTGATTTACATGGTAAATGAGTGATTACTCAGGTTTGCATTGTATTACAAAATGCTATCGTTTGGCAAAAACAAAACTATCGTTTGGCGAGCGGTTTGCGGTTGGGCAACCAGCTGCTTTCAGGTAGCCTCGCGCCTATGCGTGGCTTGTCTTGCTGGTTTCGCTATACAATTGGCTGCTGAAATACAGGAGGGGGAATGGGTAATTTTTTCTTCACTATGCGGCAGTTGCAACGGGAAAAAGAGCAGCTCGACCGTAATGTCATACAGGCTTTGTTTAGTTTGCCTGTATTTTGGCTATTCAGCATGCTGCTGGCTGCCGGGTTGGGTATGGGCGCATTGGTCACTTCGGCCGAGTGGCACAAGCGGCAGCGGCATTTGAGTGTACCCGTGGCCTATACGCACCATGCCAGCGCAGAGCTGCGGCGGCGCCAATGGTATGACGAGGACGACAACCTCCACGTAGTCGGCAGCATCCGCACTGCCGAAGGCAAACAGCTTCATTTGGATTGCCGCAACCTAGCCGACCCGTTGTGCCGATATGATGAAAACATTTGGCAGGGTGAAGAAAAGTTGCCCGTGCAAAGCATTACCCAAGCCCATTGGCTGAGCTACCATGTGATTACCGAGCTCGCCTACACCAAAGACGGTAGCGAACGGCTCTACCGTGCGGTCTTCAGCCCGCAGGAAGAAACTGAAAACTGGCGGCTGTATGCCCGCTTGTGGACACGTGCTGCCACCGTGGCCGGAACAGGCTGGTTTGGGCTCAGTATTGCTTGGTATCGGCGTGCCAGGCGGCGCCAAAAGGCACGGCAAAAGGCTACCTGAAACCTTTTCCCTGTTTCAGGTAGCCTTTTTCAGGTAGCCTGCCCCGCCGCCTTTCTTTTAAAATACGGCATTCCGCTTTTTCATTGTTTTTCATGCGCCTCACCCACATCAAACTTGCCGGCTTCAAATCTTTCACCGACCCCACCACCATCCACGTGCCCGGCCAGCTGGTGGCCGTAATCGGGCCCAACGGCTGCGGCAAATCCAACGTTATCGACGCCGTGCGCTGGGTACTGGGCGAAGCCTCGGCCAAACAGCTGCGCGGCGAGAGCATGCAAGACGTGATTTTCAACGGCGCCGCCACCCGCCGCCCCGCCCCCCGCGCCTCCGTGGAACTCGTGTTCAGCAATGCCGACGGCAGCCTGCAGGGCGCATGGGGGCAGTACGGCGAAATCAGCATCCGCCGCCAGCTCACCCGCCAAGGTGAATCCAGCTACTACATCAACGGCCAGCAAGTGCGCCGCCGCGACATCACCGACCTTTTCCTCGGCACCGGCGTCGGCGCGCGCGGCTACGCCGTGATTGAGCAGGGCATGATTGCCCGCATCATCGAAGCCCGCCCCGAAGAATTGCGCGCCCACATCGAAGAAGCCGCCGGCGTATCCAAATACAAAGAACGCCGCCGCGAAACCGAAAACCGCCTGCGCGACACCCGCGAACACCTCCAACGCCTCGGCGATTTGCAGACCGAACTCGGCCGCCAAGTGGAAAAACTCCAACGCCAGGCCGCCGCCGCCGAACGCTACCGCAGCCTCACCGCCGAGCTCAACCAAGCGCAAAACCGCCACGACTTCGCCCAATGGCGGCACACCCTCGCCGCCGCCGACCGCGCCGTCGCCGAACACGAACGCGCCCGCGAGCGGCAAGACGAACTCGCCCGGCAAAACCAAGCCATGAACGATGCCGTGCAAGTGTTGCGCCAAACCGAGCAGCAACAGCAGGCCGAGCAATACCGGCTCAACCAGCAGCACGCCCTGCTGCGCGAGCAAACCGCCCGCCTCGAAGAGCAAATCCGCTCGCGGCAGAGCCAACGCCAGCGCCTCGAACGCGAACAGGCCGCCGCCCAAGCCGCCATCCAGAAAATCGACGGCGAACACGCCGAGCTGCAACAGCAGCACGCCGCCGCCGAACAGGCTGTCGAACAGCAGCAGATGCAGCTCGAACTGCTCACCGCCGAAGCCGCCGCCCTCGAAGAGCAACTGCCCGAGCTCGAAGCCGCCCAGCAGCAGGCTGCCGAACAGCAGCAAAGCCGACACGACGAAGCCGCCCGCCTCCGCCGCGAGCTCGCCCTGAGGCAACAGCAGCTGCAACACAGCCGCCAAAGCATCAGCCGACTGCAAGAGCGCCAAGCCCGCCTGCAGCAGGAAGCCGCCGCCCTGCAAGGCGATGCCGGACAGGACACAGCCGCCGCCCAAGCCCGGGCCGACACCCTCGCCGCCCAATACCAACAGGGCGAGAAGCAACTGCAACGGCTCGAAGAGCAAACAGGCTACCTGAAAACCGCCCTCGCCGCCGCCCGCGAACGCGAACAGGAACACGAACGCCGCATCCTCGCCGCCGAAGCCGAGCAGAAAACCCTCGCCGCCCTGCTGGCCGACACCGCCCACCACAACTTCTGGCAGGGCAGCGAGCAAGCCGATGCGCCCGCCTTGTGGCAGCACATCCGCGTGCCCGAAGAATGGCAGGGTGCGCTGGCCGCCGTGCTCGGCGAGCGGCTCAACGCCCGCGCGCTGCCCGCTGATTTCCAGCCGCCGTCCCCGCTGCCCGAATCCCCCGCCGCCTGGTTCGACCGTGAAGCCCACGCCCACCGCGCCGCCAGCCCGGCTCAGGCGCTGATTCACCAAATCCAAGCCGAGCCGCCTTTTCAGGTAGCCTTAGCCCATTGGCTCGAAGGCATCTTGTGTGCCCCTAATTTGGATTACGCGCTGGCGCACCGCAGCCGCCTCGAGCCCGGCCAAGAATGGCTCACCCCGCAAGGCCACCGCATCGACCGCCTCGGCGTGCTGCTGCACCATGCCGACGGCGGCAACCGGCAAATGCGCCACCGAGCCCGCCACGACGAAATTGTTGCGGCACTGGCCGAATGGCAGCCGCAGTTTCAGGTAGCCCGAGTCGAAGCCGAAAAACTGGCGCAGCAGCAAGCCGAAGCCGAAGCCGAACTGCGCCAAGCCCAAACCGAACAACGCCGCCTTGCCGCCGAGTTGGCCGCCGCCCAACAGCAGGCCGGTGCCCTCGCCGCCCGCGCCGCACAAGCGCAGCAACGGCGCGAACACATTGCCCAAGAACAGGCACAGCTGGCGCAGGAGGTGGAAGAGCTGGCGTGTGCCGCCGAAATTCTGGCCGAAGAAGCCGTCGCCCTCGAAGAGCGCCTACCCGAGCTGGAAGCCGAGAGCCGCGCCCAAGCCGAACACAGCCAGCAGGCACAGCAAGCCATGCGCCAAGCCCGTCAAGCCGTGCTCGAAGCCGACCGCCGCCGCAGCACTGCCGAAATCGAAGCCCACCGCCAAACCCAGCAGCTGCAAAACCTCGCCGCCCGCATGGCCGCGCTGGTGCAGCAAAAAGCCGATTGGCAGCAACGCCAGAGCGAGCTCGCCCTCACCTACGCCGAAGACAACGAAGACGAACAGCGCCTGCAGCTGGAAGAACTGGCCGAAGCCGCCTTCACGCTGGAAGGGCAAATCCAGGCCGCCGCCGCCGAGTTGGCCGAAACCCAAGAGCAGGGCAGGCAGCAATACGCCCGCCAGCAGGCGCTGGCCGCCGAGCTGCCGCAGTGGCAGCAGGCCGCCCAAACCGCCCTGTTGCAGCAGCAGGAAGCCCTGCTCAACGCCAAACGCTTCCACGATAACCTCTTGGCGCGCCAGGCCGATATTGCCGCGCTCGAAGCCGAACAGCAGGCAGGCTACCTGAAAACCGACTGGCCGCAGCAAATCGACAGCATTTCCCGCCGCATCCAAGCCCTCGGCGCGGTGAACCTGGCCGCGCTCGACGAACTGGCCGAAGCCCGCGAGCGCGACGGCTACTACCAAAACCAACGCGCCGACCTGCAATCCGCCATCGCGCTGCTGGAAGAAGCCATCGCCCAAATCGACGGCGAAACCAAACAGCGCTTCCAAGCCACCTTCGATGCCGTAAACCAAAAAGTGCAAACCTTCTTCCCCACCCTGTTTGGCGGCGGCGAAGCCAGCCTGCACATGGTGGGCGACGATTTGCTCACCGCCGGCGTATCCATCATGGCGCGCCCGCCCGGCAAGAAAAACAGCACCATCCACCTGCTCTCCGGCGGGGAAAAAGCCCTCACCGCCATGAGCCTCGTGTTCGCCCTGTTCAGCCTCAGCCCCGCCCCCTTCTGCCTGCTGGACGAAGTGGACGCCCCGCTGGATGACGCTAACACCGCCCGCTTCTGCAATCTGGTGAAAGAAATGAGCGCCCAAACCCAGTTCCTGTATATTTCCCACAACCGCCTCACCATGGAAATGGCCGAGCAGCTCATCGGCGTTACCATGCAGGAAAAAGGCGTGTCTCGCATCGTGGCGGTGGACATCAAACAAGCGCTGGAAATGGCGGAAACGGATTGAAATTAAAATTTCAGGTAGCCTCCGCGCACGGCGGGGCTACCTGAAAGCCGACCAGGCAGACAAAATAAAATGTCGGCACCCTGCCGACCCATCCCAAAGGCTACCTGAAACATGGAATCCATCATCGAACTGCGCCACCTCAAAACCCTGCTCGCCCTGGCCGAAACCGGCAGCGTGTCCCTGGCCGCCAAGCGCGTGTTCCTCACCCAATCCGCCCTGTCGCACCAAATCCGCGCCTTGGAAAACCACTTCGGCACGCCGCTGTTCGAGCGCAAAACCACCCCCCTGCGTTTCACGCCTGCCGGAGAGAGACTGTTGCAACTGGCGCGCGAAGTGATGCCGCATCTGGCCGCCGCCGAGCGCGACCTGGCGCAGATTGCCGGCGGCGGCGCGGGCGAATTGCGGCTGGCGGTGGAATGCCACACCTGTTTCGACTGGCTCATGCCCGCCATGGGCGATTTCCGCCCGCTGTGGCCGAAGGTGGAGCTCGATATCGTGTCCGGCTTTCAGGCCGACCCGGTGGGGCTCTTGCTGCAACACCGCGCCGATTTGGCCATCGTGTCCGAAGCCGTGCCGCAGGCGGGCATCCGCTACCAGCCGCTGTTTGCCTACGAGATGGTGGGCATCTGCGCCCAAGATCATCCTCTGGCGGCCAAATCCGTGTGGCAGGCGCAGGATTTCGCCGCCGAAACCCTGATTACCTATCCCGTGCCCGACGATATGCTTGATTTGCTGCGCAAAATCCTGCTGCCCGCCGGTATCAACCCGCCGCGCCGCCACAGCGAGCTCACCATCGCCATCATCCAGCTGGTGGCCAGCCGGCGCGGTATCGCCGCCCTGCCGTATTGGACGGTGATGCCCTATCTGGAAAAAGGCTACATCGTCGCCCGCACCATCGGCAGCCCCCCGCTCACCAGCGAGCTCTACGCCGGCATGCGCAGCGACGACGCGCATAAACGCTACCTCGACAACTTCTGCCAAATCATCCGCGAACGCGGCTTTGCCGATCTGCCCGGGTTGAGTGTGCTGGAATAGTGGCACGGGCGTTTTAAAAACTGGAGAAGCCTGTTCCTCTTTCCCGTGCGAGGGCAGACGACAATCCGGAGGTTTGTATGCGGATGCCGAGAGGCTACCTGAAAATGAGCGGGGCGAATGCTGCCAAACCATACTTTGATTGTGTTCAGGCATGATTTTCAGGTAGCCTTTACCCGAATCCACACCCGAGAGCCAATATGTCTTCCGAACAACAAAACGACATCCTCAGCATCAACCAAGTGCAGCTGCTGCTCTCGGAAAAGCGCACCGCACTTTCGGTGATGCGCACGGGCATTGCCGTGCTGGCGCTGCCGCTTTCCATTTTCAGCGCGCTGATTGCCACTTCCAAGTGGTATAACGTGGTGGAAGTGTGGCCGTTGCTCATGTTGGTGGTGGGCATCAATTTGGGTCTGGCGGTGTTCGGCATTTATCTGATCGCCCGCTCCATGCTGCGCATGCGCCAATACGACCGCCTGATTGCCGATATTAAGCACAGCCACGATTCGCTACGGCGGCTGATTAAGTCGTAGGCAGGGTATGCCGCGCTGAACAGAAAACTGTGTTTCGGGAGGCGGATAGGGTTGCCTTATAGTGAATTAACAAAAACCAGTACGGCGTTGCCTCGCCTTGCCGTACTATTTGTACTGTCTGCGGCTCGTCGCCTTGTCCTGATTTTTGTTAATTCACTATAACGATGTGGGGTACCTTCAGCGGCAAAGTGTCGCATCTTTCCATATGACAAACAAAAAGGAGCCAGGGCAAACCCGGCTCCTTTTTTTCAGGTAGCCTGCCTGAGCTTTAAGGCTACCTGAAACGCATTTCTGCGAAGCCCAACATTACCGCTGCCGCTTCTTGCACAGCAGCGCATCCAGCGACCATTTGCCGCCGCCAGCCGCCGCCAGATACAGGAACACGAAGCTGAACAGCGCAGCCGCCTCGCCGCCGTTCATAAACGGAATCAGCGCATGGCCGCCGTCGGCAACGTGACCGATGAAATAAGCCACCGCCATCTGGCCGGAAAGGATACACGCTGCCGGGCGGGTAAACAAACCGAGCAACACCAACAGGCCGCCGCCCAGCTCCAGCATACCGGCCACGCCGTAGAGCGAGAAGAGTTGCAAGCCGTCAAACATTTCCACGTGCGGCAGGCCGAGCAGCTTGGCCGAGCCGTGCAGCATAAACATATAGCCCGCCGCGATACGCAATACAGACAGCACCATGCTGCGGCAGTTTTCCCAACGTGTATTCATGATTTTTTCCTCTTGATACGTGAAACAATGTGAATTGGAAGTACCTGTGCAGTATAATCATTTCCCCGTGGCGAAAACATAGCCGATCCAACAACACAGTTTTTCCCCAAGAGAAAACATGGATACCTTATTAAGCATGAAAGTGTTCTGCCAAGTGGTGCACAGCGGCAGCTTTACCCGCGCCGCCGAGCAGCTGGATATTTCCGTGCCCATGGCCAGCAAACACGTGGCGCATCTGGAAAAAAGCGTGAATGCCCGCCTGCTCTACCGCAACAACCGTCGCCTCAGCCTCACCGAGCAGGGCGAAGCCTACTACCGTGACTGCCTCTCCGCGCTCGACATCCTCGAGCAGGCCGCCGCTCGCGCCGCAGGCAGCACCGTCCGGGTGCAGGGCCGGTTGCGCGTGAGCATCCCCGTGTGGTTTGCCAATCCCGTATTTGCCGCTTGGATTACCGAATACCGCCGCCGCTACCCCGACGTGTCGCTGCACCTCACGCTCACCAACCACAGCGTGAATTTAGACGGCGACGGCGAAGACGTGGCGCTGCGCCTCTCCAAGCAGCCGGCCGAAAACCTGATTGCCCGTGCCCTGGCCGAAATTGACTTCCATTTGGTGGCCGCGCCCGCCTATTTGGCCGAACACGGCACGCCCGCCGCCCCGCAGGATTTGGCGCAGCACCAAGCCATCCTGCCCAGCTACACCGACGTCTCCGGCCTCACCCTGCAAGGCCGTGGGGAAAGCCACGCCGCCCACCTGCAAGCCGCCATACACAGCAACAACACCCAAATGCTCTACCAGCTGGTGTGCGCCGGTGCCGGTATCGGTTACCTGCCCGAATGGCTGCTGCGCGCCGACCTGCAAACCGGCCGCCTGCGCCGCCTGCTGCCCGACTACCGCACCGCGCCCGTGCCGTTCTACGCCGTGTACACCCAGCGCAAACTCTTGAGCGCGAAAGTGCGGAGTTTTATCGACTTTATGGTGGAGAAGGCCGCGAACGAACAGGCTACCTGAAAGTTGAATAACGGGCTGATTTCAGGTAGCCACTGCCCTGTAATCTATTGTAAGTATAGTGAATTAAATTTAAACCAGTACAGCGTTGTCTCGCCTTGCCGTACTATTTGTACTGTCTGCGGCTCGCCGCCTTGTCCTGATTTAAATTTAATCCACTATAAATATGTAATCCTCCTTTTCCAACCAGCAAAACGGAGTCACGCTATGAATAAACTTTCTCCCATCGCTGCGCTATTGTTTCTGGCCGGCGTTTTCGCCCACGTTCACGCTGTGCCAGCCCCAACTGCTCAGCAGCAGTGCCTTGCGTTGAAAAACAGCCAAATTGCCGATACCACCATCACCAAAGTCGAATGGTCGGACGGCGAAATTGCTGCCGACAAAATGTCTTCCTTCACCGGCGGCTCGACCACTGCTTTGCAGGCGAAACCGCATTGCGTGGTGGAAGGCGAAATCGGCGCGCGCACGGGTGCGGACGGCAAACACTACGGCACGAAATTCCAACTCAGGCTGCCTGAAAACTGGAACGGCAGCTTCCTGTTCCAGGGCGGCGGCGGGGTGGACGGTTTTGTCGCTCCGGCCGTGGGCGGTGTTCCTCTACATACCTCTACCGCCACGCCTGCGCTGATGCGCGGTTATGCCGTCGTTTCTATGGACGGCGGCCACCCCACGCCCACACCCGATTTCGGCGCAGACCAGCAGGCGCGGTTGGATTTTGCCTACCAGTCCACCGGCAAAGTTACAACAGTTGCCAAACAGTTGATTCAGAAAATGTATGCCGCCGCACCGAAACACAGCTACTTCATGGGCTGCTCCAACGGCGGACGTGAAGCAATGATGGCCGCCCAGCGTTATCCGCTGGAATTTGACGGCGTGATTGCCGCCAACCCCGGCTTCCGCCTGTCGCGCGCCGCCGTTGCCCAGCAGTGGGACTACCAACAGTTCATGAAAGCCGCCCCCAAAGACGCACAGGGTAACAAAATCTTGGCCAACGCCCTCACCCAAGCCGATTTGGACAAAGTGAGCGAAGCCGTGAAAAACCGTTGCGACGCGCGCGACGGCCTGAAAGACGGCGTGATTAACGCATGGGAAAGCTGCGATTTCAAAGCCGAACACGCAGGCCTCTCCCCCGCCAAAACCGCCGCCCTCAAAGCCGTGATGGACGGCGCGCGCGACAGCAAAGGCAACCAGATTTACAGCGGCTGGTATTACGACACCGGCCTGAACCAGCCCGACTGGCGCGCATGGAAACTCGGCAGCTCGCAAACAGCCAAACCCGATTCGCGCGGCGTAACGCTCGGCGCAGGCTCGCTCACTTGGTATTTCATGACCCCCGCCGTTCCGAACTTTGATTTGGACAAATTTGATTTCGACCGCGACACGCCCAAAACCTACCAAACCGGCGCGATTAACGATGCGGTGTCCACCGATTTGAGCAGCTTCCGCACACGCGGCGGCAAACTGATTGTGCTCACCGGTGTGTCTGACCCCGTGTTTTCCGCCAAAGACCAAGTGGCATGGTCCCGCCAAATGAACGCCGACACGCCAAACGCCCAAAGCTTCAGCCGCCTGTTTATGATACCCGGCATGAACCACTGCGGCGGCGGCCAAGCCTTCAATGATGTAGACCCGCTCACGCTTTTGGAAAACTGGCATGGCAAAAACCAAGCGCCCGAGCGCATGATTGCTCAAGGCCAATCCTTCCCGAACAAACAAATGCCGATTTGCGCCTATCCGAAAGTTGCCACCTATACCGGCGGCGATGCGAATAAAGCCGAAAGCTTTGTGTGCCGCTGATGGGCATGAACAAAGGCTACCTGAAAAATTTCAGGTAGCCTTTTTTGCTGCCTAATCTGCGCCGTGAACATATCCCGGCTTGGGATAGCGGTTTCCTTGTGGGCAAGATCAAAGAAATAAGGCTACCTGAAAAACCGGCAATGCTGCCCTGCATTTTCAGGTAGCCTTTAAACATGAAATTACAGCTTCAGGGCCGCCCAATATTGCGGCAGGCGTTTGAGGCGTTGGCGGATGGCCTGGGCTTCGCTGTCGCCGTGTTCGGCAAGGAGGCGGGCGGCGAGGTCGAGGTAGGAGATGGCGGCCAGTTCGCTGTTTTCCTGATAATCGGCCGGGGCGGTGCAGCCGTCGGCGAGCAGGTCTTCGGCATCTTCCAGCAGGAGGGTGAAATCGCCCAGTATGGCGCGGCACATTTCCTGTACGGCTTGGCTGTTGCCGCGCCGTTTTTGCAGCCGCATCGCGGCGTGCATGAAGGGGCCGATTTCGGCGCGGTAGTGGGAAACCACGGCGAAGGCGGCGGTGCCCCAGCATTCAACGGCTTGCGGCAAAAGTTCGTAGAGCCTTTGCTGCTCGAGCCATTCGGCCAGGGCGCGGGCGGTGTTTACGATTTGGTAGCCATCCCGCCACACGTCGGCGCTGATGGTTTGCTTGGGATAATCGTTGCTGTTGGCGGCCACGTATTGGGCTTGGGTGTTGAGCGCTTTGAGGTAGGCTTGAATGGCGGGGATATCGGGCGGGAGTTGGCAGAGGGTGTCGAGTTTGCTTTGATGTTTGTCTTTGTTTTTGCTCATGCTGTGCCTTTCCAAAATAGATTTCAGGTAGCCTGCCGCAGGGATAACAGGCTACCTGAAAAGAGGATGGCGGCTTTCAGGTAGCCTGTTTGGGCTGCTTAATCCGCGCCGTTGGCAGCCAGCAGGAAGGCTTCGAGGCTTTCGGCTTCCTGAATGCACTCGCCGCTGTCGTGGTCGGGCAGCCATATCGCGCCGTCGTGCAGCATAAAGTAGTTGCCGCTGCCGTCGCCCGCGAAGGCGATACCTTGTTGCAGCAGTCCGGCGGGTAGGGTTTCGTGTCGGGCAAAATGGCGGCGCACCCATTTTGTGTTCTCCACCACCTGCGCCAAATCGTCGATTTCTATGCCCAGATAGCAGTTGGCGCCGAAACGCAGCAGCAGGGCGCGATACAGGGCGGGGAAGGGCGTGCCGAGTTCTTTTTCGGCGGCGGCAATTTCGGCCTCGGATACCGGCTCGCCCGAGAGGAATTCTTCCACCATGCCGTCTTGTTCGGCGTATTCGGAGCGGATAAGGGCTTCGAGTTGGTCGAGAAAGGCTGGCATGTGACGGTTTCCTTATGGTGACGGTGAGAGGGGAAGGCTACCTGAAAACGGAATAGGGGGATGAAAATTGCTATGCGACGGCGTCGGCTCGTCTTGGCGTACTCTCTCTGTAGGCCTTGTGGTTTGCCGCTTTGTGGCATTTTTATTTTAGCCCACTATGAATGGGCAGCAGGGCGGATATTGATGGCTGTTTGACAGTTGTTTCTGCTCACGGGAAAAGCAAAGGCTACCTGAAAACTTCAGCTATTGCATCAACCCGATAAAAAAGCTGCCTATATCAGGCAGCTTTCGGTTTTTTGTCCGCTTACTCTTCGCTCATAAAGCCGCGCATCTTCTGGATGGCTTTGGCTTCAATCTGGCGGATGCGCTCGGCGGATACGCCGTATTCGGCGGCCAGTTCGTGCAGGGTGAGGCCGCCGTCGTCTTGCAGCCAGCGGCTTTCCACGATGCGGCGGCTGCGCTCGTCCAGCTGGGCGAGTGCGTTTTGCAGGCCTTCGGTTTGCATGGCGTAGCGGGCTTTTTGGGCGATTTGCTGGGTGGGCTCGCTGCTGGTGTCGGCCAGCCAGTCGATGGGGGCGTAGCTGTCTTCGTCGCCATCGCTGTTGTCCGGCAGCAGGGCAACGTCTTTGCCGGTCATGCGCTGTTCCATTTCCAGCACTTCGTCCATTTTCACGCCCAAGTCGTCGGCGATGGTTTGTGCTTCTTCGGGCGAGAGGGCGTTCATGCTTTTACGCATGCTGCGCAGGTTGAAGAAGAGTTTGCGCTGTGGCTTGGTGGTGGCCACGCGCACCATGCGCCAGTTGCGCAGGATGAATTCGTGGATTTCGGCCTTAATCCAATGTACGGCAAAGGAAAACAGGCGAGCGCCGCGGTTGGGCTCGTAGCGTTTTACGGCTTTCATCAGGCCGATGTTGCCTTCTTGAATCAGGTCGGCTTGGTTGAGGCCGTAGCCATCGTAGCCGCGTGCGATGGAGACCACCACGCGCAGGTGCGACAAAATCAGTTTCTTGGCGGCTTCCAAGTCGCCTTGCAGCTGGCGTACGGCCAAGCTGTGTTCTTCCTCTGCGGTGAGCAGCGGGATGCTGTTTACCGTGTGAATGTATTGCTCCAGGCTGCCGTGGCCGCTGGGGATGGGCAATGCAAATGTGTTATTCATTGTTTCTTGATTCCTTTTAATATTTTCCGCCTTCGGCGGTATTCGTCTTTTTCTATCTCTTTAATTACAGACGTGATTAAACACCTATATTGTGTGATTTTGGTTTACGATAGGTTAAATTTTGTATTTTTTAAATTTTAATTTATTTTCTATATTGCATTAAATGGCGCTAACTCCGGGCAACCGTATTTATTTGCCCTCATTTTGCGGCTCGGCACTTGGCTCGCCGGCATTTTCAGGTAGCCTTTCCTCTGCGGCATCGGGAGCAGGTTTGCGCCGAGGCAGATAGCCGGCCAGCATCAGCAAGACGGTCAAACACAACAAACCGCACACCAGGGGCAGCGAGCCGCCCATTTTCATATACGGGGTTTCGCCACGATAACCTTCGATAGTACCTTCGAGCACGGTGCGGGTGTCGGGCGGGGCGAGTTTCACCACCCGGCCTTGCGGGTTGATGATGGCGGTGGCGCCGGTGTTGGTGGCGCGTACCATGTAGCGGCCGAGCTCGAGGGCGCGGGTTTGCGATATTTGCAAATGCTGGTGGACGGCGTTGGAACGGATAAACCAGCCCAAATTGCTCACGTTGGCCAGGAGGCTGGCCTGCTTGGCGGAAGCAATCAGCTCGTCGCCGAAGCCGTCTTCGTAGCACACGTTGAACGCCACGCGCTGGTTAGCCAAAATCAGTGGGGCTTGGGCACGGCCGCCGCGCTCGAAACCGGCCAGGGGCATGTTCATCATGCGGTACAGCGGCTCGGTGATGGCGGGCAGGGGTTTGTATTCGCCAAAGGGGACGAGGTGGTCTTTGGAGTAGAACGGGATGTCGTCGGGGCGGTCGGGGTGGTAATTGCTTAAGTTGATAACGGCGTTCAGGTAGCCTGTGCGCTGCTGGTTGTATTGGGCGATGCCCATGGCGAGCGCGCTGCCGTTGCGCTGGGCTTCGTAGGCGAATTGGTCGAGGATGCCGGGGTTGTATTCCTGCAAATCCTGCCGCATCACGGGGATGGCGGTTTCGGGCAGGATGGTGATGTCGGCATGGCTGTTGGCTACTTGCTCATAGTAGCTTTGCATGGTTTCGCTCAGATATTCGGCGTCCCATTTTAAAGTTTGCGCCACATTGCCCTGCGCCAGCGCCACAGTGGCGCTGCTGCCGTCGGGTTCGGTGAAACGCACTTGGCGCAGCTGCCAGCCGCCGGCGATAACGCCAATCAACAGCACGAGCGGCAATGCCCGCCGTTTCCAGCCTTGGTTGTGCAGCACCAGCACCAGCCACGCGCCACAAAAGGCGCACAGCAGGGTAAGCAAGTGTACCCCGCCCACGGGGGCATAACCGGCCAGCGGGGAAAGGTCGGCCACCTGGCTGTAGCCCAGCGAACCCCAGCCGAAGCCGGTAATCGCCCGCTCGCGGGCAAATTCGGCCAGCGTCCACAACACGGGTAATAAGAGGCCGATGCGCCAGCCGCGCGGCAAATGGGCTTTTTCCAGCAACCAGAAGCAGGCGGCGGGATATAGCGCGAGATAGGCGGGCAACAGGATGGTGAGCGGCAGGGCATACAGATTGGGCAGGCCGGATATGTCGTGCAGCGCAGTGTGTATCCAATAAAACTGTGCGGCGTAGCCCGCCAGGCCGAAGCAATACGCGCCGGAAACGCTGTTTCGCGGCCGCAGCTCGGTGAGCCGGATCAGGGCGCCGAACAGCAGCGGCATCAGCCAGAAATGGTAATATGGCGCAAATGCCAGCGGCGTGGCGGCTGCCAGCAGCATCACCAGCGGCCAGTACACGTAGCGCCGACGGCACCAATCCTCAAATTTTGCAACCCAATTCATGTTTTCAGGTAGCCTTAATAAAGAAGCGGCATTATATAGCCAAATCATTGCCGCATGGTGCTTTCAGGTAGCCTTTTCAGTTGGGGCTACCTGAAAACGCCATGGCCGGATACTTAAGGGAACGGCCTCGAAACTTCCCAAAATAAACTTGCGCCGCCGCCGCAAGCGGGGTAGGCTTCGCCCGTTTTTAATTTGTCTTATGCAAAATCACTCATGGAATCACACCACCGCCGCGCCGTTTACGCAGGCAGCTTCGACCCGCCCACCAACGGCCACTTATGGATGATCCGCCACGCACAGGCCATGTTCGATGAATTGGTGGTGGCCATCGGCACCAACCCGGAAAAACAGGCCACCTACACACTGGAAGAGCGCACCGCCATGCTGGAGGACATCACCGCCGAATTTCCCAACGTGCGCGTTACCCATTTCCACAACCGCTTTCTGGTGGATTTTGCCGACAGCATCCAAGCCGATTTCGTGGTGCGCGGCATCCGCAGCGGCGCCGACTACGAATACGAACGTGCTATGCGCTACATTAACGCCGATCTGCAACCGGCCATCACCACCGTCATCCTGATGCCGCCGCGCGAATTTGCCGAAGTGTCGTCCACCATGGTTAAAGGCATGGTCGGCCCGCAAAACTGGCAGAAAACCATCCGCCGCTACGTCCCCGATGCGGTGTATCGCAAAATCCTAACCGACCATGGCTGTTCGACTGAGGACTGATTGTCCACCATCTGCTTTTCAAAGCAGGCTACCTGAAAGCGGTATGCCTACAGAACGGGCATCTTCCCTTGGCTTCAGCTTTTTCAGGTAGCCTGATAGCAAACCAGCTTAACATTCGCTACAGCGTAGGTTCGTTTGCCGTACTTCTACCGCCTTGTATAAAAAACCAATTTGGCTTGCTATAGCCAACAAGCAAAATAAAGCACGATGTGATCGTGCTTTATTTCCATTCTTCAAACCGGATGGCTTTAGCGTTTTTGTTTAATACGCAGGTAATTAAGGGCTTTCAGTTCGGCCAGCGCAATCGCCAATGCTGCCTGGGCTTTAGCCATCGATTCATCATCTTTGGCTTGTTTCACACCGGCTTCGGCAGCTTTTCTCGCTTCCTCCGCACGTGCCTGATCCAGCTCGGCACTGCGTACAGCCACGTCGGCCAAGATCATGATCTTGTGCGGCTGCACTTCCAAAATACCGCCGGAAATAGCCACCAAAACCTCTTCTTCCTGCTCCGGCACCTGCAAACGCAGCACCCCGGGGCGCACCAAGCTCATAATCGGCTCGTGGCGCGGGTAAATACCGAGCTCGCCGTTTAGGGTTGGCACCACGGCGAAGCTGGCTTCGCCAGAGTAGATGCTCTCCTCGTTGCTGACCACATCAACCTGCATGATATTCATGCTGCATTCCTCAGTTCAGGGTTTTGGCTTTTTCCACGGCCTCTTCGATGCCGCCCACCATATAGAAGGCTTGCTCCGGCAGGTGGTCATACTCGCCGCTCAGAATGGCTTTGAAGCCGGCCACGGTATCGCGCAGCGGAACGTATTTGCCGGGCGAGCCGGTAAACACTTCGGCCACATGGAAGGGCTGCGACAGGAAACGCTGGATCTTGCGGGCACGCATTACGGTGAGCTTGTCTTCGTCAGACAGCTCGTCCATACCCAAAATGGCGATGATGTCGCGCAGTTCTTTGTATTTCTGTAAGGTAGACTGCACGCCGCGGGCTACATCGTAGTGCTCTTGGCCGAGCACCATCGGATCGAGCTGGCGAGAAGTGGAGTCCAGCGGGTCTACCGCAGGATAAATACCCAAGGAGGCGATATCGCGGCTCAACACCACGGTAGCATCCAAGTGGGCAAACGTGGTGGCGGGAGACGGGTCGGTCAAGTCGTCGGCCGGTACATATACGGCTTGGATAGAGGTGATGGAACCGGTTTGGGTGGAGGTAATACGCTCCTGCAAACGACCCATTTCTTCAGCCAAAGTCGGCTGATAACCCACGGCAGAAGGCATACGGCCAAGCAGGGCGGATACTTCTGTACCGGCCAGGGTGTAGCGGTAAATGTTGTCCACAAAGAACAATACGTCACGGCCTTTGCCGTTTTCGTCTTTTTCGTCGCGGAAATATTCGGCCATCGACAAACCGGTTAGAGCAACACGCAGGCGGTTACCGGGCGGCTCGTTCATCTGACCGTACACCATGGCCACTTTGTCCAACACGTTGGAGTCTTTCATTTCGTGGTAGAAGTCGTTACCCTCACGGGTACGCTCACCTACGCCGGCGAATACGGAAAGGCCGCTGTGCGCTTTGGCGATGTTGTTAATCAGCTCCATCATGTTTACGGTTTTGCCCACGCCGGCGCCGCCAAACAGACCAACCTTACCGCCTTTGGCAAACGGACAAAGCAAATCAATCACTTTAATGCCGGTTTCCAATAATTCGGTAGTGCTGGAGAGTTCGTCAAACTTAGGAGCAAATTGATGGATGGCACGGGTCTGGTCAGAACCAATCGGGCCTTGTTCGTCTACGGGGTTGCCCAGAACATCCATGATGCGACCCAGGGTGGCTTTGCCAACCGGCACAGTAATCGGCGCACCAGTATTTTGCACGGCCAAGCCGCGTTTCAAACCATCTGTACTACCCATCGCAATGGTACGGACAACGCCGTCGCCAAGTTGCTGTTGTACTTCCAGTGTCAAATCGGTATCAACCAGTTTGAGTGCATCGTAAACACGCGGAATGGCGGTACGCGGAAACTCCACATCGACTACCGCACCAATAATTTGTACGATTTTGCCTTGGTTCATTTATCTATCCTAAATATTCAAATCTGCCTGCCCTGCCATCTACACTGCGGCGGCACCGGCTACAATTTCCGACAACTCGGTAGTAATCGCTGCCTGACGGGATTTGTTGTAAATCAGGCGTAATTCCTTAATTGCGTTGCTTGCGTTGTCCGTAGCGGCCTTCATTGCCACCATGCGGGCAGACTGCTCGGAAGCCATGTTTTCACACAAAGCCTGATATACCACCGATTCCAAATAGCGGCGCACCAAATATTCCAGCACTAAGATAGGTGAGGGCTCATACACATACTCCCGACCGTATTCTTCTGCTTCCGATATTTCGTTCAGCACATTGTGGCCGATGGGCAGCAAGGTTTCCAAATTCGGCTCTTGGCGCATGGTATTGATAAATCTAGAATACACCAAGTGTACAATATCCAAACTACCGTCTGCATAGCGCTGGAAAACCTCAGTTAGCGAACCAAGCAGCACTTCCATCTTCGGAGTGTCACCCAAATTCACCGCACTAGCCACCACATTGAGACCGGCACGGTTACAGGCAGCCAAGCCCTTACTGCCGAAGCAGATAACCTCTATTTCCACGCCCTGTTGCCGATATTCTTGCACTTGTCCCAAAAACTTCTTCAGCAAATTGGCATTCAACCCGCCACACAGGCCTTTGTCGGTAGTGATCAGGATGAAACCGGCACGCCGAATGTTCTCCCGGCTTTCCAAGATTGGCAACTGCTTATGTTCAGTTTCTACCTGTGCCAAGTGGCTCATCACTATGCGCACTTTCTCGGCATAAGGCCGCGCCAAACGCATTCTGTCCTGCGTTTTCCGCATTTTGGAAGTCGATACCATCTGCATGGCTTTGGTAATCTTCTGTGTATTCTGTACACTACGGATTTTCGTGAGGATTTCTTTCCCTACTGCCATTTCAGACTTTTCCTTTTCTGCGGTTTAAGCCGAGTAGTTGCGGGAGGCTTTAAATGTGTTGATGGCTTCGGTCAAAACTTGCTCGTTCTCATCACTCATCACACCCTGCTGATTGATTTGATCCAGCACATTGGCGTGCTGCGTACGCACATAGCCTAAGAAATCAGCCTCAAAGGCCAATGCCTTAGATACCGGTACATCCTCGTAAGAGCCTTTGTTAATTGCCCACAAGGTCAAAGCCATTTCGGCAATACTCATGGTGCTGAATTGTTTTTGCTTCATCAATTCAGTAACCACTTCGCCATGTTGCAACTGCTTGCGGGTCGCCTCGTCCAAATCAGAAGCAAACTGAGAGAATGCTGCCAATTCACGATATTGAGCCAAAGCCAAACGGATACCGCCACCCAGTTTTTTAATAACTTTGGTTTGGGCAGAACCACCTACGCGAGATACGGAAATACCTGCGTTAATGGCTGGACGGATGCCTGAGTTGAACAAATCAGTTTCCAAGAAAATCTGACCGTCAGTAATAGAAATCACGTTAGTCGGCACGAAAGCAGACACGTCACCGGCTTGAGTTTCGATAATCGGCAATGCGGTCAATGACCCCGTTTTGCCTTTTACCTCGCCGTTTGTACGTTTCTCCACTTCATCGGCATTAATGCGAGCGGCACGCTCCAGCAGACGGCTGTGCAAGTAAAATACATCTCCCGGATAAGCCTCACGGCCGGGCGGGCGACGCAACAGCAGGGAAATCTGACGATAGGCAACGGCTTGTTTGGACAAATCATCATATACAATCAATGCATCTTCGCCACGATCGCGGAAATACTCACCCATCGTGCAGCCAGAATACGGAGCAATGAATTGTAGAGCAGCTGCTTCAGAAGCCGTTGCAGCCACCACGATAGTATGTTCCATCGCACCATGCTCTTCCAGTTTACGTACCACGTTGGCAATAGAAGAAGCTTTTTGGCCAATTGCCACATAAATACAGATAACACCAGTGCCTTTTTGGTTGACAATCGCATCCAATGCAACGGCTGTCTTACCGGTTTGACGGTCGCCAATAATCAACTCACGCTGACCACGACCAATCGGTACCATAGAATCCACTGATTTCAAGCCAGTTTGCATCGGCTGATCTACAGATTGACGCGCAATGACACCCGGAGCGATTTTTTCAATCGGCGCAGTTTCTTTAGCGTTAATAGGACCTTTACCATCAATTGGTTGACCCAGGGCATTCACGACACGGCCAACTAGCTCACGACCAACCGGCACTTCCAAAATACGGCCGGTACATTTAACTTGATCGCCTTCTTTAATGTGCTCGTATTCACCCAATACAATCGCACCAACCGAGTCACGTTCCAAGTTCATGGCCAAACCGAACGTGTTGCCGGGAAACTCCAACATCTCACCCTGCATGACATCCGACAATCCGTGCACACGCACAATACCGTCGGTAACAGAAATCACGCCCCCATAGGTACTGGCTTCCTGTTTTACATTCAGGTTTTCAATTTTAGATTTTAATAACTCACTGATTTCAGCAGGATTAAGCTGCATGAAACTCTCCTAATTTATCATGGCCGTATACAGGTTTTTCAGCTTCCCCCGCACGGACAAGTCCAAAACTTTATCTCCAACTTCAATTTTGATACCACCAATTAGCTCGGGCATCACTTTTAAGGTAGCCTCCAGCTTATGGCCAAATTTCTGTTGGCAATCGCTCACCACCTTGGCGAACTGTCCTTCACTCATCGGGAAAGCACTGTAGATTATGGCTTTTTGTATATGTTCCTTCGCCAACACCAGTGCTTGGTATTGGTTATATACTTCCGGTAAAACTGCCAATCTACCGCCTTCAGCCAACACATACAGGAAGTTTTTAAAATCCGTATGCTGTGGCGTGTGGATACCGTCTAATAATCCAATTAGGATATCCGCCTTCTGATGAGGGGCAATACCGGCATCGTCTAACAATGTGGCAAGCTTAGGTTGGCCGACAGCCCACGCCAAATCTTTTAGCTTTTCCAGCCAGAATTCGATTTGGCCTTTTTCAGAAGCCAATTCGAATAATGCTTTGGCATATGGCCTGGCAATGGTGGCAAGTTCAGCCATAGTTTTACAGCTCCTGCTTCAACATACCCAGCAGCTGGGCATGTTTGTCGGCATTAATCTCGCTGCACAAAATCTGTTCAGCACCTTTAACTGCCAGAGCAGCCACCTGCTCGCGCAGTGCTTCGCGAGCCCGATTAACTTCCTGCTCCACATCTGCCTTAGCTTGTGCAGCAACACGAGCAGCCTCATCAGAGGCCTGTTTTTTGGCATCCTCAACGATTTGAGAGGCTCGTTTCTCTGCATTGATGATGATTTCGGCAACCTGATCGCGACCTTCGGCCATCAGTTCAGCCACACGCTTTTCAGCTTGTTCGAAATCACTTTTTCCGCGCTCGGCAGCAGCCAAACCCGCAGCAATTTTGCTGGCACGCTCATCTAAAGCCTTGGCGATGGGTGGCCACACGAATTTCACGGTAAACCACACCAACAGGCAAAAGACGATTATTTGTATGATTAAAGCTGAATTAATATTCACTTTACTCAACCTTCACAGTTAGGGTTAAAACAAACATCAAAGGTTTGTGTAATCTTAACCTGCAACTGCCGGGGCAAACGGATTCACGAAGGCAAACAGCAAAGCAACGGCCACGCCGATCAGGAATGCCGCATCGATCAAACCGGCAATCAGGAACAATTTGGTTTGCAGCGGCTCAATCAATTCAGGCTGGCGGGCAGAGGCCTCCAGATATTTTGAGCCTACGAAAGCGATACTGGCCGCAGCAGCCACAGCGCCGAACGCAACGATCAGGCCGCAAGTGATGGCCAATGCACTATTCAAATCCATTTGAAACTCCTTATCTAAAAGTGAAAGTTAAACTACTACGAAAAAACAACAAACTACTAATGGGAACTATGTGCCTGGCCAATATATACGAAAGCCAAGGCAACGAAAATAAATGCTTGCAACACAATAACCAAAATATGGAATACTGCCCAAATAAATCCGGCCAAAATATGGAAGAAAGCCAGCACCGGATCAATCCAGGTAACTGCCTCGCCAGGCATCGCCCAAGCACCGCCCAACATGGCAATCAGCAAGAATACCAATTCGCCGGCATACATATTGCCAAACAGTCGCATACCGTGCGAAATGGTTTTGGAAGAAAATTCCACTAAATTCAGAATAAAATTGAATGGGGCCAGCCAAATACCAAACGGTGCAGTAAACAGCTCATGAATCCAGCCGCCCAGCCCTTTGATTTTGATGTTGAACAGGAAACAGGTAAGCAGCACGCCAATCGACATGCCTAAGGTAATATTCAAATCTGCAGTCGGCACCACGCGCAGCAAGGCATGATGATTACCGGTTGCATGCTGCCAAATCCACGGCAATAAATCCACGGGCAACAAGTCCATGGTGTTCATCAGAACAATCCAAACAAACAGCGCCAAACCCAATGGCGCCACTGTCTTGCGGGATTGCTCATTGTGAATAATGCCCTTGCACAAATTATCGATGAACTCGAACAAGATTTCTACGGCGGCTTGGAAACGACCCGGCACTCCCGGTGTGGCTTTGCGGGCGGCATACCACATTACCAGCGAACCGAGAACCGCCAAAAAGGCTGCAATAAAAAGGGAATCTAAGTTTACAAAGGAGAAATCGGCAATATTTTGCAGACCCTGTCCTTTGCTCACATCCGACAAACTGGTCAAGCTTTGCAAATGGTGCTTGATGTAGTCGGCTGCGCTCATGCTTTCACCGGCCATACTTCTTAACTTTCCAAAATATCAATAACACCGCATGACTCACCGCACCCAGCCCGACAATAAACGGAACGAACACGATGTGTTGGCGATAAAAAACGAACACCAGCGCCATTAACACGAGCGCCAGTACTATTTTTAAACTTTCTCCCAGCCAAAATGCGCTGCCGCGCCATTTCGGGAATTTTAGAAAAAACCTTAAAACCAGTACCGCCAAGATGGTGGGCACGGCGTAACATAAACAGCCCAACGCTGCTGACTTGGCTGCGACTGCGCCGGAAAACACCCAAAAAACAGCAACAAGTATCGCCGTGATTGCCAATTGGAGATAAATTGTTGCTGCCATACAGCCATCTTCATACACTAAATGTTAGCTCTTTAAATATAAGCAAAAACGACAACAAAGTCAAGAAAAGTGTTAATTCTTGTCAAACAATATCAATATTTCAAGCGTTAAAGGCTACCTAAAAAGCAAACATCTGCCGTTTGCCTGCAGCCGAAAGCACAGGCAAACCTTTGCTCAATCAGGCAACTTTACATCCAACTGCCGCATCAGGCGCGCAAAGGTTTCCGGGCTGTCGAAATGCAACACCACCTTGCCGCGCTTGTGGTTGGCGGTTTGCACTTCTGCGCGCACACCCAGCTTTTCCGTAAGCGCCTCGTTCAGGTAGCGTATATCGGGGCTGACGGTTTTCGATTTCTTCTCCTGCGGCGCCTGTTGCGCCAGCTGGCTGCGCCGTTCCACCTCGCGCACCGACCAGCCGTTTTTCACCGCCTTCTGCGCCAAGGAAAGCTGCTCCATCACCGGCAGCGGCAGCAAGGCCCGCGCGTGCCCCATTTCCAGCTGGCGTAAAAACAACATTTCCTGCACCGGTTCGGGCAAAGCCAGCAGGCGCAGGCTATTCGACACCGCACTGCGGCTGCGCCCCACCGCCTTGGCCACGGTTTCGTGCGTGAGGCCGAATTCGTCCACCAAGCGCTTCAAACCCTGCGCCTCTTCAATCGGATTGAGGTTTTCGCGCTGGATATTTTCAATCAAACCCATCGCCAGCGCCGCTTCATCGCCGATGCTCTTAATCACCACCGGGATTTCGGCCAAACCCGCCAGCTGGCTGGCGCGCCAACGGCGCTCGCCGGCAATCAGCTCGTATTGCGACAGGCCGTGCTCGCGCACGATAACCGGCTGAATCACGCCCTGCGCCTTAATCGAATCGGCCAGCTCCTGCAGGCCTTCGTCGTCCATTTGCGAACGCGGTTGGTAGCGTCCCGGCTTGATGTCACGCACTGGCACGCTGGTCAGCCTGTCGCCGCTGCTGTCGCCCACCGCGTCGGCCAACAAAGAATCCAAGCCCCGGCCGCCGAGGCCGCTTTTCGGTTTTGCCATTTATCTGTTTCCCAATCCATTCATTTTTTCAGGTAGCCTCTAAGGTAAGGAAGAAGGTTACCTGAAAATCCCAATTCAAAATCGCGCGTATTCTAGCACAGCGCTCATGCCGCTAAAAATCGCCCCACAAGGCCTGCATCGCCGCCAACGCCGCCAGCGCCGCCGTTTCCGTGCGCAACACCCGTGCGCCAAGTTGCACCGCCTGAAAGCCGTGCGAGCGGGCCAAACCCTCTTCTTCCGCCGTCAACCCGCCTTCCGGCCCAATCAGCAACACCGCGCTTTGCACCGGAGGCAGACTGCGTAGCGGCACGCCATCGTGCGGACTCAATAGCAAGCGCACCCCCGAGTCGACCGGCAGCGCAGCCAGCACCTGCGGCAAATCCGCAATCGGCGCCACCGGCGGCACCTCGTTGCGCCCGCATTGCTCACAGGCCGAGATGGCGATTTCCTGCCAGCGCCGCACCTTTTTCTCCGCCCGCTCGCCCGAAAGCCGCACATTTGAGCGCGCGGAAACCGCCGGTATGATGCGTTTCACCCCCAATTCCGTGCCCTTTTGCACTGCAAAATCCATCTTTTCCGAAGCCGAAACCGCCTGAATCAGCGTAACCGCCAGCGGAGATTCGCGCGATTCCGCGAGCAATTTATCCACCCGCGCCAACGCCTGCTTGCGCCCGATTTCCAGCAATTCCGCCGCCGCCGCCTGCCCCTGCCCGTCAAACAACGCCAGCGGCGCACCCGCCTGCAAGCGCAACACTTGGATATGTCGGCACACATTTTCAGGTAGCCTCAGCACCTCGCCTGCAATAAAAGTTTGCGGCACATAAAAACGCGGCATCTGTTGTTTACCCCGAAAAATGGTTAATATCCCGTTTCTATCAGAAAAGCATCGGGAAGGAAAGATTTTGCTCAACCGTTTAGCGGAACTGGTTCGCGAAGTGGCGCAAACCGCCGTGATGCCGCGTTTTCTCAACACCGCCGTCAGCACCAAAAGCGACGGCACCCGCCTCACCGAAGCCGACCTGCACGCCCAAGCCCTGTTTGCCGAACGTCTGCCGCAAATCATCAACTGCCCGATGCTGGGCGAAGAAATGAGTGCCGACGAACAACACGCCATATGGCAGCATGCCGCAACCGGGCTGTGGGTGGTCGATCCTATCGACGGCACCAATAACTTCATCAACGGCCTACCCCATTTCGCCCTCTCCGTGGCCTATATCTGCCACGGCCGCGCCCAACTGGGCGCCATTTTCCATCCCATGATGCAGGAAATGTTCACCGCCGAACGCGGGTGCGGCGCATGGCTCAACGGCCGCCCTCTGCCCCTGCGCCACGCGCCGAAAAAGCTCAACGAATCCATTGCGGGCGTGGAAGTGAAATACCTGCGTTCCGGCAAACTCGCCAGCCGCATGCAAACCCTCCACCCCTTCGGCTCGCAGCGCAGCATGGGCTCCAGCACGCTCGACTGGTGCTACCTCGCCGCCGGCCGCTACGACCTCTATTTGCACGGCGGCCAAAAATTGTGGGACTACGCCGCCGGTGCCCTGATCTACGAAGAAGCCGGCGGCCGCCTGGCCACGCTGGAGGGCGACGACTTCTGGAGCGGCGAGCACGTTTTCAAACGCTCCGTTATCGCTGGTTTGCAATCCGACCTGTTCGAGCGCTGGTTGGCCTGGATTCGGGCAAATCAATAGGTAGAAAGGCTACCTGAAAAACCGGACGGGTATATGGCAAAGCAATTTAACTTTTGCTTCAACGTTGGCTCTGCCTTGCCGCACTTTTGTGTTGCCCGGTATCAAAAACAAATTGGCTGGTTATGAATGCTGCCCTAGCCCCAATGGAAAAGGCTACCTGAAATTTCAGGTAGCCTTTTGGTTGGGGATAACCCATCCGGCAGGCAGTTTGCTCTTCGGAGAAGTCGGATTGGTGAGCCTGACCTGTGGCTTGCAGTTCGAATACTGCTATCCGGCAAAATCTTCAATGTCTCAATCTTGTTTGAGTTATCTTTGCCGCCCCGGATGTTGGATTTTCAAATCCGGTATCCGGGTTTCAGGTAGCCTTTGTGTCAGCCGTTCCAGTAGTACCGAACAATATGGAAAAACACCGGTGCGGCGAAGCAGATGGAATCCACGCGGTCGAGCATACCGCCGTGGCCGCGTATCATATTGCCCCAGTCTTTGACGCCGTAATCGCGCTTGATGGCCGACATCACCAGCCCGCCGAAGAAGCCCATCAGGCAGATTATGAACCCGATGGCGGCAGCCTGGCCGTGGCTAAACGGGGTAATCGGCGACATCAATGCGGCAAGCGCGGTGGCAGACAAAATGCCGCCGACCGTGCCGGATATGGTTTTAGACGGGGAAAGCGAAGGCATGATTTTGGCCCCGCCCACCAGCTTGCCCCAAACGTATTGCAACACGTCCGAAGCCTGCACTACACCGATTAGGAAAATCAGCAGCAGGATATTGCCGCTGCTGTTGAAGCCGTCCAAATTCAGGAACATCAGGGCGGGCACATGGGAGAGGCAGAAGATGCAGATCATCGCCATCCATTGCGTTTTGGCGGCGCGTTCGAGGAAATGGGCGGTTTGGCCGCTCAGGCTGGCGATAATCGGCAACACCAGAAAGCCGTACACGGGGATGAAAATGCTGAACATGCCGTACCAGCCGTCATAAACGAAATAATATTGCACCGGCAGCAGCAGGTAGAAACAGGCCACCATGCTGTAATAATCGCTGCGGCGGCGATAAACGAGGGTCATGAATTCGCGCAGGGCGGCAAACGAAATCAGGAAAAACAACACCACCGTGCCGGTTTTGCCAAACCAGAAAGCGGCCAGCAGCACCAGCGTCATCAGCCACCAAGCGTAGATGCGGGCATTGAGGTTGGCGATGGTGGCATTGCCTGCGCCGTTTTTGCGTTTTAGCCATTGCCCGATGATGCTGGCGAAAATCAATATGGCAAATACGCCGGTAAAGATATAGCTCGCCTGCGGGGTGAGATGGGCGGCGGTTTGTTCGGTAATGATTTGGCTGGATGTGTTGGCAAAGCTCATGATGCTTCTCCTGTGTTTTGGTGCGGTTCAGCGTGTCCGGTTGGGCGAACCTCGTTGCCCTTGTTTTGACGAAGCTCGCTCCGTTCGCTTTCAGACGGTTTCAAAGCCAGCAGGGCTTCACGAGTGCGGGCGAGGAAGGCTTCTTTGTCTTCATCTTCGTGCAGGGTCAGCGGTTCGCCGATGTGGACTTCGCACAGCAGCGGCACGGGCAGCACTTTGCCTTTGGGCAGGACGCGGTTGATGTTGTCTATCCATATCGGCACAAACTCGGTGTCAGGCTTGCTTTTCGCCAGATGGTAAATGCCTGATTTGAAAGGGAGCAGGATTTCATTTTCGTCCGTATTGCGAGTGCCTTCGGGGAAGATAATCAGCGAATCGCCCGCTTGAAGCGCGTGGTTCATCTGTTCGGTAATCGACTGCGGATTGTCGCTGTGGCGCGGAATCAAGAGCGCGTTGAAGACGTTTTGGATGATGAAGCGTTTGAGTTTGTTGGTCAGCCAGTAATCCGAACCCGCAACGGGACGCGTCGAAAGCCGCCAGCGGCGCGGTAGGGAAATCCACACCAGCAAAAAATCGCCGTGGCTGCCGTGATTGGCGTAATACACTTTCTGCTGCGGATTGAACGCCAGTTCGCGCGGGCTTTTGGGGCGGACGCCGGTAAGGAAGGATACCGACAGGCACAATGCTTGGTCGGTCAGCCATGCAAGTTGTTTTTTAAGAAAATTTTTCATGACATCAGAGGATTTGGATAAGGAAAACTGCCGATTGTGCAGCGGTCAGGTAAAGGCTTTTGCGCCACAAGGCAATCGCTCCTGCCACACGCTGCGGTATGGAGGGGTCGTCTGAAACACGGCGCAAGCCGGTTTGCCGTAAAGCTTGGTCAAAGGCTGCGGGCGTATAGCGGCCGTCGGCAAAATCTTGGAACACGCGGCGGTCGAATTCGATGCGGATGTGGTAGTACAACAGTACCGCCGCCAAGACAAGCTGCACCGCCGACCACACACCGCCGCGTTGCGCGGACAAAACCAGCAGCAAGGCATTGAGCACGGCGGTATAGCGGGCGGTGGCAAGCAGGCGGGCGGTAATCAGGCTGTCAGTGGAATTGTCCATTCACATTCCTTTTAGGTATGGAAACCGTCATTTGGGGCATATCCTGTCCAAGGGTCGTCTGAATTTGTTATCGGGATGGAACAGGCTTATCTAAAAACAAATTCTTTTCCGTAATCAAAATATAAATGGCTACTAACGACAAAATGGCCGTCTGAATAACCTTGCTGACAGGGTGGGTGGCGAAAATCTCGTTACCCAGATTGGCGCACAGGTGGAATATCGTCGCCACGGCGATACTGCGTCCGCTTTTGGCGTACAACCAGTTCATCAATAGGACGAAGACAAACATGCTGACCACGAAATTAACCGTGTAGAGTGCGCCTTCGGAAACGATTTGGCTGTGGTAATAGCCTTTGACGAAGGCAAGCGGCATGTGCCAAAACGCCCAATACACGGCAAATAGCAAGGATGCAACAAACAGGCTTCTGTGTGCCGTGAGCGCGTCGGTGCCATAGCTGTGCCACGCCAACTCTTCGGCAACAGGCGCAATGAGGAGCATGAACCATGGCGACAGCAAGGCGGACGTAAATGACGGATGTCCCGAAATGTGAAACTGCGCCCAACTGTGTCCGAAAGCGATGGAAATGAGTTGCGCCAGCACCAAGGTAACCGGGCCGAGCAGCACGGCAGCGAGCAGGTATCGCTTGGGAAAACCGGTCAGGCGGAACAAGCGGTGTTTCGCGTCCGTCCATAATTTGGGCTGTTTGTACAACAGAAACGCTGCCACGAGCATGGGGGCGAACAGTCCGGCCAGTCCTAACGTGGCCTGTGCCCACTGGTACTCAACAGCATCAGGGCGGTGGCTGATGTAGGCGGCAGCAAACCATAACGTCCACGGAATCAGCAGGGATAAAGTGTAAAACGTAACGGGGCGGTAGCTTTTAGTCATAAGGTTCCCTCCTTACTTTGGTTCGGTACAGATGAGTCGTCGTATCGTGAATTTACTTTAAACTAGGACTGCATTGCCTTGCACAAGCTCAAAGAGAATGATTTGCTCAGCTTGGGTTTTTCATCTACTTATCTTCGCTATCTCGATTAGCGTCGCAAAAACTCGCTTCGCTCGTTTTCAGACGACCTGCCGCTGCTTCTACTGCTTTTGCCGTTTCCGGCGGCAGCACCATCTGCGGGCGGGCCTGTTTCAGTTCCGCCGTTGCCTGTGCCAAATCCCGACAGCCGCCGTAAACCAGCAGCCAAGTAAGCACCACTGCCGCGCTGCGTCCGTAGCCCAGCGCGCAACAGGTCAAAACCTTACCATGTTGCCGGCGCAATGTTTCCAGCAATGAAGCCGCCTGCATCAAATCGTTTTCAGACGGCGCAACCATGTCCAATAACGGCAGAACGCGGTATGCGTCGCGATAATGGGGGCGGGGATATTCGGCGCATACGTCCAATACGGCTGGAAGGTCGTCTGAAATTACCAGGGGTTGCGGAGATTTAGCTTGTGAAGCGGATTTTTGCCCAAAAACTCCGCCGCAATGCTGAATCTTCGCAACCCCTAATACGCTGCCAATCCACACATTATCACGAACCCGCGCCATCCTCTCCTTGCCAAGCAGCCAGTACGCCATATTCAGCCGCACGCCCACCAGATAAGGCAGCAGCAAAACCGTTGCCGCCGCCGACAGCCTGCCGTCTGCCTGTTTTTGGAATACTGCCGCGTTGCCGGTCAGATAGGCGAAAGCGACTACCGATAACGACACGCTGACCCACAACATCCACAACCACGCACCGCCGAACAAGGACGGCAGAGCCGACAATACCGCGCCCGCCAGATACAGCATGGCGATTTTGATTTCGCGGGAACGTGTTTCGGGGGAAGTTTTGGCTTCGCGGAAACTTGCTTCGCTCGTTCTAGCGAAACTCACTGCGTTCGTTTTAGCTTCGCAGAAACTCGCTTCGCTCGTTTTAGCTTCGCAGAAACTCGCTTCGCTCGTTTTCAGACGGCCTTGAGTATCAAAAGGCCGTCTGAAAGGCGATACGCCGTGTTGCGGTATTGCCCACAACACCAGCCAGCCCAGCAGCGCGCCGGTCGGCACGTCGATAAAATGGTGTTGGTAAGTTGTCAGCACCGACAAAGCAATCAGGCTTTGCCACAGCAAAATCGGCAAACGGATTTTGGGAAACCGCGTCCAATAAAACGCGCCGACAATGATAGACAGCGCGATATGCAGCGATGGCGCTTGGTTGTACGGCAAGTCAAACGCTACCAACGAATCAAAAAGCCAACCCCACAGCCCGTCGGTTGGCGGCTTCGGCCAGCCGAAATGCAGCGGAAACAGCATGAAGCAAATGGTAGCGACGATTTGCGCTGCCAACAGCCGTGCGACATAGCGGTTTTGTTCACACGCATCTCGACAAAGGAAAAACGCTGCTGCATACATGAGGTTCAACGACCAATAAGGCAAAATCGTCCATTCCCAAAACGGGATGTTGCGTTCCCACGCAAAAGCGATTTCCGGCACATAGGCCAGCGATGCCGCGTAATGGTTGGACAGGCCGTAGCTGGTGTAGAACAGCGCGCCAACCAAGGCAAGCTTGAGTAGGGAGGCTTTCAGGGTGGGTTTCATGGAGGGGATTGTAAATGTTCTGTGTAAATCAGCTGAAATCTGCTTTCAATACAAGGCAGGCCAATGCGGCGGCAGAAATTAAGTTAATCTGCCATATCAGAGGCATAATATTATTTTACTATTTGTTAGTTGAATATTCTTGCCGGAAGACTACAATACCTCCCGCTGTTTGGCAGATTATTTATTTGCTTCAGAGCAGCGCAGGCGGCTTGAGGCTACCTGAAAAATTTCTTGATGCTCAATTAGGAGTCATAACGATTATGAAATTATTATCTGTTGTTACTGCGGCTGCACTGGCTGCCGTTTCCCTGAGTGCTGCGGCTGCACCCGCCGGCATGGTTTCTTATTCTTGCGACAACGGCAAACAGTTGAACGTGCTGTATGAGTTCAACCGCCAAGGCAAGCCGGTAAGCGCTGCGGTGAATGCCGCCGGTACGCAGGTGAACCTGACTTATAACAGAAGACAGTCCGACAGCACCGGTACTACCTTCAGCAACCGTCGCGGTTACTCTCTGTCTGCCGGTTATATCGACAAAAACACCCACACCACTTCCGACGTGGTGGGCTTAACCGCTCCTGGCGGCCGTTTCGTGGTGAAAAACTGCTCACCTGTAAACGCCGGCAACTAAGATTTCTCGATAAAAGGCCGTCTGATTTTCAGGCGGCCTTTTCTTATTTTATTTCTTCACCGCCAGGCTCACGGTGAAAATACCGTATTCGTCTATCCATTGGCGGATTTTTTCAAAACCGGCTTTCTCAACCAGCT
>ERZ772772.269-NODE-269-length-31884-cov-3.885293_pt1 | contig 31884 bp, 23 predicted proteins | sample MGYA00511484_ERZ772772 | MGnify/ENA primary metagenome ERZ772772 (study PRJEB29015, sample SAMEA2737913) | human oral metagenome | biome: human oral; feature: human-associated habitat; material: dental | place: China | collected 2088 ... | reverse complement strand
TGATCGAGGCCATGGTGCACGGCCTGACGGTCTTTCTCATCGTCATCGCCGCAGCGGCGCTCCTGGTCATCGGTTTTCTCATCTTCGCCATCATGCGCAGCCTTTCCCGCTCTCTCAAGGGTATGAGCGCCGCCACCGCAAACCTGAGCAAGGGAGATCTGACCGTCCGCTTCAACGAATCCGGGCACGACGAACTGGCCGTCATGTCCCGGGAGCTCAACGCGATGCTCTCCTCCGTCTCCGAGACGCTCCACAACATCCGGACGGAGGCCGACGAGACCTCCAAGCAGGCGGACACCCTGGCGGCCCTCTCCGAGGAGACCCTCGCCTCGATGGAGGAGGTTGCCGCTTCCATTGAGCGCGTCAACGGCGTCGTCAACTCCGCCTCCTCCGCGACGGAGGAGACCCACGCCTCCATCGGAGAGATTGCCGACAGCGCCCAGTCCAGCGCACAAAGCGCCACCGAGAGCGCCGAGCAGGCCTCCCGGGTGGCGGACGTCTCCAAGAATGCCGTCGACGAGGTCGGGGTCGTCGTCGCGGGGATGAAGGAGGCCAAGGACAAGTCCAGCCAAAGCATCGCCCAGATTCGGGAGCTCGGACAATCCGTCAATGCCATTTCCTCCTTTGTGACCACGATCACCTCCATCGCCGACCAGACCAACCTCCTGGCGCTGAACGCGGCTATCGAGGCCGCGCGAGCCGGGGACGCCGGGCGAGGGTTCACCGTCGTCGCGGAGGAGGTGCGCAAGCTGGCCGAGGAGTCGGGGCATGCGGCACAGGAAATCGAGAAGTTGATCTTGGGCCTTCAGAAGCACTCCGAGAGCTCCATCGAGGCGACCGAGGAGACGGAGAAGCTGCTGGTCGAGACCTCGGCTACGGCGGAGACGACGCAGCAGAGGCTGAATGGCGCCATGGACGCCATAGCGCGCCTGAACGAGGCCATCCAGAACATCGCGGCGATCTCCGAGGAACAGGCCGCCGCCTCCGAGGAGATGACGTCGGCGGTGCAGCACGTCACGGACGCCAATCATGATGTCGTCGAGGCCACCAATTCGATCCAGACCGCAGCCCATGAGACGACCAAGGCCGCGGAATCCATCGCCGGGGCCGCACAAAGCCTGGCCTCGACGGCGGAAAAACTTCAGGGGTTCATTGGGTCCTTCATCCTCGACAATCGGGGCGGCATCGTCCCTCAAAAGCAGTAGCTTCCGCTTCCGAGAAGGAGGGCGCTCGGCGATCCCGGATAGGGCTTTGCCGAGCGCCCTCCTTTTTTTGGCGCTGAATCCCTTTTATCCTGAAGTTTGGGGGACGTTTGAAGGAGCATCCATTGCGTTTCCGATCCCTCGGAGGCCCCAATGTTTCACGTGAAACATCGGGGGATGAGATACTCGACTCCATGAGGCTCAGCCCGCGCATTTCAAATCCGGACCACTCCGGACTACTTCGGACCACCTCGACGACATCGTCCCCCCGCATCCCCCCATGAAGGGGAATCGTCCGGGACTCAGGGAACAGAAAGTCATCCTTGAAGGCCCTCGACGGTCCGACATCTTGCCTCGGGGAGATGTCGTTTTACCCTATCCTTTATTCTTGGCTTCTCTCCCAAATGAAGGCGGCTTGGAATGAGCAGGTGTCAGGAAGTCAAGGGCCGTTTACAAAATCCTAAAAGAAAAAGCATGAACAGAGCTATTCTCCGGGGTCAAAACCCTTAGAGCTTTGTGAGGCTTGAGCCCTTTGCAGCCATTGAGAAAACAAGCTGGTGATCTTTCGCGATGCTCCGGAGAGTCGCAATGCTCCTTATCCACATCTTCATGGACCTTTGCAGGACTCGTTTCGCCTTGCCTTTGTTCCTGGGGGGTGCCGGGCGCGCGAACTTCCGCTCAATGCCGTTTTTCATGACAGCTCCGCAAAAGCATGATGCCTTAGATTCCCTTGAAAGTCTTTGCCGTTATCTCTACGGGCCGTCTCTATCGTACAGGCCCATTCCCCCAACACCTCTTCCGGAAAACGTGCGGCGGAACCCGCCGTCCCATCGGGCGTAACAAGAGCATAAAGCTCCCGGATGAAGTCGGCGAGAGCCACCTTCGGTGTAGACAAGGGAAACATGGGCACAGCCATTGTGAACGGAGCAGTCACATTTGTGGCCTTGGGACGGAATCTTATCGATCGTCGGAGGGGAGACGTGATACTCCTCGGCCAGCAGGGCAACTGGGACATGCTCTCTGTGGTGCTTGAGATCGATCTCCTTCCGCTGCAGAGGAGTCAATTGGGTGCGTTTGTGGATGTTCATTTCGGGCGGCTTCTTCCCGGGCGATTTTCCCCTGCAACTTTACCTGGCTTGCAAAGGACCCAAAATCAGCCTGCGGATGAGCTCGCAAAGGGAAAAAGCTTGAAAGCCGGTTGTACCGCCCCTGGACAATCTACGAAAACGAAGCGGATGCCCCTCAAGGCGGCCTTTTTCATCGACCTACATTCCAGCTCCATGAAACCCTCTTTTGTGGACAACTCCTGTGTATATTGTGGGTAACCCCAAAAATCGCGTTTTATCCTTGCATGTCCTCCACAATCATTCTTTTAATAGAATATACTTTTATCCCGGAATATTCCGACCAAATAATCCTGCCCAAAACCAGCTGTTTTTCCATCCGTCCGATCCCTCGACTGAACAGGCGAGCGGGGGCTGAAGCAAAGCCTCCCCGGAGGTTCTTCATACCTCGGATCCCGCTCCCGCCCTCGGATCTCCCCTCGGTCCACACGAGGAAAAGGCGGGGTCCCATACGAGTACGCCTCGCTCATACCCATCCTATTCATCACGGCCCTGTCAGAGCCTTCTGGAAGAGGGAAGGGGGATAGCTGGAGTCTCCGGGGGCGGCTCATGTCGGGCGAAGCGCCGATACCCTTCCTGCGGGATATCGGAAAGGAGGGCGGCTCGCGAGCGGCCCCATAAACGGTCCTTCAGCAGAAAATTCAAGGCGTTTAAGAGAGGATAAAGATATTGATTTTTATTGATCTATATCCGTCGGGCAATCGGCTTTTCCGTTTTTTGCCCCTCATCGTCCGTCCGGGAGTGCGAAGGCGTGCCGCTCGAAAATCCCCGGCCCCGCCATTGCCCTGATCCTGTAGAATTCGGTAAAACCGAGAAAACGGAGGCTTGACCGGGCCATCCCGGGTTTTCGGCGTCCCCGGCGGAGGGTTTCGTCCGACGGCGCGGACGCAGAAGGCCCACCAAAACCAAAGGAAAAGGAGGGGACGATGAATGGCGTCGGGGGTGGCCGTGACCGAAGTCAGAAGCTCGCATGATTCTTGAGGCTTAATGGGACTGGGCACTATTGTTCATTTACACGAAAAATCCCCTCAAGAGACGTCCACATCGCTCTTTTTTGCCCCAAAAGGGCTTGTATATTTCATAAAGGCTGATAGAATGCAGAAAAATCTTTATTATGGAGGTGTAAGTTGTGACAAAAGCCGAGCTTATTGACCAGATTGCCGAGAAATTGCTTGTGAAGAAGAAGGACGTCACCCCCATCGTTGAGGAAGTTTTCGCTTCGATCGAGGGAGCCCTGGCAAAAGGGGAGAAGTGCACGTTCGTCGGCTTCGGCGTTTTTGAGGTCAAGGAGCGCGCCGCGCGCGAGGGCCGCAACCCGCAGGATCCTTCCAAAGTCGTCAAGATCCCCGCTAAGAAGGTCCCTGTGTTCCGTCCCGGCAAGGATCTGAAGGAGAAGGTCCTGGCCGTCAAGGGCAAGAAGAAGGCGAAGTAACGCCTCCTTTTTTCCGCAAAACGGAGATTGCTTACGGAAAGCGGCCCTCAATGGAGCCGCTTTTTATTTTTTCGTCTCCCCGTCGGACAAGGGCGGGGCGGAGCAGCCCGAAGGGGCCGGAGAGGAACCGAATACATGCTCTCTTTCAGACCGTTGACCTGGGAGGACCGGGTACCCTACAGCGAATTATACGGCCGCACCTCCGTCAAGTATGCCGAATACTCCTTTTTTTCCCTGTGGGGCTGGGGGGACACGAACCCCATGGAGCTGGCATGGGACGATACGCTCTGCTGGCTGCGCTCACACGGAAACAAGCCGGGGTTCTGTTCGCCCGTAGGGGACTGGGACGCCGCGGACTGGGACGCCCTCCTTCGGGAACATTTCGCGCCCGGCGACGTTCTGCTGGACGTGCCGGAGGCCGTCGTCGAACGCTTTTCCGATTCCCTCGCCGCCCGGGTCCAGGTTACGGAGGATCGGGACGAATGGGAATATCTTCATTCCGTGCCCGAGCTGATCGCCCTGAAGGGAAGCCGCTTCGCCCAGAAACGGGCCCATGTCCGCTCCTTTCAGTCCTCCTGCGACTGGGAATACGTCCCGCTCCTCCCGGAGGATTTTCCCGAACTCCTGGATTTTCAGGCGGAGTGGCTGCGGCGCAGGGAGGCCGACCCCTCGCTCTCCCTCGAGGACGAGGACCGGGCCATCCGGCGCGCCCTCGAGAGGTGGGACGATCTTCCCTTTCTGGGGGCCCTGCTACGGGCCGACGGAACGACCGTCGGCTACACGATCGCCGAGGAACTGGACGCGAAGACTTTGGACATCCGCTTTGAGAAGGCCCTCGAAGATTACGCCGGAAGCTACCAGGCCCTGAATCAACTTTTTCTGCAGAATCAAGGCTCGGACTACGCCTGGGTGAACCGCGAGGAGGACATGGGCAATCCGGGGCTGAGGGAGGCGAAGCTCTCCTATCATCCGGTCCGGCTGCTCAAAAAATACCGTGTCGAGATCCTGTCCGCGCCGCGGCAAGGCTGAGAAACTCCGTCCATGCGGCATCGAACGGCAAACGCGGTTCCCCGCAGAGGCGCAGGACAACGATGACCGCAGAACCCATCGCCCCCATTTTCCGGGGGCGTCATTATAACCATTGGCACTGTTTATTCCCTCCTTGTCGCTCTTTTTCATGATTGTTGAGAAACTTGACAAATCAGGGTATTTCAATATCATGATATGCTAGGTACTTTTCTCGAGGCATCGGCACAGGAGCGACAGCCGCGTTCCCGTTTCCTCCTCTGCTTGGCGGCACTCCGTCGGCCCGTCTCGGTGTTTTTCAGGCATCGCCCCGTTTTTACGAGCTCCATGAACCCTCATGAGCAGGGGTTCAAAAAAATACAGGATCGAAGGAGTTGTGAGCGCATGCAGTCGAAAAACAAGGAAATTCTCGTCATGGGTTTCGCCCTGTTCGCCATGTTCTTTGGCGCAGGCAACGTCATTTTCCCGCCCTATATCGGGATCATGGGGGGCAGCGATTGGCCCGTGGCCCTTTTGGGGTTCACGATCACGGGCATGGGCATGCCCCTCCTGGGTCTGCTCGCCACATTCAGGGCGGGCGGCGATGTCGACAGATTCGCGGGAAAGGTCAGCCTGTCCTTCGCCAAGCTCTTCAACTTCGCCATTCTCCTCTGCATCGGGCCGATGTTCGCCATCCCCCGGACCGCGGCGACGACCTTCGAGGTCGGCATCCTTCCTTACCTGGGACCCCTTCACGCCAGCCCCATCATGGGAATCTCGTGGGAGGCGATCGCCGTCTCCGCGGTCTTCTTCATTATCACCCTCCATTTTTCGCTCAACCCCTCCAAGATCGTGGACCAGATCGGAAAGTACTTCACGCCCGTGCTGGTCTTCATGCTGGGCTTCGTCATCGTCAAGGGCATCATCGCCCCTGTCGGCCAGCCAATCGCCCCCCGCGTCCCGAACGCCTTTGCCATGAGCTTCACCGAGGGGTATCAGACCATGGACGCGCTCGCCTCGATGGCCTTCGCGGCGATCATCATGGCCAACATCATGAGCCGCGGACACGGGAACACCGGCGAGGGGATGGCCATGGCCGTCAAGGTCGCCATCGTGGCCATGCTGGGCTTCCTCTTCGTCTACGGAGGGCTCATCTATCTGGGCGCCACCGGATCGGGGTTCTTCCAGGGCACTGAGGGCCATACCAAGATCACCGTCGAGCTCATCAGCAGGATCGGGGGCGACTTAGGCCGATACGCCCTGTCCATCTCCGTCCTCTTCGCCTGTCTCACCACGGCCATCGGACTGACCACGGCGGTCTCCGAGTACTTCGAAAAGCTCCTGAACAGGGCGGTGACGTACAGGAGCCTGGTCTGGATCATCGTCCTGGTCAGCGCGGTCCTCTCCGTCTACGGGGTCAAGTACATCATCTCCCTGTCCGTTCCGGTGCTCTACGCCCTTTATCCCGTGGCCATCGTCCTGATCCTGCTGAACCTCTTCGATTTCGGTTTCAGCACCGGACTCTACCGCGGAGCCGTCGCCGGGGCGTTTCTGATGGGCATCCTCTATGGAATGCAGCATGTGAGCGCCGTCGCCGACCGAGTCAAAGATATGCTGGTCTCCATTCCCCTGGGGCCGGAGGGATTCGCCTGGATCTTCACCGCCCTCATCGGCGGCATCATCGGCGGCATTTTTGGGCGGTTTATGCCGAAGGCCTGACGGAAATATCCGAGTCAAACCTCAAAATCCGTTTTCTCAAAGGGAAGCCCGGGCATCGGGCTTCCCTTAAATTTTGTCCAGGTCGTGCACGGCGGCGACCTCGATTTTACGCTCGGCGGCCAGGGCCTCCGCTCTCGTCCGCTCCTCACAGGGGAACTCGCAGGCCAGTCCGCAGCTGGAGGACAGCTTGCGGGGAACGGGGGCGATGCGTGCCCCGATCCCGGCCTCCCTGCAGGACCGCTCGAACAAGAGCGCCATGCTGGTCGTCTTGAATGTGGCGAGACAGCTCAACGAAACACACCTCCCTTCTCGAAAAAACGTCTTTCCTCTCGGCTTTCTCCTCTTCAGACTTCCCTTCTTCGAGGACCGGAGCTCGCGATTTTTTGGAATCCAGGCAAGATTATACCCTCCGGCCGACTTACCGGAACGGCCTCATTTTTCGCCCGGAACGGCAAAAAGGCCGGGGAACGTATATAATGAAAAACGGCTGCCGGGGCCGCGAAGCACGGGGCAAAACGCGCCTCCCTGCAGGGGGACCCCTGGACGGCGGAGGCCATGTTTTTCGGACGGGGACCCGGGAAACCGAAGGGGGAGAACCGCACTTTCGCTTCGCCGGTACGGCAGCGCTCCCCAACGACAAAAGGGAGGCGGATTCGTGCTTTTTCTCATGATCGGGATTGTCGTTGTCGTGGCCGTCGGGGCCCTGCTCAAGCAGCAGGCGAGGCATGCCCTCCCCAACGAGGCGCCGGCACAGCCCGTCCTCAGCGAGTCCGACGAAAGGGCGCCGCAGGCCGTCCCGCTTCCCCTGGAGGAACCCGACCGCCTTGTCATCGCCGGATCCTCCGAGGAAAGGCCGGCCTCCATAGGCGAAAGGGACGAACGTCCTGCCTCTTCCGCCCCCTCGGAGGAGCGGATCGAAGGACAGGCGGGCCTACCGGCTATCCAGGAGGAGATCGACCCCCTCACCCCGGTTCTGGCTGCGGCCCCGATCAGCTCTCCAAGCGCCGTGGCGAGCGCGACGTACTCCTCCGCGGCCCCAACGGCCCTGGGCGGGGATTCGCCCTACTCCTACGGTGCCCCTCAGGAACGAAAGAAGCCGGGAGCCGCTCCTCTGCTTCTACGCTGGTGCGGAAAGACGGGCTCGCTCCAGATCGGGGATTTCGTCATCCTCGGGCCCGTCACCTACTGGTCCGACGGCTCCAGCACCACATCGGAGCCCTGCTGCATCGACATCACTCTGCCCGTCGAGTACCCGGACGAGGAGACGCCGCTTCCGGCCGACGGCGCCGTCTCCTACGAGGCCATGACGCCGCTCCAGCGCGGAATTTACCTGACATGGCTGGCAGGGGGGCGCATCCAGCCTCCCCAGCATGTCTGTTACCCGGCCCTGTGGCTCTTCGGCCTCGAGCGCCGCGTCCTGGTCGACCGTCTGGACCTGGGAATCTGCATCGGCGAGGCCTTTCGCCTGATGCCGCTTCTCCGTTGGGAAAGCCTCAAGGACAGCCTGGTTCGCTTCGTCACCTGGATGGCCGTGAAGCTCTGGCTGCCCGAGGAGGACCTTCTCGCCTTCTGTAAGACCTTGGCCGTCGTCCCCGACGAGCTGCTCGGCATGCTGCTCGGACCCTATGCCGGCTCCGGGCTGCCCCTGCCCGCCATCGTGGCCTTCACCCTGATGCGCTCCTCCCGAACCCTGAACGCCGCATCCGCCGACGACCCGGAAAAAGGCGGCTTTGTCCCTTCCCCCATGTGCCATTCGGAGGCCCTGTTCGAACAGTTCTCCCCCCGGTATCGAAGCGCCTGCAGGGGGGGGCTCGTGCTCACCCGTCCCAGGACCTCCGTTTTTCTGGCCTACGTCCCGACCAATCCCTCGCTGGCCTCCGAGAAGAACGCCTCCGGCGGGGTTCTGGAGCTTCCCAACTTCTTCGAGAAGCTCGAAGCCTTTGCCCCTCTGATCGCGGTCTGGAGGGATCTGATGCGGGAGGTCTCCCAGACCGCCGCCGAGCGGGAGGCGAAGGAGCTGACCGACCGTCCCGATCTGGAGGGCTTCGTCCTTCGCCTTCGAGGAGAGGCCGACCCCGTGTCGCAGCCGGCCGGCCCCACCCGGACGACGCTCGCCGCCCTGGCGGACCTGATGGGGATCCCCTGCAGCGAACCGGACTCCAAACCCAGGGGATCGGACAGGAAAAGAATCGTGGAGACCGCCCGGGTGGAGGGCTATGGGATCCTTCCGAACCTCGGCATCGCGGGGAAGGATTACCATTGGGGCGACCCCGTCCTCCTCGTGCCCATGGAAATGGGCGCGCGGCTCTCCGCGGACTACTGCGCGTCCGAACTTCTGCTGGAGTTCGCCTGTTCCCTGACGGGACCCGAGGACTTCGCCCAGTTCGAGGCCCTGAGGCTTCGCCTGGACGAGTATTTCGCCCTCTCCCCGGAGGACCACGCCCGGCTTGCCGCCCTGGCGGACCTTCTGATCCCCAACCCCTCGACGCCCGAATCCTGGGGCGAGGTGCTGCGTTTCTGGCTTCAGGAGGATCAGCGCGCGGTCCTGAGGAACTTCATGACGAACTTCCTGGGGTTCCTTCCCTCGGAACGGCACCCGGAACTCCTGGGCCGGATCTGTACGGCCCTCGAGGTTGCGCCGGACACCCTCCCGCTGCCGGACGAGAGGCCCGCCCCGGAGCGGGGGAGGGAGGTCGCGAACATCCTCGCCGCGCTGTTCAAACACTCGTGATACAATGCACCTTCCGACAAGGGCATTTTGCAAGGGTTTCCGGGACGGCCGGGGAGGCTTAAAATATCCGTGGGACCGCCGTCCGGCCAAAAACTTTCAGACCGTATTTTTCAAGCCGTTTTGAGGAGGAGTCGCAGCATGTTCGATTACGTGGTTGTCGCCGACGATTATACCGGGGCCGTGGAGACCGCGGCAAAGTTCATGAACGGGGGTTACCGCACCGCCGTGACCCTGGATTCGGGTTCTCTGGGGTCCCTCAGGAAATACTCCGTCGTCTCCGTCGATACCGAGACCTTTTTTTCTTCTCCGGAACGTGCCGGCAGCAAGCTCGAGAACGTCGCACGCGACCTGATGCCCTGGAAGGACAGCACCGTCTTCTTCAAGCGCATCGAGCCGGGCCTCCGGGGCAACGTCGGACCCGAGGTACAGGCCCTGGCCCGTGAGATGGGGTTCGACACCATCATCGTCGTGTCCGCCTTCTCCCGCAGCCGCCGGGCCATCGAGGAGGGGACCGTCTACCTGGACAAGCACGAGCGGATGTCGTCCCTCACCGTGACGACCTCGCAATCCGCCAGCTCGGCCGCGACCGTCGCCCTTCTTGCCCAGGCGGGATTGAATCCCACCGAGATCCCGGCCGACCAGATCCGATCGGGCCGGACGGCGGAGATCGTCGCCAAGGAGGGATGCTATTGCTTCGACGCCGAGAACGACGAGGACCTCCGGATGATCGTGCGGGGCGTTCTGAAGGCCCGGCCCGCCAAAGAGGTGCTCTGGGTGGGGTCCGTCGGGCTCGCCGAGGCCCTGGCCACGGCCCCGAAGCCCTTCGTCTTCGTCGTCGGGACGGCCCATCCGCGAAGCGTGCGCCAGGCGCGCCAGCTTCTGGAGAATGGATTCGTCCAGACCGTCGGCGTCTCGGCCGCAGAGCTCGGGACCGACCGGGCCGCGGAGGCCCTCGTCAGGGCGGCGGACGAGGCGGAGCCGCTGCTCCGCTGCGGACAGTCCATTCTGCTCATCGCGACGACGGAGGAAAAACGTTTCGTGCGCGGCGAATACCCGAACGGGGACATCGAAGGGTTCATGGACCTGATGGCGGACACGGTCCGCGAGATCATGGGACGCACGAAGATCGGAGGACTGTGCGTCACCGGCGGGGACTGCGCCGTGCGCATCGCCCAGAGGGTCAAGGCGGAAAACGTGGCCCTGGAACGGGAGATCCAGGAGGGGATCACGCTCCTGAGCCTGTCCGGAGGGCCCTTCGACAGGCTTCCCATGATCTCCAAGAGCGGCTCGCTCGGGGGCGAACGCGCCCTCGTCCACTGCATGGAGTACTTCCTTCACCACGACGAGAACCCCGACACCCTCCCCTGGATGTGAGGACACAAAGCAGATTCGCCCCCGGCCGGGAAACGTGTTCCCCGGCGCCCCTCTCAACCGTTCCCACAGGGGAACGGTTAGGGGTTCCAAGGGACTCGTCCCTTGATGAAGCCCCTAAGCGACCCGCACAACTCGCTTTCGCTCGTTGGCGGTCTGCTTATGGCAGGGTTCGGGACGGAGCCCCGAGATCCCGTCTTTCGTTTCTTCATCACGCGCGGGGGAAGCGGCGGGCGAAGTAGGCGCGGAGGCGGGCCAGCCCTTCCGCAGCCTCGTCGGACAGCGTCTCGGGGCAGGCCCTCCTGAGCTCCTCGACCTCCTCCTGCGGAAGCACGACGCGCGCGTGCCGGCGTCGCGGAGCATCCTGCGTGGGCCGGGGCCTCGGGGTCGGCGGCCCGAGGGTGACCCGGATCCCCTCGACGTCCAGGTTCCAGCGGCCCTTCAGGATGCGGAGGATGTTGCCCTTCATATTGACGATCTGCTGGGCGGCATGGGGCGTCGCCGCGGCAATCCGCAGTTCTCCGTCCTCCAGCTCGTAGGGGGCCGAGAGACGGGCCCGAACGGGCCCGACGACCGCCGCCCAGTTCCTCGTTACATCCTCCAGCCGTTCGATCCGCTCGTTCCGCCCGGGGACCATCCCCTCCAGAAGCTCCTTCAGGGACGTCACCCGTTCCAGGCGCCCGCGCCCCGCTCGAATCGCGTTTTGGACGTTTTCCCCCGCGGGCCCCTTCATCGCACTCCCCCCCCGCCCGCGGAGTTCCCGCCCATCCGCCTGACGACGACGGAGAGGAGCTGGACGTCGGCGGGCGTGACCCCGGATATCCTCAGGGCCGCCCCGAGCGACCGGGGCCGGAAGCGCAGGAGCTTCTGACGCCCCTCCGAGGAAAGCCCCTTCACGGCGATGTAGTCGAACCCGTCCGGGACGAGTACGCCGTCCAACCCGGCCATGCGTTCGGCCAGCCGGGCCTCCTTCTCCAGATAGCCCGCATAACGCAGGCTCGTCTCGACGTAAAAAGCCGAGTCGGGCTCCAGGGCCGATCCCTGTGGACCCGGCTCCCCGATCAGCTTTTCGACCAGGGGGTACGTCGCCCCGCGATGCCGCAGGAACGCCGCGGCTGTCAGCGATTCCCTAGGCGGCTCGGCCCCAGACGCCTCACAGAGGCGGTCCGTCTCCTCCGAGGGCACGATGCGGATCGATTCCAGCCGGGCAACCTCGCGGTCCTCGCGCTCCCACCGCCGCTCCAGCCCGGCCCAGCGTTCCGGGCTCAGCAGCCCGAGACGATGCGCCAGCGGGGAGAGACGGCGCGCGGCGTTGTCGTGCCGCATCAGCAAACGATGCTCGCAGCGGCTGGTCAGCATCCTGTAGGGCTCGTCCGTGCTCTTCGTCGTCAGATCGTCCGCCAGAACCCCAAGGTACCCGTCCGACCGGCTCAGAACGAGCGGCGGCTCGCCCCTCACCGACAGGGCCGCGTTGATCCCAGCCAGAAGCCCCTGAGCCGCAGCCTCCTCGTAGCCCGAGGTCCCATTGACCTGACCGGCACAGAAAAACCCCCGGAGCTCGCGGTTCTCCAATGAAGGTGAAAGTTGATCAGGCGTTAGATACGCATAATGGATCCCATATCCGGGCCGGATGATCTTGGCCTCCGCACATCCCGGAAGGGAACGCACCATCTCGACCTGGACGTCGTAGGGCAGGCTGGTGGAGAAGTTCTGGACATAGACCTCCTTCGAGTCGGCCGACACGGGCTCGAAGACGATGGGATGGGTCCTTCTGTCCGGGAAGCGCAGAAACTTGTCCTCGATGGAGGGACAGTAGCGCGGCCCGAGGGCGTCCATCCCCCCCGTGACGAGGGGGGAGCGGTGGATGCTGCGCTCCAGGATCTCGTGGGTGCGCTCCGTCGTCCGGGAAAACCAGCAGGCATAGTCCGACCGGTAGACGCGCTTTTCACCCCAGATGTCGAAGCAGAGCGGCTCCTCCTCCGACCGCTGCGGCGCCGCCGAGGAGAGGTCGAGGGTGTCGAGGTTCAGGCGCGGCGGCGTGTCCGTCCTCATGTACCCCAGCCTCAGGCCCAGGGCCGCCAGGGAATCGAGCAGGCGCTCGGCCGGCGCCTGTCCCATCGGTCCGGAGGGAAAATCCGCCTCCCCCACGTAAACCCGTCCGCCGAGGTACGTCCCCGAACAGAGGACGACCGCACGGGCCTCGTAGCGCGAGCCATGACGGGTGAGGACCCCCCGGACCCGGGAGCCGTCGATCGACAGCTCCACGGCCTCGTCCTGATGCAGGTCGAGGTTCCTGCAGGCGTAGAGCAGGCCCCGATAATGGGCCGCGTACCGCGCCGGGTCGCACTGCGCGCGCAGCGCCCGGACGGCGACGCCCTTCGAGGTGTTCAGCCAGCGGATCATCAGGGTGGAGGCATCCGCAGCACGGGCCTGCTCGCCCCCCAGGGCGCTGACCTCCCGGACCAGGTGCCCCTTTGCCGGACCGCCGATCGAGGGATTGCAGGGCATCAGCGCCGTGGCGTCCACCCCGAGGGTCAAAAGCAAAGTGCGGCACCCCATCCGGGCGGCCGCCAGAGCCGCCTCGCACCCCGCATGCCCTCCGCCGATCACGACGACATCATACCGGTCCTGAAACACGGGAGATCACCTCACAAGACAAACGACAACGGGGGCTTTGCCCCCGTCCCCCAGTCGGGGAACGTGTTCCCCGACGCCCTCGACCCTCAAGAAAAAAATTAACGATCCAGGCCGTAGATTTGGGCCGGGACCTCCGGAAAGGGGTTCTCCGTCCCCGTCACGAACACCTGCCAGCCCGTGCCCAGGAGGGCGGACCCCGCCTCGCGCCTTCCCGCCGCATCCAGCTCCGCCCCAAGGTCGTCGAGGAGCAGGACCGGCCGAGCCCGGAGATATGTCCCGACGAAGCGCCCCGCCATCAGAATCAGGGATACGACCAACCGCCGCTTCTGCCCGCGGCTGAGGGCGGCGGAGGCGGGCCGCCCGAGACACGAGACGACCAGATCGTCCCGGTGCGGCCCGGCGAGCGGACGGCAGGCACGCGCCTCCCGCTCCGCCGTCGCCTCCAGCGCCGCGAGCAGAAAGTCGGAGCCGCTCCCCGGAATCTCGGGCTCGGCCCTGAGGACAAAGGGAAAGGGGAGGGAAAGGGGGGAAAAGTCCGGCTCGGTCCTCAGGCCCTCCAGCATCCGATCGAGCACCCGCCTTCGGCTCTCCAGGATCCATCCTCCCAGACGAACAAAGGGCGGGGTCGTCCTCGCGGGAGAACGGCCCTGCCTCAGAAGGGCGACGCGATGGCGAACGAGCTGGCGATACTCCGAGAGCCGGCGCGCATAGGAGGGGATGCAGAGGGCGCAGAGTCGATCGAGAAAACGGCGCCGGACGGAGGACGGGCCGTCGATCAGGTCGATATCCGTGGGCAGGAAGGAGAGGGAGGGAAGGCGCGCCCGGAGGTCCGACCCGCTGATCCGCTCTCCGTCCGCCTTCAGGGTCATACGGGACGAGAGGAGCGCCGAGACCTCGATGTCCCGCTCCCCGGAGGTCCTCGCGGCCAGAAGCGCCCGCCCGTCCGGCGAGTCCCAGGCCACGGCCGAACTCACCCTCCCCGAGAACGTCCCCCACCCGGACAGGACGTTCAGGGACTCCAGAAGGTTCGTCTTTCCGGCGCCGTTTGGGCCCAGGATGAGGTTCAAGCCCGGCCCCCAGTCCGTGCGGCGCACGGACCCGAGGTTTCGATACCCCCTGAGGGCGATGCTCTGAAACCTCATCTCGAGGCCCCGAGGGAGGAAAAACGGGAAGGGGGAAACCGAACGGCCTTCCTCAGAATGGCTCCCCTTCCCCCTCCCCGGGGGCGAGTTCGGCCAGGGCCTGGAGGGGTTCCTGGCCGGGCCCGGCTTCGACCTCCTCGTCCTCCATGAGGTCCTGGGGGCTCAAGCGGGTCGGCATGAGCATGTACAGAAAATCCTCCGAGCTCTCCCGAAGCAGCCGGGTCTGTCCCTCCCCACCGTTGAAGTCCATGCGGATCTCCCCGCTGCCGAGCGCCTTCAGGCCGTCCTGAAGGAACCCGACGTTGAATCCGACCCGAAGGGGGTCGCCGTCGATGTTCGAGTCCAGGACCTCCGTGGTGGTCCCCAGCTCCGGCGCCCTGCCGGTCAGGCGGAACTCCCCGCCGGGCGAGAGGTGAAACACCACGAGGCGGGTCAGGGTGTTGCGGACCATGATGTCGATGCGCTCCAGAGCGGGCAGCAACTCGTCGCGCTGGATTCTGAGGGTCGTGGAGGCCCCGGGCGTGAGGATCTTCTCGTAGTTCGGAAAGGAGGACTCCACGCGGCGCGCCGAGAACTCCAGGCCCTCCAGACGGAACCAGACGGTGGAGCCGTCGTACAGGACGTCTATCCGGGACTCCGGCGCGTTTCCCATCAGAAGGCGCACCAGCTCCTTGAGGGCCGGAATGGGAAGCAGCAGGTCGACCTCCGCCCCGGCTTCGCAGGGACACTGGGAGAGGGAGAGCCGCTTTCCGTCCGTCGCCACGATCTTCAGAAGGTCCTTCTGGGCCTTCAGCAGACAGGCGCCCAGGTACTTCGGAAAGTCCGCGGGCGTCGAGCTGGCGACGGAGCCCTCGGAGATGGCCCGGGCAAGGTCCGCCGCGACGATGGTGCACAGGGGGTCCGCCCCGTCGCTTCGGGGGATGTTGGGGAATTCCGAGACCGGCCAGGTGGCGAAGCGGGTCCGGTTCCTCCCCGCGGAGAGGGTGCCCCTCTCGTCGTCGATCTCCAGAGAGACCTTGTCGTGGGGCGTTTTTTTGAGAAATTCCCCGAAGATTCGGACCGGCAGGACCGCCGACCCCGCGGTGACGGTGCGGATGCCCTGGGCCGAGCAGCGTATCGCGGTCTTGAAGTCCGTGGCCTCCAGGTACGTCTGTTCCTCGGAGGCCGTGATCAGAATGCCGCTTACGGCGCTGATGGTGCTTTTGGTGCTGCTGGAGCGCTCGGTCATCTGCCAGGCCTTCAGGAACTCCAGGCGGTCGAGCTCTATCTTCATCGTGTTCACCGTTCCCTTCCGTGCGCTTTTCTGTCCCGGGTTCTGTCGAGGGAGTTGTGAAGAACCTCCTTGTGGACAGTTGTCCTCGTGTTCTTTTTTTTAGAGTAGAGACAGCAGTAGTAGTGTTGAACAAGGTTGTGGATATCCTGTCCGCCGTCCGTCGCCCGCGCTTTTCGGGCGGTGTGGGCCGGCGGTGGATCCGCCGTGGAGGACCTGTGGATTCTGTGTATGCTTTCGTGGTTTTCCGGGGAGGGCTGTGGAAAACTGTCGACCGTCCCCATACGCCTTCACAACTTGTTCCGTATGTTGTCCACAGCCCGTTTCACGTCCGGGTCGGACTTGACGAGCTGCTCGATCTTCCTCTGAGCGTGGATGACGGTCGTGTGGTCCTTCTTGCGGAAGGCGTGCCCGATCCGCTGAAGGCTGATGTCCGTGAGTTCGCGGCAGAGGTACATGGCGATCTGGCGGGCCAGGGCGATCTCCGCCGTGCGCTTGGATCCGGTGAGGTCGTCCGGGTTCATGCCGAAGTTCTCGGCCACGACGGCCTGGATGCTCTCGATCGTCACGGGGCCCTTCAGGTCCATGCGGAGGATGTCCTTGAGCCAGACGGAGGTCTTCTCGATCGTGACGGCCTCCCCGGAGAGCTCCGCGCATGCGATGACGCGATTGAGGGCCCCCTCCAGCTCTCGGATGTTGCTGGGGATGTGCTGGGCCAGGAAGTGGATGACCTCGTCGGGCATCTCGTACTCCCGGGACAGGGCCTTTTTCTGGAGGATGGCGATGCGGGTCTCCAGGTCCGGCGGCTGGATGTCCGTCACCAGCCCCCAGGCGAAGCGGCTGATCAGCCGGTCCTCGATGTTCTGGAGCTCGGAGGGCTGGCGGTCCGAACAGATGACGACCTGCTTGTTGCCCTCGTGAAGGGTGTTGAAGGTGTGGAAGAACTCCTCCTGGCTCTGGCCCTTGTTGCCGAGAAACTGGATGTCGTCGATCAGCAGGATGTCCACGTTGCGGTAGCGTTCCTTGAACTGGGGCATCTTCGAGGAGCCGATGGCCTGGACGAACTCGTTCAGGAACTTCTCCGCACTGAGGTAGAGCGCCCTCAGCCCGTGCGAGCGCGAGAGCGCGTAGTGGCAGATGGCGTGCATCAGGTGCGTCTTGCCGAGGCCGACCCCGCCCCAGATGAAGAGCGGGTTGTACGCCTTCCCCGGCATCTCCGCGACGGCCAGGCTGGCCGCGTGGGCGAGGCGGTTGGACTTGCCCACGACGAAGGTGGAGAAGGTGTAGTTCGGGTTCAGGTTGGCCCGGTTCGGCTCCGGCCGGCTGGCCTCCTCGGCGCGGGCCACCCACTCCCGCTTCTTGTCCTCCCCCTCGGGGTGGACGCTGGCCCTGAGGCGGATGCCCCTGACCGCTCCGCCGGCTCGAGCGGAACGGTTCAGCTCGCCCAGAAAGTTCTTGGCGATGTACTCCTGCGTGAAGGGATTCGACGTATCGACCACCAGCTCGTCCTCCTCCAGGGCCACGGGCACGCACGTGGTCAGCCACAGCGAGACCGCGCCCTCCGGCAGAACGGCGCCCTGGACGATTCCGTCCCACAGTTCCTTCAGTTCCCTCATGTCCTTCTGCAATCCGTTTCACCCCTGCAATGGAGTCTGTCCCCCGTTGCGGCAGGCCGCAAAATACCGGTTTTCTCCCGGCCGTCCGGTCCGGAACGGCGTCTTTCGTTTTTTCCTCATGAGGTGCACAGGTTCATCCACAAAGAGTCTCCTGATTGGAGCTCGTTCAGCCCAATTATACACTTATCCACAGGTAAACCCCGGAAATGGTGTGGATAAATCCAAACGGGCGTCGGAACGCACCCCTCGAGGCGGAGCCGGTTCGTATGTCGGGAAGTTAATGATATCATGGTGCGAAAGAGGGCTTTTCGGAAAACGGAAAGTATGGATTGGGTAAGGAGGAACGCTGAACGATGTACGTCCGGGAATTGACGGTTCTGCCGTCCGACGCGTCCTGTCACGGCGAGCTGAAGCTGCATGGGCTGCTGAACCATCTGCAGGATACAGCCAGCTTGGCGGCGACCGGACTGGAGGGCGGCCCCACGCAGGTGCTGGCCCGCGGCTACGCCTGGGTGCTGCTCCGCTACGAGGTGGAACTGCTGCGGCGCCTGCCGGAGATGGATGAGCGCTTTGTCATCAAAACCTTTCACGATATGAATCACGGCTACCATACCCTGCGCGTCTTCCAGGTGGAGACGCCGTCGGGGGTTCCGCTGGTCTGGGCCAAGACCTCCTGGCTCCTGCTGGACCTGGCCGCCGGCCGGCCCGTGCGTCCGGCGGCGTATCTCCCCGGGTTCCTGGACCGCGACACGGAGCCGATCGATCCCGACTTCCGCGACATCCCCGACTTTTCCGAGCTCGGCGATGCCGGGGAGATTCACGAGACCGTCTATCCGGTCCGGTTTCACGACCTGGATGCCAACGGGCACGTCAACAACGCCGTCTACTTCGAGTGGGTCTTCGAGGCGACCCCGATCGACCTCATGGCCTGGGGCCCGAGATCGATCTCCGCCTCGTTCCGCGCGAGCGCCAAATTGGGCGACGTCCTGACGGTCCGGGCCCGCGAGCTTAAGGGGCCCCGCTCCGGCGAGGCGCGGACGTTCGTCTACGAGATCGCGGGAGCGGCCCGCGGGAGCGGCCGGTCCCTGACCACGTTTTCCTGCGTTTGGGAGCCGCACCGCTCATGAATATCGTCATCGTCGGAGCCGGGGAGGTCGGGCGCAGCGTCGCCGCCACCCTGGCTGCGGAGGGGCACGACATCAACCTGGTGGAGCAGAACGAGGAGCATGCGGAGCACGTAGCGGAGGAGCTGGACGTCCGCGTCGTCTGCGGCAACGGGGCACGGCCCCAGGTGCTCTACGACGCCGGGGTCCGGGAGGGCTGCACGGTCGACCTTCTCGTGGCCTGCACGGATCGGGACGAGGTCAACATGCTCTCCTGCTGGATCGCACGTCATGCGGGGGTCCGCAGGGTCATCTCCCGGGTGCGGGGGCTCGAGTTCACGGACTCCCCGACCTGGGGGCGGGACCTGGGCATCGACCTCATGCTCTCGCCCGAGCGGTCCGTCGCGCGGGAGATACTGGAGCTTCTGTCCGTCAGCACGGCCGTGCGGACGGCGGAGCTGCTGGGCGGCCGCGCGGCCATCTACGCCTTCCGCGTTGCGGAGGGCTCCCCTCTGGTGAATCTCTCCCTCAAGGAGATTCGCAAGGGCCATCCGGATTTGGTAGCGATCGTCGTCTACGTGGAACGGTCGGAGGGGGAGCGGTCGGAGGATAGGAATATCGTGCCGGACGGCGACACGGTGCTGAAGGCCGGGGACCTCTGCTACGTCGTCTCCTACCGGGAACAGGTCTGGATGCTGGAGAGGCTCTTTCAGCTCAGGAGCACCCGGCCCCTGCGCAAGGTGTTCGTGGTGGGCGGGGGCAAGCTGGGCTATCAGGTCGTCCAGAGGATCCAGAAGGAGTACGGCAACGTCAGGATCCGTCTGATCGATCACGACCCGCAGCAGTGCGAAAAGCTGGCCGGGGAGCTGGGCGAGGCTCTGGTCCTGAACGGGGACGGGGCCGACCGGGCGCTCCTGCTGGAGGAGGGCATCGAGGAGGCGGACGGCTACGTCTGCGCCACGGACTCCGACGAGGTCAACCTTGTCTATGCCGCCATCGCCAAGTCCATGGGGGCGCACAAGAGCATCGCGGTCGTGCGGCGGCATCTCTATCAGGACATGCCGAACCACATGCCCGTCGATGCCGTGGTGGACTCCAACGAGGCACTGGCCGCGATGATCCTGAGGACCATCCGCTACCCCGGGCACGCCCGGGCCCTGTCCATCATCGAGAAGATCGACGCGGAGATGCTGGAGATCGTCCTGCCCGCGGAGCACGGCCTGACGGACATCCCGCTTTCGGAGCTGAAGCTGCCGAAGGGGGTCCTGGTGGCGCTGCTGGGCAGGCAGGAGAAGGTGGTGGTCCCGAACGGGGCCACGCGGCTTCAGGCCGGCGACCATCTCATCCTGTTCGCCTCCACGCCCCTCATGCGCGAGGCGATGGAGCTGTTCGGCGGGGCCGACGGGGAGCGGTCATGAGGCTGGGCGTCGTCCTTCGGGTGCTCTCGCTCATCTCCCTCATCGTCTCCCTCTTCATGATCTTCCCCCTGGCCCTGGCGGTCTGTGACGGGGCCGCGGGCCGGCTCGCCTTCCTCGCCTCCCTGGCCGTCGGCCTGCTGATCAGCCTCGGCTTCTTTCTGGCCGGAAAGCGCGGAACCGACTATCAGCAGCTGGGCATCCACGAGGCCATCGCCGTCGTGGGGTTCTCCTGGGTGATCGCCTCGGCCGTCGGGGCCCTGCCCTATCTGTTCTCGGGCGCCGCGTCGACCTACGCGGACGCCTTCTTCGAGACCATGTCGGGGTTCACCACGACCGGCGCCACCATCCTGACGGACATCGAGGGGCTTCCCCGTGGGCTCCTCCTCTGGCGCAGCCTGACGCACTGGATAGGCGGGATGGGGATCATCGTCCTGAGCCTCGCCGTGCTCCCCTTCCTCGGGGTCGGGGGGATGGAGCTCTACAAGGCGGAGGTCCCCGGCCCGACGCCCGAGAAGATCACCCCGAGGGTCCAGCAGACGGCCCTCTACCTCTGGGGCGTCTACGTCCTGCTGACCGCACTGGAGACGGCCTTTCTGACCGCCGGGGGAATGGGGTTCTTCGATGCCCTGAACCACAGCTTCTCCACCATCGCCACGGGGGGGTTTTCGACGAAGAACGCCTCGGTGGGACATTTCCACAGCGCCTACGTCGAGTGGGTGATCACCGTCTTCATGTTCGTCTCCGGGATCAACTTCTCCCTGCATTTTTTGATGCTCACGGGGCGCTTCCGCGGGGCCCTTCGGGACGAGGAGCTGCGTTGCTACTCCGTCCTGACCGTTGCGGCCTCGGTCGCCATCGCGTTTTTTCTGCTTCGCCAAGACCTCTTCGATCGGGTGGAGCCGGCTCTGCGCGCCGCGGCCTTTCACGTCGTGAGCCTGATGACCACCACGGGGTTCGTTACGGCGAACTACGACCTGTGGCCGGAGTTCGCCCGTTTTCTTCTGCTTCTGCTGATGATCGTCGGAGCCTGTGCGGGCTCCACCGGCGGAGGATGCAAGGTCGTGCGCTTCCTGCTTCTGGGACGGCAGATCCGCGCCGAGGTCCGCAGCCTGCTGCATCCCAGGGCGATCGTCAATACGCGGGTCAACGGCCGGGTGGTCTCGATACGGTCCCTGAGCTCCGTCACGGCCTTCTTTATGCTCTACATCGCCATCCTGGTCCTCTCCACCCTCGTGCTGACCGCTTTCGGACACCCCAAGCTGGACTTCGTGGCCTCCCTGTCCGGGGTCGTCGCCTGCCTCGGCAACGTGGGGCCGGGGCTCGCCTCGCTGGGGCCGGTGGAGAACTTTTCCTGGCTGCCCGAGGGGGTCAAGTGGATCCTCTCGTTCTGCATGCTGGCCGGACGACTGGAGCTCTTCGCCGTGATCCTCCTGTTCGTGCCGGAGACCTGGACGCGCTGAGCGTTCTCGAAGGAAACGCCGCTTGAGAATGAAAAGGCCTATTTATCAAGAGTAAATTTCGGGTAAAAATCTCCAACGCTTCCCTAAGGAACGCCTCCCCCCGACTCTGGTAGAATGGATGGCGTGTCCCGCCGGGGTGCGGGGGTTTTGGGGAAACTTTTCGGTTCAACGGCTTTTTGCCGTTTCTTCGAGAGGTGCTGACTGTTGCGATGATGGGTTTGATCGTTCATGGGAGCTAAAAATCGGAAATCCACCGGGCGGCATCCGTCCGTGGACGAGGGCGCGAAACGGAAGGAGGAGGCGTTCCCCTCTACCGTGGAAAGGATCGGGACCGCGGAACCGCCACGTCCCGCACGCCGGGGCTTCGGACTGCTGGAGGCCACGTCCTTCCTGTGCGGCGCGTGCGTTATGATTCTGGAGATGACGGGGTCGCGTCTCGTCGCGCCCTTTTTTGGGACGTCCCTGGTCGTGTGGACGGCCCTGATCGGGGTCGTCATGGCGAGCCTCTGTGCGGGCAACTGGGCGGGAGGGCTTCTGGCGGACCGGCGCCCGGAACGCCGCGTGCTGGCCCGGATCGTCCTCCTGTCGGCGGTCTGCACGGGCTGCCTGGCGTGGGCGGGCAACGCGGTGCTCTCGTTCCTCGGCGGGCTGAACCTGAACCTTTATCTGGCCGTGGTCCTCGCGGCCCTGCTGATCTTCGCGCTCCCGAGCCTGCTCCTGGGCATGGTCTCCCCCTTCGTCATCCGCCTCGCGATGGACGACGTCGGCACCTCGGGGGGGACGGTGGGGCGCTTCTCGGCGCTCTCGTCCGCGGGCAGCATTCTGGGGACCTTTCTGGGGGGGTTCATCCTGATCTCCCTCGCTCCGTCGGGGGTCATCCTCCTGATGCTGGCGACCGTCCTGGCCGTTCTGGCCCTGCTGCTCCGCCTGCCGGCCGGGAAGGGCACTCTCCTGGTCCTGTGCCTGCTCGCGGCCGCCGCGGCGGCCGCGAAGACGGGGGGGCTGCCGATGATGCCCGTGGGCGTGCATATCGAGACGCCCTACAACCACATCTCCATCGTGGAGAGCAATCAGGCGGACGGGCGACGCGTCCGGATTCTGATGACGGACCCGCAGGGTGCGCAGTCCCTGATGTACACGGACGATCCCAACGAGCTCGTGAGCGACTACACGAAGTTCTACGACCTCGCCTTTCACTTCAAGCCCGACACGAAGAATATCCTGATGCTGGGCGGAGGAGGCTACTGTGTGCCCCGCCACGTCCTGGCGGAGCGTCCCGGGGTCTCGTTCGACGTCGTCGAGCTGGACCCCGGCATCACGGAGGCGGCTCGGCACTATTTCTCCATCCCGGAGGACCCGCGCCTGCGCATCTTTCACGAGGATGCGCGGGCGTTCCTGAACCGGGAGGCGCGGGACCCCGGGCGTCGGGGCTCCTACGACGCCGTCTTCATGGACGTCTTCGGGTCGTGGTACTCCATCCCCTTCCACCTGGCGACGGTGGAGGCCGCGCAGCGCATGCACGATCTGCTGAGCCCGGACGGGGTGCTGATCGTCAACGTCATCGCCTCGCTCCAGGGGCCCCGCAGCGGGGTGTTCCACGGGATCTACGCGGCGCTCGAGTCGGTGTTCCCCAGGCTCCTGATCTTCCCGGCCTCCGCCTCGGACCCCAAGTACGCGCTGTCCCGGCAGAACCTGATGATCGTGGCCTTCCGGTCCCGGGAGCTGCCCGCCGTGCCGCCGGTCCCGGAGCCCGCCGTCGTCAGCCTGCTGGAGCATCAGTGGCTCGAGGGCTTCCAGGCCTTGGTCCCGGCGTTCACCGACGCCTTCGCGCCCGTCGAGCGCTACGCCCTGATGCGGTAGAAGACGGCGATGCGAAAAGGTACGCCCTGAAAAGGTGCGATCTGAAAAGCTGCAAAACGGGAGGAGGCGGGGACAATCCCGCTTCCTCCCGTTTGCCGTGCCGGTCTGCGGTCTTTCGCGATCTCCCCGCCGGTCCCGCTCAGGCCTTGGTGCCGACGACGGCGATGTAGTTCAGCTGCCTTCGGTGCGCATTGAAGAAACCGGACATCCGGCCGAAGAACTCCCGATTCTCCTTCTTCCGCCCGTTCAGAAAGATCCGCAGCGCGCCCCAGAGCCCTTCGTCGTAAATCATCCCCTTGAAGCTCATGAGGGTGATGGGCCCCTCCCGGACCTTGAGGCCGGAAAAGCCATGCTCCTCGAAGACCCTTCGCCATTCCGCCTCCGTCAGCGGGTACACCCTGACGTTGATCGCCCGGGTCAGGCCCTGGACGAGCTCCGGGGAGTCCTCCGTCAGCATGACGTCGTGCGTCAGCAGCACCCCGCCCTTTTTCAGCACGCGGAAATATTCGGCGACGGCCTTGGCCCGGCTTTCGGGGTCGAGCATCGTCAGCATGGCCTCGTTGACCACCGCGTCGAAGCGCCCGTCGGGGAACGGCAGGGCCGTGGCGTTTCCCTCGACGAGGGTGACGCGGTCCGCCGCGCCCGCGGCGGCGAGGTTCCTCCTCGCCTTCTCCAGCGCCTCGGGGTCCATGTCCAGCCCCGTGACGCGGCATCCGTATTTTTTGACGAGCTCCGCCGTCGTCGTGCCCATGTTGCACGCCACCTCCAGGACCTCCGTCCCGGGCCCGAGCCCGCCGCTTCGCATCAGCCAGTCCGTTGCCGCCCGTCCGCCGGGACGCAGCCGCCGCTTGCCGAGCCTGGCCAGAAAAACATGTCCCACTTCCATCGCCATGAGTTTCACCCTCTTCGTCGAATGTCGTTAAAGGCGGCCCTCTCCGGAGGAGCCCTTCCAGGACACGAGGGCCAGGATGGTCCTTCCGGAGACGCGGATGCAGCCGTCCCTTTCCTGCGTGCGCAGCAGGGAGCGAAGGTCTGCGCCCCGCTCCGAGGCCGCCTTGCCCAGGCCCATCCTGTAGCGGTCGCACGCCTCGTCCAGGCTCAGGGTTCGGTCCTCGTTCCTCTCCAGAAACGTCATCCGGGGGAGAAAGCCGTTCAGCCACTGCCGGTTGAAGACCGCCCAGGCGATGTCTCTGCCGTTGTGGGAATCGGCGCTCTGGTCCAGGCCGAGCTCCCCGGCCAGGGCGTCCATGATGGAGTCCTTCATGGAGACGTATTGGGCGACGACGCAGTGTCCCCGGCTGGCCGCGGTCATCTTCTCCAGGCCCGCGGAGGTCCTCGCGGGCGTGCACATGCAGGCGAACACCAGATCGAAACGCCCCTTCAGCCCGCCAAGCTCATCCTTCTTCCAGTCGTGCTTCAGCGTCTCGAGGTTGGAAAGGCCCTTCTCCCCGGCCTGCTCCGCGCACAGTTCCAGCATCCTGGGGGAGATGTCCGCGGCGGTCACGTCCCTCGCGGCCGCGGCGAAGGGCAGGGCGTAGCGTCCATAGGCGCACCCGACGTCCAGGACGGAGGCCCCCGGACCGAGCATCCCCTCGTCGGAGAGGTATCGGACCACCCGGTCCGTCAGGCTCGTGCCGTAGGTTCGCTTGCAGGCGAAAAAGGGCTCGGCCTTAGCGTCCCAGAAGTCCTCGGACTCGGAGAGGTTCGGATCCGGACGGTTCAGGATCGCGTCAAAAAAATCCGCGCTTATGTTCAATCGAAAATCCTCCTTTGCTCAAAACCCGCACTCGGTCAAGAACGAAAGCCCGGAGCGCCTCGGGACGGCATCAGAAAAAGTCCCGCCGCATCTCGGCCCCGGGCGAAAGGAGCTTTTCGACCTCCCCGTCCGTGAGCTCCATGCCGTAGAATCTGCCGTAGTACTCCTTCACCTTCAGGGGGATGTCGATGTCCTCGAAAAGATCGGGGTAGACCGCCTTCGCAAACCACCACAGGGCCAGGGGCGTATCGGTGCAGGGCGGCCACCAGCGGTGCATGCCCAGCGGGAACTTGTGGCAGTCCCGGTTTCTGACCGCAGGGACGTGGCTCCAGTCGTGACCGGGGCCCGCCGTGTTGTCGTACAGGTTCTGCGGGACCAGGGCCGTGAACGTCGTCAGAAACACCTTGTCGGGCGCCCAGTCGTAGATCTGTTCCATGTTGACGTTCTTCTTCCCGACGTCCAGTCCCACGTTCACGGCTCCAACGGCGTCGCACCAGTACTCCCCGAAGGTCTTCCGGCCCGATACGCTGATCGCCGTATCGTTGTAGTTGCTCAGGATCAGGACCCTGGCGCGCTTCTCCCGAGGAATGTCCCGGACGCGTCGGGCGATCTCCGCCTCGACCTCCCTGCCGTAGGCGACGATGCCCCTGGCCTTGTTCTCCCCGCCCAGGACCTGCTCCATGAGGTCCAGCCACATCTCCAGGGTGCGGAGCGTGCTGACCGATCCGCCGATGTTGGGGTGGGTGAAGGCCACCGCGGGGATCCCCGCTTTTTTGTACGTCTCCGTGTGAACGGCGCCGGAGTAGAAGACGACGTCCGGCTTCAGGTTCAGCAGTTCCTCGATGTTCAGGGACCCTCCCTTGTAGAAGTCGCTGGACACGGAGAGCAGGCCGGGCGCGTACTTCCCCAGCACGGAGCGCCGCGCCGTGTTGAGCAGGTCCGGCGGTATCCCCACCAGGTTTCTCACGTCGCCTCCCTGATACACGGCGACCACCGAGGCCAGCGGCAGCGGCGCCACGACGGCGATGCGCTCGATCTTCTCGGGCAGATCCACGTCGAGGCCCAGGTGGTCCCGTACCGTCCGCGCCTCCGAGCTCCCCGGCCAGGTCAGCGCCGCGGCAAGGACCACCACGGCTCCAACAAGCCGGGAACGAAGCCTCTTACACCTCTTCATCTCGATCGACCTCCATTCTTCCACCATTCCTCCACCATTTCTCCAAGGAAGCAAACCCCGATTTCAATCAGGGACAGGCCTCCGACAACCAAAAAGTCCCATAAAGTTGGTTCAAGCCAACTTTATGGGACCTATTCTGACACGAAGGGCGGAGGGCGTCTGTTGCCAGGGCCACGGAAAGAGCGGAGGGGGCGAAGAGGACTGCCGGGTTGCGGACGGGGCCGTCCCGGGCCCGTCTCACGCCGGCCGGACCCGCGTCACGGCTTCGGGATGGCGGCCCCCGCCGCGTCCTGACGCTCGATCAGGGCGATGAACGCCTCCTCCAGGGTGGGGTCGGGGCGCTCGTCCGTCCGCACGGAGGCCTTGAGCGCGTCGGGGGGGCCGGAGGCTATGGTCCTGCCGCGGTAGACCAGCGCGATGCGGTCGCAGTACTCCGCCTCGTCCATGAAGTGCGTCGTCACCATCACGGTGACGCCCTTCAGCGCGAAGCTGTTGATGCAGGTCCAGAACTCGCGCCGCGTCACGGGGTCCACGCCGCTCGTCGGCTCGTCCAGGAAGAGGACGTCCGGCCCGTGCATCACGGCGCAGCCCATCGCCAGGCGCTGCTTGAAGCCCAGGGGCAGCGAGCCCGCCCGGGAGGAGAGGTAGGGCCCCAGATCGAACGTCTCGACCACGCGCTCCACCGCCGCGCCGCCCCTCAGCCCGTAGATGCCCGAGAAGAACCGCAGGTTCTGCAGCACGGTCAGGTCCCCGTACAGCGAGAACTTCTGCGCCATATAGCCCAGCTTCGCCCGCGCAGCGCCAGGCGCCGTCCTGAAGTCCAGGCCGGACACGGCGCAGCCGCCCTCCGTGGGAGTAAGCAGCCCGCACATCATCTTGAACGTGGTGGACTTCCCGGCCCCGTTGGGGCCCAGGAGCCCGAAGATCTCGCCCCGTCCGATCGAGAAGGAGACGTCGTCCACCGCCGTGAAGCTCCCGAACCGCTTCGTCAGGTGCCGCGCCTCCACGGAGACGCCGCCCGTCCCCTTCTCGCCGAAGAACTCCGCCACCGCGCCGCTGCCGCGCCGGGCCCCGCCCAGAAGCTGCATGAACGCGTCCTCGAAACGGGGCGGCGTCGGCCTGAGAGCGAGGCGGGAAGAGGGCTCGGCCTCGACCTCGACAAAAACTTCGGCCTCGCGGGAGAGGGCGTCCAGGTCCCCCCTCAGCTCCGTGCCGTCGTCGCTCGTCAGGACGCGCACGCTCGACCCCTGGATGACCGCGTCCAGGGTGCTCCTGCGCTCCATCAGGGGGGCTATGAGCTTCCGTCGCCCCCCGCCGGCCCCGCTCAGCAGGAAGACCCGGCCCTCGACGCGCTTCGCCAGGTCCTCCGGCGTCCCGTCGTAGAGCAGTTTGCCATCGTTGAGGAGCAGCACCGTGTCGCAGGCCTCCGCCTCGTCCAGATAGGCGGTGCTCCAGACGACGATCCGGTCCTGGGCCAGAAGCTCCCGCACCATGCGCCACAGCTCGCGCCGCGCCAGGGGGTCCACGCCCACGCCCGGCTCGTCCAGCAGCAGGACGGGCGGCCGGGAGAGCAGCGTGCAGGCCAGGCCCAGCTTCTGCTTCATCCCGCCGGAGAGCCGGCCCGCCAGGCGGCCCGTGAAGGGGCCGAGTCCGGTGAAGGCGAGGAGCTCCTCGTATCGGGCGGAACGCTCCTCGCGGGGCACGGAGCGCAGCTCGGCGTACAGGTCCAGGTTCTCCCGGACCGTCAGGTCCTCGTAGAGCCCGAACCGCTGCGGCATGTAGCCGACCCGCTCGTGGATGGCGTCCGTATCCGCCGCCGTGTCGTACCCGCACACCGTGACCCGCCCCCCCGTGGGCGCCAGGAGGCCGCAGAGCAGGCGCAGCAGCGTCGTCTTTCCCGCTCCGTCCGGCCCGACGAGGCCCGTGATCCGCCCCCCCGCGATGCGCGCCGTGATCCCGTCCAGCGCGGCGCGCCGGCCGAAGGTGCGGACCAGCCCCTCGACGACGACCTGCGAGCCCGAGAAGCGCTCCGCCGGCGGACGCTTTTCGGCCGGGCTCATCTCGATGCCGCGGCCTCGGAGGCTTCTTTGGATTCCATCGAGACGGCCTCCATCAGGACGGTGACGGGCATCCCGTTCTTGAGCCGTCCATCCCTGTCGTCCTCCACCAGGATCCGTGCGCGGTAGACCAAGTCGGTGCGCAGGTCCTCGGTCTGCACCTGCTTGGGGGTGAACTCGGCCGTCGGGGAGATGAAGGCGAGCGTACCCTCGATGGGATCGGGGGAGGAGTCCGTGACGATGCGCGCCGGCATCCCCACCCGGACCCGGCCGAGCTGCGGCTCCGGGATGTAGGTACGAACCTGGATGGGGCGCTCGAGCGCCAGGGCGTAGACGACCTGGCCGGCCCCCACGACGGTCCCGGGCTCGGAGACGCGGGTCAGGATGGTCCCCTCCGCCGGGGAGCGGAGCTCCGTGTCCGAGAGGGCGTTTTCGGCCTCCGCGAGCCGGGCATTGGCCGTCTCATAGGCCGCCTCGGCCGCCTCGATGTCCTCCCTGCGGTAGCCCTCGCGCACCAACGCCAGGGCGTTCTCGGCCGCCGCGAGCTCCGCCTTCAGGGCGCTGCGCTGCGACGCCGCCCGGTCCAGATCGCTCTTGGCGACGGCCTTCCGGGCGAACAGGTTGGAGATGCGGCCATAGTCCTTCTCGGCCAGGTTCAGCGAGGCCCGGACCCGGTCGCGCTGCGCCTCCGCCTCCCGGACCTCCTCGGCGCGGAATCCGCGGTGCAGTTTGTCCAGGGCCGCCTTCGCCTGGAGCATGGCCCCCCGGGCCTCCGAACGCTTGATTCGGTAGGGGACGGGGTCCAGAATGCCCAGCAGGTCGCCGGACGCCACCCTCTCGCCCTCCTCGCGGTAAATAGCCTCGATGCGGCCGGGGACGCGGAAGCCCAGGAGCACCTGCCGGATCTCCACGTTGCCGTAGAGCCGGATCCGGTTGGGGTCCTTCTCGCGGAAGCGATCGATCAGCCCCTCGAGCTCCCCGGTCGCGTAAAGTACGCCGAGGACGGCCGCGAAAATAAAAAACAGAAGGAGAAACCGTTTTTTCATGGCAAAGACTCCTTTCCTCGACTTCCGGGGCTCCGCCCCGGAACCCCGGCTTGCAGCCCGAATGGGAACGAACGGCGCAGCGGCGGTCACTGTATCCTGCGCTTGAAGAACCACCCGGCGGCGCCGAGCGTCGTCGCCGCGATCCCGCAGAGCCAGAGGAGCTGCACGGCGACCTCGCGCAGGGGAATGTCCTTGAGGTAGACGCCGAGGGCGATGACGATGATGTGACGGGCGGGGTTGAGCAGGGTCAGGGTCTGCAGGGCGTGCGGCATGTTCTCGATCGGCGTGGCGAACCCCGAGAGCAGGACGAAGGGCACCATGCAGGTGAACACCCCCAGGAACGCCTGCTGCTGCGTGTTGCAGAGCGAGGAGATGAGGAGCCCCACGCCCGTGCTGGCCAGGATGAAGAGCAGGAAGCTGAAGGCCAGCAGCCCCAGGCTCCCCAGGCAGGGCACGCCGAAGACCGTGCGGGCCAGGACGTGGATGGCGACCCCGATGCCGAGGGCGATCGCGGCGGCCGGCAGCGCCTTGCCGGCCACGATCTCCAGGGGCGAGAGCGGCGAGACCAGCAGCTGCTCGAACGTCCCGAGCTCCCGTTCGCGCGCGACGCTCATGCCCGAGACGAGCAGGGACAGCATCTGGGTCAGCACCACCAGCAGCACCGGCAGGGTGAACCAGAGGTAGTCGTGATTCGGGTTGAAGAGCTGGCGCGGCTCCACGGACAGGAGCGCGTCGGCCCCGGTGAGGGTCTTCCTGAGCCCGCGGGCGAAGCCGTTCGTGATGGATACGGCGTAGCCGTAGGCGATCTGGACCGCGTTGGCCTTCCGCCCGTCCAGGACGACCTGCACGGAGGCCGGCTCGCCGCGCATCAGGGAGGCCGAGAAGCCCTCGGGGATGCGCAGGACCATCAGCGCCCTCTGCTCGGCGATGGCCGGCTCGACCTCCGGGACGCTCGACAGGCTGAAGGCGCGCGTGAAGGCCGGGCTCGCCGTGAAGGCCGCCTCGAGCCTGCGCCCCAGGTCCCCGTTGTCCTGGTTCAGGACCGCCAGGGGCGCGTTGCGCACCTCCATGGTGATGGCGAAGCTGAACAGGAAGAGCATGACGAACGGCCCGACGAACACCTGAAAGCGCGTCTTCGGGTCCAGCAGGACGGCGTAGAGCTCCTTGACGACCAGGGAACGGATGCGTCCGAACATGGTCAGGCCAGCACCTTTTTGGTGTATCGAAGCGTCATGGCCAGGAAGAACAGACCCAGCAGCCCCAGCTTGATCATGTTGGGGATCAGGAGCGGCCAGACGTCGCCGGCCAGGAAGAGGGTCTGGAGGCAGGTCACCAGGTACCGCGCCGGCAGGACGGCGGCGATCGCCCTCTGGACGAACGGCATGGAGTTCAGCTCGAAGATGAAGCCGGACAGGAGCACGACGGGAAGGAAGGCGGAGAGCAGCGCGGCGAAGGAGGCGACGTACTGGTTTTTGGAGAGCGTCGAGATGATCAGGCCCTGCCCGAGCGCCGACATCATGAAGAGCGACGCCACGGCGAAGAGGGCCGGCAGGGAGCCGCGGAACGGGACGCCGAAGAGCCCTACTGCCAGGGCCAGGCTGAAGAACGTGGAGAAGATCGCCAGGAGGTAGTAGGGGATCAGCTTGCCCAGCAGGAGCTCCAGCGCGCTGACGGGCGTGGAGAAGAGCGCCTCCATGGTCCCGCGCTCCCACTCGCGCGCTACGACCAGGGCCGTGAGCATCGTCCCGATCAGGGCCATGATGACGGCCATGATGCCCGGGATGAGCGAGTACCGGCTCTCCAGCCCGTCGTTGTAGCGGAAATGGGGCTCCACGGCGATGGGCAGCGACGTGCGGGACAGCTCCCCTCCCCACTGGAGGATCGCGGCCACCGTGTAGTTCTCCGCCAGGGCTCCGGAGTTGGGGTAGCTCCCGTCCGTCAGCAGCTGAAGGGCGGCCTTCCGGCCCGAATTTTGGCCCGAATAAAGGGCGGCGGAGGTGCCCTGCGGGACGATCAGGACGCTCTTGAGCTCCCCCGTGATCAGCCCGGGCAGAAGCTCCTGGCGCGAGGCGGCGAGGCCGGGCTTGAAATAGGGGTTTTCGGCGAAGTGCCGGGCCAGGTCCCGCGCCGGTTGTCCTCCGTCCTCCAGCGCGATCCCGAGGCGGATATCGCGGGCGTCGAGGGACAGGCCGTAGCCGAAGAGGAAGAGCAGGGTGAGCGGTAGTATGAAAGCGATAACGATGCTGCTGGGGTCCCGCACGATCTGAAGCGCCTCTTTTTTCGTCAGGGCCCGGAGTCTTTGGGCGAACATCGATCCCATCTCCTTGCAGACCCGGGAAAACCGACTCGCTCCGGCGGGCTCCCGGCCTTCCCGCAGGAGGGGGACATTCCGTCTCCGTAACCCCACCATCATAGCACTTCGGCGTGAGGAATCCTACGGCAAAAAATCTGCCGGGCATGGGCCTGAATCGTGCCGTATCGGATGGGTCATAACTCGGAATGGAGCGCGCCAGGGCATTTCCCCGACAGAGCGGACACCGTCGTTGGTAGCTATGCGGGAACGGGTAAAATAGATAAACCCGGTGAGAAACTCATTTGTCTGCCAGATGTAGCAGGGCTTGCCTGACATCGAGACAAGGGAATTTGCAGATGCGGAATATAGGTTTTTCCTCTATATTCAGATTCAGGATATGTATATTCAGGACATGGGGGAGGTGGGCAACATGACGGACGTGAAGACGCTTGCACGTTACCTGTTGTA
>ERZ772772.268-NODE-268-length-31901-cov-5.381272_pt1 | contig 31901 bp, 21 predicted proteins | sample MGYA00511484_ERZ772772 | MGnify/ENA primary metagenome ERZ772772 (study PRJEB29015, sample SAMEA2737913) | human oral metagenome | biome: human oral; feature: human-associated habitat; material: dental | place: China | collected 2088 ... | reverse complement strand
GGATTTTGAGAATATTGTTTTATAATTGTCGGTCTTGAATCATCTATCTCAGAAGCCTTTATAATAGGTTTTAAAGTATATAATGACTTTACATACTCTATCTTTATATCAGGTGAAAGATACTTTTTAGCTATCTGAACCATATCAACAAACGCCGTTTTAGGGCTATAATCACAACTGTTGCAGTTGCAGGTCGATTCAGGAGTGCAGTCATCTCTGAACTGTTGACATTTAAATGTCGGCAGTTTCTCATATGATGTTTCATGCGGTGTCCTTGAAACTGTTGTTATAGAGTGGTATCCGGTCCGTCCAAAAGGCATGACTGAAAAGAAAGGTCCGTCCATCACCGTAAGACCTACACCATTTATGTTTTCCGAAACATTACAAAGTATAACCTCACAAAGCTCATATTTTATATTAAGCTGTTCATATCCAAGTATGTGATGTATCTGGTTTGTACCGGCATAAGTTGCATTAAGTACATATGGCGACTCATAACCTGTATTTCCGACAGTGATTATAAAAACTCCGTTTTCATCACTTTTTTGTATGGATGTTATATTTTTCCCAAAGAGAAATTCACCCCCTGCTTCAATTGCTTCATTATAGAGCTTTTTCTTTAAAAGTATAGCATCAAATGAATATTCAAGTGTGTGAAACGCCTTATCTATAGTATGCGGATTAAAATATTTGTCTTTTTTGATCTCATCACATACCACACCAAGATTATCTGAAAATCTCTGGAACTGTTCACCATTTGTCCAGCTGTAATCAGTTGCAACCGCATATATCTGTTCGAATTCATCATTTATGCAGTTTTTAAAATCATTATAAAATCTTTGAAAATAATGCGCCGATTTTGAAGCAGTAGAATACGATCTCGGATAATGATATCCATTATGCAGTCTTGCCTGGTTTATATAAGAACCCCTTGCAAAGGGTTCTTCGTCCATATCGATTACAAGGGTTTTATAACCTGATCTTAGTAATTTCCCGGCAGCATACAGCCCGTACATACCGGCTCCGAGTATTATCCTGTCATAAGATTTCATCACCTTCTCCTCTCCTATAACTTAATATTGTAAACTCTGTATTATCTGTACAAAGAACAGTAAATTTCAGCTATTCTTTGTTGGTATTATAGCAAATTTTTAGTTGGAAACAAATATAATCCCTGAATTTTTAATTATTTTCATATGTAAATATTTATCTTCCATAGTATATGCCATACTACCAACATTATAACCGTCATCATATGTATACATAACTCTCCTGATTTTTTTATCGGGAGTAAATCCTCCCAGCCATGCAGGTATATGGATTTCAGTATCATAATCACCTGTAAAAACAACTACAAGCACTGATTCGTCATAATATGTCCTTGCATAAACCACCAGATCCCTCTGAGCATATACAGGTATAAAGCTGCCTAACCTAAGCGCTTTATATTCTTTATGTATATCATTCATATACTTATGATACTCAAGCAGCTCAAGATTTTCATTACCCCACGGATATGTTCTGCGATTATCAGGATCAGTCCACCCACATAATCCGACTTCATCTCCATAGTATATAGTAGGTGCCCCCTGCATAGTCATTTGCATCAATATTGCCTGTCTGAATACCGAAAGTTTTACACCCTCACCTGCGGCACGGCTTCCCATAGTCTGGAGTCTGCCTACCGTCCGGTTTGTTCTTGTTAAAAATCTTGAATGGTCATGGTTTGAAAGCTCATTCATCGCCATCATATATGACGGCATCGGCATCCTTGCCTTATTTCTTAAAAGCATGTCAAAAAATAAATCGGCATCGCCACGTTTTGAATCATCTCTCCAATCGGAATGCTTTTCCATACCTGTCAAAAACCAACTTACAGGCTCCATAAAAGCATCATAATTCATCACGCTGTCCCACTGCCTGCCGTTGAGCCATGATGACGGATCTCCGTAATGCTCAGCTATAATAATCGCCTGAGGATTTGCCTCTTTGACATTCTGCCTGAACCTGCTCCAAAAAAAATGATTATATTCAGTTGAATGACCCAGATCGGCAGCCACATCAAGCCTCCATCCGTCAGCACAGTAAGGAGGACTGATCCACTTTCTGGCTATCATCATTATTTCATCAAATAGTTTTTGGCTGTTTTCATAAAATAATTTAGGAAGCGTATCATGGCCCCACCACCCGTCATAGCTTTTTGAGTTATAGTCTCCGTAAAACCTAAAATACCCTCTGTAAGGGCTTTTCTCACTCTCATATGCCCCCGGCGGGTATTTACCTGTCATTTTGTAAATTTCTTCACGATCCATCCATTTATGAAATGAACCGCAATGGTTAAACACCCCGTCCATTATGACTTTTATACCCTTTTTATGTGCTTCCCTTATAAAAAAAGCAAAAAAATCATCACTTGCCTTTAAATTAGCCTCATCGGTTGTCCTTATGCGGTATTTATCCGCCTTTTTATTATCAGTATCATTTTCAGAAAGTACACTGCCTCCATCCTTTACTATCTTGCCGTAATGAGGATCTATATGTTCATAATCCTGTGCATCATATTTATGATTTGACGGTGATACAAAAAGAGGATTGAAATAAATAACCTCAACTCCGAGATCTTCAAGATAATCAAGTTTATTTAATACTCCCTGAAGATCCCCTCCGTAAAAATATCCTACGTCAAATGCGGAAGGATATTCATTCCAGTCTGATATATGTCTTGACGGCAGCCCTATATATATGTATTCATCATCAAGCACATCATTTTTTTCATCTCCCCGTCGGAACCTGTCAACAAATATCTGGTACATAAGTGCACCTTTTGCCCACTCAGGTGTCTTAAATCCGGGAATTATTCTGAAAAAAAATATATCTCTAAGCTCACCTGATATCCCCAGCTTATCATAGTAAAGCGTTTCAGTGCCGCTTTCAAGCATGAAAGCATATAAAAGCTCCTCACTGCCTATATTGGCAGATAACTCATAATAGTCAAAGTATCTGTCGCAGCTGACCTTTTCCATCAGGGTTTCAATATTCCGATTTTTACTACGGTTTATAAAAAATACTTTCTGAACATCATTTAACGCAGTTCTTATACGGATTCTTATATCCTCTCCCTCACAGGGCTCTGAAGGAAATGCATAAGAATCAGTCTCATCACTGAATATAGCCTCTCTAATCATCAAATAATGCCTCAAACTCCTCATAGCCTATCTTTTCTTTTTCAAGAAGAAGATCTGCACATTTTTCAAGAACGTCAATATGTCTTGTAATTATATCTTTTGCCTTTTTATAACAGGTTTCCATTATATTTCTTACTTCCTCATCTATCATGGCTGAAGTTTTTTCAGAATAAATCTTTTCATGTCCAAAATCCCTGCTTACAAGGATTTCTTCCTCACCTTCATAGTTTATAAATCCAAGTTTTTCACTCATACCGTAACGCATAACCATAGCTCTGGCAGTCATGGTTGCCTGCTTTATATCGGAACTTGCGCCGGTTGTGATGTCATTAAACTTGATCTCTTCAGCTATCCTTCCTCCAAGTGCCACAACTATATTATCAAGAAGCCTGTTTTTACTGTTAAACATCTCGTCTTCACCCGGCTTAGGCATGGTATAACCTGCCGCACCCATACCCGTGGGTATTATTGATATAGTATGTACAGGACCTACATCAGGCAGCTGCCTGAAAAGTATGGCATGACCTGCTTCATGATAGGCGGTTATTTTCCTTTCCTTTTCACTTATTATACGGCTTTTTTTCTCCCTGCCTATTCCCACCTTGATGTAGCTCTCATCTATATCGTTCTTTGATATAAACTGTCTGCCTGATTTTGCAGTAAGTATAGCAGCCTCATTTAATAAATTCTCAAGATCGGCTCCTGTAAAACCTGAAGTGCCTTTTGCCACCTCATGAATATCTATATCGGAACCAAGCGGTTTATCTTTTGAATGTATCTTAAGGATTTCCTCCCTGCCGCCTATATCAGGACGTGATACAGTTATCTTTCTGTCAAATCTTCCGGGACGCAGTATCGCATTATCAAGTATATCCGGGCGGTTTGTTGCAGCCATGATTATGATGCCTTCATTTACGCCGAAACCGTCCATCTCAACTAAAAGCTGATTTAAGGTCTGTTCACGCTCATCATGACTTCCGCCAAGCCCTGAGCCTCTATGCCTTGCAACCGCATCTATCTCATCTATAAATATAATACATGGCGCATGTCTTTTTGCGTCTTCAAATAAATCTCTCACCCTTGAAGCACCTACACCTACAAACATTTCGACAAAGTCTGAGCCGGATATTGAAAAAAACGGTACTTTCGCCTCACCTGCAACCGCCTTTGCAAGCAGAGTTTTTCCTGTTCCCGGAGGTCCTACAAGTAAAATCCCTTTTGGAATTCTTGCTCCAAGTGCAGTATATTTTGCAGGATTTTTAAGGAAATCGACAACTTCCTCAAGTTCTTCCTTTTCTTCATTGAGTCCTGCTACCATTTTAAAATTAAATTTATTTGTGTTGCTTAGCCTGGCACGGCTTTTACCGAAATTCATCATCTTTGAACCGCTTGCACCGGATGAACGGCTTTGAAAAAGCATAAGTACAAAAAATGCCGCCGCAACGGTAAGAATAAGCGGTACCAGTATATCAGCGATTGTATTTCCCTTTTCAATATCCTTTATCACATAATCTATATTTTTATCTTCAAGGTAGTGTATTACGGAATTTACATCAGATACATAATAATCCTGGCTTAAACTATGATCTTTAAACTGTATTCTTACAGAGCCTGTCGGTGTCTGGCTGTTCTGACTTATTATCACCTCTTCGACATTTGTATCCGACAAAAGCTGTATAAATCTGCTTCTGCTCATACCGCCGGCGGCATTTCTTTTTTCTATTACACTGAAAATCATGCCGCCAACTGCAAATGCTATCAATAAGATAACTATAAACCTAAATTGCTGTTGATTTGAATTTTTCAAAGCTTTACTCCTTTTCGTCAAATTCCACCACTCCTATAAATGGCAGATTTCTATATTTCTGGTTATAATCAAGTCCATAGCCTACTACAAATTCATCAGGTATTGAAAAGCATACATAATCAACCTTCACATCCTTTATAACACGCCTTGAAGGCTTATCAAGGAGTGTACACAGTTTAATACTTCTAGGGCCTCTGCTTTGCAAAAGCTCCAACAGATATGACAGTGTTCTTCCTGAGTCTATTATATCTTCCACTATAAGCACGTCTTTATCTTTAAGGTCCTCATCAAGATCTTTGAGTATCCTTACAACTCCGCTTGAAGTTGTTTCCGAACCGTAGCTTGATACGCTCATGAAATCAAATGATACAGGTATACTTATACGTCTTGCAAGTTCACACATAAACATTGCCCCTCCCTTAAGCACACATATAAGATGTATCTGCTTTTGGGCATAATCTTTATTTATCTGTTGTGCAACCTCCCGAATCCTCTTGTTTACCTGCTCCTCACTCAGCAATACCCTGATCTTTTCTGACATATGCCTTACCTCATTATTTTATATATCTTATCTGTAAAATCTTTTTTGTGTTTTCGTGTATTTTAAAACGTTCATTAATACGCTTTCCAACTATCCATACTACTTCACTGCCTTTTACAAGAAGCGGTATATCTCCTCTGTCCCGTGCAGGAATCTTTTCATCAGCCATATATGACTTAACAGTTTTCCTGCCCACCTTTTCAAGTCTTATAAAATCTCCCGTCTTTCTGTACCTTACCTCATAGTCGCTGCCTATAATGTCGGCATCAAACCATTTTAATACATCGGAATGAGGTATTTCCATACCGTATATGTAATCAAACACGGTAATCTCAAACATTCTGCCGCCTGAAAGCTCCCGTATACTGCCGTCAGACATTTTTATAAAAATATTTTTATTATTACAATGCTTATCTTTCCGGTATATACAGAGACTTTCATAGGTCCTTTCCGCCCTTAAATTATAGGGAAGGTCAATACTTTTACCAACCTGCATATCCATAAGTGCCTCTATACCGTCAATATGCACTGAAGCGATATCCTTAAGACTGTGGCATGCCCCGGCAATCATAAGCCTTATTATATGGGCTGTTATAATATGTGGCTGCTCCTTAAGCACCTCTATCGGTATACTGATCCTTTCTTCTTCCTCCAACATATGCCTGTCTATTATATTGTATACTTTTCTGTCTAAATAGTCAAATGTATCTGAAATAATCTCTGCCGCTTTGTTAATATTGTCTATGGCTGATTGATTAATTTCTTTCAGTTCCGGTATTATATTATGCCTTATACGATTTCTTGTATAATCAGTACTTAAATTGGTTGAATCAGTTACAAAACCTCTCCCCTCCTGTTTAAGATATTTTTCAATCTGTACCCTTTCCGCACAGAGCAAAGGTCTTATAATCATACCTGCTGCCGCCTTCATGCCTGAAAGTCCCTTGAGTCCGGTTCCTCTTATAAGCTGCATAATCACGGTTTCAGCATTGTCGTCTTTATTGTGTGCAACCGCTATTTTTACCCTGTTATTAAAAACATCGGTTTTATATAAATCGCTAATATCCGAAAACTTCTTTATCTTTTCAGTATCATCCTTAAAATAAAATTTTAAAGCAGCTTCATAGAGCGACTTATATCTCAGAATTCTGGCAGCTTCTTCAACTGAAAGCTTATTTAATGAAGCATACGATGGCACATCAACATATATAATATCATATTTAATATTAAGCCTTTCACAAAGCTTTGCTGTAAAATCGGCATCCCTGTCAGCCTCATCACCTCTTATACCGTGATTTATATGAATCGCTTTAAGCTTTAATGAATATACATCGGCTATACTGTGCATTATATATGCGAGGGCGGTTGAATCCGCACCTCCGCTTAATGCAAGTATACATACATCTCCTTCTGTAAGGAGATTGTGTTTTTTTATATATTTTAGTACATCTTCCTGCAATATAATCTCCTTCCCTGATTGTATGCCTATATCGCCGTCTTATTTCAGGAAACTTTAACTTCCTTTTTTAAAAAGTTACTCTATATGTTTTATATATTTTTAACAAACATATAGCAGTTAAAAACCTCCGAATCTTAAACTGATTCGGAGGTAAAACTTTTATAGGCTTTATATATAAGCATACAAATATAAATATGAACATTCACTGTTCAGGCTTAAGAAGTATCTCATCAGGCTTTACAAGACCCAGTTTTTCTTTTGCAACCTTTTCTATATACTGCTTTGTCTGTACATAAATACGATATTGTTCAAGCTGCTCTGAACGCCTGCTTTCCGCCTCAACCTGACTTGTTAGAGTCTCTATCCTTTCCTGATAAGCCGCCTGCTTTTCTTTAAGTGCATTGACCTGATTCCTGAGTACAAAAGCCATACTTAAAGCGACTAAAACCACAGTGATTACAGCCCACCTGTTTTCATTTCTCTGTGATGTTTTTCTTTTAATATTTCTTGCCATACTGCACCCCGACTGAAATTTAATGATATTATTATAATATATACTTCATATATATTCAAGCCATGAAGTAAAAAACGATTTTTTAAAACCGAGCTTTTATATACATCATTTAAGTAAAAAACACCTCTTAATCAAGAGAATGATAAGGTTCCAGAATTAACTTGCTGTCTACATATTCTCCTAAAAATATATCACTGTATTTATTTAATCCTTGTTTTTTAATTTCTTCAATTAGCCACTTTTCATCCTTACCTAATAACTCTAAAATATCAGTTTGTAAATGCCCGTCTGTTATCAATGGAAACTTCGGATTTTTTTCACCCGGATGAATAATAATAAGTTGACCATTTTGCTCTACAACAGCTCTTTTTACATCTCTTACTGAGTAAACATTGTTTGTTCGAAGTTTAAAAGATACATCATGAGCAGATAAACCAACTTTTTTACAATTTTCAATATTAATTTTACCATTGTCAATAATTATTAACGCTTTTCCATCTACTAACTGTTTTATTTTTATATTGTGCTTTTTTATCCATTTTAAACTCAGTACAAGAACACACCATATACACAGAATACCAACATAATCCATTATTTTAATATTATTATTGTAAATCACTCCTCCAATAATACCTCCAAGCACATAATTTTGCACTTGATCACTGGCAGATGATGGAGCTAAATTTCCTTTCCCCGATATGTTTATTATCATTATCAAAGCTAAAAAACCAATTAATAATTTTATTGACACCAAAACAAATCCGTTCATAAGTACCTCTTGATATTTAATTATATTTATAGTTATTTCAAAACATAAATCACAATTTCAACAGTCAAATCAATATCTTCTCTGCCATTTCAGTTATTTACAGTTATATAAAAAGCAAGATAACACTGATGCTATTTCTATATGATTTGATAGTATAAATAATAGATAATATTCCATATTCCAAACTGTGAATTATACTTCTAAAAATTCCCCACTTTCTACAAAGCACTGATTGCAGCTACAGCACCGAATACTACACCCGGTAAATTTGCTATTATGATAGGCCATTCTTTTTTCTCCTGAAAAAAGCCATAGCAGACCCATAAGGTACAGTTTATTGCTGCAACCATAGGCTGTAAAAAACCGCTTTTTTTCCCATGAAAATTATTAATTATTTGAGGAAAATAAGATATATACATAAACATAGCGGTACATGTTGCTATAGTTCCCAAAATTTCAAGTGTTCTTTTATTCATAAATTTACCTTCTTTTATATATATTACTTTTCGTACCTGGAAATTCCTCTTAAGTACGGTTTTTACTTTTATCTTCAATAATAAAACTGACAGTAGCACTTTTTAGCTTTTCTTTTTACAGAGCCCTTGCCCATCTTCATTACCCTTTCCTACAGGGAAAAAACATGCTAATATGATGTCATATTATACCAAAATTTTTCCATTATTTCTATAAATTACTATCAGGTTTTACTGTTAAGTAAGTGTTGGCATTTATAATTCAAGCCATGAAGTAAAAAACGATTTTTAAGCGGATTTTTATATAAGTCTATTCAGGTAAACACTACCTTTTAATATAATACCTTCTATCAGTATTACAGTATTTTTTTACAACATGTTTCAGCAGATGATATTTTTTAAAGTATTTGAGTTTATATCCATATGCGAATATTTTAAGTACTCCGCATGATATGCTTATATTTTTCTCACTATTGTTTATCTTAAAAAGCACATTTTCATGCGGCACAAAATGCTCATACTCTCCATTAATAAAGCCCACACCCAAACGATACAAAGCCAATGCCTCAAACTTCGGCTTTATCATAAAAAGAACGCCTCCATATACTGCAAGTGCAAGACATATAAACCGTGTGAGATTAAGCATAAGGCTTGCCATAACCGTCATGTTCTCACCGAAGATTTTCATGAATGTTCCTGATATATTATCCGAAATTACAGGCAGCTTTGTCAATACGGCAATCACTGTATATACCGTAAGAGGTATTATAATTCTCATTATTTTATACCCTGCCGAAAATTTTGTCATATCAAGCTCGTGATATGAAATCATATCTTCCATCTTTTATTATTTACCCCGTATTATAATTTAAGTTTTTTCCATCCTCCCCCGACACCGTTTTCAATTTATAAAAGCTGTAAAATTTATAAAGCTGTAAAGCCTCTATCGTATAAACGCTATAAAGTATTATCAAAAAATATATAAAAAACCACAGTACAGACTTATAACATATATTAATAAAACTGCTGCTTACATAATATATGTTAAAAATCTAAACTGTGGTCTCTAGCCAGTAATTTAAAGATATTCAAAAAGTTCCTTTGCATCATCTTTTTTCACTGCGGCATTCAAGCTAACTACCCTGACTTTTGTAGTTTTTGCACCGAATCTGATCTCAATTACATCTCCGACCTTAACCTCCTGTGAGGCTTTGGCAGTTTTCTCATTTATTAAAACTCTGCCGGCATCACAGGCTTCATTGGCAACAGTACGCCTTTTTATAAGCCTAGAAACTTTAAGAAATTTATCCGCTCTCATTAATTACTTATTAACCGAATCCTTAAGTGCCTTTCCTGCTTTAAATTTCGGAACTGTACAAGCCGGGATCTTAATCGCTTTTTTGGTCTGTGGATTTATACCTGACCTCGCCGGTCTTTTTGAAACTTCAAAAGTTCCAAAGCCTACAAGCTGGATTTTCTCACCTTTTGAGAGTTCCTTTGTTACCACCTCCGTAAATGCCTTAAGCGCAGCTTCAGAGTCCTTTTTACTAAGTTCCGCCTTCTCAGCAATTGCTGTAATCAATTCTGATTTATTCATGAACTAATTCCTCCTAAATTAATACCTAATTAATTAATAGTTTATAGCTATTACTTTATATCCTTTTTAAAGACATTTGTCAAGCTGTTTAAGTATATTAATTAGAAAATTAATATTAATTCAATAAAATTCATGCTTTTTTCAGAATCTGCATGCCTTTAAGCAGCTCCATACAGCCGTCAATGTCCGCCTCTGCAAGACTGTTTTTGTGTACAGGATAAAGCTTCCATATAGTTTTTTCTCCTATGTTTATACGCAGCCGCCCTTTATATTTATCAACTATTGACTGTATACAGTCGGTATCTATATCATCACAGGCTTCATCAGTATGCATGGTAAGTTGTATAAAATCCCTTTTTATATCGACCTCACCTATATAAAGCTTTGAGGCTTCAGACTTTATAACTGCACTTTTAAGCAGGTTCAAAACCGAATGCGGTATTTCACCAAATCTGTCTATAAGTTCATCCTGCATGTCAAACAGATCTTCTTCAGTTTCAATCAGAGAAATCCTTTTATATATATCAAGCTTTTGTTCTTCATCTTTAATATATTCATAGGGTATATATGCATCGGCTTCAAGCTCCACAACGGTCTTAGGCACATTCTGTGTATATGTATCTCCTTTAAGTACATTTACCGCAGTATTTAAAAGTTTGCAGTAAAGTTCATAGCCCACGGCTTCCATATGCCCGTGCTGATCCTTGCCCAGTACATTACCTGCACCCCTTATCTCAAGATCCCGCATAGCAATCTTTATACCGCTTCCAAGCTCTGTAAATTCCTTTATAGCCTTAAGCCTTTTTTCCGCCTCCTGCGTAAGCAGTTTATCACGCCTGTACATCATAAATGCATATGCTGTACGGCTGCTTCTTCCTACCCTGCCTCTTAACTGGTAAAGCTGTGAAAGTCCCATCTTATCTGCATCATATATTATGATTGTATTTACATTCGGTATATCTATACCCGTTTCTATAATTGTAGTTGATACAAGTACATCTATATCGCCTGAAATAAAATCAAGCATTATATTCTCAAGCTGCCTCTCTTCCATCCTGCCATGTGCATAAGCTGTATTTATATCGGGAAGAAGCTGTTTAATCCTATCTGCCGCTTCCTGTATACCGTCTATTCGATTATAAACAAAATATACCTGACCGCCTCTCATAATCTCACGCTTTACAGCTTCCTTTACTATCTCATCATGGTATTCCATAACATATGTCTGTATAGGCTTTCTGTCAAGCGGAGGTTCTGAAAGCATATTAAGATCTCTTATACCTGAAAGACTCATATGCAGCGTTCTGGGTATCGGTGTTGCGGTAAGAGTAAGAACATCAACATTTTCTCTAAGTTTTTTCAGTTTTTCCTTATGCCTTACTCCAAATCTCTGCTCCTCATCTATCACAACCACACCCAGTGCTTTGGGCTGCAAACTTTTTGAAAGTACACTATGTGTTCCTATAACTATGTCTACAAGCCCTTTATTAAATTCATTAATTGTCTTTTTTTTCTGAGATGCACTTATAAATCTGCACATAAGATCTATCCTTACAGGAAAGTCCTTCATTCTTTCTTTAAAGGTATTATAATGCTGCTTTGCAAGTATAGTAGTAGGCACAAGATATATAACCTGTCTGCTTTCCTGTACAGCTTTAAAAGCAACTCTTAAAGCCACCTCGGTCTTTCCGTAGCCGACATCTCCGCATACAAGCCTGTCCATGATCCTGCCACTTTCCATATCATGCTTGGCATCTTCTATCGCCTTTATCTGATCCTCGGTTTCCTCAAAGGGAAACATCTCTTCAAATTCTCTCTGCCACACCGTATCAGGCGAATAGGTGAAGCCTTTTCCCTTAAGTCTTGCGGCATAAAGCTCTACCAGATCCTTTGCCATAGCTTCAACAGCGGTTTTTACTTTTCCCTTGGTTTTAACCCATTCTCTGCCGCCTATCTTATTTATCCTCGGATGTTTAGCCTGAGCATCAGCGTATTTTTGTATGATATCAAGTCTTGAAACAGGTATCATCACATTTGCATCACCTGCATACTCTATCTTTATATAGTCCTTTATGGCACCGTCAAGCTCAACTTTTTCAATCCCGTGGTAAATACCTATACCATAGTCTTCATGTACTACATAATCACCCGGATTTAATTCATTTAATGATGAAAGTGCAGTTTTTGATTTTTTACTTTTCTTAATCCGGTTTTTTCTTGCTTTTTTCCCGAATATATCGCTTTCGGAAATAACTATAAATTTAATATTCGGATATTCAAAACCGCTGTGTATATTGCCGTATACCACCATTATATGTCCCGGCTGTATATCCGTCTCCATAGCGTTTTCCATATAAAAAGCCGACAGCCCGTACTCGGTAAGGCTCTGTGCAAGTCTTGCCGCCCTTGTCCTTGATGCCGTCATAAGCACCACCCTGTACTTTTCATATTTAAACTTTTTTAAATCCTCTATAAGCAGCTCAAATGAATTATGGTATGCCGGTATCTGCCTGCTTTCTATTGAATAAACAGCCTTTATATTCATAAAGGAAAGTCTGTTGTCCAGTATAGTAAGGCATACAGGAGAAGCGGATTTTAATAAATTCATAACAGCGGCCGATGAGAAAATCTCAGGTACACGATTCGCCTCTATCTGCCCAGCTTCTATACGTCCTGCCATACCTTCTTTAAATTCATTTTCGATAAACTCCGCTTTTTCAATTACCCTATGCGGTTCATCTATAAATATCAGGCTTTTTTCGAGATTCCAATACTCTAAAAAAGACATTTTCCCGTCAGTATGCAGTTCTTTTGCAGGGTAAATGTCAACTTCGGATATATTTTCAATTGAACGCTGAGTTTCTATATCAAAACTCCTGATTGAATCTATCTCATCACCCCACAGCTCAAGCCTAACCGGCATATCCTCAGTAAGCGGAAATATATCTATAATCCCTCCCCTTACTGCAAACTGACCGGTGCCTTCAATTTCAGAATTTCTCTCATAACCAAATACTGCAAGTTTTTTACAAAGACTGTCAAGATCTACAATATCAGCATCCTTTAGTTTTATTACTTCGTCTTTAAAATATTCATAACCGATAAGTTTATCCATAAGGGCATCTACGGTAGTTACAACTATGCCTTCCTCATCAAGCACCATATGTTTCCAGACATCTATCCTTCCCTTTGTTATAAGGTGATTTCTTATATCCGCATCAAAAAAAAGCATGTCTTTTGCAGGATATAGAAATGTGCACTGATTAAAAGAGGATATATCTTCATATATCCTCTCTGCCCTGTTTTCATCATAGCTAACTACCAGCCTCCACGGTCTTTCATCCTTTAAAATTTCCGATATGAAATACGATTTTGCCGTATCCGCCAGACCACATATCTGAAGCGAACCACAGCTTTCTTTAATATGCTTTTTTATAAGTTCATAATCCGCAAGCTGCAAAAGAGGATTTTTAAATAAACTCATCGCTTTTTACAAATCCTCTTTTTCCCCGGCTTTTACTTTTTTATTAAATACATTCATAGCTCTGTCAGCCTCACCTGATATAAGAAGCTCAATAGCTGAAACTGCATTGCTGTATGCTTCATCTAAAAGTACACTTTCCGCCCTGGTAAACTTTCCCAACACATAGCCTGAAAGAGTCTTTCCATCTTCCTTTCCTATACCTATCTTCACCCTTGCAAAAACATTACCGCTTATACAGTATATGATTGATCTCATGCCATTATGTCCGCCTGAGCTTCCTCTAAGTCTTACCCTTATCTGCCCCGGCATAAGGTTTACATCATCAAATACTACAATCAAATCACTCGGCTTAAGCTTATAGTAATGAAGTGCCTTTGCTATCGCCTCACCGCTCCTGTTCATATAAGTCTGAGGTTTCATAAGCAGCACTCTCTCATTGCCCATAAATCCGCTTCCACAGATCGACTTATGTTTAACTTCATTTAACGGGATTTCATATTTGAATGCCAGCCTGTCTATAGCATCAAAACCCGCATTATGTCTGGTGTTTTCATATCCTCTTCCTGGATTTCCTAAACCTGCTATAATTTTCAACCAAATCTCCCTTCTTCCGCAACTATGCGGTACTGCAGTTTCATTATTTTTATTATCTTAAATACGGCTGCCGCAGCAAAATACTTATATATTTTTCTTTCCGTGGTTTTAAGTCTGGCTGTAATACCACAGTTATTTTATATAAATATCTTTATAGCGGCAGCTTATATCTATGCAGTCAATTTCTAATTATATAGTTTTTAAACATTTTTATCAATAAGTTTTCTTAAAAAAAAGCTTGCTTCCTCTTTAAATAAACAGCTTTCAGGCACTAATCTCATATATTTCCATATTGAAACTTCCTTTACAGTTTATCTCTTTATAGTTTTCAGGATAATATCTTGTACTGAGCACACCGCTTGTATCATTTACAAATATTTCGGCACATGAAGCATCAAGAAATATATCAATTTTTTTAAGTTCATTTTTTTGTAGAGGCAGCACCCTTTTTGTTCTGCCGTAAGCACTTTTATTTTTATCTGTATGTATAAGCACAAATTCACCTGACGGTACATCATAAATAAGTTCAAGAGTATCAAATATACTTATACCGAAGCCTGCGTTATTGCCTATATCTATATCTGATATATTTATTTCAAGGCATGGGGTTTCAGTTTCAAAATTCAGCATACCCTCAGATCTTAATACTTTATGCCCCTTTCTCAGTTTTTTATACTCACGTGCCGGCACCTGCACTATCCTACCGTGTTTTAAATTAAGCTCTCTGAACATACTCATACAGTGCTGCCAGCCGTACTTGACCGTAGGATTTGTATATTGTGCATCCGGCATACCCATCCATGCAAGCATAAGTCTTCTGCCATCATGCTCAAAAGTCTGCGGTGCATAAAAGTCAAAGCCTGAATCAAACTCTGTATAGTTTCCAAGTGTACATCTGCCTCTGAAATCACCGTTTATTATAAAATATCCGCTTGAGTACACATTCTGATATCTGTGTCTCTCACTTTTAAGCCCCTGAGGAGATACGGCAAGTATAAAACTGCCGTCAAGTTCAAATAGATCCGGACACTCCCACATATATCCGAACCGCTCCTTGGTACTTAAAGTATTTATAAATTTCCAGCCACTTAAATCATCACTTTCATACACAAGCACCTGCCCTCTGTTTTGTTTTGTCCTTGCACCTATCACCATATAGTATTTATCGTCATATTTAAATACTTTAGGATCCCTTACATGGCATGTCAGCCCCTCAGGATAATCTCTATTATATAAGAGAGGGAGCTTTTTATCAATTTTCATGCCGTCAGTGCTCACTGCCATAACGGTATTATGCTCTCTGCCTGAATTTATATAATCATAGTCCCCTTTATGTTTTACATTTCCTGTATAAAAAAGATACATTTTATCATTTTCTATAAGGGCTGAACCTGAATATACACCGTTTCTGTCATAAGGCTGATCAGGTTTCATCATTACAGGACATTCTTCCCAGTTAAGAAGATCTCTACTTCTATAATGCCCCCAACACTTAAGACCTCCCTCAGGACTATCCGGTGCATACTGATAAAACACATGATAGTAACCGTTAAAAAAACATAATCCGTTCGGATCATTAAGCCAGCCTGACGGAGGCATAATATGATACCCCGGCTTCCATAAATCACATTTTGAAACAGAATTTTTCATGCAAATTTCCCTTTACTTTATTCTATATTTTAACTTATACACTGAACATACCTACTGTCATGTAGATAAATACCGCTTATCATAAATGCCGCTTATTTAAGCCTGCTTTATAAGCTCAAATATATTATCTCCAAATTCTATTTGCCCCTGAGGAGCCGTTTTAATATCTGCATATTCAAAACTGTTTGTGATTATAACAGGAGTTATTATAGGATACCCCTCTTTTTTTATAGCTTCAATATCAAATTTTAAAAGTTCATCACCCTTTTTAAAGGTATCGCCCATTGAAACCTTTGCTTCATAATGTTTTCCGTTTAAATTTACTGTATTAATACCTACATGCACTATAAGCTCTACACCGTTTTTAAGTTTAAACCCTACCGCATGTCCCATAAGTGCAACCACAGTTCCGTCATCAGGTGCCGTTACAATACCCTCTTCAGGTATTATAGCAATTCCTTTTCCTAAAATCCCTGCTATAAATGTCTGATCATTTGTTTCTTCCATAGAAACGATTTTTCCCTTCAACGGAGAGCCGATCTCTGAAACTGAATCAGCGGTATTTTCATCTTTTGTATTATTATCTTCATTTTCAATTTTTTGCACATCAGACTTTTCCGGTATATCGGTGCCTTCAGTACTTTGTACATTTTTTACAGCAGTATGTGCAGCATATGTATTATTTGTATCAGATGCCTCTTTTTTATTTTTATCAATCAATGAAGCCGGTGTAATCATCCATGATACGGCAAATGCTACACCCATTGAAATTGCAAACATAATTATATAGGATAATGGTGCATGCAGACATAAAAGTATGCCAAATATACCTGTAACTCCTGTTGCAGTGGCACCAAGCCCCACGATGGAAGCGTACATCGCACCGCATGCTCCGCCTATACATCCTGCTATAAAAGGTCTGAAATATCTTAAATTTACACCAAATATGGCAGGTTCGGTTATTCCTAAAAATGCGGAAAGCGAGGACGGAAAACTTAATCCCTTAAGTTTTTTGTCCGAAGTTTTCACACCTACCGCAAGACATGCCGCACCCTGTGCTATATTACATGCTGAAGCCAGCGGCAGCCAATAGGTAAATCCAAACTTATCAATCTGTCCGAGATCTATTATTGTATACATATGATGTATACCCATAACTACCGTAGGTGCGTAGAATATACCCATTATAAATGAACCTATGCCGAACGGAATGGTTATAAGCTGCTGAACCTTTTCAAGTATACCGTTTTCTACAAATACAAATACAGGACCTATGGCGGCAAGGGCAAGATAGCCTGCCGCAAATATTGAAACGAGAGGGGTTACAAAAAGATCTATTGCAGCCGGTACTACCTTATGCAGTCTCTTTTCAATCTCCGACATAACCCATACCGATATCATAATAGGGATTACATGTCCCTGGTAACCCACGCTTTCAACCTGCCATAAACCGAAAAATACCGACTGCTTCGGTATAACTCCCCCTTTATCGATTATACTTGCAACATCCCATGCATTGGTAAGACTGGGATGTATCATAATCATGCCCATTACCGCACCTAAAAACGGATTGCCGCCAAAAACCTTTGCGGCTGAAAAACCTATAAGTATAGGCAGAAATGTATATGCAGTATTTGAAAACATATTTGCATATACATACAGTGATGAGGAGGTATCTATATTCCAGCCATAAGTTTTTATAAGGTAGTCAAGCGTATTCATAATACCCATAAGCAATCCGCTTGCAACTATCGCCGGAATTATAGGTACAAATATGTCTCCAAGTGTTTTTATAGTTTGTTGAAACATATTTGTCTTTGCTGCAGCAGCCTGCTTTACATCCTCTTTTGTAGCCGCCGAGATACCTGTAAGTGAGGCAAATTCCTCATAAACTTTATTTACTATGCCTGTTCCAAATATTATCTGAAGCTGCCCGGAAGCCTCAAAGACTCCTTTTACACCCTCAACTTCTTCTAAAGCTTCCTTATTGCTTTTTGTATTGTCGGCAATTACCAGTCTAAGCCTTGTCGCACAATGTGCCGCCGATACTATATTGTCTTTGCCCCCTATGCCTTCAAGAACGCCTTTTGCCGCCTGCCTGTAATCCATGACTATCCTCCTTTATTATACTGATTTTTCTTACTTTTACTGATTATACATTTTTTTTGTTAAAATGTCTGCGAAAATATGCATATAACATATGTAGAATAAATTCAAATAAAAAACACTATTTTGTTAGTTTTTAACATAAAAAATGCCGGGATACCGTAAGCTTTCCAAAACGATATCCCGGGCAAATTAATTACATCCAGATTTATTCAATTATTCACATACATATGGCAAAAGTGCTATATGTCTTGCTCTCTTAATTGCGGTAGTAAGCTCTCTTTGATGCTTCGCACAACTTCCGGTAATACGGCGAGGAAGTATCTTTCCTCTCTCGGATATAAACTTTTTAAGATATGCCGTATCCTTATAATCAATAACCTTATCATCTTCACTGCAATAAGTGCAAAGCTTTTTTCTCCTGCGCATCCCGCCTCCGGGTCTTCTGCTTCTTAAACCCTCGGACTTATCAGACTTGTTAAATGCCATCTAAATGTTCCCCTTTCATTTTACTTATTACTTAACTAATTAAACGGAAGTCCCTCGTCCTCGACTCCGTCCGGAATATTCATAAATCCGTCATTATTTACCTGCACCGGCTTTGCATGCTCCGCATAAGTATTGCCCGGTGCCGCACCTGCCTTGCTGTCGGCAAATTCCTGTTCTTCAATTATAACTTCAGTTGTATAAACCTTCACGCCTTCTTTATTGGTATAACTTCCGGTCTGTATACGTCCTGATATAAGTACCCTCATTCCCTGACGAAAATACTTTTCTGCAAACTCACCTGATTTATCAAATGCGACACATGGTATAAAATCGGCAGTCTGTTCACCGTCATTTGAAACACGTCTCCTCCTGTCAACCGCAAGTGTATACCTTGCAACTGCCATGGAACGTTCTCCGGTTGAATATCTTACTTCAGGATCTCTAGTAAGCCTACCCATCAATATAACTTTATTCATAAAATTCTACCTCTCTTAAATTAAATCCGGCTCCTGCTTAACAACCAACACCTGACCTAGACTTGAGTCTCAGTTTCCTGTTCTGTAACACCTGACCTAGACTTGAGTCTCAGTTTCCTGTTCTGTATTAACTCTTGCTTTTTTCTTTTTAGCTTTAACTTTTTCTTCGCACTTTACAATTAAATATCTCACAACAGGTTCCATTATACGCAAATGTGCCTCAAGCTCATTCGGACATTTTTTATCTTCAGACTCAAACTGTATAAAGTAATAAAACCCTTCTTTCATTTTATTGATTTCATAGGCAAATCTCTTTTTTCCCCAATCATCAATATTGGCAATCTTCCCGCCAAAATCAGCGATATATCCCTTTACCTTTTCAAGAGCTGCATTTTTAGCCTCTTCTTCAAGTCTGGCATTAAGTACAAGTGCCAGCTCATATTTTACTGTCATACTTACCTCCTTATGGTCTTTTTAGTTACAGCCTTATCATCCGTAATTACTGCGGATAAACAAACCGGCTGCTAAATTTAGGCCTCTACTTTTTGTAGAAGCAAGGTTATGTGCCACAGATGGTCATTTTACCAAATTATCAGCTGCAATGCAAGCATTTTATAAATAATGCCTGAACAGTCTGAACAGGTTAAAAATCAACCTGCAAAAAGTCTTCATTCTTCTAAATAAATTTTAACTATCCCAACAATTCCAGAATATATACTTCCTCTTAAATAATTGTTTCCATCAAAATAGTCTTTTATTTTTCTTGAATTAATAAAGTATAAAATCCACATAATATCCCATGCAATCGGTAATCCTATGAATAATAAAGAAGTTTTTGAATTCCCATAAGAAAACCAAATAATTAAAATTCGAGGAATATTTGTAAATATAATCTTTTTTTCAAAATATCTGAAAAAATCACTTTTTCTTGAAATCAATCCCCAAACTGTATTGCTTGAAAAATAAGCCTCCATAATCCCATATATGACCAAAGGTCCCCCAAAGAATAATGCCAACACCAGTGTTACGATATCGCTTATTATCATATCTGCAAAGTAAAAAAACCTAAAGTAGAACCAAAAAAACACTATGGAAACGAATGCAATTGTCAATATGTTATATAGTATAAATATCCAGGTCAATTTTATATCTGATAATTTATGGTTATTAATATTTTGGGAATAATCTCTATTATAATATTTGTTTTTCTGCTCTTCTAACATTAAAGAATTAAAACCCCCAGTTGTTTATTTGATAATAATACCAATGATTTATTATTTTTTCTGTATAATATTCTTTTTCCTTTTCGTCAATATAGCCGTTTCCATTAACTATAAGCCGATCTTCATCATCACTTTGCCATGCTCTGGGCTTGTCATCCTCAGTATAATAAAATCCATACCCGTGAGCAATATTGCTTCGCTTCATCAATGAAAACTCAACATATATTCTTTTCTCGTTTTTTGCATACAAGTTACTTACTTTATAATTGTAAAATATTTCATTCAATAATTCATTGTTATAATTTTTATAATACTTACTTGTTTCAGTATAATAGCCAATACTAATACGTTTTTTGTCAAAAAATTCTCTGCTGTTTACAAGGCTATTTACAAGTTTATCTAATTTTGCTTCGTCTTTTATAACATACTGAATAAGTTTTTCTTTAGAGTTTATATGGTATCTTCCGTTTTCGTATATGCTATATCTAATTACCTGTATACTTATACAAAGCATAAAAAATAACAATACTACATGACCTGCATTTAAAGTGTTTTTTCTTTCATACATTTATTTTATACTATCAGCCTTTCCATAAAATTTATATCTTGCAGCTATCTAAGGAGATATCGATTAAATCGGTCTTCTTTTAGATAGCTGTATAGATATATATGAATTGAAATACATAGAAACTGTATAAAGTTTCTGTGATTGCCCAAATGAAATTCCTAATATTTTTTATATTTTTTTCTAAACATGTTATATATTTCCCAGCTTTAAAACACTTGTCTGGTTTTCCGACAACTTTTAAACAGTCTTTATTTGAAATTCATGTTGCTGTTCGTATAAAACCTTATTTAGTAAACTTCTATTTTTTAAATGTGCTTCACTGTCAGGTTTTAAATATTTCTCTATATAGAAATCTCTTTCTGTTTTTATAGTTTCTATATCTTCAGGAGCATCTCAAAAATTTGGAAATAACTAAAATATAGGCAAATCAGATACCGTATCTCCTATTCGGATAATACATTTGCCAAAAATATATAATTCTGTCATCCATAGGTATTTCCGTTATCCTCAGCGCTGCCTCCGGGTCATATTCTTTCAGAACTTCATTAAGCCTGTCATCTCCTGTAAAACCGGCAGATTTATTTTCCGCCTCTGATTTGTCAAATGAATACTTCGCATTGTTTACCCAGTCTTTCTCATATTTGAATACCTTTGCCGATTTAACACAAAACATACCGTCATCATTAACTTTAATATCTGCCTCTACAAGATATCCTTCTATGCCCTTTGGTTCAGACATATAGCATATTCTGCAGCCACCTTCATACTCATCTTTTTTCAGTATTATATTTATATGCTTTAATTTATCAGGTGCATATTTGAAATCATCACTGTTTTCTAAAGCCTCTTCTATACTGTCGAAATACTCATCTTTTCTATGTTCATTTGAAAAATATTTGCGGGCATCAAGCACCATTAAATGTTTCTTTGGGGGAAAATCTGAATCTGATAACCTATAATAAAAAATACCTGAATTTACTATATTATATCCCATACCGTCTTCTTTTAATAAAGAATCGTATTTTTTTTCAGCCTTTCTTCTATCTCTAAATGGCAAATAGTAATATGAACCCGAATCATATGCATTAGTATGTTTAAATTTGTCCGGAAAATCATCTACTGTTAAAACATATTTAAGATTGATTTTTCTCCCATTTTTCAACTTCACGATACAGTCTCTTAAAGTTATAAAATCGTTATCATTTAGTATAGGAATAATAAAATATTTATATTTTCTTATCTCCTTTAATCTAAAATTATATTTACTCAGCATAAAGTCATTGACCTTATCCATTTCTATAACCGCTTTTTGATCTTCCATTATATACAGTATGGTTTCTCTTATATTATGTATAGCGAAAAAAACAGATGTAATTAATACAAATATAAAGAAACATTTATATAATAATCTTAATATAAATGGAATTGTTTTCTCTTTCTTATTTACCGAGTTTACATTTTTTGTACTATTCATTTTTTACCTCCATTACGCTTATATCAAGTGAATCAACACCTCGATCAATCAAAATATTGTTATAGTACCAAAAATATAAATTTTCTCCATTATATATTACATTTTCTATACTGTCAGGAGATTTTCCATCTATTTTAAGGCTAAAAACCAGATCCTTATCTGTTATTCCACAGTAAAATCCACTTTGTCCTCCACCTGCCTTTATTTTATCCTTTATATATTTTATAAATTCATCTTCCCGCTTTTCATACGAGCTAAGCACAAGTTCAGCTTTTTCCACAAAATATCGATACCATATCCCGGAACCGATATTGCTTATATCATACCAATATCCCGGAACTTTGAGATCGTACCCAACCAGTATTATATCCTGTTTTTCTCCTTCTTTTTCTGTTACTACGGCATCACAAATCGGATGCCTTGTCATGGATGAGTCTGTATAAGTTTCTGTATATAAATCAATATCGGTCTTTATATTCCCTCTATATCCCATAATTAAGTTCATAGCCGGATCATTTAAAAGGGCTGCATCCTCAGTACCATAACCAGGATTCGTCATTATCCAGTAATCAATCCCCTCAAATTTTTGCATTTCTTCAAACCAGTTACATGTAATCTGCAGCATTTCTTTTACATCTTCATCAGTACCCTTATATTCAAAATATCCGTATTTCATTCCAGGTATATCATAGGTATCCTTAGAAAACGGAATACATAGAGCGTTGTTATGGTACAGAACTTTTTCACAATTCATTGCATATACTTCACAGTTCCATCCCGGAGTAAGCTCGTAGCAGTTCCCCTGTAAAAAGGGAACTGCCGACTTGTTTTCTGAAAATGATATTTTGAAATTTGTCTGCAGAAAATGCTTAACTTCCATGCTGTGTGCATTGCTGTAAAGTATTAAATTAATAAAATGAAATAAAAATGCAATAGAAGCCATTATTAATATAAATTTCTCAAGTTTTGTCCCTGAAGATATCCTTTTTAAAACCTTGTTAAAAATTTTTTTTAAATATTTCATGTTATTTTTACCTTACTTTATTTTATTTAATTGTTCAGTGAGAATAGAATTATATATATCATTACGTTTGCTCCTTGAATAGTAATCACGATCATTTATGTCCTCAAATAACTCATATCCAATGCCCTTCCCCTTAGACATATGCTTTAAAACCCTCATACTTATATCTTTATCAGATAATTTTTTTGTGGCTGCAGCTGAAATCAAATTGTATCCTATAGCATTATTTTTATAATCCATTTTTGCTGCTGAATCATTATTCCCGTTTTCATGAGCATCGGTCCACTTTTTAACTTCTTTATTTACCATCTCATCTACAAATTCGTCATATGTTTTTCCGCTGTAATCATACTTTGTTCCATAATGTAATGGCAAATTACTTGCTTCGGATAAAGTCATACTCACCCTTATTATATCTATTTCTTTATCAGTTTTATCAAATAAAGTATATACTTTTCCACTTCTACATGTATATTCTTCATGATAGCTATTAGCATAAAATTGTCTTGCATAATAATTCTTAAGTACAGCATTCCAATATATATGCTGATAGGCATTAGCTATAGTATTATCATCCAAATTGGCTCTATAATTTTCACTGGTAAATGGTAAATATAGATCCTTATTATTATCATCATTATCTAATATTTTCTTAAGTTTTTCACCAAATATCTTATCACTGTATTCTATTGATGTCTCTGCCGCCTTCATATATTCCCATCCCAAATTAGAAGATTTATTTACTAGTTTTTTTTCTTCATTATTAAGCGGATGATGAGTCATTTCAGGTACAATATGAACCAAATACCTTGAAAATATTTCCCAAAGTCCATGTCCTCTTTTATATCCGCTTGGATCAATATACCTATTCGGATTCCCCGTACAATACTCATACCAGTTAAGCCCGTCTTTGATAGGATCTATTGATGTAAACCTCTTATCATCAGCTGAGTACATCCTTGCCTTTGCATAGTACAGCCCCGATATATTGTCATATCTGTGTCCCGTATAACTTGGTACTGCCAGTACACTTTTTTCAAATCCGGCTCTTGTATATGTATTTACAGCTTCTCCCCATGAATTATAGTATGTTCCTGATACAACCTCACCTTCAGTATCCTTTGCCATAACTGTACTGCCAAGTCTGTCCTTTGTAAGGCAGTACATACGATAGTCTGCATATGTTCCGGCTTCTCCCTCCGGACCGTATACATGAGTGATCTTTTCACCGAAGCCGCCTCCAAATATGTGTTCAATGAAAGGCATGTCTATATCGGATATATAGTTTGGAGTAAAATCCGAATACCCGGATCTTACCAGATGTCCAAGAGCATCATATACATAATCAATATCTCCGGCTTTTGCAGACGCCTTTATCATACGTCCGGCTGCACCGTATTTATAGGATGCGACCGTTTCGCCGCCTTCTTTTAAGCTTATAAGGTTTCCTTTTTTGTCATATTCATAATTAAATACTGAATCTGATATCTTCCTGCCTGAAAGTGTACCAACAGCAGAGCCTATGCCCAGGTCTATAGCTGAATCCAGGTTTAGACCGGCAGTTGAGCCTGCACTTTGCTTATTTTCTTTTGAAGTACTTTGCACCTTTTTAGTCAGCTGATTTAAGCTGTTATATTCGTAGCGTGTATTTACAGGTGCACTTTTTCCTGATCCCTCCTCATATTCATTTACTATATTTCCGAATCCGTCATAGGAATATCTGCTTCTTTTAGGAGCGGCTCCAAGTATATATTCCTCTATAAGCCTGTTGTTTTTATCATACTTATATTCGGATTCAATTTTTACACCGCTTAAATTCTCAGTCTTATTTTTAAGATTGCCTGTGCTGTCATACTGATATATACCCGACTGTATGCCGTCTATATCAACTTTTACAAGCCTTCCCATAACATCATAGCTTCTTTGCTCAACACTTTTATCAGGCTTTGTAATCCTTGTTATTTCTCCGGCTGCATTATACTCATAGGAAAATTTAAAGGTATCGTTTTGCATGCCTTTATTTTCTATGCCTGTCATCCTTCCCATACTGTCATAGGTATAGTGTGTTTTCAGTATAAAACCGTCAACCATGGTTACATTGCCGACAGGGTCATATTCATAGCGTACGCCTCCTGCCTGTGTCATCCTTCCAAGTGCATCATGTGTAAAGTTTGTATTTCCGGTCGGATCCGTATATCCTGTAAGCCTGTTGTCTCCGTCATAGGTAAATGTATTTATACTGCCGTCAGGATAAACCGTCTTTGTAAGATTCGCATTCGGATCGTACTCATATGAGGTTATACCGCCCTCTTCATCAGTCTTTTTGATTAGATTGCCGACAGAGTCATACTCATAGGATACCGTATTTCCCATAGCATCCGTTCTTTTTACAGGACGGTTAAGTACATCATACTCATATGATGTTATCTGAGTTTTTTGAGCCTGAGCTTTGGAGTTTTGTATATTTTTAAAACTCTCGGCAAAGCCCGCCGTACCTGCTATGCCCTGCATATCTGCGGCTTCCGCTGCACCTTTCATGCCTGACATACCCGGTATACCTGCAAAGGTGGTATTTTCACTGTTTCCCTTAAGTATTATCTTTGTAAGGTTTGAATTTTTATCATATTCATAGGATGCCGTGTTTCCAAGGGGATCCTTTTCAAAAGTCTTATTTCCTAAAGCATCATATCCGTATTCCCATCTGTTTCCCGCTTCATCTGTCAGTGCCTCAAGATTTCCCGCTCTGTCATATGAATATATCCTGCTTGTACCGTCAGGATTTATACGGGCACTTATACGGTTTAGAGCATCATATGTATATGAGGTTGCATTTCCCATACCGTCGATAACCTTTATAAGGTTAAGGTTTTCGTCATACTCAAAGCTTTTGGTGCTTTCATCGGGATAGATTATCTTATCAATAACTCCTCCCGTTGTATATGAATACTTTGTGGTATTTCCTGCTTCGTCGGTCCGGGCAGCAAGCCTGTCCGCCCCGTCATAGCCGTATTTAACTATGCCTCCTGCGGCATTTGTCTCCTCAGTAAGATTTCCTGCAGGGTCATAGGCATATCTGTCATATCCCATAGTACGGTTGGCTTTTGATACAATCCTTCCCGCCCTGTCATATTCACGTTTTGCAGGATTGTCTCTTGCATCAACCTCATACATAATAAGGTTTCTGCGGTCATATCCGTATCTTGTAAGGTTTCCGGCGGCATCATATATCTCTGTTAAATTAACACCGCTATAGTTGAATTTTGTTGTATTTCCGGCAGCATCTGTCTGACTTGTCAGTCTGCCAAGTCCGTCATAGCTATATGAGGTTACACCGCCCTTCGGATCGGTCGTTGAAGTCAGTCTTCCTGCAAGGTCATATGACATGGAGGTTTTTGCACCTGAAGCATCAATTTTAAAAATCAATCTTCCTGAACTGTCATAACCGTAAGAAGTTGTATTTCCGGCTGCATCCGTCTCTGAAAGTATCCTTCCCATAGGATCTCTTTTTATTATTTCAGCTCTTTTGAAAGCATCGGTTGTTTTTATCAGATTGCCTGCAGGATCGTACTCATATGATGTCGAATATCCTCTTGCATCGGTTTCTTTTATACGCCTTCCAAGACTGTCATACTCATATAATATTCCCTTTTGTGCTCCGTCATTTATTATGCCTGTAAGCTGTCCGGCTTCATTATAGCTGTATGAAACTCCTGCACCCGAGCCGTCCGACATATGAAGCGGATTTCCAAGTATACCGTATTCAAAGCTGCTTTTATGACCGTTTGCATCCGTTATACCTGTAAGTTTACCGTTTCCGTTATATTCATAAAGTATCTTTGCCCCTGTCGGGTCGGTTACGCTATCAAGTTTTCCTGCCGCAGTATATGTATATGTCTGTGTACATCCGTCAATACTCTTTGAAATAAGTCTGCCTGCCGGATCATAACTGCATGTATTCATTCTTCCTTCACGGTCAATATAGCTTATTGCATTGCCTTTTTTATCATATGTATACTGCTTTGATATATTTTCAGGAGTATTTTCTGAAATTATATTTTCATCTTCATCATATTTAAAATCATATTTATTTCCAAGCGGATCAGTAAATGAAATGATATTTCCGTTTTCATCATAAACCGTCCTTGTTATTGCACCGTCCGCAGTGCTTACCGAAACGGGCTTTGCAGGTATGTTTCCATACTCATATGACGACCATGAATTGTCGGGATATATTACTTTTATTATATTTCCTGCACTGTCATATTCAAATGATGTAGCCGCTCCGTTTTTATCGCTCTGTCGTATCCTCCTGTTGTTTTCATCATATTCATAAGTCTCGGTTCCCGAATTATCCGTCTGCGAGATTATCCGGTTATTTTTATCGTATTTTACAACAACTTCAAGACCGCTGCTTCTTGTATATTTACTTGTTCTTTCAGCCCTGTTATAGCTGTACTCAAACTCTCCCATGCCCTCAACCTTCTGGTGGATTACACGGTTGTAGTTATCATAGGTGTTTGATATATACTCATTTTTATTTAAGTCGGTTACATTTATAAGAAGCCCTTTATTGTCATATGAATACATAAATGAATCGCCATCCGGATTTGTTACCTTTACTAAAAGCCCGTTTTCATCATATTCATATAAAACCTCTCTTTTGGCATCGTCCTGTACTTTATCTACAAGACCCTGCTCGTTATATGAAAGACTGATCTGTTTTCCGGTTTTTGTGATACTTACAAGTCTGTCGCTCTCATCATAGGCATACATGGTCGGCGGTTCTCCCCACGGATCCGCTTTTATCAGGTTTCCTTTTTTATTAAATGTAAAACTTCCCTGTGAACCTGCTTCAAGTATATATCCGTCATCATTTTTTAAAACCTTCCATGATGAACCTGCCGCAGAGATATATTCCTGCGTATTTCCCGAAGCTTCCTGCTTTGTATTGTCCTGCTCTGTATTTCCTTTTTCTACTTTTTCTTTCTTTGTAAATACGGATTTCCCTCCGCCGGGTGTATATACCGCTATATGAGGATCACGATCTATTAATCTATAATCATGGTCCGTACTCCAGCCGTAACCGTGAAGGCTTTTTTCCCTTTCATTTGCACTGCCTAACGCATATGCAGGGGCACTTTCTTCATTTTGTATATCCTGTATTTCCCCGTTTTTGTCTAAATCTCCGGTATTATCTATGCTGCCTTTGCCGCTTTCATTATCTCCTTCCTTACCTGCTTTACCGAATAAATACGAATTTATACCAAACGGCAAAGATTTATTTAAATCCTTTGTATCATTTAAGGCTGAGGCACTGCCGGGTGTAGCAACCCTTCCGGTATATTCAGGAGTTTTATACAGCCTGTTATATGTAAGTCCGCCGCCTCCGGCTATATAAAAGTCCCTGTACTCCCATTCAAACTGACCGGTAAGCAGATCTACCGGATCCTCGGATTCACACTTTTTAAGGGTGTCAAACTCCTCATGGTTAAGATACATCACATCAAATACACCGCTTTTCATTGCAAATGTATATGGTATACTTGTGGTACTTCCCTCAAGCATTTCAAGCCATTTTCCTACCAGTATGTATTCGGGATTTTTTATCTCGTCCGATTTAAATTTTATGACGGTGTTAAAGTCTATACTTAAACTTTCTCCCGGCATCAGTTTTTCACTTTTTAATACATGGTCTGAAAGTTCACTATCCGAAAATATTTTAATTGTTTTTATACCTTTTCGTTGTTCAACTTTGTACTGTACCTCTCTCTCAAGCATAAGACTTATATTATTTACCGGTCTTTTAGACTCGTTTACAAGCTCAAAGTTTACATGATAGGTATCTCCTTCCCATGTTCTATCCTCTGCGGTTATATATAAATGCAGTGCACTTCCTGCAAGAACTTTGATAGGCTCTTTAGTATCAAATCTGTTATTAAAACTCTGACCGCCGCCTCCCATATCTCCGGTTACACTGCCGCCTATATTGTAGCTGCCTTCCTTATCTCCTCGAAGATACCAGTTTACGGATGTGGATTTTTCCGCAGCGATGCTTCCTACATTTTGCAAAAGGCTCTGACTGCCTGAATTCATATCTGCAAGCGAAAGTCCTTCGGGAAGCTGATCAAGCGTTGCATTTACATTTTCAAGAGACTCAAGTTTTGAGTTATTCCTTATAACAAGGGATATGTCATACATCTCCTTAAGCCATTCACTTCGACCGTAAACAACCAGATAGAACCGTTCATTTATAGGGTGAATCGTTATTGAGTCATAAGTTGCCGGCGCAGTACCGCCTGCTGATGATGGAGGCACATGTATAACTGAATATCCGCCTGCCGGCTTGCCGTCCTGTGTTCCGACATATGAAAAGCTGAGCGGAGGTACTGCCGCAAATTCAAATACCACCTTAAATTTAAAAAGATGCTTATTTCCTTCGGCATCAGGGTCTATGCCTGCCTTTATAATCTCCTCCCTGCTCATAGGAGTTGCCGTAACCGTGGTTTCAACAACCTTGCTGCTGTTAAGTATTACCTTTTGAAGCGTTTTCTTTCCCGAAGTTATAGTAAATTCAATGTTTCTGGAATAATAGCCGTTTTTACTTACAACTCCCGTATATTTGCCTTCAGGCAGCCATATCTCAGGCTGTAATACACCTTCATAATATTTCTTGCCGTCCTTATAGGCTGTAAGGTTTACATCATGAATTTCCTCAGTGCTTATACCGTCAATTACTTCAAGACTTAGACTTCCACGCTGCCCTACGCTTCCCGAGAAAATCCCCTCACTTCTTTTTCCGGACTGTATAAAGTGATAACCCTCAGGCAGGTAAAGATACAGACTTGTATCTGCATCTATAATACCTCCGACCTTGTAGACACTGCCGTTTACTTTAAAGTCTTTTCTTTCAGCTTCAGAGACATTTTCTATTTTATTTAGAAAAACTCTTTTTCCTGTGATATCAACGGGATAAATCCATACCCTGTCTTTTTCATCTGCATTTGAATCTTCTTTAAATACTTTATAATCGCCAAGTTCCTCACGGGCGTTTTTGCCTGCAACCGCCTTTATGCTGCCGCCGGTTATTTCAATTTTTTCAAGCGGATGCATGGTATCAAGCCCTCCTGCCGCGCTTCCGCTTCCGCAGCCGGTAAGCAAAAGACTGCCTCCCGATATCTTTATGCGTGAAGCACTTATGGCATGGCAGTTGTCAATACCGTCATTATTTCCTGAAACTTTTGCCCTTATTTTACCGTCATTTACTGTAAAGTCGGATGATGCGACAGCCGACCTGTGCACGTAAGTTTCAATATCCGCTTCTCCGCCGTTTATAACCGTTTCATTTAAGATGTCAAGACCTATACCTTCACCTTTTATGCCTACTTTTCCCTCATCCATTATAAAACTTCCTGCAGCTATTGTATTGGATGAGTGCCAGCCTCCCTGTGCATCTAAACTGCCGCCTTTTATATAAAGTCTACCGCAGGACAGAGCCCGGCTTTGTATACCCGGTTTCATACTTACGCTGCCGCCTTCTATTATTATATTTCCGGAATCCGAAAAGCTGCCTGAGCTTCTGTCAAAACTCTGCTGACCTCCAAGGTTTGTACTTGCCCAGCCCCCGTGAAGATTTAAAGTGCCGCCTTTTATATTTATAGTGCCCGTATCCGATTTACTGCCGCCTATACAGGGACCGCCACCTATGGCATTTGTTACGGCTTCTATATTTCCTGCATTTATATTTATATCAAAGTAGCTGCCGCCTGCTCCGGCTCCTATGCATGAGCCGCCGCCGTTTGTAGTAAGATTCAGATTTGCACCGTTTACAGTTACTTTTCCGTTTTTTTCGTTTTGATTTCCTCCTATAAGTGCACCGCCTCCGCCTTCATTTTTCATCTCAAGGCTTCCGCCTCCTTCAATTATAAGAGAACTTTCCTGCGGTATGTGTACAAGTGCACTGTCTGTCCTTCCGGTATAAATCCTGTTTTTTCCCTCAATTTTTAAAGTGAGAGAAGAATTTTTAATATCAATAAATGAACCCTCTCTTTTTACGTTCACATCTTTTAAAACAATCACTGCCTGAGAAGATTCGGCTGTAATCTTTCCCTGTGATTCCTTTGAAGAATCCGACATGGTAATTACTATCTCGTCTAAGGGATTATATGCAATATCTATCTGATTTCCCGCCTCACCGGCACCTTTTACCCTGCCGCCTTTTATCTCTACATCACCTTTATCAATATAAAAAGTTGACGTTTCCGATTTGTTTGTTTCGGCAATATTTTCTTTAGCCGATAAGTCTTCATTATCTGTATTTGGCAAATTCCTATCCGGTCCTTTAAAGTAAGGATTTTTTCCGGCTTGCGAGGGAGTCGCAATTTTAAAATTGCCGCTTCCCCCTTCTGCGCCGTCCAAAGGTGCTGCCATTACACCCTGCAGGGAAGCAGGGTATAAAAAAACAGCACTAT
>ERZ772772.267-NODE-267-length-31917-cov-6.652062_pt1 | contig 31917 bp, 31 predicted proteins | sample MGYA00511484_ERZ772772 | MGnify/ENA primary metagenome ERZ772772 (study PRJEB29015, sample SAMEA2737913) | human oral metagenome | biome: human oral; feature: human-associated habitat; material: dental | place: China | collected 2088 ... | reverse complement strand
TGTCGGTGGCCGTGTTCTTCTTCTACGGCTCGATCCTGCTGGGCGTGCTGCCCGGCGCATCGGGGGTCTCGTGGCAAGGACACCTCGGTGGCGCCATCGGTGGTTTCATCGCCGCGAAGTTCCTCCACGGCGGCGACCCCTCAACCCGGCGGGCCTGACCCCGGCGCCGCTGGCACGGTTTGCTGGCCTTACCGTCGGTTTGCTGGCTGCCTCGCCCAGTCGTGCACGTACGTGGCGAGCCAGTTCGTTCTGCAACCATCCGCGGTGGATGGACAGCTGAGGCCACCTGAAGCCTGCGGACTGTCCGCGGCTCTCTTCCCAGATGGTTTCTCCTCGGCTGGTCGCGTAGATCAGGTGTGAGGTTTCTACTGCAATCTCGCGCAGGTCCTCGAGCACGCCGAGGCGGTCCAGCTCGCGGATAGCCGGGGGCATCACGTTGATCCCTGAGCCCAACGGTTCCAAGGAGCGGCTCCGCTCCAAAACGGTGATGTCCTCCCGTCCTGCAGCGTGAAGCGCCAACGCCATTGTCAGCCCTGCGATGCCGCCACCGGCGATAATGATCCCGCTCATGAAGTGGCCGCCGGGGTCGTTGTGTGCTTGCTGGGCCGGAGAAGATTCTCGTTGGTTCGGGTGAGATCGATGATTTCCTTCAGCAACGCGACTGGTGCGCCACCACTGCCAGCGTCGTAGAGGCGCACCTGCTCGTCGTAGGCCTTCTTCGCGATTCCGATATGACGGCCTCGGAAGGTCTTGAGCACGCGCAGGAGCTCACGTAACGCGACCGCGCTAGCCTGCAGGGCAGACGAGTCTTCCCCCGCGGATTCGGTGAGCAGTTCGCTGACCAAAGTGACCAGTGACTTCTGATCGCGGTGACGCTCGTGGAAATCTCGCCAGTCCGGCAGGGCATAGGGCAGAGAATCGTTGAGGAAGGAGGAGTACGCCGTGCCGTTGCGGTCAGAGGCCCACAGGCACAGATCTACCAGCCAGAGCGGCACCTGAGCGGCGGCAGGTCCCAAGTACTCCACCCCGTCGACGGTGATCTCTTCGAAGTAGGGGCGCAGTTGCTGGGCGAAGAAGACCGGAGAGACCTGCGCGGTCACCGCGTCGATCGTCTCCAGCATGGGCTGAACCGTCCCCGTGAGCTGAACGGCTGTCGGAGCGAACCGGGCATCGCGCGGGTCTAACTGGAGCAGAGTCTCGGTGATAGACAGGGAAGCACTCAGCTCCGGAAACACGCGCCGCACGGCGTCCTGCAGCCATACCTCCTGCTCGTCGGTGGTGTAGGTCCGTCGACGCTCGCCCGGCGGGTTCCACGAGGTGTAGTGCTGCACCGTGTCTCGGGGCACCTGGTCGGTCTGCTGCCCCAGAGCCAGCAGCAGGGGCGTCAGCTCCGGAACGACGTCCAGGGGCTCGGTTCCGTGACGCTTGACGGACCCGAGAACGATACCGAGGTCACGCATCATTGCCATGCCTTCGATCGGTTCGGGCAGTCCTGGTGAGGTCGCGCTCAGCGCTCGAGCGCTGAGCGTTCGCAGGAGGTCCGCGACACCGGTTGAATCCTTGGCATCGTTCATCACCGGCAACTGCTTCAGCAGGTCGTCAGCTTCCAAGGGGTCCGAGACCTGAATGCGGGTGATGTCGTAGTGGATAGCGACGTCCATCATGGGAGTGTCCTTCGGTGCATGAGCCTCACGGCTCGGGGTGTTCATGACTACGGCCACGAGGTGGCCGCCCAGTCTGTGATTGAGATCGGCTCTGCGGCGTAGCCCACTGGGCGCGAGGGGGCTTCACTCATGAGCTGACTCTCTGGATTGGCGTTCAGCCAGTGGTAAAGACCGGCGACTCCACGAGCGGAGTCGGTCCCAAGAGCTTGGGCCAGGCCGGACTCGAAGTCCGTTGGGTCCAGGCTGACGAACGACAGCTCCTTACCGAGGCTCTCGCCCAGTGCCGCAGCCAGCTCAGGTCCCGTCATCTCGAGTCCGCCGACATCGATGACTTCTTCGGGAAAGGACTCGGCCCTGAGGACGTTGGCGATCGTCGAGCCCAGGTCCCGTACGCTCATCCAAGCGACGGGCATCTCGGCCGGCACTGGGTAGGGCAGGACCCCGTTTCTCTCCACGGCCGCTACCACCGGTGGAGCAAGCAGGTTCTCCAGGTAGATGGTGGGCCGGACAACGGCCACCGGCACCCCGGATCCTCGGAAGATCTCTTCGGTGGCCCGGCGAGTTTCAAACCCGGCCACCGTGGTGGTGTGCTGAGGGATGCGAGTGTTGCTGTTGAGCACAATCCGGTCAATCCCGGCATCGGCTGCCGCCTGCGCCACGTTCTGGGCGTAGGCGCGGGTGAGATCCGTGTCGTAGACCAACGGCATTGTGAAGCACAAAGCGCTGAGACCGGCGAACGCCTCCGCAAGGCGGTGTGGCTCAGCTAGATCGGCGCTGGCGTACTCCCGGTCCACTCGGGCGCTGGGCAGGCTACGGCCCAACCCGCGGGTGCGTACCCCCTGCCCGGCCAAGCTCTGCTCGATGGCTGAGCCCTGGACGCCGCGTGCTCCGATGACCCCGGTCAGGGCCTGTTCTGTCAGTGGCATGTGATTCCGTTCGGCTTGAGTCCTTCATCGTCTTCTCCTCGATCCTCACCCGTAGGCTTGGCGGAATCTATAAAGAAACCGCGCGAGATGGTTATGATTCATCCATGTGGGATCCAGACGACACACTCAGTCACCTCCTCCAACCTCTCCGGCTGAGGGGGGCATACGTCTCGGACTGGCACTTGCACCGAGGGTGGGGTGTGCGTGGGGAACCTGAGCCACGTGCCTTGTTGCACTACATGCGGGCTGGCAACGCCACAATCCGCCTCGCCGGACAGGACTCTCAGCGGCTTCAGGCCGGGGACCTCGCGATCTTCCCCAAGGGTGCGGCGCATGTCGTTGCTGAAGGTGACGATGCCACGCCGCAACTGATCGATCGCCTCTTGCCCGATCGGAAACCGGGCAGTGCGGACGTGCTGGATCTCGGCGCTGGTCATCGTGTTGGGCGCATGCTGTGCGCCGGCTTGGACTACGAAGCCGCGGGAGCGTACCCCCTCTACAGGACGCTCCCGGATCTGTTGCTCGTCGATGCTGAAGCGATCGCTGCTGACATGACCTTGTCGAGCGTGCTGACCTCACTCACCACCGAACTTGATCAACGGCAGTCCAGCACCCGAGCAGTCTCGTTGCGGTTGTTCGAGTTGATCTACGTGCTTGGATTACGAAGCGCCTTGAAATCTATGGGCACGACCATCCCGATCAGCAGAGCGCTTGCTCATCCAGCCATCGGGCGAGTACTCATCACCATGTACGAGCACTACGACCGAGAATGGACTATCTCCGACCTGGCAAGCCTTGCGCAGATGTCCCGGGCGTCCTTCGCTACGACGTTCAAAAATGTTGTTGGAGAAACACCGGCCCGTCATCTCAGGCACCAGCGTCTGGCTCGCGCCAAAAACCTGCTTGAAACCACCACCCTGTCGCAGGATGCGATAGCCAGGAAAGTCGGGTACCAGAGTTCAGTCGGATTACATCTGGCCTTTCGCGCGGAGTACGGCACTCCGCCTGGGGCGTGGCGACACTAGCAGCGCTGTCGCCTATGTCTTACCCGCGAACCGTCTGAGCGACTATTCGATAGCGCATAACGGTTGAACATGCCTTATCACGCCGTGCTGGAGTCGACGCTTACGACCTCGCCGAACCGATATCGGGTGCCGTGTCGACCTCGGCCGCAATCGCGGCGAGAAAAACGGAGGCCTGCTTGGCTAAGGCGATCTCACGCTCGCGGGAGATACCCGCAGTTTCGAGGTCGACGGGAAGCTGGTTCTCGGCGACCAGTCGAGGAAGCTCTGCGCAGAGGACCGCCGCCCGGTGGAGCACGCCTACCGGGGAACCGGCTTGCTCCCAGGCACGGACGATGCTCTGCCGGAGCACATCCGCCCCTTCGGTATCGAGAGCCCCGATGCTGTCGAACCCCCCGTGCCGGGAGAACGCCCTGCTGGCGAGATTACGTACGACTTCCTCGTCTCGGGCCGTTGCGAAGTCCATGCCTCCGACTCTAGGGCACCCACCGCTCACCGGGTAGTGTTCCGCCCCGATCCCCGGCAGCGCGAGGGGCAGAGCCTTCTACATCGTCGAGCCGACCACGGCCATGTTCCTTTGCTCGCACCACGATCAGCGTGACCAGGCTGATCGGTCCCATGATGAGGAACTTCAGCGCCGACCACACGCACACGAGGAAGACCAGGTGCAGGAAGCCGGGACCGCCGTGCTCGATGGTGGTGGTGGCCCACTGGGCGATGGCGAGATAGGGCGCGGCGATGAGCATGGCCGGCACGCCCCACTTCAAACCCGCACGGGTGCGGATGAGGTCGAGCAGAATGTTGCTGGGCAACCAGGCCCGCAGGATGCCGCGGGTACGGATGCTGGTGACGAGTATGGTGCGGAGCATGGCTCAGTCCTCCCAGGAGGCGACTCATCTTCGGGAGGGACGTGCCGGGGGCCGGTTTCCCCTGGACTGTCAACCACCGCATCCAGCTGGTGCGGCAGCGTAGCTAACTTGTATCGCCTAGATCACATTCTACCAATCCGGGCTGACACAGGGAAGCGCGACTGCGTCCAACCGGCTCATCGGTGCGCTGACCCCTTGTTGCGTACCTGCCCTCGAGAGGGAGGGCAGGATCATGGCAGAACACATCGAGGGGCAGCTCGCGTTCGACTTCGACGAGATGGCCCGCGAGGAAGCGCGCGCACGCCTGGACGAATGGGACGGTGCACCACTGGGGTTCACGCGGGACTACTTCCCGCCCGCGCAGCTCGATGAGGCGTTCGAGCACTGGAAGTTCCTCAACGGCTCCCTGGGCTCCTGGAAGCGCAGCCACATGTGGCATCGGGAAGGCTGGAACGGGACCGGCACCGAGTTCGGCGGGCACCGCGGCGAGATCTTCGGCGCCGAGCTCGGCCCCGAGGACGGGCACGAAGGCCCCGGCGGAATGCTGGAGCAGATGGTCTGCGAGCCGTGCGAGTGGCACGTGATCGGTGATGAGAACTCCGTCATCGAGCAGTGGCACGATCACGCGGTGCCCGGTTGGCGTGACCTGCCTGTTCTGCCGGCGACGATCCGCGTCCGAGATAGCGGCTCGAGTCTGTCGAAGCTGGCCATGAAGTGGATCACCGAGCGCTACCCGCAGCACATGCAGGTTCCCGGCGCGCCGATCATCACCGAGCGGGACTCCTATGGCACCCGGCATGTGCACCATTACTCGCCGTGGGGCGGTTACGACCTCTCCCACACCGCCCTCGAACGCCCCGCCGCACCTCAGGCGCCCTCACATGGACAGCGACGTGAGCTGCCGCCGTTCGTCCCGGCCTCGCAGCCCGGGCAGTCCAGGTCGGTAGGCCGTGACTTATCCCGCTGAGACCGCACAGTCTGGGGGCCGGAACCGATCGCGGTTCCGGCCCCCAGACTGTGCGCGGGTGGGTCAGGTCAGTTCGCCGGTCTCGGGGTCCAGCCGGGCGTAGAAGTCCTCCTCGGCCTGTTCCCGGCGGGCGACGTCGGAGACGACGAAGGCCACGAAGTCGGCGTCTCGGTCGGTGATCGCTGTGTCCTCGATCGGCTCTGCCTGTTCCTCGCCGGGCCAGATCGTCTGCCGGGTCGGACGGTCTCAATCCAGCCGGGTCCCGGAGGCGGCGACCCAGTCGCGCAGCCGCTGCCGGGAGTCCGCGAAATCGCGCAGCCACCCGATCGGTGCCGACCCGTTCTGCTGCGGGTCGTAGGCGCAGAGCCAGTGGATGTGCAAGGCGCTGAGCTCCCAGACCAACTCGGGGTGACGATGCCAGTGCGGCGGGATCACCGCGGCCGGGAGCCCGAAGGCGTGGCGCAGCCAGTCCACCCACCGGTTGAGCTCCAGCCAGGCCTCCTCGGCCTGCTCGGCGGTCAACAGGTTCCAGTTCACCGGCCCCGGCGGCTCGTCCAGGGCCGCGGGCCCATCGCCGGGCGGGGTGGGCAGGTCCTCGGGTTCGGGTTCGTCCAGCTCGGGGACCTCTTCCGGGCCGGGGGTGATGTCGTCGTCATCCATGAGGGTTCCTCCTACTGGCCCATCGCGACGGTCTCGGGCTGCTGGGCTGGCCGCTCGGGTGCCTCGAAGGCCTGCGCCCGCTGGGCGGTGACCTGCTCCTGGGTCAGGCCCTCATCCCTCGGGGTCCGGTCGACGGTGTACGTCGAGCGGGCGGCGTCGTGGCCGATCTTGCGGGCGACGAATTCTTCGCCACCGACCTGGCGCCCCTCACGCTCGTACGTATAGGGGCGTACGTAGCCGTCGGCGACGAAGCGGTCGCCCTTGGCGAAGGCTTCTGCGGCATGTTCGGCGCTCTTGCGGTAGACGACGAGATCGTGAAACGACGGCTCGAGCTGCGTGAACGTGCCGTCTTCCTCGCGTCGGTAGTGTTCGATGCCCATCCGGGCGTAGAACCGGGCGACGCCTTGCTGCCCATAGGTCAGCTTGGGGTCCGTGGCGATGAACCCCGAGACCGATGTGCCGGTCTTCATGGCCATGATCCGGCCTCCTTCCTGTGTGCCTGGCGATCAGAACCTCTGCTCGCTGCTGGCAGACAGGTGCACAGCCTGCGCTGCGGTCCTCGCAGAGCGCGGGCGCCGGCTTACAGGCGGTGGTCCAACCCTCCCGCGGTGCTCGTGCGCGGCGCTTCTGGCACTGGGTCCGGGCTCCGTGACGGGTCAGCCTTGACCCCCAGGGCGGGCTGATGGGAGCGCACGGCTTCGACCGTCAGGCTTCGACCGCGCTCCGGTCCGGTCTGTTGCCGTGTGGGCTGCTGCTCAGGGTCTTTCTTCCGGGTGGCGGCCAGCTTCTTCTCGACCTGCGCGAGGTTCTGCTCCGCCTCGGCCAGGGCCTCGGTGTGCCGGAAGGGCCGGCCGATGCGCTCTTGGGCATCGGCCAGGGACTGCTCGGCCTCGGCCAGATCAGACCGGGCGCGCTCCAGCAGGGTCGGGATGCCGGAGACGCGGTTCTCGATGCGCTGGATCACACCCGCCCCGCCGGCCAGGAACGTCTCTCGTCCGACCACGGTGGCGCTGCGCGGGACATCGGCCAGGGCGATTTCGACCGAGGGCTCGTCCCCCAAAGACGGGACCGTGGCCACGGTGATGTCGAAGCCACTGATCTGTCCAAGGCTGCCGTAGTCACGGCTGACGTGCTTCGGAGCCCACGTCAGGCCCTGGTCGTGCGCCCACTGGGCGAGGGCATGGCCGGCATCGGTGCGGGAGTCATAGCCCTGTCCGGCCACCGTGATGCGGAAATTCTCTCCCGAGGTGTCGGTGACCTGGCCTGCGGCGTGTTCGAGACCGGCAATGGCCTCTTCGTGACCGGTGATGTCTTCGCGGGCTTGCAGGCGGGTGTGTTCGAGCATGGACTCGTTGTGGGAGTGCGCCCGTTTGAGCCGGTTGAGCTTGGCGACCTCGGCCTGGATCGTGGAGTGTTGCAGCAACAAAGGGTTGCCCGAGCTGATCGCTTTGGCTTCGGCTGCCGAGAGCTCGGCGGAGTCGATTTCTTCGACCTCGCGGGCATCGAGGGAGCCACGCATGATCTGGGCGATGAACTTCGCCTTGCGTTCCACGGCCTGCCACATGTACGCATCGAAGGACTTCTCGGTGACCAGCCGCACCACCCCGACTTCCTTGTTCTGGTTGCCCTGGCGCAGGATGCGGCCCTCGCGCTGGGCGATATCGGAGGGCCGCCAGGGGCAGTCCATGTGATACAACGCCACTGCGCGATTCTGGATGTTGGTGCCCACGCCCATCTTCTGTGTCGAGCCGATGAGCACTGCGACGTGCCCGGCACGGGCGGCCGCGAACAGCCGGGCTTTATCCACATCGGTTTTCGCGTCGTGGATGAACCGGATCGATTCGCCCGGCATCCCGCGCGAGACCAATTGGTCAGCCAACTCGTTGTAGGCGTTCCACTGATCGGGGTTCGGGGTGCCGATATCGGCGAAGACCAGCTGCAGCGCCCCCCGCGCCGCGGCCGGCTGCCCGGTGGCGGGGTCGAGGTATTCGTTGTCGCGGGTCTGCTCCCAGACGCGGGCGATCATATCGGCGGCCACATCGACCTTCGTCGGCCCGGTGGGCTGATCGTCGAGGACCAAGCGGATATCCAGTGCTGCCTTCCTGCCATCGGTCGAGATCGTGAGCATGTTGTCCTCGCGCGGGCTCACGAGTCGGGCGGCCACTTTCTCGGCACGATCGCCGAGGTCGGCGACGAAGTCTTCGAGCGCGGCGGTGGGTGGGACGACCTGCGTGGACGGGGCGCGGGAGCCGTCGTCCCGCTCGGCGATCTCGGGCACCGGCAACTGCAGATCCTCAGCGGTTTTCACATCGGCGAACGTCGACCACATCCGCAGCATCTCCGGGACGTTCGTGAACCGGGAGAACCGGGTTTTCAGTCGGAAACTGCCGGTCGGTGACATCTCCATGTCCGTGCTGGTCTCACCGAAGGTCGCAGCCCACGCATCGAAGGCCTGTACCCCGGCGGCCTTGAGCAGGTCCGGGCGCAGGTACTTCTGCATGACGAAGGCCTCGCTGATGCTGTTCGAGATCGGGGTGGCCGTCATCCCCGTCACGACACGTTCGCGGCCCTGTTCGCGCAGGTAGGTCAGTTTCATGTCCAGGTCACTGGCGCGCACGGACCCGTCGATCGCGGCGTCGGCGATGTTGGACTCCGTGGTCAGGTTCTTGTACATGTGCAGTTCGTCGATGACGAGGTAGTCGATGCCGGTGTCTTCGAAGCACACCCCGACGTCGCGGCTGGTATCCAATCGCTCCTTGAGCTTGTTCTCGAGATTGACGAGTTTGCGCTGGATGCGTTTGACGCTCATCACATCGTCGTGATCCGCGTTCTCCAGCACGCGCTTGAGCTCGAATACCTGTCCGCGGATGTAGTCCTGCTGGGTGCTCTGGCGCAGGGGAATCTTCGAAAACGCCGACTGGGTCAACAGGATGCCGTCCCAGTCGTTCGCCGCGGCGCGGGCGACGAAGGACCGGCGCTTATCAGCGGTGACGTCCTTGCTCGAGGCGGCCAGGATCCGTGCCTGCGGGTAGATCTGCAGCCACTCGGAGCTGAACTGGGCGAGCATGTGATTCGGGATGACGATCAATGGCTTGCTGATCAATCCCATCCGGCGCATCTCCATCGCGCCCATGATCGCCTCGGCCGTCTTCCCGGCCCCCACCTCGTGGAACAAGCCGGTGGAAGGCTCGGCGATCATCCGCGCGACCGCCGCCCGCTGATGCGGGCGCGGGGTGAACGTCTCGGCCATCCCCGGCAAGGTCAAGTAGTCTCCGGCGGCGGAGTAGTCGCGCAGCACGATGTTGTTGAACCGAGTGTTGTACTCATCGACCAAGCCCTTGGCCCGCTCGGGGTCTTCCCACACCCATTCGGCGAACCGGGCCTGCATCGACTCGGCCTTCTCCTGTGCCGCAGTGGTCTCGGTGGCGTTGATGACCATCTGGGGTTTGCCGTCCGGGCCGTCGATCTCGTCTTTGACGATGATGGTCTTCTGCTCCATCAGCGACTGGGCGATCACCGGGGCCGGACGACGGGCGGTGCCCCATTCGCTGGTCGCCTGCAGCCCAGCCCGGCCGCCGCGGACTTCCCACATCCCCGGCAAGGGATTCTCCACTCGGACCTGTTCGGTGCGCAGGATCTCGGCCAGGAACTGCTGGTGAATGGCGGGACTGATCCATACCGCCCCGAGACGGGCGGTGATGTCCTCGACCCCGAGATCCTCCGGTTGCACTTCGGTCAGGGCGTCGACGTTGGTCTGGAAGTCCGGGTCCTCGGCGGCACGGTCCTTGGCCTGGGCGAGCTTCGTGCGCACATCGCCGCTGAGGTATTCCGGCGCGTGGATGAGGGTGTTGGTGCCCGGGTCGGTGTAGACCAGCCCGGTCAGCGCCTGCCGGGTCTCGGTCTCGGCCATGCCGAGCATGTCCGCGATCAGCGGCAGGTCGATGCCCCCGGTGCGATCCAGACTCACAGCGACCGCGTCGGCCGGGGTGTCCGCTCCTTGGACCTCGGCGCGCGGGGCGACGACCCGGCGGGTGAGGATCGTTGCCGGGCTCGCGGTCTGGGTGGAGTCATCGAACTCTTCCAGCGCGGTCACCAGCGCCCCGAACGGGTCTGCGCGCAGCAGCCGCAACGGGGTCGGCATGACCCGGGCGTAGGTCTCGTCCCCGGCGTCATTCGTGCGCCCGGTCCTCCTCCAGGAGAAGCGGTTCAAGGGCCCATAGCTGCCGAGGTATTTCCGGTAGTCCCGGTGCAGGCTCTCCCGGGTCGAGGTGATCTCCTCGGTGTCATCGGCGGTCGCGGCTTCGAGTTCGAGCAGATGCGTGGCCGTCTCGCGCAGCCCGAGCAGGGCGTGCATTTCCCGGGTGGCGTTCTGGGGCACCTTCAGCGGTTCGAGCCCGGCACCGTTGACGGTGGCGAATCCACCCTCGTCGGTGGCCACGATGGTCCCATCCCACCGCTGCGGTGCACTGCCGGTACCGGCCACTGCCGGTGCCTCCCCGACCGGGGTGGTGCGCGCGGTCATCGTCTGACCTGCCCGGCGGGCGGTGAACGTGATCTGTTCCATGGCCGTGTGCAGATCCTCGGTCACGCGCTCGAGGTCGCCGTCGACGCGCAGCGTCTCGGCCCCGTACATGCCATGACTGGTACCCAGGGTGCCCAGCACGTGGTCGGGGTGTTCGTCGAAGTATCGGTTGATCTTGATCTCTTGCCCGTCGAGGGTGACGGGGGTGACGGTCTCCCAGAGGTCGTCGGTGCCCGGCTGGTCCTCGGCGCGGCGGCGGAAGATCAGCACGTCGGTGATCGCCTCTGTTCCGGCGGTGCGCCGGTGGGTGCCGGTGGGCAGGCGCACGGCACCGACGAGATCGGCCAGTTCGTTCATTTCCCGCCGAGCGCCTGGGTTCTGGGCGTCGAGGGTGTAGTGCGAGGAGAGCACGGTCACGAGCCCGCCGGGGCGGGTCGCGCGCAGGGACTTGAGGATGAAGTGGTTGTGGATCGACTGCCGGGTGGGGTTATCGACCGGATCGTGGAGAACGATCTTGCCGAACGGAACGTTGCCGATGACCGCATCGAATGCCCCGTGCGCCAGGCGGGTCTCGGCGAAAGACTCCGCCCGGATGTCCGCGTGCGGGTAGAGGTGGCGGCTGATACTCGCGGTGACCGGGTCCAGCTCCACCCCGGTCATCCGTGCATCCGGTGGGGCCAGGCCGATGAATGTGCCGGATCCGGAGCCGGGTTCGAGGACGTCACCGCCGGTGAAGCCCAGCGAGGACATGGCCTGCCAGAGCTCGGCGGCGACCTGCGGGGGCGTGTAGTGGGCGTTGAGGGTCGTGCGGGCCGCATCATCCCACTCCTGCTCTGAGAGCAGGTCGCGCAGTTCCTCGCGTTGCTCGGCCCACTGGTCGTTGCGGGGATCGAAGGCCTCCGGCAGGGCACCCCAGCTGGACCAGCCGGCCAGCACGGCCTGCTCCGGTTCCGTGGCCGGCCGCTGCTGCTCATCCAAGGCCCGGGCCAGTGCCAGGGCGTCGAGGTTGGCGCGGAAGCGTGCCCGGGCACCGGAGGGCACACCGGGATGGGTGCGCGGATCGAACCGGGGTGCGGTGGGAGTTAGTGGACTTCGCGCAGGAACCGCACGCTCGCGGCCTCCGTCAGCACCTTCTCGTGCTCCTGGGCGTACTGGCCCGGGATCTCCGCTGCGATCAGACCCTCCAGGAACCACAACGGCAGGGCCCAGTCCTTGGCCTTCTCTTCCAGCTCCACCGTCGGCGGGGCCAGGTCCGGGGAGTCCTGAATCCTCTCGGCCCAGCTGACCAGATTCGAATCCGCCGGACGGATCTGCTCCCACTCCTCGCGGGCGTCGTCGATCGACAGGCTCGGATCCTGCATCCACACCAGCTCGTCCATCACGACCTCCTCCGCGATCCGTCGTGCCGTCATCCGACGCGAGACCTCCTGTAGGTACCTCCCATTCTCTCGCGAAGAGCCCTCCATCGCCAGAGGAGCGAAGCGACTGGCCTCCATCTGAGCCGTCAGCTCCACGATCTGGGTCGCGATCTGCTCGCCCAGGTCGGTGAAGAACGTCTCCTGATCCTCGATCTCCTCCAGTCGATGCGGGGCGTGGTGACGCCAGTGCTCCAGGGCTTTCGTTCCGTAGTGGTTCATCGGTGGCCTCGGCTTCCTGCTCGTGCGTCTCAGCCGGTGCGCTGGCCTCCGGGCTGGTGCGGTCGTTCTCGATTTGTTCCGTAGCCTCGGTCTCGGAGGCGCCCCACAGGTCGAACTCCAGCTGTCCCGGGGCCGGCTGGCGGCTACGCCGCGCCATAGCGGTCTCCTTCCAGCACGCCCGCCGGTACCTCGCGCCCGTTCAGGCACAAGCACACCGGGGGCGGGTGCATCTCAGGTGTCAGGGGTGGTTTCGAGCAGGGCCTCGATCTCGGCCCGATCCGTCTTCAGCTGCGCTCCGTCGGCGCGGTCGGGCCAGCGGCGCAGGTCGGTGATGATCGGCGGGGCCGAGCGCAGCAGCGTCACCGCGGTCCCGAAGGGCAACAGGCGGATCCGCTCGGGTGGCAGCACCGGGACTCGGCGGATAGAGCGCTGGGAGGACCGGGATCCGTGATCGCCGAGGGTGACACTGTCGGTGAACTCATCCCTCTCGCCGATGAGCGCGGAGAGGTCTTGGAGGTCCTTGCTGTTCGACGCCCCGCCCAGGAGGAGTTTGACGATCGCGGCATCCCAGATGGCGTTGGCTTGGTGCTCGTTCCACTTGTCCCGGGCCTGGGCCAGGGACTGCAGGACCGGCATCGTGGTGATCCCGGTGCCTCCGCCCTCAGCCATGAGCGTGGGCAGCGAGGGCAACGGCGCCAAGTTCGCGATCTCGTCCAGGGCCAGTAGCATCGGCGGGTCCAGCCGGGCTCCGGGAGCCCGTGCTGCCATCCGCCGGGCGGTCTCGATGAGGTCTTCGACCAGTGCTGCCACCAGCGCGGCACTGGCCCCGGCCCCGGTGCCGGTGGCCAGCAGGTAGAGGGTGCCGGACTCGCGGAGGAACGCCTCCGGGTCGAAGTCCTCCCCATCCCGGGGTGAGACGGCATCGAGGACCCGCGGATCGGCCAGGGCACTCAGGGACAGGCTCACGCCCTGCCAGATGGAGTCGCGGGTGCGCGGGTCGGCATCGATCATCGACTGCAAGGAATCCGCCCACCCGCCAGCAGCCTGCGAGGAGTTGGTCAGGATCGCCACCGCGTCGCTGGCGGCACTGGGATCCAGGGTCCAGCGGAACAGTTCCTCCGGTGGGCGGGCGTCGATGGCCGCGGCGTGCAGCAGGGCCTGCAGGGCCGAGCGGGTCTTGCCCTCCCAGAACCCTCCGCCTTCCACACCGCCCGAGCTCAGCCCGGTCGCCGCGGCCAGCCCGTTGGCGCGGATCATCGCCGTCAGCGGGTCCGCACAGCCTCGAATCGGCGACCACCGCAGCCCGGCCGGCAGGCCCTCCGCGAGGTGCTGGGGGTCGAAGACCGCGACCGGGCCGATGCGCTTGCGCGCCCGCAGGGTCGCGGTGAGGTTGTCTGGGCGGGTGCTGGTGGTCACCACCGCGCCCGGGGCATCGAGAATCGCCGGGATCACCAGGTGCAGGCCCTTGCCCGACCGGGGTGGGCCGATGAGCAGGAGGGAGTCTTCGACCGAGGCCCAGACCTGCTTGCCGTGCGAGGTGCCCAGCAGGTAGCCCACATCCTTCGGGGCCGGGTTGCCCAAGGAGGGGCGCAGGTTCCCGGCCCGGCCCAGCAGAGCCTTCGTGGAGGTCGCCTGGGCCAGATCCTGGCGGGTGGCGACCCCGGCCAGACGCCGCGGGTCCTTCTCGACCTGCTGGGTGCGGCGGCGGATCAGTGACCACACCCAGGTGATGGCCGCGGCCACCGTGGAGAGCAGCAGGGCGGCGATCAGCCAGTACACGATCGCGTTGAGGCCCTCGGCCTGCAAGGCGACACCGGGATCGGTGGGGTGGATGAGGACCAGCGCCCCGGCGGCCGGTCCTGCTTCCGGTGCAGGGCTGCCGGTCAGCAGTGCGGTCAGGGAGCCTGCCAGGCGCAGGATCAGGGCCACGGCGAACAGGCCGATGAGCCCGATGATCGCGAAGGTCGTCAGCTCATCACCCATGGAGCCGGTCTGGCGTCCGGCCGGGGAGCTCACGAGATCTCCCGCACGACCAGAGCCTTCGAGGTGCGCCCGAGCAAGATGACCTCGCTGATGCCCAGGCCCTCGATGAGGTCGCGGTCGAGCTGGACCCGGGCGTCCCCGGTCTCGGTGGCCTCGACCTGGCCGGTGACCACGGCCACGGCGAGGGTCTCACCGGGTGCGAATCCCATCCGCGTCGCCGTGACCTCCACGGTCTCGGACTGCCCGACGTGGGCCGGTGCCACGTCCTTCTTCCCGTCGTCCTCGTGGGTGGGCTCCGCGGCGAGGTCGGCCTCTGCATCGGGGTCGAGGGGGTCCGGGGCGGGAGTGCGGCGGATGATGGTCGGGACGATGTCGGTGAAGGCGGTCCCGTCGTTCTCATGGACTTCGACCCGTACCGGGAACGCCCGGTCGTTCGAGGCGAGGTCGATGATCTGCGGGAACGCGCCGCGTCGCCATACTCCGGGCTCGGGTGGGGGCGGCAGGGGCGTCTCGTCGACGGTGACGGTGATCGTCCCGTCATCGTTGACGTTCAGCGTGACGGTGGGCATGGACACTGGGGGCAGGCTGGGGCTGGGACTCTTGTTCATGCAGGCAGGTGCACGTCACCCCGCCCGCTGCGCCTATATGCAGCTCGAACTTGAAGGAGCCCCGCCCAAGCAATTGGGTGGGGCTCGCGGCGGATCGAGAATCTAAACTACGGCCAGCGATGTCTCACGTCGAACGTAGCTGTAGAGCTGCTCGACGCCACCGTGCGGAAAGCAATGCGCTGTTCACGGGTCACCGGAGGTCAGAGAATTCCTCCCAGCTCACACCGTTCAAGGACCACAGGGCCAGCACACCGTGGGGGCCGATCGTAAATGGTGTTCCGTGGCCGAAACCTTCAAGCGAGGACTCGATGCCATAGCGAACACGTACCTTCTCGCTGGCACGATTGAAGATGAAGTCCAAGCGGGCGCTCGAGCCATCACGTGCTATCCATCGAACTCGATACGCGGAATCTGATTCCAGCGCAGGTACTGTCCACGCCAGTTGCAGTGTGCGACAGATGGACTCCGCATTCAGGTGTTCGGCCTCCATAGCGATCCAGTCAGCATCTCTGCCGCGACGTCGCCCAGACACGCGCAGCTCGTCTGAGACTCGCCGGTCCCCCGATGCCTCTATGCGCACAGCCGGCCGATCGACCCCACCCGGTGGAGTGGTGCTGAAGATGATCCGTGCATGCAGTTTGTGGTGGACCAGCAGGTCTTTCGCGATCTCCGCGGCTCGCCAGGTGATGAACGCGGCTGTCGGATCGACGATCAGGTCCAGGTCGTAGTCAACTGACCATCCCGTGCCGGTCTCGTTGATCGCATCGCGCAGCCCGACCAATCTGCGCAGGCCGTCGAGCGATTCCCCGTCCTTTCCCCCTGCAGCGAGCGGCGCGGCCGGGCAATAGGTGCCGGTGAAGGCTTCTGGTTCCATGCCTTCGGCCAGCAGATCGGTCGTGGTCGGCTGCAGGCTGTCGTGCATAGCGTTGGTGGTGCATGCGGTGTAGATCGACAGGGTCGACGATCCCAGCGCCAGAGAGAGCGCGCTGTGGTGCAGCAGCACGTCTGCGGAGCGGTAGTGGGGGCCGTCCCAGACGTGTCCCCAGTTCTCTTCGACGCATCCCATGTCGAAGTGGGGGCTGGCCATCAGCGTGCGCGACAGGGCGGCGTCCGAGCTGCTGGTTGGTCCGGCCCAGGCGGTATAGCCCTTGGCGTCTGCCAGGTCGGCCAATGGGAGGACTTGGGTGGTCCACCAGTCGTATGCGAGGTGATCGGCGATGCCCGGTTCCGGTAAGGGGAGGTTGATGTACCGCTTCACCGGTACGTCGGCGAAGACGTTGCTGAAGGTCGATAGTGCGTGGCCGATCGGTGAGACCGGAGAGCGGCGGGGATGGTCCGTGGGCTTGGCTGCATCGCTGAAGACGCCCTCGTTACCGATCTGCACTGCTGTGATGATGTCGAGGTTCGGCACGATGAGGCGGTCGCGAACCGTTTCCAGCCAGGTGACCGCTTCCGAGAGGAAGTCAGAGTCGGCCGGTGACAGCGGCGGATCATCGCCGAAGCCGATCCCGAAGCTGGAAAACCGGTCGTCCGTAACCGGATCGGAGCGGTGGACGATTCGATCCGGGAGGCCGCCGTATCTGACTTCCGCGTGGATGAAGGGCCCCGGTTTGACGACGGCCGTCAGCCCCTGGCCTCGGAGCAGGTCGAAGAACGCGTCGAGGTCGGCGTTGGGGATGTCCTCGCCGGTGAAGTCGATGTCGCCTGCGGTGCGTTCGTGGAGACGCCACGGGATGTAGAAGCTGATGGTTTCGATGCCCTCGCGGCGCAGGCGCGCGAGGTCGGTCGCCCAGTCGGTGATTCGTGCTCGGTAGTAGGGGTATTCGCCCACGATCGTCGTCATGAGGGTTCCTTACGCGTGGCTTTCGAGGACGACTTTCAGTGCGTCGTAGGAGCCTCCCTGTTTGATGGAGAGGACATCGAACGCCTGGTTGTAGTCTTCGAGCGTGAATTTGTGGGTGATGAGACGCTCCAGTGGGATGCGGATGCCTGCGTCGAACGCGCGTTGGAACGTCGGGTAGTTGTAGTCGCCGGCCCCGATGATTCGGTACTCGCCGAAGAGGATGTCGATGGGGCGCAGACGCGTCTCGGCGCCGGAGTTGTACCCCATGACCACGGCCGTGCCCTTGGGTGCCAGCAGGGAGACCGCGGTCTCCAAGAGGTTGCCGACCGCGTCGATGACCACGTCTGCTCGTGGCTGTGCCCCTCCCGACTCGTCCGCGTCGACGATGGAGACGGTCGGCATGTCCGGGTGGTCGAAGACGTCCTGGAGCAGTGCGCGGCGGCGTGCGTTGGTCTCGATGAGGGTGACCTGGCCTCCGGAGAGGGCCGCGGCGATGCTGGACAGCGCCCCGACGGGCCCGCCTCCCAGGACGACGACGCGGTAGCCGGGTTGGACTCCGGCTGCTGTGACGTTCGACAGAGCGCAGCAGAACGGTTCGATCAGCGTCGCACGATCGGTGCTGACCTCATCAGGGACGGGGACGACGAATTGTGCTGGGAGGACGATCTGCTCGCAGAACGTACCGTCGCGGTCGATGCCGATCTCGTTAGTGACCTTGTTGGCGCAGTGGTTGAACCGGCCTTTGCGGCATTCGAGGCATTCTCCGCAGAAGAGGGTCGGGTTGATGACGACGCGGTCTCCGGGCTCGACGTTGGTGACCCAGTCGCCGGTGCTTTCGACGACGCCGACGGCTTCATGTCCCATGACGACTCCAGGTCGGGCGTCGAACTTCCCGACGAGGACGCTGCGGTCGGTTCCGCAGATGCCGCTTTGCAGAATACGGACGATGACATCGTCGGGCCGTGTGGCTTCGGGGGCCTGCATGGTCACCAGGTTCAGAGAGCGGGAATCGTCTCCGAGAGTGAGGGCTTGCATGAGGAAGGTCCTTTCTTACCAGCGGATCGCGGTGAGCAGTTGCTCGTGCAGCTCGGGTGTGGAGGCTGCGATGCATGACCGCTGGTTTTCCGCGCTGATATCGGTCAGCGACATGTCGTCGAAGCTGTTGCCGTAGGCATCGGTGATGATGATGCCTGCGGCCTGGGCGATCGGTACGGCAGCGGCGATGTCGTAGGGAAACAGGTGCAGGATGTTGCCTCGACCGGCGTGCTCGAAGTCGGTTCGAGTCTCCGGGCGGTCCCGCAGGATGCGGTTGCCGATATCGACGTACGCGTCGAGCTGGCCGGTGATGATCCGGCTGATGGAGTAGGTCGAGGAGTTGAAGATGAAGATCCCGCCGGTGTTCGAGGACGTGTCCACGAGGTGGCTGTAGGCATCGTTCATCAGATGCATCGGGTGACCGTTGAACTCGATCGACCAGAACATTCGGTCCAGCTCGGTCACCATCGTCGGTGCCGGGATCGTGTAGGAGTAGCCGTGGGATTCGAAGCTGTCCCCGTGTGCGTACATCCACCGGCCGGTGCTCAGTTCCATCAGCAGGGCATCGGTGATGTCTCGCAGGCGAGGGTTCTCGTTCGTGCGGGTCACGGCCAGAGAGATCATGGAACTCTCCAGGCCGGCGGCGGCGCTCCGGGTTCCATCGATCGGATCGACGATGAGGAACGCTTCGGGCTCGGCCTCGCCGATGGTGCGCAGTGCTCCGTCTTCGGTGTAGACGGCCAACGGGGTTCTCGCGCCTTCGAGGTATCGCCACAGCGCCTGTTCGGCGATGAGGTCGATGTCGAACTGTGCGTCGCCGCCAGGTGAGTCGTGTCCACGCGGGGCCCCGCGCTGAGCGCGGTTGCTGTGGGCAGCTTCGCGGATGGCCGTGGCGGCGTTGAGGAGGAGGTCCTTCATCGTGATTCTCCCTGGATCAGCTGTTCGATGCGGTCGCACATGATCTCGGCCTCATCGAGGGTGATGTTCAGCGCCGGGCGGATCTTCAAGACGTTGCCGCGTCCGTAGCGTGAGGTCCGCATCAGCAGTCCGTACTTGCGCGCCGCCTTGGCCATGTGGTTGGTCGCCGCGACGTTCTCGGACCCATCGGCATTGATGAGTTCGAGGCCGATCATCAGCCCGACGCCGCGGACATCGCCGATGATGGGCGCCTGGGTCTGAAGGGCGCGCATCCGCTGCATGATGTAGTCGCCGACGGTGGTCACGTTCTGCAGGAAGGCAGGCTCGCGGATGATCTTCAAGGTGGCATTCGCCGCAGCGGCGGCGATGAGGTTCGAGCCGTAGGTGAAGGAGTGGTGGTCGGATTCCATGCCGAGCAGGTCATCGTTGGTGATGATCGCTGCGACCTGGGCGCCGGACCCGCCGAGGCTCTTGGCGACGGTGATGGCGTCGGGGACCACGTCGAAGTACTCCGCGGCGAACATGCGCCCGGTCCGTCCGATGCCGGTCTGGATCTCATCGAAGATGAGCTTGATGCCCTTCTCTCATCGCAGATCTCACGGACCCGCTGGAGGTACCCGTCCGGCGGGACGATGTTTCCGCCGTTGCCGGAGATCGGTTCGATGAGCACTGCCGCGATCTCACCCTGGGAGGCGTACTCGATGAAGTCCACGATCCGGTCTGCGCACAGCAGTCCGCAGGTCTCTGGTTCCTTGCGGTAGAAGCACCGGTAGCAGTAGGGGTCCGGGACCTGCATCCCGAAGCGCGGCAGTGTCGGGAAAGGTTCCTTCCGGAACTGGTTGCCGGAGAGCGCCGTCATGGCCATGGTCTGGCCCACATGGGCGCGGAAGAGGGTGATCACCTCGGTGCGACCGGTGACGCGCTGGGCCATCTTGATCGCGCCCTCGTTCGCAGAGGATCCACCGGAGACCTTCGGGTGCACATGGTTCAGCCCAGCCGGGGCGAGCTCGGCGAGCATGCTGGTCATCTCGTTGATCGGGTGGGTCTGGTAGCTCGAGCTGACATGGATCAGCTTGTCGGCCTGGTCCTTGATGGCCTGGACGACCGCCGGATGACGGTATCCGAGACTGAGGTTGAAGGTGCCCGCCGAGCAGTCCATGAATTCGTTGCCGTCCTCATCGCGGACGTAGAGGCCTTCAGCATCGGCGACCGTGAAATCAGAGACGTTGTAGTACAAGTGGCTAGAGGTATCCAGCATGATGTTCACCTACTTCGTGGTGTTGTTGGGTCTTTGACCGGAAGAACATCCGGCCATCCCGCCTAGGTATGGGGCAGGGCGGGAAACTCTCCTGTGAAGAGAAGGGTGCTCATTCCGAACTCAGCGGCGGCGTCGGTGTTGGCCGAGCGGTCGTCGATGAACAGGATGTCCTCGGGCCGGGCATCCATAGCGGTACTCGCCGCGGCGAAGCACTCCTGCGAGGGTTTGGATAGGCCAAGACGAGCGCTGTAGAGCATCCCGTCGAAGAGCGAGGCGATGGGCAGGTCGTCGATCGCATCAGCCAGGGGCAGTGGAGCGTTCGACAGCAGCCACGGCCGAGTCCCGGACTCGTTGAGCTTGGCCAGCCACTGGACAGCGGCTGGATTGAGATCAAGCCATCCATCGACATCGATACGGACGAGCGCGTTGAGCTCTCCATCATCAAGCTCCTGATCCGGGCCGAGCACGGTCTGCCAGTAGTCACGGGAGGACTGGCCGCGGTCGTAGGGTCCACGGTGGTCCCAGTACCGCTGTTGGAAGTCAGGAACTGGCATGTCGGCGCGGTGAGCGAGTTCTGCCATTGCCGTGACGGGGAACGGTTTCGAGAGCACTTCTGCGTAGTCGATAAGCAGTTTCTTCATATCTGGTGTCCTTCCAGTGGATGTCTGTGTCCGAGGCGACCGAGCTGGGACGCCTCATCTCGGTGGTGAGTTCGTGTCGTCCCGCTCGGGAGTATCGGGGCTATCCGGTTCGGGGGTGTTCTCGTTCGGGCTGAGTCTGCTGGCCAGCACGAGGGCTGCGGTACCGATCAGCAGAAGGATGGACAGGCCCCACCGCAGGCTTGTCGCCGTGGTGATGAGGCCGACGAGGGGGCTGGTGATGAGAAAGCCGATGCGCATGATCCAGTTCACGAGGGTGACGCCGGCGGCTTGGCTCACTCCGGGGATGTGGGTGGCAGCGCCCAAAGCGCTGGGGACCAGGGTCGCTGAGCCGTATCCCACGGCGGCCAGTCCGATGAGGAGCTGGATAGGTTCTTGCGCCGTTACGATGGCGAGCCCACCGAGCACGATGAGGATTCCGCCAAGACGCGCGACCCATGTCCGGCCCCGTTTCTGGATCAGGAAGTCGCCGCTGAAGCGTCCCAGGCATTGGCTGCCGATGATGACGCTGAACGCAATGCCGGCGCTGGCCGCGGGGACGTTGCTGATCTGCACAGCGGCGATGGCGGACCAGTTGTTCGCCACGTCTTCGATGGTGGTCCCACAGATCGCGATGACGGCCAGCGGGAGGGCGGCCACGAGCACGAAACGCCACCGTGACCGTCCTTCCCCATCGGATGCGTCACGTTCGTCGTTGGTCTTCGCCGTCATGGCCGCGTCGCCAACGAGGAGCCCGCCGATCGCGACGAGGATGATGCAGACGAGACCGACGACGGCGAGGTAGAAGCGCATGTCGATGCCGGCGGTGGCCGCGGCTGTCGATGCAGCACCGCTGACGACGCCGCCCAGGCTCCACAGCGCATGCATGGACGAGAGGATCGAGCGGCCCGACTTGTCTTGGATTTCGATCCCGACGACGTTCTGGGCGACGTCCACGATGGCGTCGAAGAAGCCGACGAAGAAGATGCACGCTGCCAGAGCGAACCCGTTACCTGACCAGCCGGCTAAGGCGACCGCGGCGGCCAGGACGATGGTTCCTCCTACCGCTACGGGCACCGCGCGGAAGCGGGCGATTAGTCGTGACGGCAATACGGAGGAGGCGATCGCTCCGATGGCGAAGGAGGCGACGATGAGGCCGAACTCCCAGGCGCTCAGGCCCAGCCGTTCCATCATGAGGGGGTACCAGGGCAGCAGGGCAGCGAAGACCGCGCCATTGCTGATGAAGAAGACTCCGACGCCAGCGACGCCGCGAGGTCCTGTCCTGAATTCTCGTACCATTCGCTCAACGGTATGTGTCAGACTGATCACATGCAACGATCAAAACGTCAGAAACTGATCATTGAGACGGTGAGCTCCGGCCCGCGCTCCATCGATGCGCTCGCGGAACTGACTGGCGCGAGTTCCGTGAGCATCCGGAGAGACCTCGTCGAGCTCGCCGACCAAGGCGCCATCCGACGCATCCGTGGTGGCGCCGCCCCGATGCCTCACCGTGGAGCCGACTATCCCTTCGCCCTACGCCAGGCATCAGACATCGACCTCAAACGGGCCTTGGCCAAGGCCGCCGCCGAGCTCATCGAACCAGGAGAGAGCGTCTTCATCGACAACGGCACCACCGCACTCGCAGTCGCCGAAGAGCTATCAGGCAAGGGTCTGACCGGGATGGCCGCCTCCCTCCACTCCGCAGCAGCGCTCGCGAGCAAGCCGGGCAATCAGGTCGTCGTCCCCGGCGGGCTCATCGACCACGACGACCTGGCCTTCACCAGTGCCGGTGCCGCCGAGGCGGTCGCTGCCATGCGGTTCGACACCGCCATCATCGGCACATGCGCTGCCAATCCTGACGTCGGGCTCACTGTCGCCGGGTGGGGCGATGCGCAGGTGAAGCGGGCGGCCTTCGCCTCGGCCCAGCGAGTTCTCCTGGTCTCAACGGCCGACAAGTTCAACCACACGGCGGCACACCGGTTCGCATCCATCGCCGACCTGGATGCCATCGTCACGACTCGTAACGCACCACCAGGTGTCACTGCGGAGGCGCACATTGCCGGAGTGAGCGTGATCGAAGTCGATGATGCTGGCGCTGACGAATTGGACGCTGCCGAGTCGCCTGCGTAAGGAGACGAGGTCCCTGAAACGCCTGGCAGATGGAACCGAGGGGCCTTGGCGCTATAGCCCTTGGCCAGGCGCATCTCGTTGGTGCTGGCGATGTGCACCAGAGACGGTCTCGAAGGATTCCGCGCGGAGGGTCTGGGCGCGCACCGATTGCGCCCAGGCGCGGGCGTGATCGATGAGCTGGTCGACGTCGGCGGCTTGGACCCTGCCGCTGGCGTGGGTGCTCCACTGATAGTCACCGGAGGGTTGGCGGGTTCTTTCTTCGGCCTTCCAGGACCAGGAGGTGGGCAGTCGGTCGGGATCGGACCAGTCCGTGCCGGTGTAGTGCTCCTCGATGGCGAATCGGGCATGACTCTCGCCATCTGGGTAGAGGACGAAATGCCCGGCTCCGAACGTCTCGGGGTCTTCGTCTTCGAGGTCGATGAAGCGGGAGTAGTCGCGTTTGATCTTCTCCAGTCCCGTGCTGAGCCGTTCCATGTATCCGGTCAGGCGTTCCCGGTCTGCGTGGTGGGGCGAGTTCATGGTGCGGGCTCCTCTGAGGGGGCGGGGTTGATCCCGGCCGCGCGGGCGCTGGTATCCCACAGGTCCATCTCGGCGGGGTGGAGTTGGTGTTGCGTGACGAAGGATCTCGAGGCGATCTTCCACAGTCCCTGACCAACGCCCAGGGTCGGCAGCAGGGACTGTTCGGTGCCGGTCAGTCCCAGGGCCTTCGCGGTGGAGCCGAGCTGGTCGGCTTCCTGCCGGTAGATCACCCGGGTCTCGGCATTGGCCAGCAGGGAGGCCGCGATCGAACGCATCGCCGATCCTTGATCGCCGACGGCTTCCAGGTCCGAGATCCGGTGGAAGAGCATGAGGTTGGCGATCCCGTAGTGGCGGGCCAGTCGCCAGTGCGAGTCCATCCGCCGCAACAGCGGGGGGTGGCTCATCATCCGCCACGCCTCGTCATAGACGCACCACCGCTGTCCGCCGCGCGGGTCCAGCAGGGCCGCTTCCATCCAGGCCGACGAGCAGGTCATGAGCACGCTCATCAGCGTGTTGTTCTCCGTCACCCGCGACAGGTCCAGGCTGATCATCGGCAGCGTGGGGTCGAAGACCTCGGTCGAGGGACCGTCGAAAAGCCCCCCGAGATCCCCGACCACGAGCCGGCGCAGGGCATGGCCGGCGATCCTGCCGTCTTCCGCCAAACGTCCGTCGGTGTCGTCGGAGGGGTTGAGGATGTGATCGACGACCATCGGCAAGATCGGGGTGTCGTTCTCCCGCACCGTCGCGGCCAGGGCGGTGTCGATCGCGGTGTGCTCCAGCGGCGTCAGGGGCCGGGTCAGCACGGTCTCCGTCAGCGCTCCGATCAGGTCTCGGCGGCGGGAGGCGACCGTGGAGGACCACTCGGCATCGGTCATGCCACTGGGCCGGTAGCCCTCATCGAGGGGATTGAGCCGACTCGGCAAGCCGTGGCCCAGGGCGATGGCGCGGCCACTATGCGAGACCAGGGACGTATCTGTAGACAGAAGCGCCCACTAGCGCTATGCTGTACCGGCCGAACGAAAAGTTCGGTGTCCCCTTCGAGAGCTGACCGTCTCGGAGGAATGAGTGAGTGGCCTGGTCAGCCGCGGCGCAGTGGCAACTTCGGCGATCACACTGCGTCACCAAGGCGATCGCCGCAGCGGCCGTAGTGATGTTCGCTGGCCTCACAGCGCAGGCAAACGTGAACAAGCCCAGCAAACCTACGAGAAGGCCAGCAAACCTGGGGAGCGGGGGCCGGACGGAGTGAGGGTCAGATGATGAACTCCGGTACCAGAGGAACCTCCCGCAACCCGGTGAACAGGTCATCCTCCGGGATCATCGTCGGCACCTTCGAGACCACCAGCTGGTAGTCCTCCGTCGGCCAGCCCGCCTGCTGGATCGCCAGCGGCACCGCGAACCACGGCCCTTCGGGGTCGATCTGCGTGGCGTGCGCCCGCAACGCATCGTCGCGCACCCCGAAGTACTGGGCGCAGTTGACGAACGTGGTCAGGCGGCCATCCGAGAACGGGTCGTCGTCGCGGGCCGGTGCGGGATGGCTGGGGGAGAGGCCCTGCTCGTGCATCAGCGCGTCCAGGGCCGCGAACCTGCGCCGGTGAAAACTCATGTGGTAGTACAGCTTTGCCGCCTGCCAGGCGGTGCCGTGTTCCGGCCACAGCGACGGATCCGCCGCCGCTGTGAAAGCCTCGACGGTGATGCGGTGGCATTGGATGTGATCGGGATGCGGGTAGCCGCCGCGTTCGTCGTAGGTGGTCACGACGTGCGGACGGAAGTCACGGATCACCTTGACCAGCCGCCCCGCTGCCTCCGTGACGTCCTGCAGGGCGAAACATCCCTCGGGCAATGGCGGCGGGGGATCGCCCTCCGGCAGGCCGGAATCGACGAAACCCAACCACACCTGCTTGATCCCCAGGATCTCGCGGGCGCGGGCCATCTCGGCTGCCCTGATGGCGGGCAGATTCTCGAGGATCCCGGGATCGCCGGCCAGGGCCGGGTTGAGAATGTCGCCGCGTTCGCCGCCGGTACAGGTCGCGACCATGACCTCCACACCCTCCGCCACGTACTTGGCGGTGGTTGCAGCGCCCTTGCTCGACTCGTCGTCGGGGTGGGCGTGCACGTGCAGTAGGCGCAATGGGCCCTTGGGGTGCGAGGTCATGGAAGACATTCTGTCGGGTTATGGGCGAAGCGGCCGAATTCGGCTCGCCTTGGGTTTAGAAGCCCCGGTGCTAGCATGTCGGGATGTCCGAAACCAAAGCCGAAACGGTGTGGCTCACCCAGGAGGCCCACGACAAGCTCGAGGCTGAACTCACCCACCTCAAGACCGTGGGTCGCCCCGAGGTGACCGCCAGGATCGCCGCAGCCCGCGAGGAGGGCGACCTCTCCGAGAACGGCGGCTATCATGCCGCCCGTGAGGAGCAGGGGCAGATGGAGGGGCGCATCCGTCAGCTCGAACATCTCCTGCGAAGCGCCCAGGTGGGCGAGGCCCAGGGCGATCCCGAGGAGGTCAGCCCCGGTCGCATCGTCACCGTCGCGTTCTTCGGCGATGATGACGACACGGAGACCTTCCTGCTCGGGTCGAGGGAGATCCTCGGCACCGACTCCTCCGTCGACCAGGCCGTCTCGCCGCAGTCGCCGCTGGGTGCCGCGGTGCTTGGTCATCGCATGGGCGACGAGGTCAGCTACGCGGCCCCCAACGGTCGTACCATCTCGGTGACCATCACGAAGGTTGCCTCGTGACGTAACTACTCCAGTCCTGCGATCAGCCGGGCCGCCACCTCGGCGCTGATCTCACCGGCCGCCACCCGTGTCAGGATCTGCTCCTGCGGGGTGGCGGTTTTCGTTTCCCCTTGCCCGGCGGTCCCAGACTCATCGGGTTGTGGAGGAGCGGATTGGGCATCGGGATTCATACCCAGCTTCACCAGTAGCGCATCAAACCGGGCGCGTGCCGTCGGGTAAGAGACCTGGAGGTGCTTTTCCACCTCACGCAGATTGCCGCGGGAGGTCAGGAAAACGCGAAGCAGCTCGTGTTCGGCGGCGTCGAGACGGTCGTAGGGGGAGGAGGCAAACTCGCCGGCCAGCTCGGAGCCGCAGTGCGTGCAGCCCTTCCGGATGATGATCAGGTCTTCTCCGCAGACGGGACAGTCGGCGGGGGCGTGATACAGCTCGGAGGTCATGCGGGCACCTCACTCTTCACCGTGGCCAGGCCCATTGTGACGGTCAGGTCGCACCGGGCTGAACCGTTACCGAAGACCACTTCATCGGCTCCACCGTTGTCCTCGGGCCAGCGGATGTGACCGAACTTCGCATCAGCGTGCACCGTGACGCTGGAGCCGGGTTTGAGGATCAGGGTCAGAGATCCGGACTCTACCTTCAATCGGGAACGCCCCAGGCTGATCGGGCCCTCGACGGTGACGCCCCCGGCCTGGCTGAGGAGGTCGGAGACTTCGACGACGTCGCTCAGGTGGCAGCCCCCGGCGGTCACCCGGACGCGTCCGAAACGGGGTACGCCGGTGCTGCGCACGCCGCCCGTGGTGGCCTCGACGTCGATGATCAGCTTCGGGTTGACCTTGACGAGTAGTTCCTTGCCCAAGCCGATGTCGCGGAGGTCGTCGAGACTGCGGGGCGGACGGATCAAGGAAAAGCCACTCAGGTTGGGGCCGAACTCCCCGGTGGAGCTGACCTCCATCACCTCGCCATTGCGACGCAGCACGTGTGGGCCCTCCACGGACAGGGTGGCAACCGATGAATCCCCCTCGATTCGTACGCGTCGCCCGACCGCGGTGATCGAAACCCGGGCCAGCCCCCCTGGTTTGCCCTTCGGGGTCTCCTCCTGTTTCGGGCCAGATTGAGTGGACCGGGAAGCGTCACCGGTCTTGTTCTTGAGAGCGGATATGCGCCGGTTCGCCTCGGCGGTGTCGATGCGACCGGCTGCCAGATCGTCCAGGATGGAAGTCAGATCAGGATTGGTCATGAAGTAATGGTAACCCAATCCTCGTATTCTCGAAAGATGACTTTAGTTTTCTTTAAGGTGGTGCGTGTTGTTGCAGGGTGCGCGGGGTGGGTGACCGCCACAGAGGTGTGCGTGGCGCCTCGTTCGGGTGGTTCTTGGGTCGGTTGTCTGCGGCTCCGGGGCGGCGTGCAGCGGATTTCGTCGTCGCCGACGACGGCGGCTATAGTGTGTTCCCGCTGCCGCCCTAGCTCAGTAGGCAGAGCGACGCTCTCGTAAAGCGTAGGTCACGGGTTCGATTCCCGTGGGCGGCTCAAGGGTGGAAATGGCCCCTGACAAGGCGTGATGCCGAGTCGGGGCCGTCGTCGTTTCGTCGTGAGTGCGGTTTGATTGCCCAAGGCTAGTTCCCCGGAGAGCACTGGGGTATCGCTTACGCCCCCCGTTACTGCAATTTTGTTGTCATCCGTTAGGATGACGCGCAGCATCGGCGTGGGAGTCGATTCGAGCAGGGAGGCCGGTAATGGGGTTCGAAGAAGCAATCAGCATGATCGCCAAGAAGATTGAAGAATTCAGTGCGACACTGGAAACGGAAGAGGCGACGAAAACTGCAGTCATCCTGCCATTCATCGCCCAAGTCCTCGGATATGACGTGTTCGATCCATCGGAGGTCATCCCGGAGTTCACTGCTGACGTGGGGACGAAGAAGGGTGAGAAGATCGACTACGCAATTCAGCGCGACGGGCAGGTTCAGATGCTCATCGAGTGCAAGAAGATTGGCACTCCGCTCGACATCAACCATGCGTCGCAGCTGTTCCGCTACTTCCACGTTTCGAACGCGCGTATCGGCGTGCTCACGAATGGGCAGCTCTGGTACTTCTTCACCGACCTGGACCGCCCGAATCGCATGGACGAGCGACCCTTTCTGCAACTTGACCTGGCGGATGTGGACCCGCATGCACTGCCCGAACTGAAAAAACTCACCAAACCCGCCTTCGACCTTGATTCGGTCCTGAGTGCTGCCGAGGAGCTCAAGTACGTTTCAAGCTTGAAACGCGAGATCGGGAGGTTGTTCAGGGAGCCGAGTGAGGACTTCGAGCGAGTCCTTATCTCGCACGTCTACGAACGCTCCGCGACCGTCAAGGTGAAAGAGTTCTTTCGACCCCTCATCGTGAAGGCCTGCGCTCAGTGGCTTGGGGATCAGGTCAATGAGCGCTTGAAGAATGCACTCCAAGGGCAGGCTCCTGTGGTCCCTGTCGTGGCCCCGATGGCGAAGCCAGAAGATCCCGGGGTGCAGGAGCAGCAACTCGATGGCGTCGAGACCACTTTGGAGGAACTGGAGGGCTACAACATCGTCCGGGCCATTGCCGTGGCTGAGATCGAACCCGAGAGAATCGTCATGCGAGACACGAAGTCTTACTGCGGTATTCTCGTAGACGACAACAACCGTAAACCTCTTTGCCGCTTGCGCTTCAACGCGACCTCGGTGAAGTATCTTGGCCTGTTCGATGAGGACAAGAAGGAAACCAAGCATCCTATTGACAAGCCGGTGGACATCTACAAGTTCGCTGACCAGATCCGAGAAGCCGCCAGCCGTTTCCGCTGATCCTTGGGAAAAGTCAACTCCCTGTCATCATGCTCCCGCATGGCACATGACCCACGGGGAGGTCCTGGTCGGATGGTTGGTGGATGTGGTGGTGATGCCGTCGGGTGGGAGCGGCGGCTGTGGCAGGAGGTGACTCATGATCGGTACCTGCGTTGACACATACCTTGTAGGTCGGTTTTATATGCCTGCTGGCTAGGTTTCTGCACTGCGGTGAGCCATCCAGCGCGTCCCCACCTGTTGGGGTCGCTAAGCGGGATGCTGCTGGCCGCGGTGGACCGTAGACTTTGCAGTATGTCGGAGAATCTGCCGCAACAATCGCCCCGGGTGCAGATGCGCATAGGTGATACCGAGCGTGATGCGGTGCTTGGTGTGCTCCAGAACGCCTACGGTGAGGGTCAGCTCACTCTTGAGGAATTCGATGAGAGGCAGCAGCTCTGTCTCAAGGCCCGGTACATCGGTGATCTGTCCGCCCTCGTCGTTGACCTGCCCGGAGGGGAGGGGTGGCACCATGCCGTCACGAGACCAGCGAAGCTTTCCTCGGCCCCTGCCGTCTCCCAGGGGGCTGCGGGCAGGAATGAGCTCGCCTTCATGAGCGGCAAGGTGATCCACCTGGATGCGAAAACTCCGGCGGTGAACAGTTTTGCCCTGTGGGGTGGCAACGAGATTCGCACTGAGGCGGTCATGGGTCCCGGTGCGGAGATCGAGCTGTCGCTGAGTTCGATCATGGGCGGCCACACTGTCTATGTGCCGGAGGGGGTGCGGGTCATCGACCACAGCGTCAACATCATGGCCGGGGTGTATGTCTCGAACGAGGCAGCTGGTGACGGGACGAACGGCACACTCGTCATCACGGGGTTCAACTTCTGGGGCGGCACATCCGTGCTGCTGCGGAAGTAGAAGAAGTGAGAGAACGCGGGGATGCTCTCCCCGCGCCCTCTTCTCTGTGCCGATGTCCGGGAGCGTCTCGTCAAGCGTGTGGCAGGCGGGGTGCCCGGAGGGGGCGGAATAGGATGGTTTGCTCCCACTCGAAGTTTTCATGCCAGTCGTCTCGGATGGCCGGGTTGACCCCCGCTTGGACGACCAGGTGTACGGGTACGTCATGTGGGGCGTGCGGGGTGCGCATCTCGCGGCGGAGACGACCGTCGACGAACCAGCGGACCTGACCCGGGTCGATGTCGACCTGGTAGTGGTGCCAGTGGGTGACGTCGAGGTGGATCTCCTCGGGAGAGTGATCCGGGTCGCCGGTGTCAGGGGCGGGCCAGTGAAGGTTGGTCAGGGTCTGACCGCTTCCGACGCGCCCTTCGATGAAGTTGATCTCCCCGAGGGGCCACTCGCGATCGTTCTGTGGCCACAGCATGGCGACCAGCTCCACCCGATCCGACGCGGGGGCCTGGAGTTCGAGCTCCCAGGAGCCGTGGCCGGGGGCGTTGTGGAGGCCGGACCATGCCGGGCACAGCAGGGAATTGTGCAGCGCCTGCTCGTGGCTGGCCCCGACCTCGCGGTAGAGCTGATAGGCGGCGCGATCCAGGCGCAGTGTCAGTGCAAAGGTGCGGCCATCGGGGAGCAGTTTCGTCATATCGGGGCTGTAGCGTCCCAGGGTTCCATGCTCGGGGCGTTGCACACCCCAGCTTCCGTAGGTGCTGTACGCCAGCAGGGCGGCGTGTGGTGGTTGGAAATTCATTACTGGCCACCTTCTATTTGTCGGGTGTGGTGTCCTTGCGAGTTTCAGTCTGTGTGGTCGATGCTGCTGATTCAATGGCCATCGGTGTGGCTGTCGTGGATTGGAGAATGAACCACTGATGACATGACCGTAGCGCCAGGAAATGGAACCAGGCCGGTGGGTTCTGGGGATGCTTGACCGGAGGAATCGAAATCCTTGGCTCCATGGCGTGAAATCGTGTGGAGGGGCTCGATTGTTCTTCAATTTTTCCGCGATCTTGCGGGAAAACGGGTCGGGGCGGCCGTGATGGTCGTAAGCTTCTTTGCATGCTGGAAGATCTGTCTACGGGGCCGCGTCGGGTCCCGATGCGTGTCGGTCATCTCGAGCGTGGTGAGGTGCTCGAGATGCTTCAAACTGCCTACAGGGCGGGGCAGATCGGCCATGAGGAGTTTGAGGACAGGCGGCAGTTCTGCCTCAGGGCCCGCTACGTCGATGACCTGTCTGGCCTCATCTCGGACCTGCCGGGCAGCGACAAGTGGCGCAAGGAGGAACCTGCCGACTCACCTCCGGAGAGAATCATCGTCGCGGACGAAGTGTCTCCGTACAGCGAGGTCATGGTCTTGAGACGTGGGACTGTTCGCATGAGTCCCAGCATGTCGACGATACGAAGTCGGGTCGTGATGGGCAGCAGCACGATCCACATCGAGGACATCATGGCCCCGGGCGTGGTGATCGAGCTGAACCTGAAGTCCGTGCTGGGGACCTTCATCCTCTATGTTCCGTGGCGGGTGCAGATCATCAACCAGAGCCTCAACATTTTGTCGGCGATCGACATTGAGTCGGAAGCTGATGGCGACGGGGCGAACGGTGCGGTCATCATCAATGGCTGGCATATCATGGGGACCTTCAATATCCGGGTGGAGGAGTATCTGAAGAAGGAAAGGGAGGAAAGGCGAAAGAGCCGCGCCATGAACAGCTATAGGAGAAGAAGGACATGGCGTCTGTGAGAGGGGCCGAACCACCCCGGTGTTGTGTCGTCGTTTCGATGATCCGGGACGCCGAGTGTGCTGCGCGGCTCGCGCAGGGTTGACCCGGGGAAACCCCGACAGAACCCGGGTTGAGTCCCTGAGGCTCAACTTTGGGTTGCGACATGGTTCGCTGGTGTGGCATAGTTGAGTCTGCCCCACTCAAGGGGCTTGGGATTGGCAACACGCGCTAGCCGCACAACGAATCAGGAGATACCCCAAATGGCACGTGCAGTAGGCATCGACCTCGGCACCACCAACTCGGTCGTCGCTGTCCTCGAGGGTGGCGAGCCCACCGTCATCCCCAACGCCGAGGGAGCCCGCACCACTCCGTCCGTGGTCGCCTTCACCCCCTCCGGTGAGGTTCTCGTGGGTGAGGTGGCGAAGCGTCAGGCGGTCACCAACCCCGACCGAACCATCCGTTCCGTCAAACGTCACATGGGCACCGACTGGAAGGTGGACATCGACGGCAAGGACTACCGCCCGC
>ERZ772772.265-NODE-265-length-31975-cov-4.373559_pt1 | contig 31975 bp, 28 predicted proteins | sample MGYA00511484_ERZ772772 | MGnify/ENA primary metagenome ERZ772772 (study PRJEB29015, sample SAMEA2737913) | human oral metagenome | biome: human oral; feature: human-associated habitat; material: dental | place: China | collected 2088 ... | reverse complement strand
TTTTATATTTTAAATTTATATATTAATCTTTAAATACAAAAACTGTATAACTTTGTATTATCAAAAAACTCTAAATTAAGTCATCTATTAAAACCTCTGATACTTTGCTCTATACCCATGTGATTTATTGTATATTCATTCATAGTTATACTGCATAATTACATTAAGGAAACAATGATTAAATCATTGTTTCCTTAAATTTAAATAATCACTTTAAGTCTTCCGGTCCGAAACCATAAGGAAGAAGTTCTTTAAGCTTATACTCTCTATAATCTTTCGGGCTTTTAGCAATATAAATTATAAAATCCTCCGGTCTGCAAAATTCACGCATTACCTGCCTGCATACTCCACATGGAAAAACATAACTGTCAACAATACCGTCCCTGCCACCACATACAGCTATTGCCTTAAATTCCTTCTCTCCATGTGAAACAGCCTTAAAAAATGCCGTCCTTTCCGCACAATTTGTAGGAGTATATGATACATTTTCAATATTTATGCCTGTATAAATATTTCCGCTTTTTCCAAGCAATGCCGCACCCACATGAAAATGAGAATAAGGTGCATATGCCATAGGCAATATTTTAAATGCAGCTCTAATCAGAGCATCTTCAGGTATTACAACTTTGTTTCTGTCATTATCTCCGGTTTTATTATTATCGTCATTTATTTTTTTTACCGGATTCGTTTTTTCATTTTGCTTATGCCTGCCGTCCCTATAATTCACCGTATAAACTCCTGTTATCTATCTGAAATACCTTATATTCCTTATCAAACACATACCCCAACTTTTTTGCAAGCTCGACAGACTGAAGATTAGCTGCATCCCAGTTAGGATATATCCCCTTATCAATACAGTCAAGTATAAATCTTGCAGCCGCTGCCAGTGCAAGTCCCTGTCTCCTGTATTCCTTTTTAGTTGCAACGGTTACTTCCATCATTCCTTCTGAAAAGCCATAGGCTGAACAACCTGCAACAAGCTCATCACCTTTATATATAACATAACCCATGCCGTATTCAAGAAATTTATTTTCATTTTCAAAATTTGAGACAAAATCATTGCTCCATGCTTCTTTTAATGCATCATTATAGCTATTTTTATCTATTCTTTCTATTTTCATGCCTGCGGGTATATTTTTTACATATTCCTTTAAAACCTTCTTATTAAAGTGCTGTTCATCTCTTTTAATTGCATATCTGCTTAATTTGCGATAATTACAGTCAAGATTTTCTTCAAGCCATATATCCCATAAATCATTTGAAGGAGTTATATAAGCGTGATTACATTCCTTTATAAGAGTTGCACGAAGATCCATCATCCTTGCTCCCCTAGGAGTAAGTCCAAGTAAAAAAGCATAATTTCCCAATTTTATTAAACAAAATTTAGGATCATTAAGTTTAGCTACCCATACCCTGCCCATTGAACCTTCCATTGCAGAACGTACAAGAACATCCTTGCTGTCTTTACACAACGGAACTACAACATCTCTTTTACTATAACTTAATTCAATCATATGTGTTCCTCCTATGAAATCTTAAAAATAATCTTTTAGAAACGGCACTCTTCTAAAAATGATAGAAATATGTAAAAGCCGTATCATTGCTTTGTACAGTTTTGATTTCTCCTTAACATTTGAGGCATACAGCAGTCAAACTGTAACCATTTTCTTATATAATCTTTAACAATAAAAGATTACAGGACTACCTTATTATACATAATATCTATCTACTTGTCTATAAACATAGAATTAATTATTATAAAATATGCTATTTTTCACCCCGCTAAAGATATCTTTATTTGATAATAATTATATATATAATTTATTGTTATTTTAGTAGTTACATATACTGTAATACTGTATAATATAATTAAAAAATTATTTACAGTGTATTATTTGAATGATTTTTATGGTCTGAAGCTATTTTACTATTTACAAATCACTTCAGAAATATATAATAATTAAAATTAAGGAGATTGTTATGAGACGCAGCGACAGAGAAGTAAAAAATATAGATGATATAATGGCTATTATTAAAGAATGTGATGTATGCAGGATAGCACTTAATGACAAAGAATATCCATATATATTACCTGTTAATTTCGGTATGAAACTGAATGACGGTAAAATAATCTTATATTTTCATGGTGCAACTGAAGGAAAAAAATATGAGATTATTGCAGCCGACAACCGTGCAGCTTTTGAGATGGACTGTGAACACAAACTTATATCGGATATTCAGCGAGGTTATTGCAGCATGAGTTATAAAAGCGTAATAGGATACGGAAAAATAAACGAGGTTTTTGAAGAAGAAAAATATGAAGCACTCTGTCTGCTTGTGAACCATTTTCATAAAGACGGCTTTAAGTTCAGTCCTGCCGCCATACCTCGTACAAGAGTTTTTAAACTTGAGGTTGAAAGCATTAGCGGCAAAATAAAGGGCTGATTTAAAATACTTATAAAATTCATTTTACCTTATTAACAATATATGATAAACAGTTTGCAGCCTTTTGCTATAATAAATACATAGAAAGCTATAAGAACTATATTACTATTAATGAAATTTGAAGGATGGATAAATATTATGCATATGTATCTGAGATGTGCAGGTTTCCCTAATTACAGGGGGAGAAATGAAGTCAAAAATCTGCTCGAAAAACTTGAACATGATAATATGGATAAGATGAGAGCGGTCAGTTTTAATAAAGATGAAATGCGATGGGAAATAAAAGCTGGCGTTACTCCTACTATGGGAATATGCATGATGGGAACTATTAATAAAGAAAACGGAACCTATGTAAGAGAGCATTATTTTCCATATATCAATTCTGAAGATATGAGTTTAAATCTGCCATGTTTTATCAAAAGGCGGATAGACTATGATACCTACTCAGGAGTAATCGATGATTCAAAAAGAGATATATCTCTAATATTCAGGATAAACAATACATTTGAGTACATTGACAGATTTTTAAAAAGGAAATCGGTCGCAGCCAAAGCAGTATATCTTTCAGCGTGGTCATCCTGCGGCAGGATTATACTTCCGCTTGCCGACAAGGGGCTTCAATCAAATAATGATATTAAAATACAACAAAAAAAATTTGACGACTCATTTAGAAATTTTGAAAATACGGAATATAATTATAATGAACCTAATCCGGAAAATACCAGAGATTTTTCAGGTTTCGGTTCCCTGTCTGAGGAACTGAATATGTACAGCTGTGCTGTACTCAGAATGAATAAAGAAGATATTTATACTATCGTTGAAAGCTATTTTATACCTTGCGGAATAGAGTGTGAAGTTTATTCGGCATTAGGATATATACTAAAAATTGAAACTCATAAAAATTATTATACTGATGAAATAATATATGATCTGGTTCTTGAATGTAACGGCATACCGTTCCATGTAGGTATAAATAAATGTGATTTGGAAGGTGAGCCTGTTGTAGGCAGAAGGTTTAAAGGAGTGGTATGGATGCAGGGCAGGGTTGAATTTGAAAAAGATTCCTTTTAAAGTCAAAAAATGCTGGAAAAAATCCAATATACATGTTATAATGCCACCGGCATATAATTCAGACAGTTTTACAGCATATTAAGGTATAATATATATTAAACCGGCTGATTTTTATATTTACAAAAACTGTTATATTGTCTTACTTAAGGTTTAGGCTATAAATTCGTAAAATATCCGATTTATGCCGAAAACTGATAATGTCCGCGTAGCTCAGCAGGATAGAGCGACCGCCTCCTAAGCGGTAGGTCGGAGGTTCAAATCCTCTCGTGGACGCCAGAGATTTCGCCACAAATCCTTATTTTAAAAGGGTTTGTGGCTTTTTTGTTTAAAGATTGCTCCAAATTTAAACATAAAGCTTTCAGAATATAGCTCTCCTCTTGGTAAGTATCACACCAAAAGGTGCGTACTTTATTTTTGAATATAAATAATTATAATTAAAAGTATAGAAGAAATCAAACTGGGGAGAATTCAACAAATGGATATTTTTACGCCACTACAAATAAAACATGTACTATTCAAAAACCGTATTGTTATGGCTCCAATGGTACGTTTTGGTTTTCCAACTAAAGACGGAGAAATGCAGGACAAGTTGATTCTGGAGTATACAAAGCGTGCAGATAAGGAAATTGGACTGCTAATCAGTCAGGTTATTTCCGTTTCGCCAACAGATAACCTTTCAAAAGATGTTACTACTTCCGGATATGCCGGAGCTTATTCCGAACAACATATCCCATATTTAAGGAAGATAGCTGAAAGTTGTCATAAAAACGGAAGTCGCTTTTTTGCACAACTCGGATTAGCCGGATATGCGTATGGCGACATTCATTCAAAGGATATAAACAAGTTAACAACAAATGAACTGGCTTTCATATGTAATCAATTTATAAATGCTGCAAGGATATGCAAAAAAGCCGGTTTAGATGGAATTGAATTACATGGAGCTCATACTTTCTTTCTTAACATGGTTTCATCGTCCTATTCTAATCGGAGAAAAGACAGATATGGCGGTGATTTAACTGACAGACTGACTCTGGTAAAAGAAATAATAGATGGTATAAAAGAATTTTCAGCAAATAACTTTCTTATTTCCTATCGTATGGGCTGGTGTGATAGTTTTAGTGAAGATATAGAAACAGCAATAGCCTTAGAACAGATTGGTATTGATATTCTTCATGTTTCACATGGTATACCTGCAAACAGAAAAATAAACACACCGCCGGATTACCAATACAGTGATATAGTTTATACCGGCTGCTACTTAAAAAAATATGTTAGTATCCCTGTTATAACAGTAGGGGAAATCAAAAATCTTGAAAGAGGAAATGCCTTAATCATACAGGGAGCTTGCGATTTTGTAGCTTATGGTCGTCCATTTTTAGCAGATGAATCATTTGTAACACATTCAATTGGAAATATGAGTTATAAATCATGTTTTGAATGTCATAAATGTAAGTGGTTTACAAATGGCGAGAACTGTCCGGCACAATTACTTGCGCTTTCTCCAATATCGGAAAATATCCTTTTGAAAAAATCGCACAAGAAACTTTAAAGTTTTATGGAGATAAATCAGATTTAATACCGTTAAACAATAACGAAGCCGTTTTTGCATAACAAATTTAGGAGGGTGTGAAATACAACACAACAACAACTGATTATTTAAAATATAGCAGCCCTTGATATAACCGTTCTCCATTTATATAATTTAATATATATATATCAGCATATCCTCCCCATGAAGAAACCTTAACATAACTTAATTCAGGACTGGTTTTATTAATATAAAGTTCAGTAACTGTTACCCAATGCAGTTTAAAAGATTGTGATGTATATCCGTCTGAATCGGAAGTTTTCCAAGGGATATTAACAAGTTTATTATTAATACCTATAAGCATTGCCACCGGAGAATTGCTCTTTAATCCACATTTAATATAATCAGTCGTATTTTCATAATTAAATTCCGAATCCCTGTAAACCGGTTTTAGGTCTACGCCTCTGTCTTTAGCAAATTTTTCAACTTTACTTCCCAAGTATCTTATAGGCCATACTCCTAACGGTCTACTGCCAATATGGTGCGGTGTTACATAATTGTACATCTCTTTCATATGTTTTATATAATTTTCTTTTGAAAAATCAGAATAGGCATATAAACCTTTATACTTACTGCATCCGGATAAATACGCAGTAATATTGGAAGCTGCAACTGTACCGCAGCCTCCGTTTTGCCCTATATTATCCCTTTTGTCCTCAAACGCTTTTTTAAACCATGCCTGATCTCCTCCATAGTACCTCTTATTTGAGTCTATAACTTCAATAAAATCTCCTGCTTTATCCAGCTTATAAGTCAATATGTCTTTTTTCATTTATCAAATCTTTTATCTTAGAATAATAGTATAATTAACCAAAATAATGTAAATGGTAAAACCACTTTTAACTCATACAAATCTAATTTAGTATTAATTTGAATTAAATTGTCATGCCTTTTAAGGAATTTTTACTTTTTCACATAAAAACTGCACCGTCAATCTTTATCTGTAAATTTTGCTTTATCTGCTTTGATATTTTCGGCAGAGTCAGTACGAATAAATATGTTATCCATTATAAGTTCTTATTTAATAAGACCCTAATCCTCATTAATCCACTCTAAGTCTCTGGAGCGAATAGCCCATATAACAGCCAGTGCCGATACACTTATCATAAGCAAAAAGCTGAGTAATATATACTTTAGATCGGGAAAGCGTTTTATTCCATAAAACAGCTGTCCTATTTGGGAGATATCAAGCCATAGCACCGGAGCGTAATTAGAAAATGTTCCTTTAGGAATTAGAAAACCACATATGCTTTTAAACAAAACCGTTTTACCTGAACCGTTATATCCGACAATACCATATATAAACCCTTTCTCACAGTTTAAATTTATATTATCCAAAACTTTATGTTGTCCAAAGCTCTTAGAAGCATTTTGAATTGAAATAGTATTAGTATTCATATCCTGAAATCTCCTTAATTCTTAAAAAGACAATTTTAGTAGATTTTGAGCATATCATATTCTTAAATAAAGTTCAATATTTAAATATATTGAGATGTATTAAGATATATTGAAGCATATTGAGATTTGTATCAATCAATACACTTCACCCCATCGACATCCAATCTTATAAACGATATAATAAATGTAATTAGCGGTAATTAAAATATTGGAGGTACTACATAATGAATGCAAAACGTGGCTATGTGCCTGAAGATGACCGAAACTTTTCACCTGAAGCCTTAAAGACCCTGCAAACAGCTTCACGCCACATACTATATCTGATTAATGAGGGATATGACATAAAACAGGCTTCCACATTTGTAGGAAACCATTTTTTGATCTCTGAACGCCAGCGCCTTGCAATAGTAAGAAGCCTTGCCACAGATACTCAGCTACAAAACCGACAGAAAAAACAACTCTCAATAAAGGATATTTCCGGAACTAAAGTATGGATTGACGGTTTCAACACTATTATTACCCTTGAGATTTTTTTAAGCGATTCGATACTGCTTACAGGTATGGACGGAACAATCCGTGATTTAGCTTCACTTCGTGGAACCTACAGACTGATCCCGGAAACATACAGGGCAATTCAAATGATGTTTGATGTTTTACAAAATGCAAATGTAATTGCAGTCAATATCCTTTTGGATGAGCCTGTTTCCAACTCCGGACGACTGAAATCCCTGATTGCGGATATAGCGGAGAAATATCCCTTTGCACTTTATATACAGCTCCTTAAAGATGTAGATCGTAAATTATATAATAAAGACAATGTTATTACATCTGATTCCGTCATTCTGGATCACTGCAACAGCTGGATTAATCTTACAGCAGAGTGCTTAAGACTAAAAGGCAAATCAAGTCTTAAAGTATGGTAGGAAAGTACTGTGATAGGAACGTAAATGTTAGAAGATAAAAAACAAATTAAGATTTTTAAGGGTTTAAAATTTTTTAGTTATTTTAATTACATTGAATAACAGTAATACAGGGCTGATAGTCAGTATTAATACTATTAATTCAATTCAAAAATGCTTTTTTCTCTAAAACAATTTAATTTTATTCGATATGTTTCATGGTTTTATTTTTATGTTGACAATATATTTACTTTGATGTACTATAATATAAATTTTATTATATTCAGTTTTTATTTATATCAGGCAAAGCACCAAAACAGCTCCGTTTTATATTACCAAAAACTGTAAAATATAAAAATTACAAATATTTTTACAAGGATTGCAAGAAGCGAAAGTGTAACAATCCTGTATCAATAGGTGTCAAATACTTTTGACACTCACATCATATTATTAATTTATTAAGAAACAGAGGTTTATTGTTTTAATGGAAATATCAACACCATATCATTCTTTAAAAAAGTTATCCACAAAAAAACTTGTATTTATATCACTGATGAGTGGACTAATGTGCATACTTGCACCTGTATCAATACATATACCTTTAACACCGGTACCTGTATCGCTTGGGCTTTTTGCAGTATTTATCTGTTCATATATTCTTGAACCGGTTTCCGCCTTTTTATGTATACTTATATATATAATACTCGGATGTATAGGGCTACCTGTATTCTCAGGATTCATCGGAGGATTAAATAAAATTGCAGGACCTACAGGCGGATTTATTTTTGGATTTTTATTCACAGCTTTTATCAGTTCATTTTTTATACATAGATTTAAAGATAATTATTTTATACATTTTTTAGCCATGTTTTTTTCACTTATACCATGCTATATACTCGGAGCCTTTTGGTTTTCACTACAGCAAAATGTATCTTTTGAAAATGCAGTAAAGGTCTGTATAGCTCCATTTTTTATAATGGATTTTTTAAAGATTTTAGCTGCCGTATTTTTAGGCAATATATTTATAAACCGCTTAAAAAAAGCAGGAATAACTGTATAATACAGTTATTCCCGCTTTTTAGCATTAAACCCTTTCTTTATATCCAAGTGCCTGTTCAAGTGCTTCTTTTTCTTCTTTTCCTAAAAGTACCTCAGTCTGTCCCCTATCAACTATTTTAACATATACATAACAACCCTCTCTTGAATGTACTGAATTTATAATCAATCCCGAATTGGTATAGTCAAGTAAGGCACATGCAAAGCTTAAATCTCCACCCATTTTTTCAAAAGCATTATATCTTACGATACCTAATTTCTGATAAGAAGCCCTTTGATTCTTATTTAAAATCCTTATAGCTTCTTTATTTTCCCTATCCTCCTGCCTTAGATTCCTAAGATCTGATGCAAGACCTCTTATTATATCCTCCAGATTTTCAGCATCTCTTCCTCTCATAAAATAATCATATGATTGAAAAAGCTTTTTGCATCTTATATAAAAAATCAACAGCCCTATAATTATTAAAATATCAAAGCCAATCAGTATGTATATTATTATGCTGTTATCAATCTGCATATTTAAATCAAAATCCTTCCTCTATTACTTTTATAAATCATTATATCTCTCAAGCCATGTAATAAAAATGAAATACCTGATATAAATACCGGAATTATAAACTTGATGGAATACCTGATACTGCAGCTGTGCTATATTCCAGTCTTTTATTTTTTAATCTGCTGCCATTATATGTATATATTCATAATAAAAACTATAATATATAACTTTATATAAATATCAGCCTCTTATACTGTTTATAAGTTCTATAATTCTTTCAAGCTCTGCTTGAGAATAATACTCTATCTCTATCCTTCCCTTATTTTTATCTTTCCTGTTGATTCTTACCTTTGCACTAAATTTACTCCTTATTTTTTCTTCATAGTCCTTATAAAATAGCGAATAATCTCTTGTTTCCTTGCTTTCATCATCTGTTTTTTCCTGCCGTTTTTTTGCTGTTTGAAGAAGTTTTACAAGTTGTTCCACTTTTCTTACATTTAAATCTTTTTTTATTACCTCCTGTGCGGCTTGTTTTTGTAAATCTTTATCTTCAATAGACAATAATGCTCTCGCCTGACCCTGGTTTAATTTTTTCTCCGCTACAAGCTGCTGTATACTCTCATCAAGTTTTAAAAGTCTAAGTGAATTGGTTATTGCCGCCCTGCTTTTTGAAACTCTTTCCGCTATTTCTTCATGTTTTAAACCATATTCCTCCAGTAAGCTGTTATATGCCCTGGCTTCCTCCAAAGGATTTAAATCAGCTCTTTGTATGTTTTCTATAATTGATATTTCTATAGATTCCCGCTTTGAATATTCTCTTATAACCGCAGGAATTTCCGTAAGACCCGCTTTTTGAGCCGCTCTCCATCTTCTTTCTCCTGCTATTATCTCATATCTTTCTCCATTTTTCTTTACTATTATAGGCTGTAAGACTCCGTATTGCTTTATTGACTGTGTAAGCTCATCAAGTTCTTCTTTTCTAAATTCTTTGCGGGGCTGGTTCATATTCGGTTCTATTAAAGAAACTTTAATCATAATATCACCCTTAATACCTTCATCAGCTTTATTCATACCATCCGCTGTATTGCTGACTGAGATTTTATCGTCTTCTTCAGTATTTAAAATATTGCTTTCTCCAAATACTGCATTTAACCCCTTCCCTAAACCTCGCTTTTTTGATGTCATTATATACCATTTCCTCCATGCGTATTATTTATAACTTCCTCTGCAAGCATTCTATATTTTTGTGCTCCGCTTGATTTCGGTGCATATTCAATTATAGGCATACCATAGCTTGGAGCTTCTGCAAGCCTTATATTTCTCGGAATAACCGTATTATATATATTCTCATTTAATGATTCTTTTACATTTTCTATTACCTGACTGCTTAAATTATTCCTCGGATCATACATGGTAAATAAAATTCCTTCTATTGTCAGTATCCTATTAAGTCTTCTTTTGACAATTTCCAATGTTTTTAACATTTGGCTTAATCCCTCAAGTGCATAATATTCGCACTGTATTGGTATAAGTACCGTATAGGCGGCGGTTAAAGCATTTATAGTCAATAAACTTAAGGAAGGCGGACAGTCAATTATGACAAAATCATATTTATCTATATTTTCCTTTATTGAATCTTTTAAAACATATTCTCTTTTTTGCATATCAAGCAGTTCTATCTCCGCTCCTGACAGATTAACATTTGAAGGTATCAAAAAGAGACCTTCTATCCTTGTTTTACATATAGTTTCATTAAAATCCGAACCATTTATGATTAGGTCGTATACCGTATTTTCAAGCTTGTTTTTTTCAATTCCAAACCCACTTGTCATATTCCCCTGTGGGTCAAAATCAACTGCAAGGACTTTTTTGTTTTTTTCTGCCAATGCTGCGGCAAGATTTATAGCTGTTGTTGTCTTTCCTACACCACCTTTTTGGTTTGCAATGGCTATTATTCTTTCCATTATTTTCTCCCCAGATATTATACCACTAAGTATACCATAATTTTTATGTTTTTTCATTTAATTTTATTATTGTAATTATAATCTAAAATCATTCCTGCTTTATACCTTATACTATGTTATTTCCACAGTTCTTTATTCCGGTATTCCTCATAATATATATTGTTTTTATGCTCTTTAAATAGACATCAACTTAAAGAGACATTCATGATTTCACAAATCTTATCTAATTAAAATAGCATCGAAGTAAAACAAAACCTATAAACAATGTTTCACGTGAAACATTGTTTATAGGTTTTTGGAACTTAGTCTATCTGTACTGCAAAAATAGGATTTAATTATACTCAAATTTATTGTGCTTATAAAATATAGATATTTGATGTTTTTATAAAATATTAATTTTAATTATCACATTATTATTTTATCTGTATTATTATATATACATTTTTTATGTTATCAACATTTCCACACGGTTATCAACATTTTATAATATAAATTATATCCTTTAATAAATATTTTTTAATACCTGTTATACCCATTAATCGGGCTATAATATATATTATAAATATTATATATACTTATTTTTTATGTATTAACCGATATTTCATTTCTTTTTACTTTATATAAAGTAATACATATACTTAAACCTGTATCGTTTACAATGGTGTTTTAGAGGCAATTCCTGCTTTTCTGGGGTATTTTTGAGGTGTTTGTCTTACTTTTTTTATTTTTACAAGACTTCTTCCTGCTTCTTCATAAGGAAGCATAAAATTATCTGTTAATTCAATTTTGCCCCCAAGTATTTCAAGTGCCGTCTTTGAATTTTTAATTTCCTGTAAACATTTGTCGGACTTATATGCAATAAATGTTGAATTTATGTGGATAAATGGCAGACAGTATTCAGATAATGTGGATAAATTGGCAACCGCTCTTGAAACTACAAGTTCAAATCCATCCCTGAACCCTGATTTAAAGGCATAATCTTCCGCTCTGCCATGATATGCACTTATATTTTTTAATTTAAGCTCTTCTTTTACATCATTTATAAACTTAATTCTCTTATTAAGGCTATCAAGTGCATATATATTACACTCCTTAAATGCAAGTGCAATAGGGATTGACGGAAACCCGGCTCCTGTACCAATGTCAATTATACTGATCTTTTTATCTTTTAAAGACGGCAAGATTCTGACTATGGATAAACTATCTATAAAATGCTTAAACACACATTCCTTTAATCCCGTTATTGCAGTAAGATTCATATATTTATTTACTTCAATAAGTTTTAAGTAAAAACTGTAAAATTTATTAATTTCATCATCATTTAAATGAAGCTCTAAAAAATCAAGACCCTCATCCATATATAGTCTGAATTGCTTAAATTCTTCTGCTGAACCGGGCATTATAGCCGCCTCCTGTTTAATGTTTCAAGATAAACTAAAAGTACGCTTATATCTGCAGGTGATACTCCTGAAATTCTTGAAGCCTGTCCTATATTTAAAGGCATTACCCTTGACAGTTTCTGCACAGCCTCTATACGCAGGCTCTTTACATTCTTATAATCTATATCTCCAGGTATCTTTTTACTTTCCATTTTTTTAAACAGCTTAACCTGTGCACTCTGTCTTTTAATATATCCCTCGTATTTTATATTTATATTTACCTGCTCACCTATTTCATTATCTAATTCCGGTCTGTTTTCATCTATTTCATTAATTAAAAAATAATTAAGTTCAGGTCTCCTTATAAGATCTGCGAGTGTTACTCCATTTCCAAGCTTTGATGAAAGATTTTTTTCAAGAAAATCCTGTACTTCTTTTTTGGCACCTATATATGTGTTTTCAATTCTTTCAATCTCTTTATTTATCAATTCTTCTTTTTTAATTAATTTTTCGTATCTTTCTTTTGTAATGGTACCTATCGCATACCCTAACTTTGTAAGCCTCAAATCTGCATTATCCTGTCTTAAAAGCAACCTGTATTCTGAACGAGATGTCATCATTCTATATGGCTCGGTACTCTCCTTTGTAACAAGATCGTCAATCAATACACCTATATATGCCTGCGAACGATCAAGTACAAACTCATCTTTTTTCATTATCTTAAGTGCCGCATTTACACCTGCCATAAATCCCTGTACTGCCGCTTCCTCATATCCTGAACTCCCGTTTATCTGCCCTGCAGCATACAAATTTTCTATATTTTTAAATTCAAGCGTAGGGCAAAGCTGTCTCGCATCTATACTGTCATATTCTATCGCATAAGCATTTCTTACCATCTCTGCATTTTCAAGACCTTGTATAGTTTTTATTATATCATGCTGTACATCTTCAGGAAGTGAAGATGACAGTCCGGCAAGATACATTTCATTTGTATCAATTCCTTCAGGCTCTACAAATATCTGGTGTCTTTTTTTATCCTTAAACTTCATAACCTTATCCTCTATTGAAGGGCAGTATCTGGGTCCGGTTCCTTCTATAATACCCGAATAAAGCGGTGAGCGATCAATATTTGCTCTTATTATATTATGCGTGGTTTCTGAAGTATATGTTAAAAAGCAGCTTACCTGAGGTTTTTGAATTTTATTTTTATCGGTTTCAAATGAAAATGGAATTATAGGAATATCACCCTTTTGTTCTTCCATTTTTGAAAAATCTATACTCCTTCTATCAATTCTTGCAGGAGTTCCCGTTTTAAATCTGTACATATCTATACCACATTTTTTAAGTGATGGTGTCAGGGATTTTGAAGATTTTAATCCATTAGGTCCTGTCTCCTCACTTACTTCACCATATACACATCTTGCACCTAAATATGTGCCTGCAGCAAGTATTGTACATTTTGAATTATAATGTGTACCCGATACACTAATTACTCCGGTACATATTTTTTTGCCTGAAATTTTATCTTCCTTAGTTATAATTTCCTTTATCTCTGCTTGTTTTATATGCAGATTTTCAGTATTTTCAAGAGTTTTTCTCATCTCAAGTGAATACTTTCTTTTATCTGCCTGTACTCTTAATGAGTGTACTGCAGGTCCTTTTGAAACATTAAGCATTCTTGACTGTATAAAGGTCTTATCTATATTTTTTGCCATCTCACCGCCAAGTGCATCAAGTTCTCTTACCAGATGCCCCTTTGAAGTTCCGCCTATATTCGGATTGCATGGCATAAGTGCTATTGACTCAATACTTATCGTAAATAGAACTGTTTTAAGACCAAGTCTTGCACATGCAAGTGCCGCTTCACAGCCTGCATGACCTGCTCCGACTATTACTACATCATATTCTTTTATTAACAATATATTTTCCTCTACCTTTTATTAATTATTTTCCCATACAAAATTTTGAAAATATTTCATCTATAAGATCTTCTGATACTCTTTCACCTATTATACTACCCAGATTTTCATATGCCTCCATAAGATCTATTGAAAAAAAATCTTCAGGAACATTATTCTCCATTCCCTGCAAAACTGATTTTATGGAATTTTGTGCATTTAAAAGAGCCTCTTTATGTCTTATATTTGTTATAAATATATGGTCATTAAAATCAATCTCTATACTAATATTTTTTTTCTCATCAGATGTTTTTTTATAAAACTTTTTCTTTATCACTTCCTCAAGTTCTTCAAGCCCGCAGGCTTCTCTTGCTGAAAACATAACTACATCCATATTGGTGATTTTTTTAATATCTTCCTTTGAAGTTACATTCTTTTTATCTGATTTATTTAATAGTATTAATGACTTTATATCTGAATTCTCAATATCTTTTATAATTTGAGTGTCTTCTTCATTTATTTCTTCCGAACTGTCAATTACACATATTATCAGATCCGCTTCTTTTGCAGCATCCCTTGCTTTTTCCATACCTATATTTTCAAGCGGATCATCGCTTTTTCTTATACCTGCGGTATCGGTTATTTTTAAATTAATACCTGCCATCCTTATATGTTCGCTTATCATATCCCTTGTAGTTCCAGGTATATCACTTACAATGGCACTTTCTCTTCCTGAAAGCAGATTAAGTACAGAAGATTTCCCTACGTTAGGTCTTCCTAGTATAACTGTTTTTATACCTTCTTTTATAATCTTTCCATTTTCACTGCTTTCTAAAAGCTTTTGTATATCATTACTTATCTGAAGTATTTTTTCATATAGACGATTTCTATTTTCACTTTCTTCAAAATCATAATGTTCAGGATCATCAGCCGCTGCATCTATAAAGGCAGCCTCCTCAAGTATTTTTTTTCTTATACTTATTATTTTGTCCTTCAATTTTCCATTAAGCTGTGCCAACGCCGATTTTAATGCATATGAATTTTGAGCTTCTATTATATCAATAACCGATTCGGCACCGGACAAATCAATCCTGCCGTTTAAAAATGCTCTTTTTGTAAATTCTCCGGGCTGAGCCGTATTTGCACCTGCTTTTATAAGTTGCAGGAGTATACTCTGCATTACTATACTCCCACCATGACAGTTTATTTCTACACAATCTTCTCCGGTATAAGTTCTAGGTGATTTCATGACGCTTACCATCACCTCATCTATGATTTCTCCGTTTTCAAGATCTGTTATATGCCCGTAATTAATTGTATGACTTTTAACTTCCGACAGACTTTTTTTTCCTCTATATATTTTATCAGCTATAAAAATCGCCTCATCTCCGCTCACTCTTATTATTCCGATACCTCCTTCTCCAACAGGAGTTGCCGCCGCCGCTATAGTATCATTTATTTTCAAATTTATATCTCCTATTTACATTACAATTGAATTATTTTTTTTATATAATCGAAATACCCCGCTGCAAGCAACGGGGCATCTAAATTCTTCTTACGCCCCAGATACCGGGGTATTTCACTCTTATAGCAGTCGCCATATATGCAGGCAATCTCACTATATGGATCACTACAAAAATAAAATATAAAATATCTTATAATAATATATTTATATTATATACCGAAAAAAAATTTTAAAATCATATAATTCATAAAATTTTTTTACTCATCAGTTTCAGATCTAAAATCAGATCCTTCATTATCTTTATCAGATCTGTCATTTTTATTTATTTTATCATTTTTATGCAAATATCCTCCGGCATTATTGCGACTGAAATCCTTTTTTGAATTTCCTTTACTGTGATGACCCCTTTTAGAATTACCTTTATAAGCTATAGTTATATATCTATTCGGATCCTCACCCTCACTTAATGTCGATATGGTATGATAATTTTGTAAAGCACTGTGTATAATCCTTCTCTCATAAGGATTCATAGGTTCAAGTGAAAAAGGTTTTTTCGTCTTTTTAACTTTAGCAGCTATATTTCTTGCAAGACCTTCAAGTCTCTCTTTTCTCCTTTGCCTGTAATTCTGTGTATCAAGTTTTACTCTTATATAGGATTCAGTGTCTCTATTAACTACAAGGCTTAAAAGATATTGGAATGAATCGAGGGTTTTTCCTCTTTTTCCAATAAGTATACCAAGATCATCATCACTTTTAATTAATATAAAAATCTCATTGTCATTAAAATCAAACTCAAATACAGTCTCAGCAGTAATATCCATACTTGCAAGAAGCTTTTTCAGAAAATCTTCACCTTTTAAAATTATTTTATCCGCTTCTTCTTTACTGTAAACCTTTTTCACCCATTTTTTAGATTCAAATTCATCATATACATCATCAAACTTACCATCTGAACTTTTTGAAATATCTGAATTATCATTATTTTGTTTTTCGGATTTATGGTTAAGTTCTTCTTTTTTTCTTTCAAAATTTATAACATTATTGTCATTCTCTATTGTAGAAGATGCTTTATTATAGCTTTCTTCATGTTTTTTATTGTTTTCTAAAGAAGCCTGCTTTTTTTCAGATAAACTTATATTATCTTCTAAAATTGAAATTTCTTTTTTTAATAATTCACTTTTATTTTTACGTGTTTTATCTTTTAACAAATCACTTAATGTTTTTTCTTTATCATCACTGTCCTTTAAACTCGCTTCTATAACCCAGGGTTTTCCTCCTATTATACCTAAAAACCCATTTGTTCCTTCTTCAATTATATCAACTTTTACATTTTCACTGCTGGTTTGAAGTTCTAAAAGAGCCTTTGTAACAGCCTCATCATAATTCTTTGCAGATACTCTAATCTTATCCAATTTAAGCCTCCTTAATACCTTTATTCACCATCTTTAACATCTTCATCCTCTATGGAAGCCGCCGTCTTATTTTTTTTACCGTTCTTTTTCTGACTGATTTTTTCATTATAAGCAGCAACCATATTTGCTTTTGAAGCTATAGATCCCGGTTTTGCATTCTTTTTATAATACTCTGTTGAATTTGCAATTATTTCCTGTTTTCTTTTTTCCTCCTCTTCATCTTTTTTAACGGTTGTATCGGTGTTAATTGCCTTTGATATAGCTTTTTTATTTATAGTTTCAGGCGGAAGTCCTTTTTTTGCTCTCTTTTCATTTTTCTTTTTAAGATTTTCTTCAATTAATACCTGAACATCTATCTTATCAAGATGTTTATTTATAAAATACTGCTGTACTATACGGCTTAATGCTGATATTATCCAATATATACCGACACCTGCCGGAAGTATAAAACAAAAATATACTGACATAAGCGGCATCACATTTGTCATAGTTTTCATCTGCTGTGCCATAGAATTTTCATCAGATGCAGACTGCTGTGCACTCGTACCGGTACTCATAAGCTTTGCTGAAAGCCATTGTGTAACTCCGGCAAGCACAGGTATAATCCATGCCAAACTGGGCGTCCAACCCTGAAACGGGCTTGTAGCAAGATTAATACCTAAAAACTCATTCATCTTTTCAATTACAGGCACATTATTCATAAGCTGTTGTGATAATTCTGAAGCAGAAGAAAATGCATTTTTTATATCTGCCCAGTCAACAGGTGTAAATTTATATAAAAGATCTATTACCCTGTTCATATTGGTATAATCTATCTTATCAACCGGAAGCTTATGTTTTACAGCATAGCTGCTTAAAGTATCTATATATCCCGACTGCTTCATCATCAAAGAAGCTATCTGTTCAAAATATACTTTTACACTGGGTACATATGCAGGTATCCTTAATATTACCTGATAGAGTGCAAGCAATATAGGCATCTGTATAAGCATTTGTGCACAGCCTCCAACCATACTTGTGCCATATTTATCATAAACCGCCTGAGTTTCTTTTTGCAGTTTTATGGCGGTTTCGCTGTCATTTTTTCCTTTATATTTTTTTTGTATAGCCTGTATTTCAGGCTGCATTACAGCCATAAGCTTTGACGATCTTTGCTGTTTTATAGTCAACGGAAGCATTAACAGGTTTATAATTATTGTAAATATAATAATACACAAACCTATATTTGTTATTCCCAGAGCAGCTGTAACTCTGAAAATTATATCCATTATCATTCCAAGTACATCAGACACCCAACCTATTACAGGTGTATTTATCTTAGTTAATATAATCAGCTCCAAATTCTTTCCTCCAGAAAATAAACTCATTTTTATAAATTAACAGTAATTCTATATTAAATACTGCTTTATATTAAAGGATCGTATCCTCCCTTTGAAAACGGATTGCATCTGAGTATCCTCCAAAAAGCTAAGATACCTCCTTTTAAAATTCCATATTTTTCTATTGCAAGTATTGCATATTCCGAACATGTAGGAGTATATATACAGTGAGTTCTCCATTTTAATCGTGATAAATATTTTCTATAAAAATTTATTAAATATATAATGATTTTTTTCGTATATAAATTAATATTTTTTATAACTCTCATATTCAAAACTCCTTTAGCAGCTTTGTTCGATCTTATTTATTTCTCAACCGGAATCTGCTGTAAAGATGCATAAACGAATCCCTGAGTTTATTATATTCAAGTACAGCTGCATCTTTTCTTACTATTATAACTATATCATAATACATATTCAATTGATTATTTTTATACTCGTTTTCTATATACTTTTTATATCCTGAAATATCAAGTTTAAAGATTTCTCTTAACTGCCTTGTAATCTTATGCCTTATAACGCTGTTTCCAACTTTTTTTGATATTGAGATACCAAGCCTGTTTTCAGAGTATGTATTTTTCAGTATATACATAACAAGAAACTTATTTCCGTAGGATATACCATTATCATATACCCTTTTAAAATCACTTCCTGACTTTAATGAAGGAAATTTTCTCATAAGCCCGAACTTATACCTGTCCTTTCTGCCATATAAAATCCTATGTAAGAAAAATAGGGACAGTCATCAGACTATCCCTGCGTAATCTTCGACAGATAAAAAATCTATGCCGATATCCTTGCTCTCCCTTTAGCCCTTCTTGCAGAAAGTACCTTTCTACCGCCAGGTGTACTCATTCTAGCCCTAAAACCGTGTACTCTTGCCCTCTTTCTTTTCTTTGGCTGAAAAGTCATTTTCATGGTTAAACACCCCTTTCTGTCTACTATTAATGATATTATTATGTGTCCGTATTTTGGAGGACATTCGCAACCATTATATAGAAACGATATACTTTAGTCAAGCATATATTAACTGCTACATTGAATTTTTATACTTTATAAGTGCATTTGATACGGCAAATGTAATCAGCGAAGATACAACAGCTTCAAGAATCCCCTGTGTTCCTATAATACCAACTATGTACATAGGCAAATGCTCTACCGGCAGAGGATTTTTCATAGAACCTGAATACTCATTTCTAAAAAGCAGGTAAATAAACAGCATTACAAAAATTGTATTTACCATAGAACCTAAAGCTCCTGCCGCTGCGAGTCCGGTTTTTTCATGATTTGAATTTTTAAAAGCCTTATATATATAATATGCCACAATACCTATAAGAATTCTGGGAACAAAACATACTATAATACTTTTATATCCTCCATGAAATCCTCCTACACTTATAAAAGGTGAAAAACAAAATGACGTTGCATTAGGCATAAAAGTATTTTTCCACATACTTGCAAGCCCAAAAAAAAGACCGAGACAAGCACCATAATAAGGTCCAAGCATTACAGCACCTATTATAACTGTAATATGCACAATAGTAGCATTCATCACTCCCACAGGTATAAATCCTAGAAAAGGCACAACTGTCTGTATAGCTATAATTGCGGCAAATACTGACATAAGTACCATATTTTGGGTGTTTTTACTTTTCTTGTGTTTTTCCATTCCTTCTCCATTTTTCCTTGAATTTTTCAATAAAAACATGCTTTGATGCTGATATATAATTATTATCGGCTACATTATAGCAGACCGACCTTTTTTATACAACTTTTCATTAAGTATATTTTATAATAATCGTATGGTATAAACCGGATACATTATATGAATACCGGATTGTACATAATAAAGATATATATAATAAAGCTGCGATACAATATGTCAAATGTCTGTTATCAGATATTCCGGTACAGACTTACAAACTGCCGGGCTGTTTTTCTCCTCTACTAATATAATTTATAATTTTAACTTGTCAACATCTTTATTAACATTTTTTACGTTTTTTTATATTATTAACTTTATTAACATTTATCAACATTTGTTCATAATGTGTTGATAACTATATTTTTTTCTGTTGATTACATCTTTAAAATCTATTCCAAGTCTTTATTTTTCTATGTTTTCAGTCTTTATACTTTTTATCAATATTATGTTTATTATTTTTTAATAACATATTCTCAACTTATATTATCAACATATATTTACTTTATTAACTTAAATTCACCTTAAATCCACATATTTATCCACATATTTGTTGACAGCTTTTTTTATTTTATTGATATGCTCATTTTTTTTTGTTATAATTATCTAATCAAAAGTAAGCGCCATATAAAGAAGGGAAGTTTACATATTTATGAATGAAAAGCTGGAGACTATAAAGTCCAGATGGGAAGATATTATTAAATTTTTAAAAGAGGAGCATGAACTTACCAACGTTTCCTACAATACATGGATAGTTCCTTTAAAACCATATAGCCTGATAAAAAATGACGATGGCAACTATGTACTTCATCTAGTTGCAAGAGAAGAAAAAACCCCTTTTATCAATTTTGTTCAGGGGAAGTATTCTCTTTTTCTTTCAGTAGCTGTTGAAGAGATAACCGGTATAAAATGTGAAATTATTATAGATACTGAAGAAAGTATACCAAAGCCGCATGAACATAATAAGCTTATAAACAGTAAGGCATATATAAACAGTTCAAAACTTGCAACGGCAAACCTGAATGAAAAATATAAGTTTAATACCTTTGTAGTAGGCAAAAATAATAATATAGCTCATGCCGCATCACTTGCAGTCGCAGAATCACCGGGTGAAATATACAATCCGCTTTTTATATATGGAGGTGTAGGACTTGGAAAAACCCATCTTATGCACTCAGTCGCACATTTTATTCTTGAAGAGAAAAACTCTGATGCCAGAGTTCTATATGTAACAAGCGAAACCTTTACAAATGAACTTATAGAATCTATAAGGAATGTTAATAACTCTACTGCTGATTTTAGAAATAAATATAGAAATATAGATGTTTTACTTATAGATGACATACAATTTATAATAGGCAAAGAAAGTACTCAGGAAGAGTTTTTCCATACCTTTAATGCACTTACAGGTGCAAAAAAACAGGTTATAATATCGTCTGACCGTCCTCCAAAAGATTTTGTAACACTTGAAGAAAGGCTTAAATCAAGATTTGAATCGGGACTTTCAGTTGATATACAGCCTCCTGACTATGAAACAAGAATGGCAATTCTACATAAAAAAGAAGAACTTGAAAATATATCAATTGATGATGCTGTAGTACAGTATATAGCTGCCAATGTTAAAAGCAATATAAGAGAACTTGAGGGTGCTTTAAACCGTATGGTTGCAATGGGAAGACTTGGAAAGATAGATGTAACTCTTGAACTTGCACAGGAAACCCTTAAAGATATAATAAACCCAAATGTGCCTGTGCTTATCACTCCCGAACATATAGCAAAAGTAGTTGCGGAACACTACCATATAAGTCTTGAGGATATTAAATCCAAAAAGAAAACTTATGATATAGCATACCCCAGACAGATTGCAATGTACCTTTGCAGAAAAATGACAAGTGTACAGCTCAAATCAATAGGTCAGATGCTTGGAGGAAGAGATCACAGTACTGTAATACACGGATATGAAAAAATTAAAAATGATCTTAAATACAACCCCGATCTTTCGGCTACAATTAATATCATTACAAAAAAATTGAATCCACAATAGTATATGTTAATCAACATGTATATAACATAAAAAATATATTTATAAACATACTTATCATCTTGAAAAACCTATATGAAAAGCCTGTTTTAATATGTTATATACATACTAACACCACCTACTGCTATTAATACTGAATTATTATATATCTATATATAGATGAAAGGCTAAAATTAAATTTTATGAAATTAAATTTTGAGAGGGAAAAACTTTTAAATGCATTATCAGTTGTATCAAAAGCTATCCCAGGAAGAACTACAAATGACATTCTTGAATGTGCATTATTTAACATTACTGATGAGGGTATAATTATAAGTGCAAATAATAATGAGCTTGGCATAGAAACTAAAATTGACGGTATTTCACATGGTTTTGGAAAAGCCGCAATTGACCTTAAGCTTATGCTTGATATTGTAAGAAAACTTGACTTTCCTGACGGCAGGATAAATATTAAAATAGATGATGAAAACTTTATAACCACAATATCTTCAGGGAAATCGGTATTTAAAATACAGGCAAGAAATGGAGAGGAGTTTAATTATCTGCCTGATATCAACATAAATAACAGCGTTTCCATATCGCAGTTTGCATTAAAAGAAGTGATAAAACAAACAGTCTTTGCCGCAAATGTTAATGATACAAACAAAATGACCGGAGGTGAGCTTATTGAGCTTGATGAAAATATGCTTAAATTTGTGGCACTTGACGGTTACAGAGTATCTATTAGGCATATAATGCTTAATGAGGGATTTAAAAATGATAAATGTGTAATTCCTGCAAAAAATCTTATAGAGATAGGCAGGATTATAGAAGGCGACTCAGAAAAGAAAATAACGATATATTTTTCAGATAATCATGTAATGTTTAAATATGATACTACTTCAGTAATATCAAGGATTATGACAGGTGATTATTTTGACTTAAAATATATGCTTAGCTCTGATTATGAAACCAAGGTAAGGCTTTCAAGACTTTCTTTGTTAAATTCAATAGACAGAGCACTTGTATTTATAAGAGAAAATAATAATAAGCCGCTTATTTTTGAAATAAGTGATGAAACGCTTAAACTTAGGATGGAATCTATATATGGAAGTATGAATGATGAAATAGAATGTGATAAGTCCGGAAATAATATTATGATAGCATTTAATCCCAAGTATTTTATAGATGCTCTAAAAGCTGTGGATGATGAGTTTGTCGATATATATATGACAAACTCAAGATCTCCATGTTTTATAAGGGATGCAAACGGAATGTATATTTACCTTATACTTCCGGTAAATTTTGTAGCATAATATAGGAAAAATATGATTTAATTATCATAAGAGGTTTTTAAATGAATGAGATAAAGATAAAAGATGATTTTATAAAGCTTGAACAAGCAATGAAACTTTCAGGGGCATGCTCAAGCGGTTCAGAAGCAAAATATGCAATACAGGGCGGACAGGTCAGGTTAAACGGAGAGATTGAACTGCGCAGAGGTAAAAAATTAAGAGACGGAGATGTCTTTAATTTTGAGGGTTATGATTATAAAATCATTGGAGCTTAAAAATTACAGAAATTATAAATACCTTGAGCTTGGTTTTGATAAAAATATCAACATTTTATACGGGGATAATGCACAGGGAAAAACAAATATACTCGAAGCCGTATATATGGCTGCCTCTGCCAGATCGCACCGTGCAAGCAAAGACAGGGATATTATAAAATTCGGTGAAGATGAGGCACATATAAAACTGTTTTTTCAAAAAAAGGGAAGTCCTTTTAAGATAGATATGCATATTAAAAAAAATAAGGCAAAAGGAATAGCGGTTAATTTAGTTCCAATAAAAAGAGCCAGTGAACTTTTTGGAATGGTAAAAATAGTATTTTTTTCACCTGAAGATTTAAATCTTATAAAAAAAGGACCTTCTGAAAGGCGCAGATTTATCGATTTTGAGCTTTGTCAGCTTGATAAATTGTATATAAAAGCACTTATAAGCTACAATAAAGCACTTATACAGAGAAATAAGCTGCTTAAGGATTACAGTAAAAAAAGTGAATTTTATGATATGCTTGATGTATGGGATATTCAGCTTGTAAACTTTGGAAGTATTATAATTAATCTGAGAGAAAAATTTTTATCCGATTTAAATTGTATAATGCCGGATATACATTACAGACTTACCGGGAAGAAGGAAGTTATAAGTCTTCATTATGATAAAAATACTTCTGTAGATAATTTTGAAAATATGTTAAAAAAAAGCAGGGAAACTGATGTAAGACTTAAAATGACAAATGTAGGTCCTCACAGGGATGATATAAGTTTTTTAATAGATAGCAAGTCTGAAAACGGGAGTCTTATTGATTTAAAAATTTACGGCTCTCAGGGACAGCAAAGAACAGCGGCACTTTCGCTTAAACTTGCTGAAATATCTCTTGTAAATAAATTAAGCGGAGATTATCCTATACTCCTGCTTGATGATGTTCTTTCAGAGCTTGATATAAATCGTCAAAGGCAGCTTATGTCATATATAAATAATATACAGACTATAATAACATGTACAGGCTTGGAAGATATTATAAAACAGAGTTTTGATATAAACAGAGTTATAAATATAAAAGACGGCAATGCGTATGCAGAGAATATAAAATAAAAGGAGATATGATGACAGAAAGAGATTATAATGCCTCGAATATAGATATATTGGACGGGCTTGAGGCTGTAAGATTAAGACCGGGCATGTATATATCAACGACTTCAATTAACGGACTTCATCATCTTGTTTATGAGATAGTGGATAATTCAGTTGATGAGGCGATAGCAGGTTACTGTAATCTGATAGATATTACAATAAATAAGGATAATTCAATTACTGTAAGGGATAATGGCAGGGGAATACCTGTGGATATACAAAAAAAGGCTAATAAATCAGCTCTTGAGGTTGTATTTACAGTGCTGCATGCGGGAGGAAAGTTCGGAGGCGGAGGATATAAGGTTTCAGGGGGGCTCCATGGTGTAGGTGCTTCAGTTGTAAATGCGTTATCTGAATGGCTTACAGTAAAAGTTTATAGAGATAATAAAATTTATCAGATGGGATTTAGTAGAGGTAATGTTACGCAAGGTTTGACTGTAATAGGTGATTGCAGTGAAGATGAAAGCGGAACTGAGGTTACATTTTTTCCTGACGGAAATGTTTTTGAAGAAACTGTATTTGACTATGATACATTAAAAAACAGGTTTAGAGAGACGGCATTTCTGACAAGGAATTTAAAGATTAATATAAAGGATGAGAGATACGAGGAAAAAAGGGAAAATTCTTTTCACTATGAGGGTGGATTAAATGAATTTGTTGCATTTTTAAATAAAGAGAAAAATCCTTTTTATGATAAGGTTATCTATTGTGAGGGTATAAGAGAAAATGTAAATGTTGAAGTTGCTATGCAGCATAATGATTCATATAGTGAAAATATATATTCATTTGTAAATAATATAAATACTCCTGCAGGAGGAACTCATCTTACAGGCTTTAAAAATGCAATTACGAAAACTTTTAACGATTATATAAGAAAAAATAAACTTATAAAGGAAAGTGAAGAAAATCTAAGCGGAGAAGATATAAGAGAGGGGCTTACCGCAGTTATATCAATCAAAATAGAAAATCCTCAATTTGACAGTCAGACAAAGCAGAAACTTGGAAATTCGGAGGCAAGCCTTGCTGTAAGCAGTATTATAAATGAGCAGCTTACATATTTTATAGAGCAGAATCCTCAGATTGCAAAAAAAATATGTGAAAAGGCGATAGGTGCTATGCATGCAAGACTTGCTGCAAGAAAGGCAAGAGATATTACAAGAAGAAAGTCTGCACTTGAGGGGCTTTCTCTCCCCGGCAAACTTGCGGACTGTTCAAGTAAAAATGCAAGTGAGTGTGAGATTTTTATAGTGGAGGGTGATTCTGCGGGAGGTTCTGCAAAAAATGCCAGAAAAAGAGATACACAGGCTATACTTCCCTTAAGAGGAAAGATACTTAATGTTGAAAAAGCAAGACTTGATAAGATATATGCAAACAGTGAAATAAGATCTATGATTACCGCATTCGGAACCGGTATACAGGATGATTTTGATATTGAGAAACTAAGATATCATAAGATTATAATTATGACTGATGCCGATGTTGACGGTGCACATATAGACACACTTATGCTTACATTTATATACAGATTTATGCCTGAGCTTATAAGGCAGGGTCATGTATATCTTGCAAGACCGCCTCTTTATAAGCTTGAGAAAAATAAGAGAGTGTGGTATGCATATAATGATGATGAGCTTGCAGATATATTAAATCAGGTCGGAAGAGATGCAGGCAATAAGATTCAAAGATATAAAGGACTTGGTGAGATGGATGAGGAGCAGCTTTGGGAAACTACTATGGATCCTGAAAGAAGGGTTTTACTTAAAGTTGTTGCCGATGATGAGATAAGAAGTGAAATTGATCTTACCTTTACTACGCTTATGGGCGATAAGGTTGAACCGAGAAGGGAGTTTATAGAAAAGAATGCCAAATTTGCAAAAAATTTAGATATATAATTATTTTTAAATTTAATCTAATAGAATACTGATTTAATAACCGTTTTCAGGCTATATATGTATGTGCAAAAAATCATATATGAATGATTAAAAGGATCTGCGATTTTAGTGTAGAAAACACTTAATAAGTTTTTATATAAAGATGTTGGTGCCAAAAGATAATAAATTCTCTTACAAGCAAGCTTGCATCGAATTTTTATACTTTTGAAACTTATATCCTATAAATAAAAACAGGAAAAAATATTAAAAAAGGATAAGATACAGACACACTTTTCCTGTTTTAAGTTTTAAAATATGTCTGTGCCTTTATTAAGGCTTTTGGTATTATTATATGGAACCTAATGTTTTCGACAAGTTTGACGAGATTGACTTAAAGAAAACCATGGAAAATTCTTATATAGATTATGCTATGAGTGTAATAGCTTCAAGGGCGCTTCCTGATGTAAGAGATGGTTTAAAGCCGGTACAAAGGAGAGTTCTTTTTTCAATGATAGAGCTTAATAATACTCCTGATAAGCCACATAGAAAATGTGCACGTATAGTCGGTGATACTATGGGTAAATATCATCCGCACGGAGATTCATCAATATACGGTGCACTTGTAAATATGGCACAAAGTTGGTCCATGAGATATCCGCTTGTTGACGGACATGGAAATTTCGGCTCTGTGGATGGCGACGGTGCCGCGGCTATGAGGTACACTGAAGCAAGATTAAGTAAGATAGCTATGGAGATGCTTTCTGATATAGGGAAGGATACGGTCAATTTTACACCTAATTTTGATGAAACGGAAAAAGAACCTTCTGTACTGCCTTCAAGATTTCCAAACCTGCTTGTAAACGGAACTACCGGTATTGCAGTAGGTATGACCACAAATATTCCGCCGCATAATTTAAGAGAAGTTATATCGGCTGTTGACAGGATTATTGATAACAGGATAGCAGATAAGGAAACTGTTCTGGATGATATATTAAAGATAGTAAAAGGACCTGATTTTCCCACAGGTGCCATGATACTTGGCAGCCGTGGTATAAAGGAGGCTTATAAAACAGGCAGAGGTAAGGTAAAGGTCAGAGGAATAAGCTCAATAGAGCAAATGCCGAATGGAAAAAGCCGTATAATTATAAGTGAGTTGCCATATCTTGTAAACAAGGCAAGGCTTATAGAAAAGATAGCCGAGCTTGTAAAGGATAAAAAGATTGATGGTATAACCGACTTAAGGGATGAATCAAACCGTGAGGGTATGAGGATAGTTATAGAACTTAGGAAGGATGTAAATTCAAATGTAATATTAAACAGGCTTTATAAACATACGCAGCTTCAGGATACATTCGGTATAATAATGCTTGCACTTGTTGATAACCAGCCTAAGATACTGAATCTTCAGCAAATGCTTGAACTTTATATTAAACATCAGGAAGATGTTATAAGCAGAAGGACGGCGTATGATTTAAAGAAAGCTGAAGAAAGGGCACATATACTTGAAGGGCTTTTAAAGGCTCTTGATAATATAGATGAAATTATAAAGATTATAAGATCAAGTCAAAATATAGCCGAAGCAAAGGAAAAGCTTATAGAAAGATTTGAATTTTCACAGATTCAGGCACAGGCTATATGTGAGATGAGATTAAGATCTCTTACAGGTCTTGAAAGAAACAGACTTGAAAATGAATATGATGAGCTTAAGATTAAAATAAAGCTTTATAAAGAAATACTGTCTGACAATAAAAAACTTCTCGGCGTTATAAAAGAAGAAATAAATATAATAGCCGGAAATTTCGGTGATGACAGAAAAACAGTGTTCGGTCAGGATGATGAATTCAGTGATGAAGATCTTATACCTGTTGAAGATACAGTTATTGCAATGACAAAGCTCGGATATATAAAAAGGATGAGCCCTGATAATTTTAAATCACAGAATCGTGGTGGAAAAGGTATCAAGGCGATGCAGACAATAGAAGAAGATTTTATAGAAGATATAATAATGACAAATACGCATAAGGATATAAACTTCTTTACAAATCTTGGAAAGGTTTATAGATTAAAGGCTTACAGGATACCTGAGGCAGGAAGGACTGCAAGAGGAAATTCAATAGTCAATCTGCTTAAGCTTGATCCCGGTGAGAGTGTAACTGCGATAATTCCGAATGAAGAGAATGATAGATTTAAATACTTTATAATGGCTACCAGAAAGGGAATGGTTAAAAAGACTCATATATCGGAATATGAAAATGTAAGGGCTAACGGTCTTACTGCAATAGCACTTAATGAAGATGATGAGCTTATAGAGGTAAAGGCTGCAAATAGTGATGATCATGTAGTTCTTGTTACAAAAAATGCAAAATGTATTGTATTTCATGAAACGGAAATAAGAATTACAGGAAGAAAAACACTTGGAGTGAGAGGAATAAGACTTTCAGGTGATGATGTAGTTATAGGTATGCAGATGAAAACGCAGGGTGAAACTCTGCTTGTAGTGTCAGAATACGGTATGGGAAAAAGGACAAGTCTTGGTGAATTTAGAGGTACACATAGAGGAAATAAAGGATTGGCATGTTATAAGCTTACTGAAAAAAGCGGATGTCTTGTAGGTGCAAAGCTTGTAGATGATGACAGAGAGATATTTATAATCACAAATGAAGGTATACTTATAAGGATAGAGGTAAGCAAGATTTCAAATATAGGAAGAGTAACTTCAGGTGTAAAGCTTATGAATATTGACAGAGAATCCGGTATAAAGGTTGCGGGTATTGCCAAAGTAAGGGAAACTAACAGAGATGATGAAGACGAAGAAACAGGAGCTGCACAAAATAAGGAGTAATTAAATATAGGCATTAAAAAATATTATTTTAGGCATATAAAGGAGAATTAAAAATATGCAGGCAATTTTTAAGGCTATAAATGATTTATTCAGTTTTATAATACCTTTGTCAGATTTTTTATGGGATTTTCCTACCAATTTTGAATGGTATAGAAATATTCCTATACTCGGAAATTTTTCATTTGCTATAATATTGCTGGTTGGTTCGGGTATTATATTCAGCTTCAGACTCGGTTTTGTACAGGTTACTTACTTTAAAAAAGGAATTAATATAATGACCGAGAAAAGAACCATAAAAACAGGTATTTCTCCACTGGCATCATTTTTTCTAAGCACTGCAATGCGAGTGGGTCCAGGAAATATAATAGGTGTTACCGGAGCCATAGCCACAGGAGGTCCGGGTGCGATATTTTGGATGTGGATATCCGCTTTTTTCGGAATGGCTACCGCCTATATGGAAGGTACTTTATCACAGATATTTAAAGAAGAAAAAGGCAATGAGTTTATAGGAGGACTGCCTTTTTACGGAAGAATGCTTTTAGGAAATAAAGTGGGAGTAGGAATTTTCCTTTCACTTTTATATATTTTTTATGCTCTATGCTGTCTTCCGGCACAAGGATTTAATGTAGTGTCATCAATAGGGCGTATGGCTGAAATAGCAGCCTCAAGAACTATAGAATCCAACTCGACATTTTATTATATTACAGGTGTGCTGGTAGTTATAATTACCGCAATTATAGTTTTTGGAGGAATAAAAAAGGTTTCAAGGATAACTGACAGAATGGTGCCGGTTATGGCAGTGCTTTATGTTGTAGTGGTACTTATATTAATAATTATTAATATAGCTCAGGTTCCGTATTTTATTAAATCTGTATTTTCAGGTGCATTTAAACCGGAGGCATTTTTTGGAGGAGTTTTTGGTACGGTGCTTGCACAAGGTGTAAAAAGAGGGCTTATGTCAAATGAAGCCGGACAGGGTACTATAACTATGTCAGCGGCAACTGCTGAGACAAAACATCCCTGTGAGCAGGGAATTATATCATCAATAGGCGTATTTCTTGATACCATAGTTATATGTACGCTTACAGGTTTTGTAGTAATAATGGCACATTGCTGGAGTACGGATCAAAAAGAGGCATGGGCTGCCCTTGATAAACTGCCTAAGTTTACTGAATCAGTAGCAAGACTTACTCCGGGAACCGCTTTTAATGCAATTATGACATTTCTTGTAACGCTTTGCTTTTGTCTTTTTGCATTTACCTGTCTTTTAGGAATGATAAGCTTTTCAGAAATAGCTGCAAACAGGATAAGTAAAAATGCTGCTCTTATCAATACGGTAAGGATTGTATCTTTGCTTGTAGCAGGATTCGGTATATTATGCAATATAGCCGGACTTGAACTTGGTAATCTATGGGCATTTTCAGACTTAGGGAATATACTTATAGTTTATTTTAACGTTCCTATAATATATATAGGAGCTAAATGTGTTATATCTGCGGATAGACATTATAAGAAAAATGACGGTACGCCTTTTACTTCAAAAATTATAGGAAGAAATGACTGTAAGTATTGGGATACAAGAGCGTTAAATAGTTAGTTTTTAATTTTAAATATTCTCTAAGGAAGTGCCGACTTTAATCGGTATTTCCTTAGAGAGCCCTTTATTATTGAAAAAATATGAAAAATAAGCAAAAACAAGATTGACAAAACCTTATAGAGTCTTATATAATAGCTATTGCCTTAAAAAGGGCAGTTTGGAGAAATACTCAAGTATGGCTGAAGAGGCGCCCCTGCTAAGGGTGTAGATCGGGCAACCGGTGCGAGGGTTCAAATCCCTCTTTCTCCGTTTAAAGTATAAATTACAATAATTTAATTATTGTATATAATCTTGTCTTATAAAGACCGGGTATTTTATAGCGAGTTTGTTTAAATTATTATTTAATATTACATATTGTGTTGATTATTTTTAAATAAAATTTAAAAATTTCTCATATAACGGTTGACAGATTTAAACTGAATATGATATACTTTAAAAGTTGCTCCAAAGAGCAGAGAACCTTGAAAACCAAAGATTAAACAGTACACACAACCCTGAAATTTCTTAAAAACAATAAGAAATGCAGCATGTATAAATTTATTTATATATGTATATATTGTATATATTGTATATATTGTATATATATGTATACTTATGTATATTATTTATAAACTAAAATTTAAGTTTATAAATAAATGCTGCACCTTGCCGCAAAGAAGCGGCAGGTTTCAAGGAACGAAAACCTAAAAAACCAAGTAAAAAAGGAAACAAATGCCGGCAGGCATAATGAGAGAATCAAACAGAGAGTTTGATCCTGGCTCAGGATGAACGCTGGCGGCGTGCTTAACACATGCAAG
>ERZ772772.263-NODE-263-length-31985-cov-6.064422_pt1 | contig 31985 bp, 25 predicted proteins | sample MGYA00511484_ERZ772772 | MGnify/ENA primary metagenome ERZ772772 (study PRJEB29015, sample SAMEA2737913) | human oral metagenome | biome: human oral; feature: human-associated habitat; material: dental | place: China | collected 2088 ... | reverse complement strand
AGCATGGCAAAGACCAGCCCCATGCCGAGAACGGTCATCTCAAGACCCCAGTCTAAATGCTCCATTGTCTTCTCTCGCAATTAGTTAAAGAAAAGGCCATCAAACCGGCATCAAACCGTGTTTGCGCGGCGGATTTTGGACGACCTTGGTACGCAGGATCTCGAGCGCCATAGCCAGCCGCGGACGGGTTTCCTTCGGCTCGATAACTTCATCGATCTGACCAATATCGGCTGCGCGGTACGGATTGAGGAACTCTTCATGATAAGCGGCAAGAATTTCCTCTTTACGCTTCTTCGGATCTTCGGCCTTCTTGATTTCGTCACGGAAGAGAATGTTAACCGCACCTTCAGCGCCCATCACGGCAATTTGACCTGTCGGCCAGGAGAAGGCCACGTCAGCACGCATTTGACGCGAGTTCATGGCGAGGTGAGCGCCGCCGTAGGACTTGCGGGTAATGACTGAAACCATCGGCACAGTCGCTTCGCAGTAGGCGTACAGCACTTTGGCGCCGTGACGGATAACACCACCGTATTCCTGACCCGTACCCGGCAGGAAGCCCGGGCAGTCGACAAAGGTGACGATCGGCAGATTGAAGGCGTCACAAATGCGGATGTGGCGGGCGATTTTGTCGCTCGAATTGATGTCGAGCGCACCGGCCATATAGCAGGGCTGGTTAGCAATAATGCCGACCGCGTAGCCATCCATACGTGCAAAACCAACGACAGCGTTCTGCGCGTAGGCAGGCTGGATTTCCATGAAGCTGTCACGGTCGAAGACGGCATCAATCACGTCACGAATGTCGTACGGGCTGTTCGGGCCATCAGGAACGATGCTGTTGAGCGATTCTTCCATGCGGCCGATCGAATCTTCGGGAACGACGCGCGGCGGCTCTTCATTGTTGTTCTGCGGCAGATAGCTGAGCAGCTTCTTGACAAGGTTAAGGCCATCTTCTTCCGATTCTGCGGACAGATGCGCCACGCCGCTGGTGCCCATGTGCACGCCCGCGCCGCCCAGGTCATCAACCGAAACCTGCTCGCCCGTCACGGACTTGATAACTTCCGGCCCGGTCAGGAACATATAGCTTTGGCCGGCCATGATGATGAAATCGGTCAGCGCCGGCGAATACACTGCGCCGCCTGCGCACGGACCAAGAATGACGGAAATCTGTGGAATGACGCCGGAAGATTCGACGTTACGCACGAACACTTCGCCGTAAGCAGCCAAACTGCGCACGCCCTCCTGAATACGGGCGCCACCCGAATCACCCAGACCGATACAGGGAATACCGGCTTCCAGCGCCTTGTCCATGACGCGGGTAATTTTTTGCGACTGCACTTCGGAGAAAGAGCCGCCCAACACCGTGAAATCCTGCGCATAAATAGCAACGCGACGGCCGTTGATCTTACCGAAACCGGTGACAACGGCATCACCGACGAAACGCTGTTTATCAAGACCGAATGTAGTCAGGTTATGCGTCGCCATCATACCGATTTCTTGGAACGACCCTTCGTCGAGCAGAAGATTGATCCGCTCGCGCGCCGTCAGTTTGCCGCGTGCGTGCTGCGCGTCGATACGCTTCTGACCACCGCCCAGCATTGCGCCTTCGCGTTTTTTACGCAGTCCATCCAGAAGTTTCTTTGTCATTCCATCCATCGTCAGAACTCCATCAGGTTAAACAACTTAACGTTTTGAAAATAATTGAGCCACGCGCAAATAACGTGGCCTTCCCTACTGTCGTCGGGATGTATGCACCCTCATACACTAAGAAACTATCATCTTTCTATCCCTAAATCTCAATTGTGGGAATCCACAAGGCCACATTCCGAATTCAATACCAGCCATGTTCCCGAGAAGGGCATTCGCGCTTGCCCTTACTTATGCCTAGGGCGCATTTTTTAACAGCAGCAACCTTAAAACAGACGTGCGTCTGTGGCTTTCCGTAATGGCTAATCCTGCAGAATGTCTGCATATTAAACAGGGTAATTTGCTCTATGCCATCGGATGCGCCTGGCAGGCGCTTGCTTTTTTAGTTTGTGAGTGCGTCAGCCAGCGCCATAGTGCCCCGGTCATTTATCCATATTTCCAGTGGCATCCTGGCATTCGCCGACAGCACACCGACAACCTGTACCGCACCAATACAACCTATGCCGCCAATATCTGGTGATGAAGACAATCCTGATAAAACTCTTGCTTCTCGTTCTGTTGCATGGCGTTGCGCCGATGCCGGCAAACGCAAAGTTGCCGATCGTAATCAAGTTCAGTCATGTCGTCACCCCTGATACGCCCAAAGGGAAAGCCGCCAACTATTTTGCCCAACGCGCCGCCGAGCTGACCGAAGGCGCAGTCAGTGTCGAAGTCTTCCCGAATTCGACGCTGTACAAGGACAAGGATGAAATACAGGCCTTGCAGCTCGGTGCCGTCCAGATGCTCGCGCCTTCTCTGGCCAAACTAACCCAACTGGGCATCCACGAATTCGAGGTATTCGATCTGCCCTATTTATTCGATGACATCCAGACGCTGCACCGGGTCACGGAAGGTTGGCTTGGCGCCAATCTGCTAGGGCGGCTCGAAACGAAGGGCGTGAAAGGACTGGCGTTCTGGGATAACGGCTTCAAATCCTTCTCGGCCAATCGCCCTTTGCACGACTTGCCCAGCTTCAAGGGGCTGAGGATCCGCATCCAGCCCTCAAAAGTTCTTGAAGCGCAGATTCGCACGCTTGGCGCCCAGCCCTCGACGCTACCTTTCTCCGGCACCTACCAGGCGCTGCGCACGGGTTTTATTGACGGCGCGGAAAACCCGCACTCGAACTTCTTTACACAAAAAATATACGAAGTGCAAAAACACATCGCGCTGACCAATCACGGCTACCTAGGCTATGCGGTTATCGCCAACAAACGCTTCTGGGACAACCTGCCCGCCCGCATCCGCTACCAACTGACACAGGCCATCGGGGAAGCCACCGAGTACGCTAACCGCATTGCACAGGAAGAAAACGACCAGGCGCTCCAGAAAATCAAGGCGACCGGCAAAACCCGTATTTATACGCCCAGCGCGGCGGAGCGCGCCGAACTGCGGCGCGCCATGCTCGCAACGCATGCAAAAATGGCGCCTTATATCGGCCAAAGCGTCGTTAACGCGGTCTACGAAGAAACAGGGTTCGATCCCAACAAGCAATAGCCGACGCCCCCGCCCATTCCGTCCACGCTGCGTCTGACGGATTTTGCATAGGTCTTGCCGCTATAATCGGCCAATGATCGATTCATCTTCGCCCTCGTTCCCTGCCATCCGCCGCCTGCCCGATCCGCTCATCAGTCAGATTGCCGCAGGCGAAGTCGTTGAACGCCCGGCTTCCGTACTCAAGGAGCTGCTGGAAAATGCGCTCGATGCCGGCAGTGCATCCCTGCAAATACAACTCGAAGAAGGTGGCGTCAAACTGATTCGGGTCACGGATGACGGCGCCGGCATCGCCAAGGATGAACTGGCACTGGCGCTTACCCGCCACGCCACTTCCAAAATCGCCTCGCTCAACGATCTTGAACATGTCAGCACGTTTGGTTTCCGCGGCGAAGCACTGGCTTCGATCGCCTCGGTTGCCCGCCTGACGCTCATCAGCTGCCGTGCAGGCGCCCCCCATGCCTGGCGCTTGGCAGCCGATGCTGACCTGCCTGAACCGGCTGCGCTGGCGCAGGGCACCCTCGTCGAGATGCGCGATCTCTACTACAACACGCCGGCACGCCGGAAATTTCTCAAATCCGAAGCCACTGAACTGGCGCATTGTCTGGAAGCCATCAAGCGCGTCGCGATGGCCTATCCAGCAGTCGCCATCATGGCGTCACACAATGGCCGCACCAGCCTGCGTCTGCCCAAAGGCGACATGCAGGCGCGCATCGGCGCCATTCTCGGCGATGCCTTCACGGCGGAATCGCGCCTTGTCACTGCGGATGCCGGCGTGCTCAAACTCACCGGCTACTGTGCCCTGCCTGCGCACTCGCGGGCGCGCAGCGACGCCCAATATTGTTACGTCAACGGCCGTTTTGTGCGCGACAAACTGCTCATGCATGCCCTGCGCGAAGCCTACCGTGACATGCTGCACGGCAGCCGCTATCCCGCCTATTGCATTTTCCTCGACATCGATCCGGCGGCGGTCGATGTCAATGTCCACCCAGCCAAAAGCGAAGTCCGTTTCCGCGATGCGCGCGCCGTACACCAGTTCGTTTTCCACGCCGTTCAGAAGGCGCTGTCCAGCCCCTTACGCGCGCTCTCGAACCCTGTGTCGCCCGGTTTTTCCGATCACAGCGCGCCAATACAGGCGACGACACAACCCGCTGAAGCCACCGCATCGCCCGATTCAGTCGCTCCAACCGCCAGACCGGCTTCATACACCGCTGCGCGTCAGGCCTCGCTGCGCATCAACGAACCGGCGGTCTCGGCTTACACCAGCTTTGCCCAGGCTGCCTTTGCCCGCCCCGCCGCCTCGCCCGCACACAGCGAAGTGTCTCGCCCAATCTATGCGGAAACGGGTACGGCGGAAGAGGAAAAAAACGCCCCGCCGCTCGGCTACGCGCTGGGACAGCTGCACGGCATCTACATCCTGGCGCAGAACGCGCACGGCCTGGTGCTCATCGATATGCACGCGGCACACGAACGCATTCTTTATGAACGGCTCAAGACGGCCGTCGATAGCCGCCGTATCGCCGCGCAAACGCTGCTCATCCCCGCCGTTTTCAGTGCGGATGCGCTCGACATCGCCGCCGCCGGAGAGCACGCGGACACCCTGAGTGCGCTCGGTTTTGAAATCACGCCGGCAGGGCCGACACAACTGGCCGTTCGCGCCGTTCCGGCGCTGTTACAGGCCAGCGACCCGGCGGCGCTGGTACGCGCCGTCCTGGCCGACCTGCGCGAACATGGCGTGACACAATTGACGCTCGCCCGCCGCAACGAACTGCTCTCGACGATGGCCTGTCACGGCGCGGTACGCGCCCATCGCCTGCTCACGATTCCCGAAATGAATGCGCTGCTGCGTCAGATGGAAGCCACCGAGCGCGCCGATCAATGCAATCATGGCCGGCCGACCTGGACGCAGCTCTCGCTCGGCGAACTCGACCGTCTCTTTCTGCGCGGACGATAAACGATGCCCGTCGATTCGGCGCCCGCACAAATTGCTGGCCAGCCCCCCGCCATTCTGCTGATGGGCCCCACCGCCAGCGGCAAAACCGCCCTTGCCCTGGCGTTGGCGCGCCGTTTTCCGGTCGGGATCATCAGCGTCGACTCGGCACAAGTCTTCCGTGACATGAACATCGGCACGGCCAAGCCTGATCACGAAACACTGGCCGTCTATCCGCACCGGCTGATCGATCTCGTCAGCCCAGAAGAACGCTACTCGGCCGCGCGCTTCTGCGCCGACGCCCTGGCTGCCATGGCCGACATCGCCGCCGCTGGGCGTATTCCACTGCTCGTCGGCGGCACCATGCTCTATTACAAAGCGCTGCTAGAAGGGTTGGCCGCGCTGCCGCAGGCCGACCCGACCGTCCGCGCCGAGATCGATGCGCTGGCCGCCGCGCATGGCTGGCCGCATGTGCATCGCCTGCTGGCGCAGGTCGACCCGCATACCGCGGCACGCCTGCCGCCCACTGACGCCCAGCGTATCCAGCGCGCACTGGAAATCTATCGCCTCAGCGGCCGCCCAATGTCGGCGCTGCTGGCCGAATCGGCGGCACCCAAACCATCAGGAAGATTCTTGAAGCTCGGCCTGCTGCCTGCCAACCGCACCGCATTGCACGCGCGCATTGCCGAGCGTTTCGACTCCATGCTCGCCGCCGGCCTGGAAGAGGAAGTCGGCGGATTACGCAGCAAATATCGCCTCTCGCCCGACCTGCCGTCGATGCGCTGCGTCGGCTACCGGCAGGTCTGGGAAGCGCAGGACGGCCTCATCCCGCACAAGGCGCTGCGTGAACGCGGCATCTACGCCACGCGGCAGCTGGCCAAGCGACAGATCACCTGGATGAACAACACGCTCAAGCCGGAAATCTTCGACTGCCTCGCAGCCGACCTGAGCGCACGCATCATTTCGCGCGTCGCTGAAGCTCTACCGGAACTTAGCGCTCCAGCAGCGTCACCGGCTTGACGATGCTAATACTGTGTCGGGAAAGCTCCACCACCGCCCGATCGGGATCGGAGAAACGGATAATCACGACGGCGTTCCGACCAACCGCCGTGCTGAATGCGTACATGTACTCGATGTTCAATCCCGCAGCATCCGTCTCGGCCAGCACCCGCGCCAAACCGCCGGCATCGTCCGGCACTTCGACCGCGATCACATCCGTCAGCCGCACGGTATAGCCGGCCGCCTCAAGTGCGGCCTTGCCGGCTTCCGGATCGGCAACGATCAGACGCAGGATGCCGAATTCCGCGGTATCCGCCAGCGAGAGCGTGCGGATGTTGACACCCCGCGCGGCAAGCGCCATGCACGCTGCGTGCAGGCGGCCAGGGCGGTTTTCGATAAAGCAGGAAAGCTGGGTAATTTTCATGGCTCAAACCCCTGTGAAAAGAAAGACCCGTCGATCCGGCCCGCCACGGCGCGCTGAGCACAAATCACCCGGCAATCCGTCATTGTCATCATCGGCAGAATGCCTCGCGCAGTCACGACCGACACGGGTTTTTAGGAACACTCAACCACGGCGCAGATCGAGAACACGCTGGATCTTGCCTTCGCTGCGCGGCAAAGTGTTCGGCTCGACCAGGCGGACGCCGGCGCGGATACCGGTAATGCGCTCGATGGAGTGCGAAAGGCGCTTATGCACCTTCTCTATGGCGCTAACCTTGTCGCTGAACAGCTCGGGACCGACTTCGACCTCGACGCCCAGCTGATCCAGCCCGCCTTCGCGCGTCAGCACGATCCGGTAATGCGGCAAGACGCCTTCCACCGCCAGCAGCGCCGCTTCGATCTGCGTGGGGAAAACATTGACGCCGCGAATGATGAACATGTCGTCGCTGCGCCGCGCCACACGGGCGATACGGCGCACGGTGCGGCCGCATTCGCAGGGTTCGGCGATCAGGCGCGTAATATCGCGCGTGCGGTAGCGGATCATCGGCATCGCGCGTTTGGAAAGCGTCGTCAATACGAGCTCCCCTTCCTCGCCATCCGGCAGTACGCGGCCGCTCTCCGAATCAATGATTTCGGGGTAAAAGTGGTCTTCGAAAATGTGCAGCCCGTGCTGCGCTGTGCACTCCCCGCCAATGCCCGGCCCGATGATTTCCGACAGACCATAAATATCAAAAGCGCGAATGCCGCTATCCCGTTCGATGCGTGCGCGCATATCGTCCGACCAGGGCTCGGCGCCGAAGATGCCGGTGCGCAGCGGGAGCGTATGCAAATCAATCCCCAGCGCTGCGGCGCGTTCGATCATGTGCAGAAAATAGCTGGGCGTACAGCAGATTGCCGTGACGCCGAAATCGCGCATGAGCATGATCTGCCGATCCGTATTGCCGCCGGAGGTCGGCACTACGGTTGCCCCCAGCGCTTCCAGGCCATAATGCACGCCAAGACCGCCGGTAAATAGGCCGTAGCCAAAGGCATTCTGGACAATATCGCCGCGATGGATCCCCGCAGCGGCAAAGGCGCGCAGTACGACGGAGGACCAGACGCGCAAATCCTCGCGCGTATAGGCAACGACGATCGGCTTGCCGGTGGTGCCGCTGGAGGCGTGCAGCCTGACGATTTCCTGCATCGGGCTGGCGAAGAGGCCGAACGGATAGTTGTCACGCAGATCGGCCTTGGCCGAGAAAGGCAGTTGGGCGATATCCTCCAGACGCTCAACCGAAGCCGGCGTCAATTGTCGTGCCTCCATCCGGGCGCGGAATGGCGCAACATTGGCATAGGCGCGCGCAACCACAGCCTGCAACCGCCGCAGCTGCAATTGGCGTAACTGCGGCGCCGGCAAGTAATCCAGCGCGCTGACGGGATGGATACCGTGGCCGCAGTCGTTCCAGCTATCCCGGTTGTCCTGGTTATCCCATTCGTTCCAGTTTTCCTCAAGCATTTCGCGCCTCTTGTCGTGTGACTTGCTGTTTTCCCTGCATCATGCGCCCGATCTCAATGCTCAACACTCAACTTAATTTCCGCCGCGCGCCGTCTTCGTCCTGTCAGGCTCTTTCAGGCCATTTCAGGCTCTTTCAGGCCATCTGCCGGCCGAGCTGGAAAGCCTCCAGATTGAGCCGATGATGCTTTTCCGCCAGATTGGCACGAATCGCCGCTTCCCAGTGTTCGACCGGAATATCGAGCCGGCAGCTCAACAGGCCGAGCAAAGCAACATTGACCGATTTGGCGGGCAGTTTGCCTGGCGCACCGGCCAGCAGCTCCGGTGAAATCAGCATGCCGCCGGCTTTCAGCGCCGGACGATTGACGTCAACCTGATCGGCGGCAACGACGACCAAAAAATCCGCCTGACCAGGCGAAATCATCGGGCTATCGACCTTAGGTCCGAAGCGCACGTCGCTGGAAACCGAACCGCCACGCTGGCTCATGCCATGCAGTTCGCTTTTCTTGACGTCTAGTCCCTGCCGGAACGCCGCATCGGCCAGGATATCCGAGGCCTTGACCACGCCCTGCCCGCCGAGGCCGGCAATGACGACATTCACCACCCGATCCGCTATTTTTTCCGTCACCATCTTCGATCACCGCTCCACGATTTTTCATTGCTCCATCATTGCAGGTTCCGAACGCCCCATGCCGGCGCTAAGACGCCTCGGCACCACTCCCCTGCCGGCCGCTTTCTGCGGTCTTTTTCTTTTCAATGATGATTTTTTCGTACTGACGGATTTTCGGCGCCGCCAGAATACAGGGGCGGCGCGCGACAATGACGCTCAGTTTGCCGCTGTCAAGCGCTTCACGGATCACCTGATCGAGATCGGTGTCGCTAGCCATCGGATCAACCGTCACCACAGAATCAACGCCCATAGCGCGCAGCACATCCTCAAAGACAATCTTGCCCGCCGCCTCGTGCATGAGGCCGCGCCCGGTGCCCGGATGCTCCTGCTGGCCGGTCATGGCCGTCGTTCCGTTGTCCAGAATCATCAGCACATGGCCGCCGGGCGGCGGGTTATAGACCATCTCGGCAACCCCGGTCAGCCCGCTGTGCATGAAAGTCGAATCGCCGATGACGCTGACCACGCGCCGCGCCTGCGCGGCAGGCAGCACATGCCGCAAGCCAAGGCCGACGCCAATGCTCGCCCCCATGCAGACGCAAGTATCCATGCCGGAAAATGGCGGCAGCACACCCAGCGTATAGCAACCAATATCACCGGCAACAATGCAGTCAAGCCGGTGCAGCGCCTCAAATACCGGGCGGTGCGAGCAGCCTTCGCACAGAGCCGGCGGCTTGCCGGCCAGCGGCGCGGCCTCCGGCGAATCGTCATGCGCCAGGATGCGCCGCACGCGCTCGGTGTTAAGTTCGCCGAAACGGAACGAATCGGGCTTGCCCTCGACGGCCAGCCCATCCGCCCGCAGCTCGGTCAGGAGAATCGGATCGCCTTCCTCGATCACCACGCAATGTTCGACCGAGGCAACAAAATCGCGGATGGCCTGCATCGGCAAAGGATAGGAAAACCCCAGCTGCAGCACGCTGGCTTCGGGCGCAGCTTCACGCGCATGGGCCGCGGCAACGCCGGAAGCGATGATCCCCAGCGCCTTGCCCTTCATGTCGACGACTGTCTGGGCACAATGCTCGGCATATTCCGCCGCCAGCGCCAACTTTTGACGCAATTTACGGTGCGCGGGCCGAGCATAGGCAGGAATCATCACGCGCGATGGCACATCCCGCCGAAAATCCGGATCGCCGGCCGGTGGCGGCACGTGGGTTTGTTCGACAATGCTCTTTGAATGACAGACACGGGTCGTCATACGCAGCATGACCGGCAGCTGAAAGCGTTCGGAAAGGGCAAAAGCCGCCCCGGTGAAATCGTAGGCCTGCTGCGAATCGGCCGGCTCCAGCATGAGGATGCCTGCAGCCCGCGCATAATGGCGGTTATCCTGCTCGTTCTGGCTCGATGCCATGCCCGGGTCGTCGGCCGAAACCAGCACCAGGCCGCCGCTCACGCCGGTATAGGCCGCCGTAAATAAGGCATCCGCCGCGACATTGACGCCGACGTGCTTCATCGTTACCAGTGTCCGCGCCCCGCCGAAGGCGGCGCCCAGCGCCACTTCAAGCGCAACCTTTTCATTGGGCGCCCATTGCGCCTTGCCGCCCAGGCGGGCAAAGGCTTCGAGGATTTCCGTCGATGGCGTGCCCGGGTACCCCGTCCCCAGACGGACACCGGCATTGAAGGCGGCAAGGGCAACGGCTTCGTCCCCCGACAAGAGCATGCGATCGGCAAGTATGGCAGCCATGAAAAACCTCGGTTGAAGTAAGAAATCACCAGCATGAAGCGTCGAAGTATCGCCGTCTTGCCCACCGTGGTCAATCCAGACATGCCGCGGGCAGACAAATTGGCCGTGCCAGATAACAAGCGCTCATGCTAGATTCGCGTCTTGCGATTCTTCATGAAACCTCAATGGAACATTCATGATTATGGAAAGTGACGCGACACACGCTATGGATAGCGGAAACCGGACGTACTGGGAAAGCGAGCTCGAAACCCTGCCGTGTGCCGAGCTTGAAAAACTACAGCTCCGGCGACTGAACGAATCGCTGCATCTGGCTGCACGTTCGCCGCATTATGCGAAATGCGCACAGATCGGGCGGATGCTGCGCGAAGGAATCAAGTCGATCGAGCAGATCCGCGAACTGCCATTCACGACCAAGGACGACCTGCGTCAGGATTTCCCGTGGGGCTTTCTCGCCGCCGACAAACGCGAAGTCATCCGTCTGCACAGTTCAAGCGGTACGACCGGCAATCCAACCGTCGTATTTCACAATCAGCATGATCTCGCAAGTTGGGCGAACCTGATGGCGCGCTCGCTCTACGCCGCCGGCGTTCGCCAGACGGACGTTTTCCAGAACATGTCCGGTTACGGGCTATTTACCGGTGGCCTCGGCTTCCAGTATGGCATCGAACGGCTTGGCTGCCTCTCGATCCCGGCCGGCGCCGGCAACAGCTTGCGCCAGATCAAGCTGATGCGCGATTTTGGCACGACGGTGGCGCATGCCATTCCGAGCTATCTGGGGCGGCTGCACGAAGTTTTCTTGGCCGAAGGACTCGATCCGCGCCGCGACACGCAGTTGCACACGCTGGTCATCGGCGCCGAGCCGCATACCGAGGAACAACGGCGGCGCATTGAGGCAATGTTCGGCGTCAAAGCCTACAACTCGTTCGGGCTTTCCGAGATGAACGGCCCGGGCGTCGCCTTCGAATGTACCGAACAGAACGGGCTACACATCTGGGAAGACGCCTACATTGTCGAAATCGTCGACCCGCAGACGCTGGAACCGCTCCCCGACGGCGAGCACGGCGAGCTGGTGATGACGACGCTCGACCGGCAGGCAATGCCGGTGATCCGTTATCGCACGCGCGACCTGACCCGCATCCTGCCCGGGCCGTGCCCTTGCGGCCGCACGCACCGCCGGATCGACCGGATTACCGGCCGCTCGGACGACATGTTCATCATCAAGGGTTGCAACGTCTTTCCGATGCAGGTCGAAGGCATATTGATGAAATTGCCGGAAGTCGGTGACAATTACCGCATCATTCTCGACCACCTTGACGACCAAGATGAAATGATCGTCGAGGTGGAACTGAAACGGGAATGGTTCAGCGGTGACGTGGAACGGCTCACCCATCTGCAGCGCCGCATCGCGCACCTGCTGCGCGACGAGGTGCTCTTGCGGCCATTGGTACGGCTCGTCGAGCCAGGATCCCTCCCCAGAACGGAGAGCAAGGCGGTGCGGGTCATCGACCGGCGCAAAACGTCAAAATAAGCTGCGGGGAAACGACAATGAGTCATCAGGTTTCAGTATTTCTCGAAAACAAGCTGGGCAGCATCGAGAAGGTCACGGCAGTGCTAAGCACGGCGCAAATCGATATTCGCTCGCTCCATCTCAATCACACGGCAAATGGCTGGGGGGTGCTCAACCTCGTCGTTTCCGATCCGGAAGAAGCACAGCGGCGGCTGTCAGCGCAGGGGATGGCGTCCGCCCTGCGCGAAATCGCCGTCGTGGAGATGCCGGACCGCCCAGGGGGGCTGGATGAATTGCTCAAAAGCGTTGTGCGTGCCGGCGTAAGCTTCACCAATGCTTACGGTCGCACGGTACGCGACGGCGAAAGCGCCTTTTTCGTCATCGACATTCAGGATATGCCGGAGGCCAGGGAACGTTTGCGCGCCGTCGGTCTGCGGATTCTCGACGACAGCGCGGTATATGGCACGCGCGGGAAGCGCCAAAAAATCTGAGAAAAACCATGCGCACATACGGCACAGCGTGACCTCGCATCCACACGTGCGACAAGTGCGTCAGTACATTTCAGCCAGCGGAAGCCCTGCGTCAATTTTTTCGGCTTCTCCCTGCGGGAAGACACTACGATAGACGCGCGCCTGTTGAGGAAACGCCGCATTCGCTGTCTGCCCGCCTGCTGTCCGCTATTTCCTGACCGCCGATCTGAAAATCCAGCTCTCCCCCGCATCTACCTGCGCCCGCTGGCGGCGGCAAGGGCAAGGGCTTCGTCCCCTGACAGAGGCATGCGATCGGCACGTATGGCAGCCATGAGGGCCTCGCTCAAAATCACTACGTTATGGCGTAAACATTGGCAACACGCCGGAAATTTCGCCACCCCGCAATGTCAGTGCGGGTTGACTGCAATAACCCCTTGTCTGCAACACACTGTTGGCTACAATGCGCCCTTGAGGGGCTGCCGGTACTGCCCTGGCAGCTTTATCGGGGCGCACATCGCCTTGCCGGTTTCGCCGCCGCCTGGCAGGATTTTTCAGAAAGTTCAGAAAGGAAAATGCTCATGCCAACCCATCCGCTCCGCTTTATCCGCCATTTCGCCCTGCTGGCCGGTACGCTGCTGGCCTTCGGCTGTTTCGCCGAACCGACGCAGACCGCCCAGACGGTGCTTGCCGAGCGCATCGACCTGATTCGCCACGGCGAGAGCGAGGACAATCTCAATGAGGGAAAAACCGTCGTTCGCCTCGACGGCACCTTGATGCCAAGCAAAGGCAAAGTGCTGAGCGGGTGGAACTCCGCCAGCCTGACCATGCGCGGCGTCAGCCAGGCCGTTAAAGCGGGGGAAGCCCTGCTCAAACAGGAAAAAGAGGCAGAAAAGAACGCCGGCGACACCGCCAGCGCCGCATCCCCCAAACTGCGTGACGCACTCTGGCTGTACTCGCCGCTGCTGCGCACCAAACAAACGCTTTCGGGCGTGCTGCTCGGCGCGCAACTGGACAACGAAAAGGCATTGAAACTCCGCCCGGATACCCGCATTTTCGAGCGCTCGGCCGGAAGCCTCACCAACCTGACCTGGCCGGAGGCCGCACAGCACTGGCCGGAAATGGCCAAAGGACGCCAGGCCACCGTCTTCCATCAAGCGGACGCCGCCTATCCGAACGGCGAATCCCTGGCGCTCGTCTACCGCCGCGCTTCGGCGGCCATCGACGAAGCCCTGACCCAGGAACGCCGCATTATCGTCATCTCGCATGAACTGACGATCAAAACCCTGGTCGCCCACCTTACGCGCGGCAAGATCGACGACAACGCCTTCGCCACCAAGGTTGAAAACGCTAAGCCGATCACCCTGATCCGCCGCGGCGACCGCTGGGAAATCCAACCCGCCCAACCCTGAGCGCGCGTCATCTATCGGCGCTCGCCGCCATCCACAAAATGGCGTACAGCCTGCCCGGAAGCCCGCGTATTTTGGGCGTTTGCGGGCAGGTGCCTCTGGAGGCCTCATAAACACTGGGCTTGCGGGCAGGGCACGCCAGAACCCTTGCCAGAAGCGGGCTGCAAGGCAGGCATCGCGACATCGACCGGCCCACGCGGGCTACAGGGCGCCCTCCCCAGGCGGGTCGTCAATACGCGGATATCCGCACATCGCTTACCGCAAGGCCCGTCGGGATGCGGACACCCCGCGCGCCGTCAACCGAACAGCACGCACGCCCAAACCACCGCCGCATTGACGAGCGAGAACAATACGGCGGCGCTGCCCGCATCCTTGGCGCGCTTGGCGAGCGGATGCCGTTCCAGGGAAATCCGGTCGATGGCGGCCTCGATCGCCGAATTGAGCAGTTCGACGATCAGAATGAGCAATAGGCTGAAGATCATCAATCCGCGGCCGATACCGCCGACCGGCAGGAAAAAGCTCAAGGGGACGAGCACCGCGACGAGCAGTGCTTCCTGACGGAAGGCCGCTTCGCTGCACCAGGCTTGGCGCAGGCCGTCGGCGGAATAGCGGCAGGCATTCCAGAGACGCTGGACACCGGATTTTCCTTTGAATGGGCTTTCTTCTGACACGCGCTTCCTTTCAGCCGGATTGATGTGCGGAGAGAGCAAAGACGACGCCATGACTCGCCATCGCTCCGATACACCTGATATGCCTGATGCGCGCCCATTGTATCGCCAGACACCGCCGCCGCAGGCGGAAGCCAACCGGATGCTGGCAAACTACAACGACAATGGTTGCACATGCGGCAGACAGGAGCAGTGGAGAAATTAACATGCCGGCAATGCCACGGAGAAAACCAGGTCTATCCCCATCACCGGACCCATCGTATAGCCTGCGCGCAGGCTCCGCTATACAATGGCCGCACCTCTTTACCGACGGGGCGGGTTCGCCATAAATGTCATGGGACAGGATGATCTCAAACGGGCTGCCGCACGCGCAGCGCTCGATTACGTTGTAGCAGGGCGCATTGTCGGTGTCGGCACGGGCTCGACGGCGCGCTGCTTCATTGATGCCCTGGCCGGCATCAAGGACAAAATCGCCGGCGCGGTTGCCAGTTCGGAAGATACCCGCCGCCGCCTCGAAGCCTACGGCATCAAGGTCTATGACCTCAATGACATCGACGACCTGCCTGTCTACATCGACGGCGCCGATGAAATTACGCCGCAACTGCACATGATCAAGGGCGGCGGCGGCGCATTGACGCGGGAAAAAATTATCGCTGCGGTCACCGCAAAATTCGTCTGCATCGTCGATAGCTCAAAATCCGTCGACACACTGGGCAGATTCCCGCTGCCGATTGAGGTCATTCCTATGGCGCGCGCGCAGGTTGCCCGCGAATTGATGCGCCTGGGCGGGCGTCCGACGCTGCGCGAAGGTTTTGTCACCGACAACGGCAATATCATCCTCGACGTGCATGGCCTGCACATCGCTGACCCCGTCAGCCTGGAAACTGCGCTTGACCATATCGTCGGCATCGTCGCCAGTGGGCTGTTTGCGCGCCGCCCGGCCGATGTCTGCCTGATGGGCACCGACAAGGGCATCGTCACCCTGGGCGGATAAAAACGCAAGACGCCAAACAAACGCCGAAGCACCCGGCGGGCGGTTCGCCATCGGATGGTCTATAGGCAACACCCGCACGATTGGCGGCGATCAGGCCGCCGCACCGCCTGATCCGCCGGTTTATTGCTGCGGCGGCACGTATCCCTGCAATTTGTCCGCGCCTTCGCCGAAAAAGTGTTTTTCGAGCTGCTCGGCCAGGTACTTGCGGTGCGCGGCACTGGCCAGATTCAGGTGGTTTTCATTGATGATCATCGTCTGCATGCGAACCCACTGCTGCCACGCTTCCTGGGAAACGTGCTCATAGATACGCTTGCCGAGTTCCCCCGGATAAGGCGGCGCGGCCAGCCCCTCGGCCTCGCAGCCGAGTTTGACGCATTTCACCATTCTTGCCATGAATCGCACTCCCTTGCATCAAAAATAAACCGACAGACAAAAAAGCCGTGAAGAAAGACCATGAAAAGGTCGTCAATCGGCAATAGCAGGATTGTAGCGCGCTGCTGGCCGCCAGAAACCACGCGGCCTACAGTGCCTTAGAAAAGACTTTGGAGCGGCGTTGCAGGTTGTACATCAGCCGTTTTTCCTCCGGCAAATCTTCAACCGACTGCTCAACGAAACCGCGTTCGCGAAACCAGTGCGAAGTGACCGTCGTCAAGACAAACAGGCGGCGGATACCCACGGCGCGCGCGCGCGCCTCGATGCGCCGGAGCAGTTTTTCGCCATACCCCCAGCGCCTAAAGTCCGGATGCACCGCCAGGCACGCCAACTCGGCCTGATCGTCGCCATAGGGATAGAGTGCGGCAGAACCGACGATCATGCCGTCGTGCTCGACGACCGAGAAACGGGAAATCTCGCGTTCGAGCAGTTCGCGCGAGCGGCGCACAAGAATGCCGGCGTCTTCCATCGGCTCGATCAGGGCGATCAGGCCGCCGATATCGTCCGGCCGTGCATCGCGCAGGATTTCCAGCGACTCACGGGTGATGATGGTGCCGACACCGTCGCGCGAAAACAGTTCGCGCAGCAGCGTACCGTCTTCGGCATAACTGATCAGGTGCACGCGCCCGACGCCCGCCCGGCTGGCGCGCACGGCCGCCGGCAGATAGCGGCGGACATCGGGCGAAAGCCAGTCGCCCTCTGCCATGACGCGCTCGGCCGCATCGACCGTCAGTTCATCAAGCAGTTCGCCCTGTCGATTGGTCACGCCCTGGCTGTCGGAAAGAAAAATCAGCTTGTCCGCGCCGATGGCAATGGCCGTCGCCTCTGCCACCTCCTCCATCGACAGATTGAAAATCTCACCCGTCGGACTCACGCCGATCGGCGATACGGCAACGATATTGCCGATACGCAGCTGCGCCTTGATTCCCTCGGCATCGACCTTGCGCACGCTGCCGGCATACTGCATATCGACGCCGTCGATCACGCCCAGCGGCTTGGCCACGAGATAATTGCCGCCGATCACGCGCATCCGGCTGTTGGCCATCGGCGTATCCGGCAGTCCCTGCGAAAGCAGGGCCTCAATTTCCAGATAAACACTGCCGACGGCATCGATCACGCAATCGAGCGTCACGGCGTCGGTCACCCGGCAACCGTCGTGGAATTTCGATTCCATGCCTTTCTCGCGCAGTTCCTCCTCGATCTGCGGGCGCGCGCCATGCACCAGCACCAGATGTACGCCCAGCGCCGCCAACAGATTCGCATCATAGGCCAGCGCCCGCGCAAACGGGCCGGCGATCGCGCGGCCGCCAAAGGCGACAACGAACGTTTTGCCGCGAAACAGATTGATATAGGGCGCCACCGCGCGAAACAACGAAACGAACTGAGCGTTTCCCGAATATTCGGTCATCGCATCACCACTCCTTGCCAGCCGGAAAAGCGAGCGCCGATATACGCCGATATACGTCGGCTTGCCAGCAAACTTCCGGTTAATTTTCTGATTCCAGACGCGCTTTGCAGCGCCTTCCCCGTCGATCACGAAGGCGGACAACACTCGCACCGACCCGAACCTTCTACCGCCGCAAACACCAAGCGAAATCCTGACGCACCGCCGGCCGGTGCGCAATAGTTTTGGCCGGCGCGCCGTCTGCCGCCGTCGCATTGCCGACACGCGCCGACACGGCATGCCACGGCGCGACCCCGGAGAAAAGCGGCGAAAACAGCGGCATGCGCTGGGTATATGCTGGGTATGCGCTGGAATTGAGCGGCATCCATTCTGACGCCTTGTCAGCCACCGCCGCACACTCTACCGACCGCAAGCGGGGCATGCGCGGCGGCGTGCCTGTACAGCCATCAATCGCTCATCAAGCGGCGCATCCCGAGGCCCAATCGCCCCATAGCGCCTGAATAGCGGCCACCGCCGCCATCCCGGCCGTTTCCGTACGCAGCACGCGCGGCCCGAGCCGAACGGCGCAGAAGCCGGCGTCGGCAGCCAAGGCCATCTCTTCCGCATCCAGCCCGCCTTCCGCACCGATCAGCAGATCGACGCCCTTCCCCGGCGCAGGCGGCGTCAATGTCGACAAAGCCGCATTCGCAGCCGGCGACAGACACAGGCGCAACGCAGGCGATTCCGCCGAGGCAGGCGACATGGGCCGCTGCGTCAGCCAGGCATCAAGATCAGTAATTTCCTCCACAACCGGCAAACGATTGCGGCCGCACTGCTCACACGCCGCCGCGACTACCGCGCGCCAGTGCGCGACCCGGCGCGCGGCGCGTTCGCCGTCCAGGCGCAGCACGCTGCGATGCGAGCGCACCGGCACGATGCGCGCCACGCCCAGTTCGACCGCCTTCTGCACGGTGGCATCCATTTTGTCGCCCGTTTGCAGCGCCTGGATCAAGGTCACCGGCAAATGCGATTCACGCTCGCAGTCGAGCCATGCCAGCACGTCGACGCAAACGCGCGCCCGCTCGGCAGAAACGATACGTCCCCGATATTCGCCGCCCCGGCCGTCAAACAGCGTCAGCGCATCTCCTTCGCGCAGACGCAGGACACGGCAGGCGTGACGGGCCTGCGCCTCAGGCAAATCAAGGGTCGTGCCGGGCCGCAGGGGTGCGGGGCAATAAAAACGGGGGGGCGTCATGCCGACATTATAGGGAAGCCCGCGGATCGCCAGAAATGTGCTGCGAATCATCAATCAAGGCTTGGCAGTGTGCGGCAAGCTCTGGCATGATGGCAACGCGAAGAAACGAAACGACAACGAGAAAGACAGGAAGGAGATCACATGCATGCGTTGAAAGCCCTGGTCACGGGGCATTCGCGCGGTCTGGGCGCCGCGGTGGCCGAGGCGCTCCTGCAACGCGGCATTCCCGTGCTGGCCTGTGCGCGCCAGGAAAATACCGCGCTGGCGGCACGTTTCCCGGAGCTATTGCGCCAGCAGCGCATCGACCTTGCGGATACCGGCGCGCTGGCGGCATGGCTCGACGGCGAGGCGCTCGACCTGTTCTGCGCCGACGCCAGTACCCTGATCCTGATCAACAATGCCGGCGTGCTCGGCCCGGTCGGCTCGCTGGACAGCCAGAATCCCGCGGCCATCGGCCAGGCCGTCGCGCTGAATGTCGGCGCGCCGTTGATGCTCGCGGCGGCGCTGGCGCAGCGGCACGACGGAGAACTGCGCATTTTGCACATCTCCAGCGGTGCGGCACGCTTCGCCTACCCCGGCTGGTCGATTTACGGCGCAACCAAGGCGGCGCTCGACCAGCACGCGCGCGCCGTTGCGGCGGGGAACCGCGACGACCGCCGCATTTGCAGCCTGGCGCCCGGCGTCATCGATACGGATATGCAGGCGGAAATTCGCGGCCTGTCTGAAACGAGTTTCCCCATGCTGAAAAAATTCCAGAAGCTCAAACGCAACGGCCTGCTGACCCCGCCTGCCGAAGCCGCCGCCCGCATCGTCGATTATGTGCTCGACCCGGAATTCGGCGCGCTCGCCACCGCCGATCTGCGCGAGCTGATCAGCGGCGAATAGCCGACCCGCATCGCCGGAGCAGGAAACCTCAGAAGAGCTGCCTGGAGCGCCTATATTGACGGACGTTCGCCAGGAAGTACCCTGAAGCCCTTGTAAACAGGGCGTTTCCGGGCACCCCGCCCGGAAGTCCTTTATCCACACGGGTTTCAGAGGCGCCTACCTGCCAGCCGCTTAACCGCCAGCCCTTTATTTATAAGGATTCCAGAGGCACCTGACTGGAACTTCTTTATCCATACTGGTTTTAGAGGGTTGGCCGGGCACGGTGTTCCAGTTTATGTTTTTTGATGCCCTGTGCCCCTTGTATTTAAAGGACTTCAGGGCATTTTATGTTTTCTGACCTGTTTGCGTGGCTCTCAGCGCATCTTCTTTTTGCCTTCTGAGGCACCCTGTTCACGCGGGCTTCAGAGGAGACGTCTGGAAACGCCCTATTGACGCGGGCTCCAAAGGCGTCTGCCGGCAGCGCATCGGAACCCCGCCGATACGCTGTGACACCCACACGCATACGCAGCGCGCGTTTCGTCAAATGCAGGGCTTGCCGTAAAATCCCCTCTACTTTCTTCCACTCGATTTCAGCCTGTCTTAGCGAGAAACTCATTATGTCCAGCCAAAATATCGCCGATAAAGCATCCGGCTTCCTCGAACGCGTCAATGACAAACTGCTCAATGTGGTCGCTGCCGATCCAGCGACGGCAAACGACAAGGAGCGGTATCGCGCACTTACCCACGTCGCCCGCGAGCAGCTTTCCCGGCGCTGGGTCAAAACACAGATTGAAGACCGCGAGAACCAGGCGCGACGCATCTACTACCTATCGATGGAATTCCTGATCGGCCGCGCGCTGAACAATGCACTCTCAGCGCTGGGTCTGCACGAACAGGCGGAGGCCGCATTCTCCGAACCCGGCGGACCCTCGCTCGCCGACGCGCTCGAATGCGAACCGGATGCCGCGCTTGGTAACGGCGGTCTTGGCCGCCTCGCCGCTTGCTTCCTCGACTCGATGGCAACGCTGGAACTGCCGTCATGGGGCTACGGCATGCGTTACGAATACGGCATGTTCGCGCAGTCCATCGTCAACGGTATGCAGGTCGAGCGGCCCGATGCCTGGTTGACGGAAGGCGCACCATGGGAATTCTTCCGTCCCGGCACCGTTTATACGGTTCACTTCGGCGGAACAGAGGAACATTACGGCGAGTGGGCGGAATGGAACGCCGCCGAATCCGTTGAAGCGCGCGCCTACGATTACGTGATTCCCGGCCACGGCACCGAGCGCGTCAGCACCCTGCGCCTATGGAAGGCCGGCGCGCCAGCGCAGATCGACCTGAACGCCTTCAATTCCGGCGACTACGGCCGCGCCGCCGAATTCAAGAACCGCTTCGAAAACATTTCCTGGGTGCTCTATCCGAACGACAGCACCGCCGCCGGCCGCGAACTGCGGCTGCGTCAAGAATATTTCTTCGTCTCGGCCTCACTGCAGGACATTCTCCAGAATCATCTGGAAGAGTACGGCAACCTCAACAACCTCGCCGACAAAGTCGCCATTCACCTCAACGATACGCACCCGGCCATCAGCATCGCCGAGCTGATGCGCCTGCTCTGCGACGAGCACGGCATCCTCTGGGCGCACGCCTGGGAGCAATGCCAGCGCATTTTCTCCTACACCAACCACACGCTGATGCCCGAAGCACTGGAGACCTGGCCGGTCGGCCTGATGCAGTACCTGCTGCCGCGTCACATGCGCATCATTTACCGTATCAATCAGGAGTTTCTCAGCGAGGTCGAACAGCGCTTCCCCGGTGATATCGAGCTGATCCGCCGCGTTTCCCTGATCGACGATACCAGCGGCGATGCCAACAACAGGCGCGTGCGGATGGCCAATCTTTCCATCGTCGGCAGTCACCGCGTCAATGGCGTCTCGAAGCTGCATTCCGACCTGATGGTGCAAACCATCTTCGCCGACTTTGCCCGCCTCTATCCCGACCGCTTCGACAACAAAACCAACGGCGTCACGCCGCGCCGCTGGCTGGCACAGGCCAACCCCGGCCTTGCCGCCCTACTCGACCAGCGGCTGGGCGATCCCGGCTGGCGGCTGCATCTCGACCGCCTGTCCGCGCTGCGCTCGGCGGCCGACGACGCCCAGTTCCGCAGTGACTTTGCCGCCGTCAAACGGGCAAACAAGCTGCGTCTGGCCGAATACATCAAACGTGAGCTGAACATCACGCTCGACCCCGACGCGCTGTTCGATGTACAGATCAAGCGCATCCACGAATACAAGCGGCAACTGCTCAACGTGCTGCACGTCATCTCCCACTACAACGCCATCATTCACGGCATCGCCGACGATGCGCCGCCGCGCTGCGTCATCTTCGCCGGTAAGGCCGCGTCGTCCTACGCCATGGCCAAGAGCATCATTCACCTGATCCATGACGTGGCCAACGTCGTCAATAACGATGCGCGCGTGCGTGACCGCCTGAAAGTCGTTTTCGTGCCGAACTACGGCGTTTCCCTGGCCGAAATCATCATTCCGGCGGCCAACTTATCCGAACAGATTTCCACCGCCGGCACCGAAGCTTCCGGCACCGGCAACATGAAATTCGCGCTCAACGGCGCGCTGACCATCGGCACCGAGGACGGCGCTAACATCGAGATCCGCGATCAGGTCGGCGCCGACAACATCTTCATCTTCGGCAACAGTGCCGCGCAGGTCGAAGCGCTGCGCCGCGAGGGTTATGACCCGCGCGCCATTTACCAGAATGACCCGGCGCTCAACGAAACGCTGAACAAGATCGACGGCGGCTATTTCGCGCCGAACGACCGTAAGCGCTACCACGACATCTTCAATTCGCTGGTCAATTATGGCGACCACTACCAGCTGCTCGCCGATTTCGCCAGCTATATGGAAACGCAGCAACGCGTCGGTGCGCTTTACCGTTCGTCGGACGAATGGCAGCGCAAGGCCATTCTCAACGTGGCCGGGATGGGCATATTCTCCTCCGACCGCACCATCCGCGAATATGCGACCGAGACCTGGAATCTGGCCGCAGCCCTGAAACCCGAATGAACGAATGCAACCGCATTCAAGTTTCCAACCCGTCTGAGGCCGATCCTTACCAACCATCGGGAGAGCGAGCATGCTGAACAAGGACGAAGCGCTGGCGCTTTGCCGCGCCGAACATGGCAACCCATTCGCCGTTCTGGGGCCGCACAAAGACGCTGAGGGGCGCATATGGCTGCGAACCCTGCAGCCGGGCGCCGACGCCGTGTACGCGATCGACGCGGAGAGCGGCCAGTTTCTGGTCGAGCTGAAGCAGCGCGAAATCGAACCTTTCGGTGCTTTTTCAGGCCTGTTCGAAGCGCAAATACCGGCGCGGCCCGCCGCCGGCGACGCCGAACCGCCGCGCTATCGCCTGCGCATCGTCTGGCCCGGTGGCGTTCAGGAAGTCGACGATCCGTACCGCTTCCCGCCCGTGCTGGGCGAAATGGACGTTTGGCTGCTGGCCGAAGGCTCCCATCTGCGCCCTTTTGAACGGCTTGGCGCACACCCGTGCCAGATCGATGGCGTCGACGGCGTCGCCTTCGCCGTCTGGGCGCCGGACGCCCAGCGCGTCAGCGTCGTCGGCGATTTCAATACCTGGGACAGTCGCCGCCACCCGATGCGCCAGCGACCGGAATGCGGTGTTTGGGAAATCTTCCTCCCCGGTATCGATGTCGGCGCGCGCTACAAGTATGAGATCCGCGCGCGCAGCGGCGAAATCATGCCGCACAAGGCCGACCCCTACGGTTTTGCCGCCGAGCTGCGCCCGGCCACCGCTTCCATCGTCACCCATATGCCGCCGCCCGCGCCGCGTCAGCATCAGGAAACGCGCCTCGACCAACCGGTCTCGATCTACGAAGTGCATCTCGGTTCCTGGCAGCGTAACAGCGACGGCGGTTTTCTCGACTGGCAGGAAATGGCGCAACGCCTGATTCCCTACGCGGCCGATCTCGGCTTCACCCATCTCGAACTTCTGCCCGTGTCGGAACACCCATTCGACGGCTCCTGGGGCTACCAGCCGCTGGGGCTTTACGCGCCGACCGCGCGCTTTGGCTCGCCGCAAGGCTTCCGCGATTTTGTCGCTGCCTGCCATGCCGCCGGACTGCAAGTCATCGTTGACTGGGTTCCCGCGCATTTTCCAAGCGACGCCCACGGCCTGGCGCGCTTTGACGGACAGGCGCTCTACGAACATGCCGACCCGCGCGAAGGCAGGCATCAGGACTGGGGCACGCTGATCTATAACTTCGGCCGCCGCGAGGTCTTCAATTTCCTGACCGGCAATGCCCTGTTCTGGATCGAGCGTTACGGCATCGACGGTCTGCGCGTCGACGCTGTCGCCTCGATGCTCTACCGCGACTACAGCCGCAAGGAAGGCGAGTGGATTCCCAACGCCTTTGGCGGCCGCGAAAATCTGGAAGCCGTGCATTTCCTGCGCCGCATGAATGAAGTCATCGGTCAGGAATGCCCCGGCGCGGCCACTTACGCCGAGGAATCGACCGCCTGGCCGTCAGTCAGCCGCCCGCCATCAATGGGCGGTCTCGGCTTTCATTACAAATGGAACATGGGCTGGATGCACGATGTGCTCGACTACATGACGCGCGATCCGATTCATCGCCGTTATCACCACAACCAGCTCACCTTCGGCCTGCTTTACGCTTTTACCGAAAACTTCGTCCTGCCGCTTTCCCACGATGAAGTCGTCCACGGCAAAGGCTCGCTGATCAGCAAGATGCCCGGCGACTACTGGCAGAAATTCGCCAATCTGCGCGCCCTGTATGGCTTTATGTGGGGCCATCCGGGCAAGAAGCTGCTGTTCATGGGCGGAGAATTTGCCCAGTGGAACGAATGGAACGATGCCGGCGCGCTCGACTGGAACCTGCTTGACTTCCCGATGCACGACGGCGTTCGCCGCTTGATCCGTGACCTCAACCAGTTCTACCGCCACACGCCTGCTTTGTACGAAATCGACTTTGAACATCAAGGCTTCGAATGGATTTCGGCGAACGATTCCGATAACTCGGTCATCGCCTTTCTGCGTTATGGCCGTGACCGCGCGCACACCGTGCTCTGCGTCTGCAACTTTACGCCGGTCGTCCGCCACGACTACCGGCTCGGCGTCCCCGGGCCGGGGCGCTTTGTTGAGCGGATCAACACCGACTCGCACTACTACGGAGGCAGTAACGTCGGTAATCCTTTCGGCGGCGCCTATGCCGAAAATATTCCCTCGCACGGGCGCGACTGGTCGGTATCTCTGACCCTGCCGCCACTGGCCACGGTGATTTTTGAATGGGAGCATTGAACCGCGTGACCGCACAGACACCGGAAAAAACGCTGGAAACCGGCCGCCCGTGGCCGCTCGGATCACATTGGGATGGCGCCGGCGTCAATTTCGCCCTGTTTTCGGCGCATGCCGCGCGCGTCGAATTATGTCTGCTTGACGGCGGGCAGGAACACCGCCTGACGCTGCCCGGGAGAACCGACCAGGTCTGGCACGGCTATCTGCCCGGCGCGCGTCCCGGCCTGCGCTACGGCTATCGCATCTATGGGCCGGAGGAAGGGTCGGAATACGCGGCAGTCCCCGGCAACCGCTTTGCCCCCCAACACCTGCTGCTCGATCCCTATGCGCGCGAACTGGCCAGCGGCCAGCGGCTTCCCCAGGCCGACTCCGGCACCAGTGATGCTGCCGCCTGCGCCCTCCTGACCTCCTGCGTCGCCGACACCACTTCCTTCGATTGGGGCAACGATGCCCCGCCGGCTATTCCACTGGCCGATTCGGTGATTTATGAGATTCACGTCAAAGGCGCCACGCAAACGCATCCCGACGTTCCCGAAGCACAGCGTGGAACCTATGCCGGCCTCGCTTCTCCCGCCATGCTGCAGCACTTCAAGAAGCTCGGCGTCACTGCTCTTGAATTGTTGCCGGTGCATGCCTTTATTGATGAGCCACGACTGACAAGCAGCGGCCTGAAAAATTACTGGGGCTACAACACGCTGGCCTTTTTCGCACCGGAATCACGCTACGCCGGCGGCGAACAGCCGGTCATCGACGAATTCCGCGCCATGGTGCGGACGCTGCATCGGGAAGGCATTGAGGTTATTCTCGACGTCGTTTTCAACCACACGGCCGAGAGTGATGAATCCGGCCCGACGCTGAGTTTTCGCGGCATCGACAACGTCAGCTACTACCGCCTGGCGGTCGACGACCCGATGCGCTATGAAAACTTCAGCGGCTGCGGCAATACGCTCAATCTCGCGCATCCGCGCGTTTTACAACTGGTCATGGATGCACTGCGCTACTGGGTCGAGGAAATGCACGTCGACGGCTTCCGCTTCGACCTGGCCACAGCGCTCACGCGCGAGAGCGCCTTTCTCGCTGCAATTCGCCAGGATCCGGTGCTCCAGCGCGTCAAGCTGATTGCCGAACCCTGGGATCTGGGCATGGATGGCTATCGGCTCGGCCGCTTCCCGCCCGGCTGGAGCGAATGGAACGATCGTTTCCGCGACGACGTGCGCGCCTTCTGGCTGACGGGGGAGGCCGGTATCGGCGCACTGGCACAGCGGCTGGCCGGGTCGAGCGAAGTTTTCCGGCATGATGGGCGTCCGCCGCAGGCGGGCATCAATTTCATCACCGCGCACGACGGCTTTACCCTGCGCGATCTGGTCAGCTACCGGCACAAACACAATGCGGCGAACGGCGAAAACAACCGCGACGGCCACAGCCATAACTTTTCATCGAACTGCGGCGTCGAGGGCGACAGTGACGACCCCGTTGTCAACGGATGCCGACGCCACCTGCAACGCGCCCTGCTCGCCACCCTGTTCGCCGCGCAGGGCGTACCGATGCTGCAAGGCGGCGATGAAATCGGCCGCACGCAACGGGGCAACAACAACGCCTATTGTCAGGATAATCCGCTGACCTGGCTCGACTGGACGCGCGCCGATCACGAACTGTTCGACTTTACGGCCGGCCTGATTGCGCTGCGCAAACGCCTGCCGCACCTGCGCCGGCGCGCCTGGTTGAGCGGCCGCGCCACGGCGGATGGCCGCCGTGACGTCATCTGGCAGCATGCCGAAGGGCGCGAAATGCGCCAGGACGACTGGCAGGCAACCCCGTCGGGCGCGCAGCAAAATACGCTCGGCTGCCTGCTCGATGACACTGCCGGGAAGCTGCTGCTGCTGTTCAATCGCGGCGCCGACGCGCAGAACTTTGTTTTGCCGCCGGGCCGCTGGCGCATGTTGTGCGACACTGCCGCCGACGCGTCGTTCGCCGCACACACCGTGTGCGGCTGCACGACGCTGGCGGGCCGCAGCGTGCAGTGGCTGGCGCAAGACTGACCGGCGAATCGCCGCGGATGACAACGGACACTGGAATTTTTACTGGGATTTTCATGGCAAGCAAACGACTCAGCGGCATTCTGCTGCACCCGACCTCATTGCCCGGCCCGCATGGTTCCGGCGACTTTGGCGAAGCAGCCCGCCATTTCATCGACTGGCTGGCCGCCGGCGCACAGACGCTCTGGCAAATTCTGCCGCTGAGCGGCATCGGCCCCGGCAATTCGCCCTATATGAGTCCGTCCGCCTTCGCCGGCAACGAATTGCTGATCGACCTGACGCAACTGCACCATTGCGGCTGGCTGCGCGCCGAGGAAATTACGCCCGAACCCGCGCTGCGCGAGGAGCGTGTCGACTACCCGGCCGTGATTCCCTATCGCATGCGGCGCCTACGTCTGGCGGCCGACCGCTTTTTTAGTGAAACGCACGGGCACGAGGAAGCCCATCAGAACTTTGCCGCCTTCTGCGCCGAAGCGCAGTCATGGCTGGACGATTACGCGCTGTTCATGGCGCTCGATCAACAGTACGGCGGCGACGGCAAGCTTTGGCAGGATTGGCCCGCGACATTGGCGCTGCGAGACCCCGATGCCCTGCAAGAAGCCGCGCAAACGCTGGCCGGCGAATGCGATTTCTGGAAATTCTGCCAATGGTGTTTCGACCGCCAATGGCGCGCGATCAAGCAATATGCCAATGAACGCGGCATTCGCATCATCGGCGACATGCCCATTTTTGTTTCCGCACATAGCGCCGATGTCTGGATGCATCAGGCGCTGTTCGATCTGGGCGCCGACGGTCGCCCGCGCGTCATTGCCGGCGTCCCACCCGATTACTTCAGCGCCACGGGGCAGCGCTGGGGCAACCCGCTCTATCGCTGGAACATTCATGCGCAGAACGGCTACCGCTGGTGGATCGCGCGCATCCGGCGCGTGCTCTCACTCTGCGACGGCGTGCGCATCGACCACTTCCGCGGCTTTGAGTCCTACTGGGAAATCCCCGCCGATGCGGAGATGGCCGTTCACGGCCACTGGCAGCCGGGGCCTGGCCTCGCCCTCTTCGAGGCCATTCGCCAGGCCGGCCTGTTCGACGAGATGAACAGAGCGGACGGCGGCACCCCAAAAATCTTCGCCGAAGATCTCGGCATTCTCACCCCAGAAGTCGTTGCCCTGCGCCGTACCGTCGGTCTGCCCGGCATGCGCATCCTGCAATTTGCCTTCGATGGCCAAAGCGACAACCTCTACCTGCCGCATAACTTTACGCCGGACACCGTCGTCTATACCGGCACCCACGACAACGACACCAGCCTCGGCTGGTGGAACGCGCTCGGCACGCACCAGCAGGACGATGTACGCCGTTACCTCGACACCGACGGCAGCGCCATCCATTGGGCGCTGATCCGCGCCGCTGCCGCTTCGGTTGCCGCGATCAGCATCGTCCCCATGCAGGACGTACTTGGCCTCGATACGCACAGCCGCATGAACCGGCCCGGACAAAGCCACGGCAACTGGGAATGGCGCTTCCAGTGGCGTCAAGTCGAACCCTGGCACGCCGGGCGCCTCGCCGAATTGGCGCATCTATACGGCCGCCACCCTAACGCCCCTCAGCCGGCATTTGCATAACGCCCGCGCCGCGATGCGCCTGCTTCCGTGCATCGCGCCATGCCACGGCATTCGACGCCATTGCGTGCCCCTGCTGAAACATTCCAGCGCATTTCCTGAATGCCATTTTCTGAATGCTATACTGAAAGTGCACCGTCCCCAACCCCTGAAAGGAAGCGCAATGACCGGCACCGCAAAAACCACCAGAAAGGGAACTGCCGCCGCTAAACCGGCCGCAAAATCCACTGCAAAAACCGCAGCAACCGCCAGGAAAGTTGCGGTTAAGACTAATGCCGCAACCGACCTGGCGGTTAAACCCGCAGCCTCAAACAAGGCCGCAGCACAACCTGCACCGGGGAAAACGGCTAAAACAGCGAACAGGCCGACCGTCCCAGTTTCCCCGCCGCCCGTCGAGATCGTGCAAAAAAGATTGATCGTCGTTAGTGAGGACGAGCGCTATCGTATGATTGCCGAGGCCGCTTACTACCGCGCCGAGAACAGTCAGTTCCAAAGCGATCCGGTCAGCGACTGGGTCGAGGCGGAAAAGGAAATCGCCACCCTGCTCGGCAAGGACTAAAAAACCGGCGGCGGCACGGCGAACGATATTTCGCTGGCCGTCGCCGTTTGCGCGTATGTGCATACCTCAGCTAGTATCCTAGCTTTCCATTCAATCATTGACAGGAATAAGCTCTTTTAATAGAAAAAGAGATATTTAAATTAATTTATATTACAAAAGGGATAAAACGATATTTTACGCGATTTTTATATTCGAGATATTGTTTATTTTTACTAAGAGTACGTTCTTCATAATATATACGTATAAACTGAAGTATGTATAGCGCTGTAAAAACTTCTACATTCCATATAGAGAAATTATTTAATAAAAAAGCCATATGCCCAACAAAATAGCCTAAATAAAGTGGATGGCGTACTATTCTATAAGGTCCGGTATCAACAACAGTTCGGCATGCTGGTAGAAGGCCAAAACTACGGCCCAAATAAACCTTGGCATAGATCTGCCAACAAATGGCAACAACAAGAATAGCAGCAGACATATTTTCTGAGATAAAAGGTACACCACCACCCAAAACTATTGCAAAGAAATAGAAGGTCCCCATAATGGTAGCAATAACTGGAATGGGTGAGAAATCTCTTGTATCTGTAAATCGGGCAAAAATAACTAGAAAAATAGTAATACATTCTGAGACTAATAATAGCAGTGGGACGCTATTTCTTGTTGCCATGAAATTTTGAAATACTCTCATAGCAAAATACCCAAGAGCTATAGTAGCCATAGTTTTCATTAAAACTTCCATAAAAATCTGTTTATATTTAAAGCCCATATTACCCTCTTTCATTTAATTAGCGTATAAATTATATGCTACTATTAAAAATAGTAAAATTCATTTTGTGCAAATTAAAAATCTTAATTTAAATATTAAATTTAGTATTTTTTACAGCTTCTTTTTTCTCAAAAAAGATATTTATCTATGATTACGCATATTTATATAATTTTACTATTGTATCAAAAAAATTGTCAAGCCTATAATGTATTCTTTACTGATTAGTTACATAATATTGATTAATTAAATATGGCCGTTATTAGAATAGATAAGCTTAACTGCTCACTCTAATATTCAATATTTGTCTTTACTAATTTTTATTAATTTTTTTGTATTCCTAGAATGCCTGTGGCTTCCATGAGTCATTTCTTTCTCCCGTTGTTCACGCTGCCCCTGCACTAAGAACACCGATCATTTCATCAGCTCAGCCCAGTTTACCTCTTGTCGGAGATTCTGGCATAAACATCAGAAAATCTGATCGCGACGCACCTTATCCCTCAAATGAAAAAATGGCACAGAAAACGATAGAACAAAGAGTATGGCGGAGTTATACCCGCTAGCGCGGTCGCTCACCGTCATAATGTGCAAGGCGTTTGGTATGGAAACCGGAGGAATTCTAGAAATACCGGCAGTCTCCATAAAACGACTGGAAGCAGGCTTCCAACGGGCTGTACAATTAAAAACGCATCTACCTACGAAAAAGGAAACGCCATGACGCCCAGCGACTTCAAACAAATATTCTCCGCTGGCGAAGGAAACGCCGCCTACGCGCAACACTTCATCGGCACCAGCGATCTTGTACACTTGCCTACCGCAACGCCGCTGCGGTCAAAGTAACGTTTGAACCCGCTTGCCGCAACAACAGGCACATTCACCACACAGCCGGACAAATTCTGATCTGCACCACAGGCGAGGAGTAGCACCAAGAGGAAGACCAGTCCCCGCGCCGTTTGCAAGCGTGAGATGTGGTTGATATACCGCCTGAAGTGAAGCACTGGCACGACACTGCCCAAGATCGCTGGTTTTCGCACCTCTCCGTGACCGTGCCTAAAGAAAGCGGCAGTAAGGAATAGTGCGAACTGGTTGGCGCTACCGAATATGGCGCCCTGCCCCAGCGCCTTTCCCCGTTGATTCGGGCGGAAGCTGTAACCCAACCCGTCATCCGTCACCGCACCTTCCTAACCTTATCCGCTGCCGCAAGCGCCACTCTGCCTGCCCCCCGTATAATCCGCTGTACCCCCTAAGCACGGAGAAAAACCATGAACCACATTGAGAACAAAGTCGTCATCATCACCGGCGCCTCATCGGGCATCGGCGAAGCCACTGCTTACAAGCTGGCCGAAGCGGGCGCCAAGCTGGTGCTGGGCGCGCGCCGTGAAGAAAAACTCAAAGCCATCGCCGACAACATCAAGGGCAAGAGCGGCGCTGCGGTCTATCGCGCAACCGACGTCGTCAACCCCGCGGACAGCAAAGCGCTGGTGCAACTCGCGCTGGATAGTTTTGGCAAAGTGGACGCCATCTTCCTCAATGCCGGGCTGATGCCGAACTCGCCCTTTGCTGCGCTGGAAACCGCCAACTGGAACGCGATGGTGGACGTCAACATCAAAGGTGTTCTGAACGGCATCGCCGCCGTGCTGCCGACCTTCATCGCGCAAAAATCCGGACATGTGCTGGCGACTTCGTCGGTCGCCGGGCTGAAAGCCTACCCGGGCGCGGGCGTGTACTGCGGCACCAAATGGGCGGTCAAGGCCATCATGGAATCGTTGCGCATGGAGTCGGCCCAGGCGAGAACAAACATCCGCACCGCGACCATCTATCCGGCGGCGGTACAGTCCGAACTGGTCGATCACATCACCGACAGCGCCACCTCCGGCGGCTACCGCAAGCTCTACGACACTTACGAAATCCCCGCCGAACGCGTTGCCAGCGTGGTCGCCTTCGCCCTGAACCAGCCGGATGACACCAATATCAGCGAGTTCACCATCGGCCCGACCAGCCAGCCGTGGTAATGCCCAGCCCAGGAACAACCTGAATGTAACGGGTCTCCTCACCGTATTACTGGAATCTGTCCGCAGCGCACTGCTTTTTCGGCCTGATTTTTGGAATGAAGCGATATGCGCTCATTGGGTAAAAAAGAAACCGCCCCGAAGGGCGGTTTTTTGCGACCAGGCGATTAACTGTAACGCGGCTGCCACATTGCATCCTGCACCGCCTGCACCCAATTATCCATCTGCTTGGTGGCGATGCCGTCTTTCACCGCCTGTTTGGCGACGGCGACCGCGACGGTGGCGGACGAGGCGC
>ERZ772772.260-NODE-260-length-32162-cov-4.175258_pt1 | contig 32162 bp, 28 predicted proteins | sample MGYA00511484_ERZ772772 | MGnify/ENA primary metagenome ERZ772772 (study PRJEB29015, sample SAMEA2737913) | human oral metagenome | biome: human oral; feature: human-associated habitat; material: dental | place: China | collected 2088 ... | reverse complement strand
ATAATCGCTCGATGCACCATACGTCCAAAAAGACCAGCGCCATAAAGGAAAACACGACAGCCCTTCGACACCTTTGAAAACGGAAACAACATGCCATAGGAGGAAAAGGTTTCATACTCCTGCTCCAAGAGAAGCATCTTCATATACGCATCCAGGCACTTCTTCCTCTCTACGGATCCATCCACCACTGTTTCTAAAAGCTGATAGATGGATCGATACATTCCTTTGGGAAAGCCTCTCTGCTGCCTTGCCGCAGAACCGTCACGGTGAATATAATGATACCACGCTCCCGGAATCGATAAGAGACCGTTGCACGAAGCGCAGACCAAAAGCACCGCAACGACATCCTCTCCGTACACCATAGAAAACGGAAGCTTCCTATGCACTGCTTGGATAAGCTTCGTACGAATCAGCTTTGTACACAGACTGCCGATGATCGGTTCCCGAAACGTCGTATAGGAAAAAAACCAATCCTCCGGATGCTCCTGTAAATAAGCCGGGGCGTAATACCCTGCCTCTACTCCATTAAAAATTGCGTTTGAAGCATCTCCCTGCTCCTTCCAAAAGCCACACGCCACCACATCCGCTTGATACACGCGATTTGCCGCAACCATTTCCATAATGGCATCCGGCTCAACCCAGTCGTCCGCATCGACAAACGTCGTATATTCCCCCTTGGCGATACGCAGTCCCGCTTCACGTGCGCTGACAACGCCGCCATTTTCCTTGTCGATGATACGAACGCGCGAATCCTGTGCTTCATATCGGAGAAGCACGGCAAGACTGTTGTCTGTCGAACCGTCGTTGATACAGATGACATCAAGTTCCCGATACGTCTGTCCCAGCACACTGTCCAAGCACTTTTCTATATATTGTTCCACATTGTACACAGGGATGATGATGGAAACAAGCACTGCGGTATCCTCCAGAAAATCAGATATCTAACCTTGCAATCTTCTATCCGTCGATTTCAAACAGTATATGTGCCAATGAGGAAATCGGATACCCAACATACCTCCGTATATCCTCCCATATCTCCGCATACAACCCGTGCACGGTCACAACAATCAGATCCACGGACGGAAGCTGCTCAGAAAGCTGGTACGTGGGGCAATCCACATCGCGAGCGGAAACGGAGCGGTCGATGATGTAGTCGACCGTCACAGCAGAACCCTGCAGTTCCTTTTTCAAACGTATGCCCAAGTCGCCATAGCCGTAAATGGCAATGTTCCTTACGTTCTGTGCTATGAGGTAATCTGCCACACGCTTGCCGGCGTCTCGGATCTCCAGCCAGCGACAGAGCGTACGCGCTTCTTCCGTGCTCCTTACAGCCTCATAGGAAACGGTTGAGAGGCGCGGATCTTCCTCCGCAGCATCGGATGCTTCTCCTTCGAACATTTCTTCCTCACGCATGACTTGGCGTATCGCCTCAAGGTACGCATACGCATATTCTTCATCCGGTTCCAGGATCATTCCTTCGCCCCACTCATTCCAAGCGTTGTAAAAGAGGAACGGATGCCCTTGATTGGCTGCCATGCGGACCGTCTTTCGCATCTGCTCTTGAAAATCGTTTGGCGAGAGCTTTGGCACAACGACCCCGGCCTCCCCTCTGCGCGGCGTATCATCATATCCATTCATGACAGAGGCATAGATATGCTTCCCGTTTCTATCTTTGGGTGCCTCCAATCGGAAAAACGCATCCCAGTATACCGCCGCATCATGATAGCGTATCCCCCCTGCCAGAAGCTTTGACGGAAGATATTGCCAAAGCGGCGCAGGGTCAGCCATGTAATAGGCATCGCAAGCACTCTTTAAGCCTGCAAACGGAACTGCGCTATCATGTACCCCTGTAATCAGGTAAATCTCCTTATCACCATGATCCCGCAAATATGCATTCCAGCAGCAAATCATATCCGAGAGGCAATAGACGGTCTCCGGATGATAAATCATGAACACGGGGCGTCCATCCATGCGAATATATCGGGCGTCCTGAAAAAACGGAAAGAGATACCGAATATGCTCTTGCCATGCAGATTCGTTTCCGTACTTTTGCTCCATGAGCATCCCTGAATCGTCATCTTGCTCATCCGTCTCATATTGATCTGCCCAAGGAGATGCGTGTGCAATAGCACTCCACGTACGCGCCCATGATTCATTTGCCCAGTTGAAGCAAAACGGCATATCAATCTCTTTCCACCGCAGCAGATTTTCTGCCGGCTTTTCCAAGACCTGCCGTCCGTCCTTGAACCAGTAATGATAAAAGGAAAACCCGTCGATGCCGTACTTCTTTGCCAAATCCGCCTGCCACTGCATCGTTTCTTTTTCGAGCAAATTGTAATACCGTTTGCCGAGCGGCACGATCGGCTGCTTATGCCCTTCAAAAAGAGACTTAGCCCCACGAGCAGCCGTCCATTCCGTAAACCCCTTCCCCCACCACCTGTCATTTTCAGGAGTGGCATGGAACTGCGGCAAATAAAATGCGATTAAGGACGGTTTCTTCATCATACCTGTCTCCTATGGCTTTCCTTCATATCTGCTACATCCCGCCGGAATCACCCGTTTGTATATAGCTCAAAAAAGCTTCCGGGGCAAAGAATAATTCGATATGTTCCTCAATTTTTTCCTGCGACCATTCCCACCATGCAGACGCTAGGAGTGCTTCACGCACTACTTGTGGGAAGCGATAGCGAAGTTTTTTTGCAGGTACCCCCCCCACAATGGCATACGGTTCGACATCCTTCGTGACGATCGCTCCTGCTGCCAGTATCGCCCCATCACCGACGGTGACGCCCGGTAGGATAACAACGTTCGCACCAATCCACACATCATTTCCGATCACCACGGGGCGGTTGTCGCGAATCGGACTGTCTTCAAAACTCGCGTTCTCATGGTGCTTCCCATATTGCAAGAGGAGATTCTTTCGCCCGCTATAATATTCCCAGCCGTATACGCCGGGGTAGTCCAGCAGCGGACTTGTCGTAATGCACTCCAAGGAATGATTGTTCCATATTCGTGCAGTGCCATTGATGGAACAATACCGTCCAATCGACTCTGCTAACGGATAATCCGCAAGCAAATCCTCATATCCATAGGTAAAGCGTCCTACCCTGCATCCACGATAGACAATATCCTCCGTGTGTACCAGCTGATATACATAGCAAAAATCACTGTCGGTAAAGCCACGCGCTGTCAGTTCGTCAACGACCTCGGGGCAGGAGCTAAGCATATCAATCAAAACGTAATGCATTCCTGCGGACAGGACACTCGGATGCTGCACATGATATCCATGAAACGGCGCGGAAATTTCCCCCGCATTTTTGTCTACAATACCATCGACGGAAATACCGGCTTCTTGCAGCAAAGGCAGCAGAACCGCTGCCCCCGTCCCAGCCCCCCACAGAAAAAGTGCTTTTCCGCATCGGTTCTCTTGAATCTGTGGCAGCTTGCGAAGAAAAGCCTCACGATATCGCATTCTGACCGTATCTTGCAGTGTCCTCACCTCACCTTGTCAGCCATAGGTTCTGTCTAAGAAAGTCACGACCGATACGCACATCGCAGAAAAATGTATCTGGGCGTGCCTCCAAATAGGGGGAAAGAATTGCCCTGTAGCGCATCTGCAAATGCTCATCTTCCTCCGTGTATTCCATATCTCCTTGCAGCCGCTCTTCCATTTCCTGCGTAACTGCCAAAATCTCGTCTTCCGTATTCGCAATCGACACAATCTCATGCTCATAATACTTCATCATGACATTGACAGTTCCACTGTAGATGGGTATTTCGTGTGAACAATCTTCAATGACGAGCAGTTCGCTCAGATTGAGCAGCCTTTTTTTCGTTTGGAATAAAATTTATGATATATGCCAAGATCTCTTCTATGATCGAACGGAAACGTTCCATCATAGAATCCCGTAATAACCGAAAGATTGACCATGACCATCGGGCGATTCCAATACACCGTAAAAAACATCGCTCCGCTATGATCGCCAACGTAGAATTTACAGTGCTTCGCAAGGTAAAAATCCATGGCATCCGTGTGGAATTCCCCCGCATAGTCGATGATGTTCCCCATATCCTTATCCGGTATGGGCGTAGCACCGATGCGCACAGCAGAGATTTCTTTCTCGCTAAGATAATCCGCCGTCTTTTTCATCGACGCAATATCGGAATTTCGATACTTATCCATAATGCGTAGCGACGTATCTTGGATGTCATGTCTGCTCTTTTTATAATATACGGAATCCCGCGCAAAGAACAGCACATATTCCTTTCTTACGCCCATGTCCCGCAAGCTCTGTGCGCCAAGCTCCTCCACACGCGAGATGTCCAGTGCAGTCATCCCGTCCCCCACGAAATCACCATCGTGCATCTTGTGAATGGAGTCCAGCATGATATCCACGTAGCCCCATGTACCGTTGATATCAATATTATCCATGTGATGCGCAAAGACATGTACCACAACAAGGAGTGCGTCTTACATCAGATGCGCACAATAGCAATTGATGTCGCGTCTCCAATCGGCATCTTCGCCAGCCTTATCCCGCGTTCCTGTTCAAAGTCCTCGACCGCCTTCTGCACACCGTGCGACAACTCCGGAAGGAAGTAATCGTGACACGTGATGACGCCGCCCGGTACAAGCTTGTCGTAGAACACGCGAAGTCCCGCCAGCATGGGCTGGTACAGATCCATGTCCAAGTCGACAAACACAAACTTCTCCTCCAGTCCCTCTGCCGTCTCAGGAAAATATCCCTTCTTAAAGATGATGTTCTCCGGATGGATCATCTTGGCGAGGACAATCTCCTGCCAGTCCTCTCCCTTGAGGTCGTCAAAGTGCTCGTCGTGATTAAATATGCCCTGCAAAAATGATGCTGCCTGAAGCGTCCGTTCCGCTTCCAAGTCTCTGGCGTCAAATCCTTCAAATGTATCGAAGAGATAGAGTTTCCGGTCCGGAAAGTACTTGTTGATGTAATGCGCATATCCCCCTGTATAGACCCCCGCCTCGGCAACATTGCCCTGCAGATGGTGCATCTCTGCATAGCGTGCAAAGTCTTTCAGCCAAAGAGACCGCGGACTTGTGTCTTCATTTCCTGAGAGCCAGTTCTTTTTCATATCCAGAAAGAATTCGCGGTTCTGCGCGTTCGCCATGAGAATCTTATCTTCCGAAACACCATATGTATCCTTGAGCATCTGCACAATCTCTGCAGCCGCGTTATCATTTGCGATGACGATCTTATCATACGTAAAAGAAGGAATCTTATCCGGCGTCACAACGGGATGATTTCGAACCATTCTGCCGGACGGATTTCTGTCAATATAGGAAATTATATTGATATCCGCTCTCCCCTCGGTATAGATTTCATAATATCTCCCGTTACCGCCTGCGCCATAGACCAAAACATCCATACTCATCCCTCTTTCTCTATACATTTCATCATACTTCATATTCTACGCATACTATTTATCTTCTCTTTTCCGCACTCCGCACCCCATCGCCATGATATAGCTTGCCATCGGATACATCCCCGTATGGAGCACCTCATCGTTCATGCCGAAGATAAATACATTCTCAAAATACTTACTCATCGCTTCATAGAGCCGCGTTTGACTGTAATTATTGATGTGGGCAATTTTGTTCCACGGACTGGAATACGGAACCATCGTGACATTCGGCGTACCAATGATGGCAACGCCGTCCCTCTTTAGGTTTTTGCAGATGGTCGAAAAATATTCATCCTCACGTTCGACGGGGATGTGCTCTATCACATCCAGTGAGACAACAGCGTCCCCCCGTGGATAAACATCACAATCGGCATAACAGAAAATCCATGGAATTTGCTTTCCTGTGCAGCTGTTGCGACCACACCGGACAGTGTAATTCCCTCATGTTCCAAGTACGCATACACACGCTCTGCCCATTCTCCCGCACCATAAAGAAAGATTCGCTTATGTGCGTGACAAAAATCGAGTAATTCCTGCCGAACGGGATATATGATTTCAAAAATCTCTTTGCTGCTTTTCACTTTGCTTGAACTCCTTCTTCTCTATCATGCGAGAACACTGCAGGGGACATCGCCAATAAATCATCATAAAAACGGATCCCTTCAAAAATTCGATTGATAAAGTCTTTGCTTAATCTTTTATGTTGAAAAAAAAGAAATGCTCCCATACTCACATTAAACCTCTGTTCCGGAACATAGTATTTTCCGATAAACTCGGAAAAATAATCGGTTACCCCTTGTTGTGCTTTTTCCAACCATATTTTTTCATGATCTCCTTTTCCAAGCGATGTAAACACGACCTCACCATTCCGCGTATAACCGGAAACACTTGCCTCATCAGAGGTACAAATAGATTCCATAATTTTAACATTATCAAGGGTAAGCAATGCTGTTAATTGATTTTTAGGGAAAAGATACATTGCAGAAATACGAAGTGGCTCTCTGATCGCACCTATGTAGTACGTCATATTCAATCCATCTACATTCCACGCAAAGACATTTTGCAAAAAATACTGACTTGTTCCTGATGAGTGAAGATCGACAAGTGCATATTTCCCATTCTTCTTAATATCTTCCCGCTCTAGGTAGAGAGCAAAATTTTGATATTGTTCCTTGGATTCCTGTAAAGAGCGATTGCTGTCTATATGCCCATCCTCAAAGTAGACAGTTCCTTCCGGTATCTGTTTTGCTATCTTTTCGATATCCTGCTTGCAAAGTCCCGCCTGTATCGCTGCCCTTCGAGAGGTATAGAAATAGCATCCCGGAGGTAAGCCCTCCGTCCTATCGGTATTGTTGCAGAACCATTGATACAGCTTCATAGGAAGGTATCCATCCCTTGCAACAAAAAGCAACTTCTCATAATCTTTATTGCGCACTTTTTGCACCAGCCAAAGGATATAGCACGTCAATAGCGGTCCCGCAAACGAAAACGCAAAGTCATATATCCCCCATTCCTCTTCCGCTTCCTCCATTGCATTTGCAAACGGATTTTGAAAACATCTTGATAGATATATCCCAAGAAGTGTTCTGTCATTGACCGTCAAGAACATCTCAAGCCCTATAGAAGAGTCTCTCATCCTCCATATCTCAAGTGCTGACGGCACCCAGAACGTATCGATACCATAAAGATGTGCAGTCAAACAGTCAACTTGTTTATTATCGCCAACATGTAGAATCTTTCCGCTCGACGCAATGTTTTGTAAGACCCCGAATAGATTTTGACTCTTTGTCGTTCCTTCATATCCCGATATAATAATTTTTTCATAGCCTTCGATCCCATGAAGGCATAGCAGTGCTCTTAGAAATTCTTCCGGCAAATACATATCTGTCGTCAAATATACAAGTTTCTTTTTCTGAATCGCATATCGAAATGCACGTACCACCGCGTTGCGTGCAACAATGACATCCCGCTCTGCTTCCAGCTCGGTATTCAACAAATACGCTCGTATCTCATCGGTAAATCCATATGTTTTCTGCAGCTTGTCATAGATCGCATCCAGCGTGTGACAGCCCTCATCCAGCACGGAAAGCTCTGCCATGACACGATTTGCCTTAAACTCCTCTCCGCTGATTCCACTCCGCCCCCCTCGTGACGCCACAAGTTCAAATACATCTTGCGGATACAGCGTTTTCCGCATGATAAGTGTATCAAAGATGTCAAAGCTGATCACATCATGTGCGTCAATTGCTGCGATAATATCATTAAAGGTTGCCGAGGCCTTGTCATTGTATTCAACACCAAATGTAGTTTGCCTCAGATTTCTTCCCATGACATCAAAAACATCTACATTATTTTGTGCGCAAAGCCTCTCAATCCGTCGAAAAATAATCTCTTCAACGGTCTGAGGCGCCGCAATGATGACAAGCTCCACGCCGATGGATGAGATATCCTCGATATCCCGAATCGGATATCCGCAAAATTCTCCATTCTTCCGCACGCGATCAAAGACCGCTGCAAGAGAGTTTCCACTGTAATTCTGTAAAAAATCTTTTGCGTAGGTCCCCGTGCCGTAGACTGCTATGCATGTATAATGATCCCAAAATGCATCCATATCGGCACGTCCCTTTCCATCTTCTGATCAACAGGTCATCCACAGATTTTCCCGTAAAAAATCGCGCCCCACTCTGGCATCATACCAAAGCACACGCGGGCGGGTCTTCAGATACGGCTCCAATATCGCCCAGAATTTACTCTGAAGCATCTCGTCCTCCTCCGTATAGGAGAGTTTTCCGTCAAGACGCTCCAACATTTCCTGCGTGACGGCTCGAATTTCCTCCGGCGTATTGGGAATAGGAACAATACCGCGCTTATGGTATTCCTCCATAACACGCACATTTCCGCTATAAGCATAGGGCTGATCGGATAGATCCTCGATTTCAAGAATTTCACTGAGGTTCAGCAATCGGTTCTTTTCTTTTGACCAGAATTTATGATAGATCGCCAAATCTCTTTCCCGAACAAAGGGAAAACTGCCATCTGCATAACCGGTGATATTCGGCAAGTTAGTCATCACCATCGGTTTCGACCAGAATACCTGAAAGCATATTACACCACTGTGGTCACCGAGGAAGAATTTACAATGCTTCGCCAGATAAAAATCCATAAAGTCACTATGAAAATCCTTGGCATAATCGACAATAGCATCTACCTGCAAGGTAGATGCAGGAAAAGAACCGATACGGACAGAGGCGATGCCTCTGTCTTTTAGAAACTCTGCTGCAGAGAGAAACGTGCGGATATCCGAATTCCGATAAAAATCCATAATCCTGAGAGGTTCGTCCATCGGCGCACTCCAAGTCTTTTTATAATACCCGTCATCGCGCGCATAAATTGCAATAAAATCGCCATGTACCCCCGTTTTTTCCAACGCTGCACGACCGCTTTTTTCATCCTTTTCAAGACGGATAATGTCATCTTCCGTATTGCGAAAATCCCCTTGATGCATCTGCTCAATCAATTTCTCCATAATATCCGTAACATAGCTATAGCCCGTATGAACCGCGAGCTTTTCCGGATGATGTAAAAAAATGTACTTCCAAAATTTCAGATTATCTTCCCGCACACAACAGAAGTTTTTATCATCAAAGACGTTATAAAAGTATGCGTTCGGCTGTAAAAAATAGTTTTTCCTCGGATCTTCTTTGGTGGCAATAACATATAAGGTATATGCATGCTCCGCCGTATCATATTTTTTTTGACAAAACAGCTCCAAGAGTGCTCCGCCGATACTGTAGCCGAACCCTCTTTTGACTTCGATATGCTGATGTCCACCCAAAATCGCATGAAATTTTGCTTCATAACAGGAGGTTTCCGACTCAGAAAACCTTTCTTCTCTACGATTGCAAACCACAGCACACCATGTCTGAAGTACAACAAAAAGAGGATCACCAATGCAATATAAGGCAGTTGAATGTATGCCTTTTGCCAAAAGGGAATCGCAAATCTGTCTCTGCCATTTTTCGGAAAGAGCTACGAATATTCCATCTCCGTCAGAAAGCTCTACCTCCGAGAGATGACAGACAGCCACACCATCAATAGACGGCTTCCCTATGTATTCCCCGTCAGAAACAATATAGCCTGCGATGGATTGTTTTTCTTCTCCAAGATACCATGTCAACCACTGTGCATATTCACCGGCACCGTAGATAAAGATCCGATCATGCCGCATGCAAAATGCTGCGACAGATTTCAACCGCTCCAAATCCATCCCCCCTCCCGAACAACCATATCCTACGAGCAAGGTATCTCAAAGAAGCTCTTCCTCATCCCTCTTTCTCCATTCATTCCATTATACGACTTTTTGCTCTCTCTTGATAAATTCTTCAAATACCCAATCTACCGAATGAAAGGACAGCTCCGGAATCGCTTTTTGCAGTTTCGCGATCGACATGCGTGTGTCGAGCGGTCTGCCTTCCTTGAAGTTGAAGTATTCCACAGGTACTGCTTCGACCGTTGCCTCTGAGCCGAGTGCCTTCAGGAACCGACGAACAAAGTCCGCGCGCTCCATATACTCGGGATTTGCACAGTGATAGATGCCGGAGAGATGACGTCGCAGCCCTTCCAACGCCCATTTTGCGGTATCCCCGATATACGTTGGCGAGATGATCTGTCCCTTGATGGAACGGAAATGACGCTCCGTCTTCTGCCGTTCATATACCTCGGAGAGAATCTGGATACCGACAGGGTGAACATCTATATTCTGACTGAGGCGATAGATGAGCATCTCCGGCATATTTTCCCTGATGTAGCACTCGATTTCCGCCTTGTGTCTGCCATAGGCGAAGACGGGGCACGATAAGGCTTCCTCCGTATAGGGGGCGAGCCCGTCTCTTCCGCTGAAGATGTGCTCCGTCGAAAACCACAGCGTATGGATGCCAAGCGCATGAAAACGATCCAGCATGCGCTGTGTGCCCCAAAGATTGATGCGTTCCGCCAGCGGGAGGTTCGTCACCGTCCGTTCATTGCCACAGTAGAATGCGGTAACGACAGCCTGTACCTCTTCCCCGCGCCTCAGCGCATCCATCAGTCCACTGACGGCAATGACATCGGTGATATCATCTTCTGCCAGATCAAAGGGAAACCATGCGGGATTCTGCGGTCTTGTCGCCGTGCCAATGACGTGAATCCCCTGCTCCTCTGCCTGACGATAGATCTCTCCACCGATAAAACTCGATGCGCCGACGACCAGTAAATGCTTCATTCCTACTGCTCCATCATATTCCATATCCGGCGCATCACATCTTCCTTGCTGATATGATTGAGCGCCCGTATTTCATCCCGATTGCCGCACCCCGTCGCGCAGCCGTGCAGTCCCAAGCGGCAAAACCGCGTTGCTATCCCCGATTCTGCCAAGACTTCGGCAACCGCACTCCCAAGTCCGCCTTCGACGGCATGTTCTTCCATCGTCAATATCCCTTTTGTCTCTTTGGCAGCAGATTTGATGAGGTTTGCATCGATCGGCTTCAGCGTGGGCATATTGAGGACACGAACCGACAGCCCTCTTTGTTTTGCTTCCTCTGCCGTCTGCATTGCCACATCGAGAATCGCGCCCATCGTGATCAGCGTAACATCATGCCCCGCACGAATCTCCTGTCCCTTGCCCACTGCGAACATATAGTCCTCCGGCAGGTACTCCGGCTCTCCCGATGCTTCCAGTCGGATGTATACGGGGCCGTCGTGCTCATAGGCGAACCGTGTCGCCTCACGCGCCTCGATGGGGGTCGCGGGTGTGATGACGACGAGATTGGGCAGACAGCGCAAAAGAGCGACCTCTTCCGTTCCCTGATGCGTCGCCCCCCAGCCGCCACGAGAAAGTCCTGAGAAAATGCCGAGGAACTTCACGTTGTAATTCGGAATTGCCACATCATTGCGGATGAATTCGAATGCACGCATGGCAATGAAATTCGTCGTACCAAACAGAAAGGGAATCATGCCGCCGGCAGCAAGCCCCGCGGCAGAAGAGACCATATTTGCCTCCGCAATGCCATAATCCATGTATTGCGCAGGAAACTCAGCCCGGATTCGCTCATAAACACCATTTCTGCCGTCTGCGGTGAGCGCCATGACTCGCGCGTCGTTCTTGACAAATTCATAGACAAGATTCGTACTCGCCTCTCTCATATCCGCTCCAGCTCCTCTACACGTATGCCCAGTTCCTCACAGGCACGTGTCCACTCCTCGCCCCTTGGCGCGCGGCTGTGCCAGTCCTCCTTCGCCTCGGCAAAGGAAATCCCCTTTCCCTTTGTCGTATGCGCAATGATAAGCGACGGCCTTCCCGCATACTCTTTTGCAGCAGAAAAGGATCGCAAAAGCGCAGGGAAATCATGACCTTCACACTCCTCTACATGCCAACCGAACGCCTCCCAGCGTTCTCTTATGGGCGTATCCTGTGTGATGTTTTCTACCCGGTCACTCGCCTGCAGACCGTTGCGATCCAATATGACGCAGAGGTTATCCAGCCCATGCGCTCCGGCAAACATGGCAGCCTCCCATACAGAGCCCTCCTGCGACTCCCCATCGCCGAGCAGGACATAGGTGCGCGCTGCATTCTCCTTGCGTTTTGCTGCCAGTGCCGTTCCTGTGGCAAAACATATACCGTGTCCCAAAGAGCCCGTCGGCAAAGGAACGCCATTCACGCCGGAGCTTGCGAGTCCAACCAGCTTTGACCCTGCCTGATAAAACCCATTGAGATCTTCATGGGGGAAATAGCCTGTCCGCGAAAGACAGGAATACCACGTCGCACACCCATGCCCCTTACTCATAATGACCCAGTCATGATCATGTTCAAAGCGCCGTTCCATACGCATGACGCCGCCGAAATAAAGCGCCGTGAAAATCTCGACACAGGACAGCGCCGGCGTCATATGACCCCAGCCGGCACGATAGTACATCTTTAGAATGTCAATCCGTATCTCATGCGCGATACGCTCCAGTTCCTTTACAGATGCCATGATGCCCCCTCGTCAAATAAAGTTCACATGCCGCATATCAACATCGAAATACGACCGAATTGCCTCGTTGCGGTCTTGATATACACAGCTGTTCCTGCAATCCACCTGTGGATGCAGTGCAACCAATCGTGCCGCAGTCTCCTTGGAAAACCACATCGTACGGAAGCTCTGCTCCTTCAGACTGCCGACAACGGCGTTCGAATCATACGCTCTTGTGTGGCAGAGATACACTCTTTGATCCGCAGCGATAACAGTCACCAGACGGCAGGTGTAGCAAACGGGGAATGATTGCCCCTCATCGTTCTTTTTGCTCCAATCCTGTTCATAATTGTTGATGATCCGAAATCCCTCGTCTTCAAAATCGGTCTTCGCACGGTGAATCTGTGCAATCACATCGTCCTTGATCGCAATATGATCCTCCCCCTCGACTCCGATGACCGCCGCAAACTTAACATTGTCTGCGCCAAGCTCTTTCAAAAGTTTTGCAGCATCGTACACCTGTGTAGCGTTCGTCTTGCTGATGACAAAATTCACACCCAATACGCAATCCGCATCCTTCATACGCGCAAAGTCCCGAATGTTCTCGATGACGCGCCGGAACATGGCGGGGTTGACGCCGCGCAGCTTGCAGTAGGTCTCCTCATACGGCGAATCGAAAGAGATACGTACCCACTTCGCATGAGAAAACACTTTTGCGGTATCGCCCCGCAAAAGGCTGCCATTCGATATCAGGGACAAATCCATGCCTTGATCCAGAATCATCTGCGCCGCTTCTGCAATATGCGGATAGAAAAGCGGTTCTCCGCCGCCTGAGAACGTAACTGCGCGTACACCCATCTGCCCCATATCCTGTATAATTTCCTGCATCTTCTCCCAAGGAATGACATCCAGATGGTTGATGTCGTCGCGATTTTCCGTCTTCTCTTCCGTATCACCGGAACCATACGTACAATAGGCGCAGTGCTGATTACAGATATTGGTTGGCTTCAATCGTATATAAAAAGGGGCAATGTGCTCACCCCGACCAATCGCCTCCAACTCCTTCATGTGGTGAAAAATCTTCAGCGAACTGTACGGATTACTCCCCAATGTCGATTCCCTCCATGGATATTCTATGTGTACTATTTATCTTCTCTTTCCCGCACTCCGCACCCCATCGCCATGATATAACTTGCCATCGGATACATCCCCGTATGGAGCACCTCATCGTTCATGCCGAAGATAAATACATTCTCAAAATACTTACTCATCGCTTCATAGAGCCGCGTTTGACTGTAATTATTGATGTGGGCAATTTTGTTCCACGGACTGGAATACGGAACCATCGTGACATTCGGCGTACCAATGATGGCAATACCGTTCTTCTTCAAGTTTTTGCAGATGGTCGAAAAATATTCATCCTCACGTTCGACGGGAATGTGCTCTATCACATCCAGCGAGATAACAGCGTCTCCCCCCCGTGGATAAACGTCCATCCCCATAAAATCACCGGCAATAAATGACAATCCTTCGCACGCAATATTCGCATTTGCCCAAGCGATGGCATCCGCATCAAAATCCACGCCGACGACCTGCTCACAATCGCAGTCCTGAAAAATCATCAGATCTCCCAAGCCGTCGTTACATCCAAGATCCAAAACTTTCAGGTGCTTTCGCGGCAACAGCATTTTCAAGGGAAATTTATAGCGCGCCAAGATAAAGAGCAATCCATGCTCCGTATTTCGTATCGTATGGGAAATCTTCGGACTCAAGGTCAGAGGCTCTGCACGCATCTCCTCTTTGACATAGTCCCAACGTTCCTTGTCGTTCATGTGCCTCACCATCCATTCATATGATCTTCCATGCAGACGCCTCACACGTTGAGCACTGTCCCTAAGAACTTTAACAAATCCACCTTCTGCACTGCTTCTTTGTTTCCGACAACGTTTGTCTTTAGTGCCCCCGACGTATTTGCCAGCAAAGTTGCCATATCAATCGGCACATTTTTGACCGCAGAAAGCGCGGCCAGTGCGTAAAAAGCATCGCCTGCGCCGATGGTGTCCTTAACCTTATGCACAAGTGCAGGGATACGCACTTCCTCCCCGTCTTTTTGCCCGATGGCACCGTCCGCGCCGATCGTTCCCCACGCCATCGCAGAATGCAGACGTTCCCTCAGTTTGTTCAGGAGATGATGTCTTGGGGTAAGTGCCTGACCGAACGCGAGACGCAATTCTCGTTCATCGACAACAAAGGCATCCGCACGCTGATATTTTGTGATGATATTCGTTCCATAATTCGAGCTGTTCGTCTGACAGTTGACTGTGAGGAATTTTGCGTTGCGTTCCAAAATCCGAATCGACGTTTCATCCAAAAGACCATGACCGTAATCGCAGATGACGACAACATCATATTTGCCTGCTTCCTGTTCCAGTCTTGCATGAAAAGCCCTATAGTCAAACCGCTTCCTCTGCCCGCGCTTCAGCAAATAATTCACAGCGAAAAGTTTGGTAAATTCCTGTCGAACGGCGTTATGCTTCAAATACCGTCGCTTCAAAGGCGTAACAAAATGTGCATCCTCAAGAAGCTCCAAATGAACTCCCTGCATTTTTTCCGCGATAAAGTCACGATATCCCGCCTCTTTTCCCATCATGGAAAGAAGTGTAACACGGTCGGAAAAGTTTGCAAGGTGACGCGCAATGGCAAGGCTGCCGCCTGCATACATCTCTTCGCCGTCACAAAAAGCGGAAAGCGTCGCATCTTTCATCGTCACGCCTTGCACGTTGCAGAAAATATAATTGTCCAGTATTACATCCCCAACCACAAGCACACGCACATCGCGAAAAGATTCAACGATCTGACGCATCTGCCCATATACATCTTCCCCATAGCGTGACTTTATCGCAAGTGCTGCCTCCCGTGCCTCCTCCGGCATCGTAGAAAAAAAGGTATTCAAAAGCTTTGTCGAGCTGTAGACAGCGCCCTGTGTAAAGTAAATCCGTCCGCCATAGCGCTCGACAATTTCCTGCTCAGAGCCGATGTTCCCGGTAACATCGTTCGCAGCTGTCGCATATTCCTGTCCCTTGGCATAGACATCCGGCTGAACGCAGCGAACAATGTCATGCACCGTCACGCTCTCGGAGAGCAGTACATAGTCCACGACCGCAAGACTTGCAAGGAACGCCATTCGCTGTGCATCACTGAAATATGGGCGTCCGGGTCCCTTGTTGACAAAACGTCCGGCAGTTACCGATACCACAAGGACATCGCCCTGACGCTTCGCATCTTCCAAATGTTCAACGTGACCATAGTGAAGAAGATCGAACACACCATGGCAGAGAACAACCGTCTTTCCTTGTGTGCGCAGTGTCTCACGTACTTTGGCAAAGGTTTCACTCGTCACGATCTTACCCGCCGTCATACTTCCCTCCTTTGCTGTAGTCATCATGTCTTGCCAAGATAGCGGAACCAGTCCTTCGTCGCCGTTTCGATCGTTTCCGCTGTCCAAACAGGTGCTTTTCTCCAATAGTCGATATTCGCTAAAATGTGCCGGACTCCTTCTTCCAACGTAACCTTCGGATGCCAGTCGAGCATCTTGGCGATCTTTGTCGTATCTGCCCATGTACAATCCGGTTCTCCGGGACGTTTCGGGATATGGACAACCTCTGCCTCTTTTCCGCCAAGGAGTTCCACCAACCGATTCACAGAGTAGGTGTGCTCACTTCCGACGTTAAACCGCTCTCCAACGATATCGGACTGCGCCGCCGTATAGAATGCATCGACAATGTCCGTCACGTAGGTAAAATCGCGCGTCTGCTCCCCCGTCCCAACGACCGTGTAAGGCTTTCCGGCAAGTTTCTGCCCAAGGAACACGCCAAACACCGCGCCATATGTACCCGATGTGCGTGAGCGCGGCCCATAGACATTGAAGAGGCAAAGAGAAACGACGGGCAGTTGATACACCTTTGCCCAATGAAGGGCAAGCTCTTCGCCGAGACGCTTCGTCAGTGCATACGGATATTCGGGGCGGATCTCCGCCTGCTCATCCGTGGGGAAATGGTCGGGGATGCCGTAGCAGGAAGAGGATGCAGTATAGAGAAACCGCTTGACATTTGCCGCCTTCGCCGCCTGCAGGACGGCAAATGTGCCGTCCACATTGGCATGAAAATAGTCCTCCGGTCGCTGAATGGATGGAACGATATCAGCGAGTGCCGCGAAATGGAAGACCCAGTCCGCACCGGAAAAAAGCGGCATGATTCGCGCAGAATCGCAAATATCCGCCTCAATCACGGTAAGGCGTGCATCTCCCTCATGATGTGCAAGGTTTTCACGCCGCCCCGTCGAGCAGTTATCAATGACAACGACCTCATGCCCCTCTGCAAGAAGTCTGTCTACCATGTGCGACCCGATAAAGCCGCACCCTCCCGTTACGATTGATTTCATAGCATTTCTCACTTCATTCCCATGCCATCCCGCGCCACGATGTCGTCAACAAGCTGTTGCAGTATCATGTTGTGGATGGATTCGACCGGACCATACTCCATGCACGGAACGTATACGTTGATATCGCCCATGCCGCGTAGTTTGTTGTCGCCCTTGAACCCCGTAAATGTCACAATCCGACATCCCTTTTCCCGCGCCACCTGCGTTGCATTTACGATGTTGGGGGAGTTGCCGGAGCTGGATATGGCAACGAGCAGATCGCCTTCGTCCGCAATGATTTCGAGCTGTCTGCTAAAGACGAAAGCATAGCCGAAATCATTTCCAAGACATGTAAGGGTTGTCGGTTCGAGCATACTATGTGTCCGCATCCCACCATTTTTGAGAAAATCCGCGGACATATGCGTAGCAATGCCGGCACTGCCGCCATTGCCGATAAAATACACCATGCATCGCTCACGTTTTACCAGAAAGAACTGCTCCAAAAGCGTAGCATACGATGCACCTTCGCCTCCTGCCAGCGTATATTCCGTCTGATCAAGATGCGTAAAAATCTGTTTCATGGTATCCCTCCCCAGAAGAATGCTTCCTGCTGTTTTCTATTCCTACGAGGTTTTAATAAACTTTACCCCCTAAACAGTTCAGGATAATAAAAATCTCCAAATACGTTACGGCAGCCATGCTCTTCCAAGAGATGACGCACACTTTCATGATGCACAAAATCGAGTCCCAAAATGACGGACGTATCGCGCCAATCCTCTACGCGACAGACAGGAAGCACCGGCCGGTCATGTAGGGACGATATTTCCGGCGTTGTTGACACAAGGAAGCCCTCGATCTCTATGCCGAGATGCTGCAAATACAAAAAGACCTTCTCTCCATATTTTCCTGCACCATAGCAATACACTTTTTTTCTGTGACAAAACTCCTTGACGAAAGTGTCTATCGATGCGATCCATTCCCACGAAACAGATTTTTTCATATCGGCATAGTATTGACTCTGCCACACTGCGTTCTCATTAAATATATTGGGAACTACTCCCCCGTTCTCCGTATAAGATTGATACTCTTTTCGTTTTGCTTCGTAAATCCTTTTTTCTTCCTCAGAAAGTGTCTCAATGGCGTCCTTGAAAATCTGCTCTTCCCGTTCCGTGGGAGCATCATTTGGATCATACATCATTTTTTGCAGACTGATTCCAATCAGGACATTTAGTCGATTGGTACGCTTTCCACGGAGTTCCTCGCATCGGTCGATTAGATACCCATGCTCCCCCGTAACCAGATTCAGATTGGTCGCATGATACCCCGGCAAAACGGCATGTTTCCAGCAGTCATGCGCCATTGCTGCAGTGAAGTCACACATACGGGAGTATTTCTGCGAGCAGCTTGCTCCATTTGTCTTGTTGGGATCAACCATGTGTATGACAGACAAGTTGTCGTAAAGGGCAACATGCTTCTCTCCGATTGCTGCTGTGATGAGATTCTGACCAAAATCGGGGACATCGGAAAGGAAAAATGTGCCATATTTGTTCCCAATGGAATCAATGACGTTACGGTGTACAACACCTCCCATTATGGAGGCATAGGCAAGCCAATTGAGCTCGTTCCCGCAGACATCCCAGCGTAAAATAAAATCAACCATTTCGTCCGAGGAAAAGACGCGTGTCCGCCCGGTTCGCTCCTTCCGCCGAAAGATGAAACCGCCTCCCTCATATTGATCCGATTGATCCGATTGATCCGACCGGCTACACAGATACGCGTAATCTACTCCCGAAAACACCGTCGCGGGAAAATGATGCGTCTGTATTTGGTCATAAAAAATTTGCAGGGAGTCTGTGTAATAATACATCTTATCCTGTATGAATCCAACATATTCTCCCCGCGCAAACGATATTCCATACCGCCAATTATCAGCCATAGACAAGTCTTTGGGGGTATGATAATATCGAATCCGCTCATCCGAAAATGCTTGCACACACTTTTTGCAATCGAGCACGGAATCATTATCGCTCACAATAATTTCAAAATCGCGAAAGCTCTGCGCGAGCAGAGAGTGAATCGTCATCCACACCAGACGCAGCCTTGCCTTCGTCGGTATGACAATCGAAAAAAATGGACGTTTCATCAGTCGTGTCTCCCAATTTATACATTACGCGTGCAACGTGTGAAATACAATCGTTCCTTTCGTACAAATACTCTCGCATTGCCTCTCGATTTCTTGTCGATATTGTTCGTTCATAACAATAACGACAACTTCTTCGGGACATGTTCGCAGAACTTCCGGGGATACAATCCGATGACCGGTTCCGACAAGAAAGTGTCCTTGTTTCTGTGGATTGATGTCAATAACAGCCTTAACAAGATGAGCCGAAGGGTCAAGCAAATTCAAAAAAGCAACTCCTTTTGCACCGGCTCCCCAGACAAAAACGGATCGCTCCTGTTGATTCCACGCCCGTAGGCGCTCCTGCCACTCCACACTGAACCGATTTTCCTGCTGTGCATACCGCTCAGTACTGCCCTGGACAGAGCGTATTTTCTTCGCCTCGATACACATATACTGACCACCGAACGTATTCGTGAAATAGGTCGGTGTAAAGTCATGTTCCTTCAAAAGTTCAACAAGGGCTTCCGGCGAAAAAAAACTGCAATGCTCGTAGACGATATCCTCAAATGCGACATTCTCAAGAATCCAGTGGACATTTGGTGTCTCCAAAAACAATCGGACGTCCTCGGCATCGACAGCAGCGCACTCCCGCACGAGCATATGCGGATCTGGTATATGTTCTATGGTATGACGTGAAACAAGCAGAATATGTTGATAGGGATGATTGATATAGGACTTTATTACCCCCCCTACAAAATATTCTGAAATATATCGTACGCGTCTATCCGTCGCAGTGCCACGATATGCGGGGTCAAAGCCCAGCCCATCGCACTCTTTTTTCATGTAATGCAAAATACGCTGCAGAAACGTGCCCTGTCCGCAGCCGATTTCTACGATGAGGGTGCTGCCTGACAACGTATCAGCACAATCCGCAATGCGTTTGGCTCGGGTATCCATATATTCTGAGAACGAGCGAGAGCACCCCTGATAGTTCTCGTAATCCTCACCGTAGGCAACTTGATCAAATACTGCATTTGTTACGAATTTACATGATGCGCATTGGAAAAGCTGAATCTTTCCTACGGGAAAGGCTTTTGCTTTTGCATCCGTCTTACAAATGACATTTTGGAGAACCGGCACATTCTCTCTCACAGCAATCAAATGCATCTCTGTGTTGCTGCATAAAGGGCATCTCATAAAGTCTGCTCCGATCTTCTCTCTATTTTTTCCAATGCATTCATATAGTGATCGTATGCAGCAAAGTTGACGTAGTATAGTTTCCCCTTAACGCCGGCATCATTTAACTGCTTCACCATATCCGGCTGCACATCATCGGGAGTGAGAAGATAGATGCTCGGCACATGAGGTTCCGCAAGATAGTCAACAGCATATTGAACTTCTACACCATCTATGATTGTTCCACGCATGGATTCATTATTATCAATGCAGACACTTGATATGTTCTCATGTCGGAACATCTTAATGGCTTTCTGCCCATTCTTGCCCGCGCCGCATATCACAACAGGATACGCAAGTTCTCTGATGGCGTCAAGCAGCATATCCGTCGTTGGGAATGCTTCCACATACAGACCGTGTGAAAAGCACGCCGCATCTATGTTGTCGCGATATACACTTGGCAGCTGCAATACATGATTTTCGTCATACTCCGCATGCCAAAGAAACGCGTATTCGCTTACCGTTGTACGAAAACCAAGTTCTCTTGCCTTATTATACAAATAATGTGCCGCCTCGAATTCCTTTTTTCTGAAATAAAACGGTCCCACATTCTTTTCCTTTTGGTAGGAATTTGCCTCGCCTTCTACGCTGACACGAAGTACACCGGATTTTTTACACATGTCAAGAAATGCATCCATCTCTTCCTTGTCAGAGTTATAGTTGCATATATTGTACTTGATTTCTACCTCTTCGGGATTTGCTTCGCAATATTTCTCGATATTCGTCCAGACGGCATGGAAGCTGTCATTCCCCTTCATACGCCGAAAAACGGCAGGAGTACCGGAGTCTGGAGAAACGCGAACCGTCCCCATCCCCTCCTTCAGCATTTCCATCGTAGCTTGGGATAAAACAATGGCATTCGTATTCACACGCTGTCGATACCCCTTCTTCATCAAGTACCGCACGGCATCTTCATAATGCGTATGCTGCGTCGGTTCTCCGCCTCCCCAGTCAAACCACGCATCTTTCGCAAACATCCCCTCCCTGTCACATCGCTGCAAGACGGGGACGATATCGTGATCTTCACCATACTCATCCGTATGCCCTGCACAATAAATACAGCGACTGTTACAATACAAAGAAAGCCCGAGTATGACATGTGGTATTGGGGTAAAATGAAATATTTTCTTCTGGCATGCCTCGCATTTTCTGCAGGGGAAATCAGGGGACTGCATCTTTTTCATCAAATCATAAATGCGCTCATAATAGATCTCCGACCCAATCGTATCCCAGGAAGCAAGAAATTGCACCTCCTGCGGTTTCCAAGCAACGTGTTCGTGGCAAAGGGATACATTTCCCTGATCGAAGTTGATCCGTTTTCCATCTGTACCGGATATATCACAGATATAGATCTCCCTTCCCTCAAATTCCTCTTTTATCTTATCTATATAATTCACAATGTCTTACCTCATTTCACATCCAACATATCGCATATTCCAGAAGCTAACGTATGTTGGCAGAAAATCCCATATCGCCTTGCTTTTTCCGCACTCCCAACGATGCGTGTGTCCCCGCCCCCACCGGAGAAAGAGAGCATTTTCTCGTAGCCGGATGCCTGTGCAAGCGTTTCCAGCATCGTACGGACAGACTCTCCTTTGCCGGTAGATACATTAACAATGCCCTGTATCTGCCCATTTTGCAAAAAAGTCGTAAAGTGTCGCGCTACATCTTCGACGTGAATATAGTCCAAGACGCTGTCCGGCGATTTACAGACAAATGTTTCTCCTTTTCGCCACGTCGTAAGCGCTGATGAGAAAAGTTTGCGCGACTCCTCTCCACGTCCATAGGGATAAAAAATTCTCCCCCAGACAAAACGGGCATCATGTCGCTCGGATAATTCTGCAACCGTTCGCATTGCTTCGAGTTTGCATTCCCCATAAGGGGTCAAAGGATGACAGTCTTCATCCTCCACATGATCTCCACGATATGCAAGATCGTATTCAAAGCAGGTGCCGCTTCCGGCAAAAACACGCCCGCCCTGCTGAAAGAACGTTTGTACAAGATGTTTTGTCCAGTCAACCCACAGGCGGTTTTCCTCAGCGTAGGCATACCGTTCGCCCTTCACGTTCCACGCAAGATGCAAAAGCATATCCGGTCTTGACATTTTCATAGCGCGTTCAACATCTCTCGCATTTGCTATATCTCCAAAAAGATATGTAACGCGTTCATCCGATAACAGCTTCTTGCGTGTAAGTATGCTGATCTGTATATCGTGTGGAAGGTATTTTAAGACATGACGCCCAACAAACCCGGTTCCGCCTGTGATAAGAAGGCTTTTCATACCGAAACTCCCACCGGATGCTCTTTGTCTCTATTCGAGAGTATTTTCTCCTCGAAAGGCCATTGAATGGCATAGCGGGGGTCGTCGTATCGAATGCCTCGCGCTGCCTTCGGTTCGTAATATGCTCCAATCTGATAATACACAAGTGTATCATCCTCAAGGGTTTGAAATCCATGCGCAATGCCTTTGGGAAGATAAAGCATCTCGTGATTGTCTTCATTCAGCTCACGAGAAATCCATTTGCCAAACGTTGGTGAATTGCTCCGAACATCAAGTGCAACATCGTAAATTGCGCCCTTGGGACAGGAAACAATTTTCACTTCCTCATACGGTGCCGCCTGATAATGCATACCGCGAAGCGTTCCTTTTTTCGCATTGTAGGAAAGATTGCACTGTACGAAGGACGTGCATAGTCCAATCTCCCGGAATTCCCGTTCGCAAAACGTACGCGCAAAAAAGCCACGCTCGTCTTCATTTTTCACAGGCGTAATAAGATATACTCCTGCGATTTCCAATTCCTGAAAGATCATCGCATTTTCCTTATAGAACCTTCACAGACGGGATTGGAACGATAAAATGTCCCCCCCACTCTCTGATGCACGCCATTTCCTCTACGATTTCATCGGTAAGATTCCACGGGAGTATGAGAACGTAATCCGCTTTCACTTTCTCTATCTCACTTGGCGCAAGCACAGGAATCCTGGAACCGGGAAGCAGCGTATTTTGCTTGTATGGGTTTTTATCCACAATAAAATCCAAGAACTCTGTCCCAATCCCACAGAAGTTCAGGAGTGTATTTCCCTTTGCCGCTGCACCATAACCGACAATGCGCTTCCCTGCGCGTTTGCACTCTATCAGCAGCTCCAAAAGGTCATATTTGATTTTCTTTGCCTTCTCATCAAACGAAGTATACGTTCCAATCTTCTGCAATCCGTGTGCCTCTTCCTCCGCAAGGATCGCGTCAACCGAAGGACACAAGGCATGCCGACTGCTTGTCTCGCGGCAAGCATAGACACGAAGCGAACCTCCATGCGTCGGAAGCGTTTCAACATGAAAAACACGCAGTCCATGTGACGCGAAAATCTGTCGCACCGTGTACAGCGAGAGATAAGAAAAATGTTCGTGGTAAATGGTGTCAAACTCGGCTTTTTCAATGAGATGAAGGACATGCGGAAATTCCACCGTAAGAATCCCATCATCCGCGAGAATAATACGCATTCCTTCCACAAAATCATTGATGTCCGGAACGTGTGCCAACACATTATTCCCTAAAAGCAGATCTGCCTTTTTTTCCTCTTTCACGAGCTGTTTCGCAAGGCGCGTGCCGAAAAAATCGATGACGGTCTCAATCCCTTTTCCAACGGCAATTTTCGCCACATTCGCAGCAGGCTCAATGCCCAGTACAGGGACCCCCTTCTCCTTGAAGTATTGCAGGAGATATCCATCATTGCTCGCGATTTCGATAACACGCGTATCTGCCCCTATGCCATAGTGCTCCATCATGTGTTCTGTGTATTTCTTGGCGTGAGCAAGCCAGCCCTGCGAATAGGAACTAAAATAGGCGTAATCCTCAAAGATATCCCGTGGAGATTCGAATTCATCAAGCTGCACGAGAAAACACTGTTTGCATACACGAACGTGAAGCGGATACGTCATTTGTCCCATATCTTCATTTTCTTTGGAGATATAGGAGTTTGCAAGAGGCGACATCCCTAAGTCGATCATCGTGTCGTCCAAGCGCAACTTACAAAATCTACAGCAATGCTCCCTCATCTGGTTGGATTCCTTTCCTTTCATAACTGCCCATCCCTTGCCCACCGATAAATACGTGTTCCTGCTGTCTCGCCCCCCACATGAACGCTGTTGGTACAGACCGTTTCCAGAAGCGACGGCATCATGGAAAGAGGAAGAACATTCACGAACGTATGATTTTCTGTTCCCTCACACATCACCGGAACTTCGTCATGCAGAAATTCATCCGTCAAAGGATAGACGCGTCTCTCTTCCGGCAGGTCCAATACAATAGAATCTATATCATCTTCCACAACATGACGCAGATATTGATTCGATCCAATCTTTTGCTTATAGTACGTCGTCCCTCGTTCATCCGTAAGAACGTGTACTTCTCCGGTTTCTTTGTGAATGGAAACCGAAGAGCCGGTGTTTGCACCCAGCAGACGAAGCTCTTCTCCGATACATTCAAGAAAGTAAAAAGGAACAAAGTCCGGCAATCCACTCATCAGAGGCAGGTGCGCATCATATTCACGCAGTTCCCCCGTTTCCCTGTCCCAACGAATGACAGGCGCATGCGTTCGTCCCATGAGATAGTAAAAGCGTCCGTCAAAATCAATATCCTGCCATAACTGATCCGCTCCTCCGACCGCATGAAAGCGCCATGTGTCCGTCTCCATATCAAATTCGAAGACAAGATTCGAACGCGCTATGACAGCCATGAGGATGTTGTCATGAACCGTAAGTGCAACAAACATGTCCCATTCTGCATCATGACTGTGCGCTACGCCAAGATACTTTTGAAGAGGCGAAAACCACTCCGTCAAGCGGGTCAATGTCCGTGTGCTGAAATCATACTTCAAGATTTCATTGCTCTGTATCCCAAAGCCGTATACAGAGTTCCTATATCGAACGACACGAAACGCATTCCCTGTCCCATCTGTCAGATAGGTATTATTTACCCTGCCAAGCTCCTGCATTTGGCGCGTACGCAGATCAAACGTGCAGATGCGATGTCCATTGTGCGGAAAGAGGATAATCAGATCTCCGCTTCGTGCAAACGTTCCGAATTCAACATGCGTCTGCCAATATGTGCGCGGGATCGGAATCGCAGATGTCCGTCTTCCAGTCTCCATGTCCAACGTGTAGAAAATCCCACGGAAGGACTCCAGAAAGAACAGGTCATTGTCCTCTACGTCAATATGCCACGTATCCATCTTGGGAAGCGTGGGGTCATAGCATTGCAGGACGACGGGTTTTCCCGTTTCTTCAAAAAGGGTACACACCGAACTGGCGTCCCCATAATAGGCATCTGCCCAAGCGATTGCCCGTTCCACATTCGCACTGGTATCGAAGATTCCCCATGCCGCCTTCCGGTATTCGTCCTCGATCTGACAATATGCCTCATATACGCTGCTTTCACGCATGGCTTTCAAGGTGGATCGCAGGAGCGGGTGCGGACGCCACCACAGGGCAATATCCGGTTGTGCCTCAAAAAAAGCGAGGATTTCCTTTGTTTTCTCGCAAAAGTGTTCGGTGTTTTCAAGGATTGGCGTAAGGGTTGTGCCAAACAGCACAACCTTCTTCCCTCGCACAATGCGCTCCCATTCTTCCGGCAGCGCATGATCTTCTCTGCGTGCAGCAAGTACCGCATCGATCTTCGGAGAGCCCAGCGGAAGGATTTTTTGCTCGTCGATCCCCGCCTTTTTCGCATAGGCTGCATACTGTGCCCGGATACGCTCGTTCTCCACAATAACATAGTCTGCATTCTGCACACCGGGCGCTATCGTAAGGACTTCAGTAACCGTCGTGCCCGATACAAAATACGGCACGTATACTAGGCAGTCCGTACACTCCTTCAAAGATCTGCTGTAATACTGCGGATGAATCGATGTGACACGGTTGTAGTCATCATAGGGATTGTGGATAAAGATGGCATCCGGGCGCAGTTCTTTGAGCTTTTCGAGGGTAAAGGTTGTCCATGACTGTATAGGAACGTAGGAGGGGAAGTCCTCAGCCTCGCAGTGCCACGCGGCAGGGCTGCCGTCGGGATTGCGATCGGCATAGGGAATCGGGACGACGTACGACTCGGTACGCTCGCTGTCCTCCGCCGCAGCTTTCCATATGCTCTCAAGGCTGTCCCACATGGATGCCTTATAGGGAAGAAAGACAAAGATCTTCTTGACTTCCCGTTCGTCCTGCAAGGCGCGTATGGCTGCTGCCAAAATGTCTGTAAGAAGCTGCCGAATCTGCCGCTCCGTATCCGCTGTCATCTCATTCCAGCCCGCTGCGGAGACAGCGTCTATCATGCCGACAAAAACATCATGGTAGTATGTGGCACGACCTACGGAGAGTTTACTGTTGCAGAGCGTGTCTGCAGATACAAGACAATCAACGAAAAGCTGACGAGGTTCTTCTTCTGCCAGTGCGATGCCCGGCAGAATCTCCGAAAGATTCGCAAGCACCTCCAAAAGATTGCGCTGCTCGTTCCTTGTCATCACGCCTACCACACTCCACCCAAGATTATTCCATATATATGTATCGAAAAGTTTATAAAAAAATTAAGTGGAGGGGACAAGACACTCCCCCCCTTGGCAGTACACATAGATTACAGGTTCTTTTTCAGCTTTTCAAGATCGGGGAAGAGTTCACCGATGGAGTCGGAGAGCCTCTCGCTTGGCTCTAGGATCTCAAGGACGGGGCGCATGGTCTCGCGAAACTTCGCATCGTCCTGCATGAGTGCGAGGACGGCGCTCGTGTTGATGGCGTCGGCGAGTGCGGAGTGCTGACTGCCCTCGAAGCTGCGCCCCATCGCGCCGAGCGCGTGCTTCAGCGCGAGGCTGTTGTGGAGACCTAGGCGATCGTCGAACGCCTGCTGCAGGTCGACCCAGCGCGTATCGAGCCAGCTCACATCGAACGCGGGTAGTTTCAGACGACACTCCTTGCGCAGCTGCTTGATGTCGGACATGCTCCACGAGTAGATCTTCGTCTCTGCCGCGCCGATCCAATCGACAAACGCATGAAAACTCTCGGAGAACACAGGACGCCCCGCGACTTTCTCCTGCGTGATGCCCGTGAGCTCGGTGATGTGCTTCTTGACCATCCCGTACTCGGGACAAACGTAACACTGAAATTCGTCCTCCTGCTCAAAGTCCTCATTCAGACGCACAGCACCGATCTCGATGATCTCCCCGTTGAGTTTTCTGCGGATGTCCCTGTGTTCCTTCGCGACAGGGTTCATCTCCAAGTCTACGACGATGTGTTTCATGAGCAATCCTTACTTTCGAAAAAATCTGCCGTAAATGACGCATGGCAGACAGTGTTGCAGTGTTCTATGGCGCCGCCGATTGGCGCGTGTTTCGGACAGGAAACGTCTTGTGTTGCACACATCATAGCATAAAATTTTCAGAAAATCAACGTCTAGGTATTTTGTCCCATATCTTTTTCTGTTTCTTTTCTCAAAAACGTGATAGAATACAGAGTATGGGGAAAGGAGTCTGCGCATGAATTGGAAAGTAATACTCGCTCTGCTCACGTGCAATGTACTCTTCATGTCAGCGAGCTATACGATGATCATTCCGTTCCTGCCGATGTATCTGACCATCGAACTCGGCGTGGACGATTCCTCGGTCAATCTCTGGGCGGGGCTGGCGTTCTCCGTGACCTTCCTCATCTCAGCGGTGATGGCGCCGATCTGGGGACGCATCGCCGACCGTAAGGGAAAGCGGCTCATGGCGATGCGCGCAAGTCTCCTGATCTCGATCAGCTATCTCCTCGGCGGCATCGTCACCTCGCCCGAGCAACTTGTGATTGTCCGCCTCTTTCAAGGCTTTGCCTCGGGGCTCTGGCCGATGGATCTCGCGATCATGACACTCTACGCGCCGCGCGAGCGCCTCGGCTTCTCCCTCGGCATACTGCAGGGCACACTGACGGCGGGCGGCGTCGTCGGTCCTCTGCTCGGCGGCGTGCTCGCGGAGGCGTTCGGGATGCGCGCCAGCTTCTACATCGGTGGACTCGCGCTCTTCATCAATTTCCTCGCGTTCACCTTCATCATCAAGGAGCCGCCGATGCCGACAGATGCCACGCCGCTCACGGCGGAGGAGCAAAATCCATGGCACCTCTGGCACATTCCCATCCTGCGCACGATGATGGTCGTGAGCACGCTCGCGCAGATGGTAAACTTCGTCCTGATGCCCGTCATCACGACATATATCAAGTATCTCGCGGGCGATATGGAGAACATCGTGTTTGTTGCGGGACTTGTGTTCTCGCTCGGCGGGATTGCGGGCGCGATCGCGGCACCATTCTGGGGCATCCTCGGGACGCGGCGCAGCTACTTTACGGCAATGTGTCTCGCGATGTCCTGCGCCGGCATAATGCTTACACTGCAGGGGATTCCCGATACACTTGTACCGTTCGCTGTCATGCAGTTCGGCGTAGGACTCTTCCTCGCCGGCGTACAACCCTCGCTGAACGCCGTGATTGCGCAGCATACCCCCGCACGGCTGAAGGGCAGCGTGTTTGGCATGCTTTTCGCCGCACAGCAAGTCGGCGGCTTCACAGGGCCGCTGCTCGGCGGCGCGGTCGCGACCTATCTCGGCATGCACTATCTCTTCCCCACAGTGGGCGGTCTCCTGCTCGTCCTCGCGCTCTTTGTGTGGTGGAGGTATATACACAAAAGAGGCACAGAAATGTAAAAATGCGGTACGAAGACAAAGCATCTCCGTACCGCATTTTCGTTGTCAAGAGAAACGCCGAGAAAATCCACCGAATAGGTATCGATCATCCGATGGAGGAATCAAGACGTACGCATAGCATGGGCTATTACGTGCCGCCCACGCCCGCCAGTCGCTTGACCTCTTCCACCGGGAGCCGTGTTGCCGCAGCAATCTGTGCAACTGTCAGCTTGCCCAAAGCGATCAAAGCTGCTGCCGTTGCGCGTGCCGATTCCATACGCCCTTCTTCCATTTTCTTCTCGCCGAATTTTTCCATCAGTTCACACATGGCATTAACCCCCTCTGTTTTTGCCTTGAAATAGTCCGCTCTATCGGCAAGTTCCTTATAATTCATACGCTCCGGTATCTCACAAAAGAAATCCTGCATCAATCGTCCAAGCGGCGTATCTGCACGATTTGCCCCGTTCACATAGAGGATATGGGCCCCGTCCTCAAAGGGTCGTCGCAGCTCCTGAACAATCCGTTCCACATGATAGAGCGGATGCCCTGCCCCGTAAATATCATTCTCCGTGATAAAGATAACCCACGTCTCAAGCAGATCGGAAAACTCCGCGCCTTTAGGCAGCTTACGCGCATCCAGAATCGCGCTGTTATACCGTGCCCGACGTGCAATCGCGCCTTCGTTCGCACGCTGAACTTCACAGTCGTAAAGCTTTCCTTCGCTGTCCTCCGCCAACACATCAAAGCGCACACCACGTCCATAGAGATTGTCTGCACTTTGCTGCGTAACGACACGTTTTACCGTCAGGTCATCACGCGCCAGAAATATACGCAGCAGGAGCTGCATCCCCTCGATATTGTTGTCGAAACAGACATTGAAAAACGTATCATCAATGAGACGCAGCTTTTGGATCACCGCAAGATATTCGACACGCGCTTCTTGCTTAATCATACTCATTGATTCACCTCTTTTTCCTTTGATACTATCATATTATGGAATGGAAAAGATATTGTCAAGCGTACGCATGCCGGCAAAGAAGCCGGCTTTTTCATGGAGAGCAAATGAAAATTTTGTCTCTACAAATGAGCAAGCACAACATCGGTCATTTCCGCTGTACCGACCTTCGTGCAGCCGCTTCCCTCGATGTAGATGTCCGCCGTGCGCTTGCCGTCCGCAAGTGCCGCATCCACCGCAGCCTCGACCGCGTCCGCCGCCGCCTCCTCATGGAGGGCGTAGCGCAGGAGCATCGCCGCCGAAAGGATCGTGCCGAGCGGATTTGCAATCCCCTGCCCCGCGATGTCGGGCGCACTGCCGTGAATCGGCTCAAAGAGGCTCGTGCCCGTACCGATCGATGCGGATGGCATCAGCCCGATCGAGCCACCGATCACCGCCGCCTCATCCGAGAGGATGTCGCCGAAGAGGTTGCCCGTCACAATCACATCGAACTGCGTCGGGCGCACGGCAAGCTGCATGGCGCAGTTGTCCACGTAGAGATGATCGAGCGCCACATCGCCGTATTCGGGCGCGAGTGCCGTCACCGTGCGCCGCCAGAGCCGCGAGGTTGCGAGCACATTCGCCTTGTCCACGGACGTGACCTTGCCGCGGCGCAGACGTGCCGTCTCGAACGCAAGGCGTGCGATACGTTCTACCTCGGGCACGGAGTAGTTCTCCATGTCCCATGCGCGCTCCGCGCCGTCCACCTGTTCCGACTCGCATTTCTCGCCGAAGTAGATGCCGCCGATCAGCTCGCGCACGATGACGAGATCGACACCGCGCACGAGCGCGGGTTTGAGCGGTGAGTGTTCGATCAGCGCATCCGCGACCTTCACGGGGCGCAGATTCGCATAGAGACCGAGTCCCTTGCGGAGCCCCAAAATCGCACGCTCGGGACGCATGGACGGCTCAACACTGTCCCACTTCGTTCCGCCGACGGCACCGAACAGCACGCCGTCGGATTCCTTACAGACGCTGAGCGTGTCCTCGGGCAGCGGCGTGCCGAACTTATCATACGCCGTACCGCCCGCATCGCGCGTCTCGTACGTCAGCCCAAGTGAGAATTTCGCATCGACGGCACGGAGGACGCGCACAGCCTCGCTCGTGATCTCCTGCCCGATGCCGTCGCCGGGCACAACTGCGATCCTATACGCCATGACGGAACCCTCCATTCTCACGGATGTAGTTTAAGAGGCCTCCCGCGCGTGCAATATCCTGCACGAACCCCGGCAGCGGATGTGCGTGGAATGTATCGCCCGTCGTGAGGTTCTCAATCGCCCCCGTCGCCGTATCGACGCGCAGACGATCACCCGCGCTGATCTTCTCCACCGCGTCGCCAATCTCGAGCAGCGGCAGTCCGATGTTGATGCCGTTGCGGTAGAAGATGCGCGCAAAGCTCGCCGCAATCACCACGGGCACGCCTGACGCGGCAATCGCAATCGGCGCGTGCTCGCGCGAGGAGCCGCAGCCGAAGTTTTTCCCGCCGACCATGATATCGCCCGCGACAACTTCCTTTGCAAAGGTCGTGTCGATATCCTCCATGCAGTGCTCTGCAAGCGCCTTCGGCTCGAACGTATTGAGATAGCGCGCAGGGATGATGACATCTGTGTCGATGTTATCGCCGTAGCGCCAGACCTTTCCCTCGAACATTATGCCACCTCCTCGGGTGTCGCAATCCGCCCCAATATCGCGCTCGCCGCCGCGACGTGCGGTCCTGCGAGATAGACCTCGCTGTCGACGTGCCCCATGCGCCCGCGGAAATTGCGGTTCGTCGTCGACACGCACCGCTCGCCCGCCGCGAGAATGCCCATATAGCCGCCGAGACACGGCCCGCAGGTGGGCGTCGAGACCGCCGCGCCCGCATCCATGAAGATCTCGAGATAGCCGCGCCGCATCGACTCCCGATACACCCACGGCGAGCCCGGGATGATGATGCAGCGCACGCGCTCATGTACCGTATGCCCCTTGAGGATCTCCGCCGCAATCTCCATGTCCTCAAGCCGCCCGTTCGTGCACGAGCCGATCACAACCTGATCGATCTCGATCGGTTCGGGGATGTCCATGACGCGCTTCGTATTCTCCGGCAGATGCGGGAACGAAACGACGGGACGCAGCTCACTGAGGTTGATCTCCACCGTGCGCGCATACTGTGCATCGGGATCAGGATTCACGGGTTCAAACGCGCCCGTCATGCGTCCCTCGACGTACTCTTTGCAGACATCATCATACGGGAAGATGCCGTTCTTGCCGCCCGCCTCGATCGCCATGTTGGCAATCG
>ERZ772772.256-NODE-256-length-32483-cov-5.315684_pt1 | contig 32483 bp, 30 predicted proteins | sample MGYA00511484_ERZ772772 | MGnify/ENA primary metagenome ERZ772772 (study PRJEB29015, sample SAMEA2737913) | human oral metagenome | biome: human oral; feature: human-associated habitat; material: dental | place: China | collected 2088 ... | reverse complement strand
CACCGGTTTCCCGTTTCACCTTCTCCCTCTCATGGGAGCGAGGCACCTGAATGCAGCCCGAATCATAAGCTGAAATCACCCTTCATTCAAGAAGGTTGGAGGCTTTCTGGCAGCAATGCGGCGCACTGAAGGCAAGCCTCATTTGCGCTCATTGGTCGAATGCCATCAGATTGATTTTGTCTGATCAATGCGTTATCGGATTTCTTCACCATAGTGCGGTTCATAGCGCACAGTGACCCGATTTTATTACTCCAAATTCTGCACTTGTTCCCGCATCTGCTCGATCAGCAGCTTCAGTTCCATCGCTGTCTGCGATACGACGCTGGTCACGGACTTGGAACCAAGCGTGTTGGCTTCGCGGTTGAGTTCCTGCATCAGGAAATCAAGGCGCTTTCCGCAGGCACCGCCGGTTTGCAGCACGCGCTCCACCTCGTCGAGATGGGTGCTCAGGCGCGCCAGTTCCTCGGCCACGTCGATACGCACGGCAAAAACAGCGACTTCCTGACGAATCCGCTCATCATCGACGCTGCCGAGCGCCTCAAGCAGCCGTTGTTTCAGTTTTTCCTGAAAAGCGGCCTGGGCTGCCGGAATTGACGGCGTCACTTCCTCGATCAAAGCACGCATACGGGTTACGCGCTCAAGAATCACGGCGGCGAGCTTTTCGCCCTCGCGCGCACGGCTGGCGATAAAATCCTCCAGCGCCGCGCCCGCCAGCTCCAGGCAACGTGCTGACAGGACTTCGGCGTCAGGCGTTTGCTCGTCCAGCATCCCCGGCCACTGCAAGAGATCGTTGACGGAAAAAGCGTGTGCCCATGGCATTCTGCGGCGAACCTGTGCCTCCAGATCCCGCAGGCGGCACAGCAGTTCCAGGTTCAAGGCCGGCGCCGAACCGGCCGCGCCAGCTGCCGACAGGCTGATGCGGCATTCCACCTTGCCGCGCGAAAGCCGCGCGCTGAACAGTTCGCGCAAGGCCAGTTCGCTGGCGCGCAGTTCGTCGCAGATGCGAAACTGAAAGTCCAGATAGCGCGAATTGACACTCTTGAGTTCCAGATGCAGGACGCCCTGCCCGACATCAAGCGTTCTGGCGGCATAGCCGGTCATGCTGAAGATCATATTCCCTCTGAAGCGAAGAAAATTCCGAAAATCCCTGCGCAAACTTTACAGCTATCACGCAAAGCCTGAAAATGCCAAACGTTTTGAATGATAGCTGCGATTTCGATGGCTCAACAAGCAAATCACCCGCTTCCTGCCGGATTTCAGCTCGATGAATACCGCATCGAGCGTCAGTTGTCGCTGGGCGGATTTTCCATCGTTTATCTGGCTACCGGCGCCAACGGCGAATCCGTCGCCATCAAGGAATATCTGCCGAACAGCCTGGCGCTCCGCCCGCCGGGAGAAATCAAGCCGATCATCGACGAAACGAACATGCCGGCGTTCCGTTACGGCATGAAATGTTTTTTTGAGGAAGGGCGAACATTGGCGCGGCTTTCCCACCCCAATATCATTCGCGTCCTGAATTTTTTCCGCGCCAACGATACCGTCTACATGGTCATGGAATATGAGCATGGCAGTACCTTGCAGGAATTCATCCAGAAAAACCCCGCGCTCATCACCGAGAACTTTATCCGCAACGTATTCACCAAGCTGCTCAACGGCCTGCGCGAGGTGCATTCGAACAAGCTGCTGCATCTGGACATCAAACCATCGAACATTTACATGCGCAACGACTATGCGCCGGTACTCATCGATTTTGGCGCGGCACGGCAGACGCTGATTGGCGAGGCGCACATGCTCAAGCCGATGTATACGCCGGGGTTCGCCTCGCCAGAACTTTACGGCCAACGGGATACGCTCGGCCCCTGGAGCGATCTTTACAGCATCGGCGCATGCATGTATGCCTGCCTGACCAAAAAAGCCCCGCAGGCCGCCGACAGCCGGATCAAGGCAGATCAGTTAATCCCGGCAGTTTCGCTGCGCGCAGGTCATTTTTCGCGGCATTTGCTGGAAACCATCGACTGGTGCCTGCATCTGGATCCTCTGGGCCGCCCGCAGAGCGCTTTTACATTGCAAAAATCGCTGACGAGTAGTGTTGCGCAGCCGCGAACTGCGGGAAAATCATGGCTTGCCCACATGGCGCAGCGCATCAAAAGAACAGTTCAAAGGTAAAAGCCCGTGAAGTTCACCATTTATCAGGACAGTCGTCTGGGAAAACGGCGCAATAACGAAGACCGGCTGGCGCACTGCTATTCGCGCGATGCTCTGTTGATGGTCATCGCCGACGGTATGGGCGGCCACTACTACGGCGAGGTTGCCGCGCAGATCGCCGTACAAACGCTGATCGAGAGCTTCCAGCGCCAGGCCGGCCCCATGCTCGACAACCCGTTCCTGTTTCTGCAACAGTCGATTCTCAACGGACATTACGCCATCAGCGATTTTTCCGAACAGCATCGTCTTGAGGATTCGCCGCGCACGACCTGCGTTGCTTGCATCGTCCAGAACAATGTTGCTTACTGGGCGCACGCCGGCGACTCACGCCTTTACCTGATACGCGACGGCCGTGTGCTGACCCACACCCGCGATCATTCCCGCGTACAGCTTTTGCTCGACCAGGGCGTCATCAACGAAGCGCAGGCCGCCGTTCATCCCGAACGCAACCGCGTCTATAGCTGCCTGGGCGGACCCAGACTGCCGGAAATTGAGTTTTCGCACAAAACGCCGCTGGAAGAAGGCGACGTGCTGGTACTTTGTACCGACGGTATCTGGAATGCCGTTTCCGACGAGGCGCTGGCCAAGGCGCTTTATTCGGACAATCTGATCCACACCGCATCCGCCTTGCTCGACGATATAGATGAACACAGCGGCAGCAATGCCGACAATTTTTCGATCATTGCCGTGCGCTGGGAGGATGCTTACATCGAAGCGCCCGACAGTCTGTTTTCCATCTCCACGCAAAGTATGCCGATCGACAGCATCACCACTGCGCTCGACGCTTTTGGGCACAGCACCGGCTACAAAAGCGAACTGAGCGAAGAGGAAATTGAACAGGCGATTGAAGAAATCCGCCACGCCATCCAGAAATACGCCAAATAACCTCACCGATTACCCACGCCAAGGAACTGCCATGCGCCCCAGCCAACGACAGCCCAATGAACTGCGCCCGATCCGCATTACCCGCCACTACACCCGCCACGCCGAAGGCGCCGTGCTCATTGAAATGGGTGACACACGCGTGCTCTGCACCGCCAGCGTCGAGGCTAGCGTCCCCGCCTTTTTGCGCGGGAAAGAACAAGGCTGGGTCACGGCGGAATACGGCATGCTGCCTCGTTCGACGCATACGCGCACGGCACGCGAGGCGGCCAAAGGAAAGCAGAGCGGGCGCACGCAGGAAATCCAGCGGCTGATCGGCCGCTCTCTGCGCGCCGTTACCGACCTCAAAGCACTGGGCGAACGGCAGATCACGCTCGATTGCGATGTCCTGCAAGCCGACGGCGGCACACGCTGCGCCGCGATCACGGGCGCCTGGATTGCCCTGCACGACGCATGCGCCGGGCTCGTCGCCCGCGGCGAACTGGCCGCCAGCCCGCTGCTCAATCATGTTGCCGCGGTATCCGTCGGCATTTATCGGGGAACGCCTGTACTCGACCTCGATTACCCGGAAGACTCGGCCTGCGACACCGACATGAACGTCGTCATGACCGGCCGCGGCGGCCTTGTCGAAATCCAGGGAACGGCCGAAGGCGAACCGTTCACCCGCACGCAAATGCTGCAACTGCTCGATTTGGCCGAAACCGGCATCAAGACGCTGATCACCCATCAGAAAACGGCGGTGGCCGCATGAAGCTCGTCGTCGCTTCCAGCAATCCCGGCAAGCTGCGCGAATTTGGCCAGCTCCTCTCGCCACTCGGCTGGGAAATCGTCCCACAAAAGGAACTGGGCGTTCCCGAATGCCCCGAACCGCACTGCACCTTCGTCGAAAATGCGCTGGCCAAGGCGCGCCACGCCGCGCGCCACACCGGCCTGCCCGCGCTGGCTGACGATTCCGGCCTCTGCGTCGAAGCGCTCGGCGGCGCGCCGGGCGTACACTCGGCCCGCTACGCGGGAGAACCCAAATCCGACGCACGCAACAACGAAAAACTCATCGCCGACCTGGCCGCACATGCCGACAAACGCGGTCATTACGTCTGCGCGCTTGCCTTCCTCCGGCAGGCCGACGACCCACAACCGATCATCGCTGAAGGCGAATGGCACGGGGAAATCATCGACACGCCGCGCGGCGCCGGCGGCTTTGGTTACGACCCGTACTTCCTGCTACCGGATCTTGGCCAAACGGCGGCCGAGCTGGACGCCGCAGAAAAGAACCGCCGTTCGCACCGCGGCCTGGCGCTGCAGCAACTGATCGAACGCCTGCGCGCCCGTCAGGCATGAGCGCGCCGAACGGCGCGGCATCGCACCCCCAGGCGCCAACACATGTTCCCTTGCCGGCCTCTCTCCCCGCGCCTTTGCGGCCGCTTCTTCCGCCCCCCCAGCCCCACCAACCCCTCCACTCTCTCCCGCCGCTTTCCCTTTATGTGCACATTCCCTGGTGCGTACGCAAATGCCCGTATTGCGACTTCAACTCGCACGGCCAGCGCCAACCGCTGCCGGAAGCGGATTACGTTGCAGCGCTGACGGCCGATCTCGATGCCGCCTTGCCGAACATCGCGGGACGGGAGATCGTCAGCATCTTCTTCGGCGGCGGCACCCCCAGCCTGTTTTCCGGGCACGCCATCGACGCCATACTCACCACCATCCGTGCCCGCTTGCCGCTGGGGCGGGATGCCGAAATCACCCTGGAAGCCAACCCCGGCACCGCAGAAGCGGAGAAATTCGCCGCTTTCCGCGCCGCCGGCATCAACCGGCTTTCACTCGGCATCCAGAGCTTCAATCCGGCGCATCTGCAAGCGCTGGGTCGCATTCACGACGACGGCGAAGCCCGCCGCGCCATCGAGATCGCTTTGCGCCATTTCGACGCCATCAACCTCGACCTGATGTACGGCCTGCCGCAGCAGACGCTCGACCAGGCGCTTGCCGACCTCGGGCAGGCAATGCGCTACGCGCCCGCGCACCTTTCCTGCTACCAGCTTGCCATCGAACCGAACACCGCGTTTGCTGCCCGGCCGCCCGCGCTCGACGCTGATCTGGCCGCCGATATGCAGGAAGCCATCGAAAAGCGGCTCGCCGCAGCCGGCTACCTGCATTATGAAACGTCGGCTTTTGCCCTGCCCGGCCGGTCATGCCGGCACAACCTCAACTACTGGACGTTCGGCGACTATCTCGGCATTGGCGCAGGAGCGCACAGCAAGCTGACGCAGTTGCCCAATACCTGCACCGATACGACTTCCAGCCAGTCTTCGCCATTCGATGCGCCTGCCGGCGCCTCTTTATCCGCAGGTGTGCAGCAAAACCCGTTCAGAATCTTCCGCCAGGTGCGCTGGGCACAACCCGGACGCTACATAGTACAAGCCGCCGCGGGTCATGCCTGCCAGGAAATATGGGGCGTCGACGATAGCGAGTTGCCCGGCGAATTCATGATGAACGCACTGCGCCTCAACCAAGGGTTCGATGCGGCGCTGTTTAGCCAACGCACCGGGCTGCCGCTCACCCGCATCGAAACACCGCTGCAGCAGGCTGTGGCCGAGGGCCTGATTGAATGGCGCACCGCCCCGACGCCTTCAGATTTAAACGCTCTGGCCACACAAACCCGACCCGACAGTCCGTCTGCCCCAGCGGCCACAGCACCCCTGGCCAAGCCAGACCAGGCGGGCATTTCCAGCCTCATTGTGCCCACCACGCTCGGCCAGCGCTTCCTCAATCGTCTTCTGGCGCTGTTTTTGCCCTGAATGGGACTTTTGCCATCGGCGCTACTCAGCGAGTGCCAGTCAGCCTGAGGCTTTACGGCATTGCTTTGCCCTGCCGCATCCGGCATGGACGCACGCATCCAGGCTGTATACCTGCTCGTTTTGGACAGGCCATCCGTTTTGCCGACGCTATTTTTTCCGTTTTGTCCGTTCGATCAGTTGATCCAGGCGCCGACGCAAATCATCCGCCGGTTTGCCTTGCGCCTCGGCCAGATTAATCTGGCGCATCAGGTCAGCCATCTGATCGAAAGTCGATTGCGCACGCTGCGTTTGTGACACGGCAGCGGACTGCGACGGGCGTGTCGCCGCCTTGTTCGTGGCGCCCTTACTTGCGCCTCCTTTATTCGCGGCTCCTTTATCTGCAGCTCCTTTATCCGCCGCACCCGGTTTTTTCGGCGTCGCAGACGCCGGAGCGGGTTCCTCCGCGTCGCCCGCCCGGAAAAAGACGAACCGCGCCTGTTCTTCGCCCGGTTGATTGCGTTTGGCGGTGATGACCACCGAATCCATTTCCTCCTGCTGCTGTGGCGGCGTATCACGGTTGCTGACGATCGTCGTCCCTGGGCGCAAGGCCATCACTTTTTGAATCAATTCGACGCGCATTGCATCTACCGGCTGGCCTTTGGCTTGCGCTTCCCGGATATTGCGCAGCAGCGTCTGGATTTCATTGGGCAGCGCCGCCGAACGCGGCGCATCGCCGAAGCTTTCTTTGGGCGCTTTGATGGCGGCGGCAAACTCTTCCGGCGAAGAAACCATTTTGCCGATCTTGTAATGCTCGTTGCGCATGGCGAAGGCGAGTGCGTTATCCCCCCAGTCATTCCGCGCCCGCGTATCCGCGCCGGCGTCGATCAGCATTTTCGCCAGATCGTCATGCCCTTCGCGCGCAGCCATCATCAGCGGCGTCGAATAGTTGGGCGAACGGGCATTGATATTCGCCCCCTGAGAAATCAGGTATTTGCTCAGTTCGCTGTGTCCATTAAAAACCGAGTAATGCAGGGCACTCCAATAGTTACCGTCGCGATTGATCGTTGCGCCGTGTGCAAGCAGCCACTTGACGGCCTCAAGATGATTGTTCCACGCAGCCAGTTGCAGCGGCTGCTCGCCGTGACGGTTGGAACGCCGCGGATTGGCGCCGCGTTCAACGAACAGCGCCATCATCGGGACATGCCCATACCAGGCGGCGATCATCAACCCCGTGCCGATTTCCTTGCCCTGAAATTCCGGGTTCAACCCTTCGTCGAGCCAGGCACGTACCTGCTTGATATCGTTGCGCTCAACCGCCCAGGCGAATTCGGCCGCATCGGGCAAGGCGGCATATGCCGTGCGGCATATCAACAACACCAAAAACAACACGCAGCGCGTCAGCTGCCCCCATTCAACCGTCCCGCACATTTTTTGTCCTTCCACCCGTCCCGCTTCTGCTCAATTACGATACCGTTTTCTGACAGATTGGCGCGCCAGACGGCGCCTTTTCTTCAAATCCGTCAATTAATGGGGGAAATTATAGGAAAATATCACCTCAATGCCTGCTTATTTTTCACCTTATCCGCCTTTTCGTCTGATTATCGCCATCGCGCTGTCGCTCATTCTCCACGGCAGCCTGCTGATTTCGGACGCTTTCCGGCGCCTGCCCCTCCGGCCGTCACCACCTCCGTTGCAGGTGATGTTGCGTACCCCGGAACCAACGCCTCCCACGCCTCCCGCGCCGGAAATGTTGCTGAAAAACACACTGACAGCAGCGAAGGAAGAAACACCGGAAATCAGGCCGGCGCCGGATCTTACGCCCCCGGAGCCGACGCCGATACCAAAGCCAACGCCGACGCCGAAAGTCACACCGCCCGCACCGCGCCCCGACCTTCACAAGCCTTCCCCTGAAAAAAGGCCGCCTGCACGCACTGTCCGCCAACCCGAGAAACCGCATCCGCGCCCTGACAGCCGGCAGATTACGGGTACTCCGCCGCTTGCCGCCGTACAGCGCAAACTTTCCGAGTTTGTCTTCTATCCTGAAGAAGCACGCATCCAGGGCATCGAAGGCACGGTCTACCTGTTCATCCAGCTTGGCCCCGACTGTACGGTCGAAGATGTCCGCATCGACGGCAGCAGCGGCTCGCGGCTACTCGACAAGGCCGCCGAAAAAGGCGCATGGGCAATACATCAACTACCGGGCTGCCGCTCCGGCGTCTATCCTTACATATTCCGGCTTGTCGACTAACAGAAAGCAATAAAAAGGGAATCAGATAAATTTTATAAAAACCTTATTAACAACCTACAAATAACCATAAAAGCGCCTATTCCATTTATTTAAAGCAAGCGTAATTTTTATATCAATCCACCTGTATTTTATTTTGGATTGCCGAATTCCCTAATCAAACAGAAAATAAAGAGAAAATTAATTACTGATAGTTTTATAACGTCCAACAATTAAAAAAACAGCATTAACCTTACCTACCTGCCCAAATAAAGATTACCTAAAAATCGCTATATAAACGGCACATATCGAATACGAAATTCAGGCGATAAAAATTTTTGTGATATTTACGGAAATACTTATTTCTGGGTGCAGCAGGCGCAACAGGCATCGCAAAGGTGGAGCATAACTGCTGACCGCACGAGAAGGACGCATCGCCGGTTGAATCGCCGCCGCCGGCGGCCGAAAACCTGCCACAACCCCGCCATAACGCCTGCCCCGAACCCCACGTAAAACGGCCATCTCCGAATCCCCTGCCCGCCAGCCCACTGTTTACGGGCGTTTCCGGCCTACCTCCCCGCTAGCCCACTATTTACGCGGGTTTCCGGCCTACCTGCCCGCAAACGCCCTATTGACGCGGGCTTGCGGCCAATCAATTTAGCCAATCCTGCTAATCCAGCCAATTTAGCCAATCAGGCATCACGTCCAAAATACGCAGACAGCAACTCGGCGAAACACAGTAGAAAACAAGCCATACCCTCCCTGCCAGTCGCTCGCGCATAATCAGTGCGACACTGCATCTTTCCACAATCCATATCTAAACCCATTGACAGCCACATAGCGAAAGACTAGCCTACAATTGTTAATTTATTTTCTATTCAGGGATTTTCCGACAAAACTTTGACTTTATAAGCGAATACCTGATTATTCTATATTTTAGAAATAAATGAAGAAAATTATTTACTATTTAACAGTATCGGCGGTTGTTTTATTTATTGCAGTTTCAGCAGCCGTTTATTTATCATTAAAATGGCTTGATTCACAAGATATGCCAACAATATCAAGCCATAAAATACCCTTAAAAATAAGTTACTATGCTTATCGGTATTTTTATAAGAACTGTAATGAAAAATGCATTGCTAATACAATAAAAATCACAAATTTACTAGCCCATTCTACAGACCTCAAAAAATCTCACGTAAAATCTATAAATAATATAAAAGATATATTATTGCTTCTAGATTATACTATTTCGCAAAAAAAGCTGCCGGATATGACTGCAAAATTTGAATTATCTCTTGAAAAGTTATTATTCTTTAACCGGGCAAGTTACCTATCGCTAATATATGGAAAAACATTGGATGATTATAAAATTCACCAAAATGCAAACCGGCTTAAAATCTATGCGCACGATCAGGAAACCTTATTAGTACTGGAAAGAGAAAACATTCTTTATAAAATAATCCGGTCTGATAAGCCTTCTCTTATTCTTGTGGACAAAAATGATGAAGGCGAGCCTTCATTGCCAGAAAAATATAATTCTATATTGTATGGTCTTGCATTGTGTGCAAAGAACGACCCTGGCGGACAAAAAATTGCCCGGCAAGGTGTCGATTATTTTTCTAAGAATTATGTTCCCTATCTTCCTTATATTGTTACCAGAAATTTTGATATTCCAATAATTCAGTCAGCCAAAGCCACAAAAATTTGTGATGATGTGGTATCTGATTTTTTGGAAACAATTCGTAAGAAGAAATAACCGAAATTATTTTTTCAAAGAATAATAGTTTTAGTTTTAGCTTTTTTCTTGTCAAAGAAAGAAGTGTTATTTCCTTTATTCATCTAATCCTCCCGGACAGAAAAGGAAACAGGCGATGAAAACGGACAGAATAGTTTGGGGGAAACGGACAGTTTTCCTCCTTTCGGGAATCATCGGCTTAGGGCTGCTTTTGCCGACGCACAGTGAAGCCAAAAAGCCCCGCGACTTAGGTCAGTCCTGCCCTGAACCCCGTGTAAAACGGGCATCTCCGGCGCCCCTGCCCGCCAGCCCACTGTTTACGGGCGTTTCCAGCCTGCCTATCCGCTAGCCCAGTATTTACGCGGGTTTCCGGCCTACCTCCCCGTAAACGCCCTATTGACGCGGGCTGGCGGGCAGCCGATTTAGATAATCGGGCATTACATCCAGAAGACGCAGACAACAACTCGGTAAGCAGCAATAGAAAACGAGTCGTGCGCCTCGTTGCCGTCGCCGTCGCTCTCGCCACGAGCTACCAACCACAAGCCGGCTACACCGCAGCGGGAAATGGAAACGCCTGATCCCTGGCGGGCGGTTTTACGTTTGCGTTTGCGTATCGACGACCTTGCGCCGGAAGATCACATCCCACACCCCGTGCCCAAGCCGTAAGCCACGTTGTTCAAACTTGGTCAGCGGCCGATAATCGGGGCGCGGCGCGTAGCCGTCCGCCGTATTCTCCAACAGCGGTTCGGCGGAAAGTACGGCGAGCATCTGCGTGGCGTAATCCTCCCAATCGGTAGCGCAGTGCAAATAGCCCCCTGTTTGCAACCGGCCAGCGAGCAGCGCGACAAGCGGCGGCTGGATGAGGCGGCGTTTGTGATGACGCACCTTCGGCCAAGGATCGGGAAAGAAAATGTGCACGCCCGCCAGCGATGCCGGCGCAATCATCGTGCGCAAAATTTCGACTGCGTCGTGTCGAATGATGCGTAGGTTAGTCAGGCCTTTTTCTGCAATCAGCTTGCACAGGCTGCCGACACCCGGGGCATGCACTTCGATGCCGAGGTAGTCATTTTCCGGATGTGCGGCCGCGATGGCGGCGCTCGTTTCGCCCATGCCAAAGCCAATTTCAAGAATCTTGGGTGCGGTGCGCCCGAAGACGGCGTCAAGATCGAGCGGCCCATCGGCATAGGGAATGCCGACTTTCGGCATCATTTCGTCGTAATAGCGCTGCTGGGCGTTGGAGACGCGCCCCTGGCGCAGTACGAAGCTGCGGATGGGGCGGTGGCGGGCGGCATCCCCCTCTCCTCGATCATCCTGCGCTTGTGGCGCCCTTGCCTCCTGCGGTTCGCCCGCCCGCACGCCGCCAGCCGCGCCGTCGGGCGCGCTGCGATCATTGCGTGCGCCGTCCATTCAGGAACCGATCAGGCCGCTGGTCGGCGAGGATGGATCGGCCGAATAGTATTTGCGCGGCATGCGTCCGGCGAAGAAAGCCTCACGCCCCGCTTCGACCGCCTTTCTCATGGCGCTCGCCATCAATACGGGATTTTTGGCGTGAGCAATGGCGGTATTCATTAGCACGCCGTCGCAGCCCAGTTCCATCGCCACCGCTGCATCCGAGGCTGTGCCGACACCGGCATCAACGAGTACGGGCACTTTGGCGTTGTCGATGATCAGGCGCAGGTTCCAGGGATTGACAATGCCCATGCCCGAGCCGATCAGCGAGGCCAGCGGCATGACTGCGACGCAGCCGATCTCTTCGAGCATCTTTGCCTGGATCGGGTCGTCGGCGCAATACACCATCACCTGAAAGCCTTCTTTGACCAGCGTTTGCGCCGCCTTCAGCGTTTCCGGCATATTCGGAAACAGGGTCTGCGGGTCGCCCAGCACTTCCAGTTTGCACAGCGGGTGCCCATCGAGCAGTTCGCGCGCCAGACGCAGCGTGCGCACCGCCTCTTCGGCCGTGTAACAGCCTGCGGTATTGGGCAAAATGGTAAATTGCGCAGGCGGAAGCGCATCGAGCAGATTGGGTTCATCCGGATTTTGGCCGATATTCATGCGCCGGATGGCAACGGTCACGATCTGCGCACCGGAGGCATCGATCGCTGCGCGCGTTTCGGCAAAATCCTTGTATTTTCCGGTACCGACCAGCAAGCGCGAATGGTAAGTTTTACCGGCAATCGTCAGGGTATGAGGGTTCGTATCCATGGTATGAATGAAAGGCTAGGTGGCGGCCAATCGCTTGCCGGCCGTCAACCGCCGCCAACGGCAACGACGATTTCCAGCCTGTCGCCATCATCGAGCAGCGTTTCTGCATGACGGCTGCGCGGTACGATTTCGCCATTGCGCTCGACAGCGATGCGTTTGCCGGTATAACCCAGCTGGTCAACCAGCACGGCAACGCTCATGGGAGAAGCAAACCGACGGGGTTCGCCATTAAGTGAAATTTCCATGCCGGGCATTCTAACATGCTGAAATATCCGGCAAACACGCCGGCTCGGGAAAGCCCGCCCGCATCCGCAAGCGCGCTCAGAGGGCAATGCCCAGGCGATGCAGGAGCGGCAACATGAGCAAATACGTTCCGGAAGTCAGCGCGCACGAGGCCAGCAAGGACGGCCAGAAGCCCCAGCCGCGGGAGAGAAAAACAGGCAGGCTCAGAAAAAGCGCCAGGGAAGGAATGACCAGCCAGAAAACCTGGCCGGACAAGGTGGCGATCGGCTCGGTTTTTCCTGTTTCGAGATACATCCAGATGAACGCCAGCAGGGTTGTTACAGGCAAAGCGGCCAGTAACGCGGCGAGCGCACTGTGCCGCTTGGCAATTTCCGAGATGGCTACGATCAGCAGCGCGGAAACGAAGATTTTGACGATGTAATACCCCACGGTGCGCCCTCACCCCTCACCGGTCGCTGGCAAATCTGCGCATGCGGCGCCGCACGCCCGACGCTGCCGCCACCACAGCGCAGGGGGCTTTATTCTTGCGTTCCGGCCGCTTGCTTTGCTTCCGGCGCCTGAGCATTTGTCGCACGCCCTGCTGCCTCCGCTGCCTGTGTATCCGCTTGCGCATCCGCTTTCGTCTCCTCCGCCGCCGTCTGGCGCTTGAGGCCGCCGCCCAGCGCCTTGTACAGATCAGCCAGATTTTCCAGACGGGTCAGCTGGTTGGCGAGCAGTGCCGTATCGGCGCTGTAGCTGCTGCGCTCGGCATCGAGCAAATCCAGCGCACTGGATACGCCGTGCCGGTAACGCAGGCGTACCAGACGCAGGGTTTCGGCGTAGGCGCGGCTTTGCTTGAGCGTCGCGTCGTAGCGTTTATCCAGCTGTTCGCGTGCGACAAGCGCATTGGAAACATCGCGGAAAGCCGCCTGCACCGCGGCTTCATAATTGACGATCTGAATCTGCTGGCGAAGCCAGGCTGCGTCGAGATTGGCGACTTGGCTGCCCCAACTGAAAATCGGCAGGTTGATGCTGGGCGCGAACGACCAGGTACGGTTGCCGCCCGTGAACAGCCGGTTTAGCTCCGTCGATCCGGTGCCGATCGTTCCGGTCAGGCTGATGCTCGGGAAAAACGCGGCGCGTGCCGCCCCGATATTGGCGTTGGCCTGCTTCAAGGCATGTTCGGCAGCCCGGATGTCGGGGCGCTGGAGCAAGACCTCGGAACTCAGCCCGGCGGGCAGGTGATCGAGCTTGTACTGCTTATCCAGCGGCAACCCCTCGGGCAAATCGTCGGGCAGCGGCTGGTTGATCAATACCGCCAGCGCATTGACCGCCTGCTCCCGAGCCTGCACAGCCGCCGCATAGTCGGCCTTGGCCGACTCGATCAAGGCTTCCTGCTGGTGCAGATCGACGGCGGAAGCCACGCCCGCCTGGTATTTCAGGCGCGAGAGTTCGTAGGTTTGTTCGCGCGTTTTAAGTACGTTCTGCGCCAGATTCATCTTTTCTTCGGCATAGCGCACATTGAAATAGGCTTTTGCCACACTGCCCACCAAGGACAAATGAGTGGCGTCGCGGGTTGCCGCGCTATTGAAATAGTTCTGCAATGCGGCCTCCGCCATGCTGCGAACACGGCCGAACAGATCCAGCTCGTAGCCGGTAATACCCAGCCCGACAGTGTAGGACTGCGCAACATACGATTTGCCAGTCGCGCTCAGGTCGCGCGCTACCCGCGCCCGCGTGCCGCTGCCGGAGGCATTGACGGCGGGGAGCAGGTTGGCACGGGCGATCATGTACTGCTTGCGCACGGCCTCTGCATTCAGGGCGGCGCTACGCAAATCGGTATTGCGTTCTAAAGCCAGTTCGATCAGGCGATGCAGGCGCGGGTCGGCAAAGTAATCCTGCCAGCCCAGAGATGCGGCCTGAATGCCCTTGCCCGGATACGTGTCGTACTTGAAGGTTTCCGGCACGCTCACTTTCGGCTGCTCGTAGGCCGGAATCATCGCGCAGGCCGACAGAAATACAGGCAGCATCAGCGGCAATGCCAGGCCGGCCAGCCGTGTTGCGACAGGCCTGGCCGCGGGTTTGAATTTAACGGTTTTCATTGTTCGTATCCTCTGGCTGCGCTGAGCGTCAAGATTCCTGGTTTTTAGAATACTTCAGCCTGTTTCTCAGGCGTTTCACCGCCACCCGCACCTGCCGTGTCATCGGCGAAGGTTTCGTGTTATGGACGCGCGATCCGTGTTCGGCGGCAAATTCCAGCTCGTGCTGGCTGGGTTTGAAGAATTTGCGCACGACCACGTAGAAAAGGGGCACCAAGAAGATCGACAGCAATGTGCCGACCAACATGCCCCAGAACACGGCCGTACCGATGGCACGCTGGCTGGCGGAACTGGCGCCTGTCGCGATATACAGCGGCAGCACGCCGAGAATGAAGGCGAACGAAGTCATCAGGATCGGGCGGAAGCGCAGGTGCGCCGCCTCCAGCGCCGCTTCGATGGCGCTCTTGCCTTCGGTCTGCAAATCCTTGGCGAATTCGATGATCAGAATGGCATTTTTTGCACTCAGCCCCATCACCGTCACCATCCCGATGGTGAAGTAGATGTCATTGCTGTAACCGCGCATCAACGCGCCCAGCCCGACGCCGAGAATGCCCAGTGGCACGACCAAAATCACGGCGAACGGAATCGACCAGCTTTCGTACAGCGCCGCCAGCACAAGAAAGACGGCCACGGCGGCGAAAGCGTAGAGCATCACCGTCTGCGAAGAGCCTTTCGCCTCTTCACGCGACTGGCCGTCCCATTCCAGGCTGTAGCCCTTCATTTCGTCGACCAGACGTTTTACTTCGGCCATCGCTTCCCCTGTCGATTTGCCAGCCGCCGGCGCGCCGGTGATCTTCATGGCCGGGTAGCCGTTGAAGCGCTCGCTTTGCTCGACTCCGAGCGACCAGGAGACGCTAGCGATGGTAGACAGCGGCACGGCAACGCCCTGGCTGTTCGGCACGGTCAAGGCCAGCACATCCTCAGGCTGCATACGCGCCCCGGCTTCGGCCTGTACGATCACGCGCTGCAAGCGGCCTTTGTTCGGGAAGTCATTGATATACGAGGACCCCAGCGCCGTCGCCAGTACGGAACGGATACTGGCAAAACTGATGCCCTGCGCAGCGGCGGCTGGGCGATCAATCTCGATCTTCAGCTGCGGCGCATCTTCCAGCCCGCTGGCGCGCGTGTTCTGCGGATCAAACATGGCGGAATTGGCGCGCATCTTGCCCAGCAGTTCGTTGCGTTTGGCAAGCAAGGCTTCATGCCCCTGGCTGTTGCGGTCCTGCAGATAAAAACTAAACCCTGAATCGTTCCCCAGTTCCATGATTGGCGGGGGATTGATGGCAAATGCAAAACCATCGCGCACCGTCCCCATCAGCGCACCGGTCAGTTTGCCGGCCACCGACTGCGCATCGCTGCCCGGCGCCATGCGTTCATCCCAGTTCTTGAGCATGGCAAATCCCATCGCCATGTTCTGGCCATTCCCCGAGAAGCTAAATCCCGACACGGTGATGATGTCCTTGACTTCCGGCATGGAAAGCGCGGCCTTGGTCAGGCCATCCAGCGTGGCATCGGTACGCTCTTTCGTCGCGCCGGCCGGCAACTGCACGCTGACCATGATGAATCCCTGATCTTCTCCCGGCAGAAAGGCGGTCGGCAAACGCATGACGAGGAGCACCGCGCCCGCTGTCAGAGCGATATATATCATGCTCATCGAAAACGCCTTGCGCACCACCTTACCAGCCGCCGATGAGTAGCCATGCGTGCTTTTTCCGAAAACGCGGTTGAACCAGCCGAAAAATCCTTTCTTTTCTTCATGATGGCCTTTGGCGACCGGCTTGAGCAGGGTCGCGCACAAGGCCGGCGTCAGCGACAGCGCCAGAAAAGCGGAAAATCCGATGGCAAACGCCATCGTCAGCGAAAACTGGCGATAAATGTTGCCGGTCGCACCGCTGAACATCGCCATCGGCACGAAGACGGAAATCAGCACCGCCGTGATGCCGATCACCGCACCGGAAATCTGCCCCATCGCCTTCTTGGTTGCCTCTTTGGGCGGCAGTCCTTCCTCAGACATAATCCGCTCGACGTTTTCGACGACCACGATGGCGTCATCCACGACGATGCCGATGACCAGCACCATGGCGAACATGGTCATCACGTTGATCGACATGCCCAGGGAAGAGATGGCGGCAAATGCGCCAAGCAGCGAGATCGGCACCACGATGGTCGGAATGAGGGTGTAGCGGAAATTCTGCAAGAAGACGAACATCACGATGAACACCAGTCCGACAGCCTCAAACAGCGTACTGACCACCTTCTTGATGGAAAGCGCGACGAACTGCGAGGTATTGTAGGGCGATGTCCATTCCACCCCTTCCGGAAAGAAGGGTTTCAGTTCATTCATTCTGGTTTCCACCGCTTTTGCCGTCGCCAGCGCGTTGCCGCTGTTGGATAGCAAAATGGCCATCCCCGCAGTCGGCTTGCCGTTCAGGTGCGAAGAGGTTCCGTAAGCCTGACTGCCCAGCTCGATACGGGCCACGTCTTTCAGATAGACGTTGGCGCCTCCCGCCGTCGAACGCAGCATGATCTCGCCGAATTCTTCAGGCGTTTTCAATTGCCCTTCCGCCGTGATGGTCGCGGCGATCTGCTGCCCGGCATGGGCGGGCTGTGCGCCTAGCGAACCGGCCGAGATCTGTGCGTTTTGTGCGGAAATCGCCGAGGAAACATCGGCAAATGACAGGTTGTAATTTTTCAGCTTCTGCGGATCGACCCACACGCGCATGGCGCGCTGCGCGCCGAACAACTGGACGCCGCCCACGCCTTTGATATGCTGCATCTCGGGAACGACGTTGCGCTGGGCGTAATCGAGCATGTCCGCCACGCTCTGCGTATCGGAAGAGAGCATGACGATCATCAGGAAGTTGGAGCGCGCCTTGGCGACGGTCACGCCGTATTGCTGCACGATGGACGGCAAAAGCGGCGTGACTTCCGACAGCTTGTTCTGCACATCCACCTGCGCCAGGTCTTCGTTGGTTTCCGGCGTAAAGGTCAGCGTCACCGTGCCGCGCCCGCTCGAATCGGCGGACGTCGACATGTAATCAAGCCCATCCACACCGAACATATTGCGTTCGATAACCGCCAGTACGCTGTCTTCCATCACCTGCGCGGATGCTCCGGGGTACGTCGCGGTTAGCGTAATGGTCGGCGCGGCCACCGACGGATACTGGGCGATCGGCAGTTTGGCGATGCCCAGCCCGCCCGCAATCATAATAAAGATGGCAACCACCCAGGCAAAAATCGGGCGGTCAATAAAAAATCTGGCCATTTAGCGCATCCTTCCTTATCTTATGTTTCTTATTGTTTTTTAGAAGAAGCCTCGGCAGATCCGGCCGCCCCGCCGGACGAACCGGCGTGAGCCGAATCAGCCGCACCCGCCGGCGCGGCGGCCGGTGTTCCCGTCGGCGTCCATTCCTTCGGCGTCACCTTTTTCGCGCCCATCATGCCGGCAATCATGGTGCCATCGACAATCACCTTGTCGCCATCCTTGAGGCCGTCGGAAATAATCCAGTTGTTCCCCTGCTGCTGCGAGATTTTGACCACGCGCGGCTCCATGCCGCCTTCGGCATTGACGATCAGCACGGTATCTTTCTGGCCGCGCGTAACCGCCTTTTGCGGCACCGAGAAGGCATTGGCAATGCTCGCCTGCGGCAGACTGACGCGCACGTAGAGTCCCGGCAGCAGCACGTTATCAGGATTAGGCACTTCGGCACGCAGCGTCACCTGCCCGGTCGACTCATCCACCGTCGGATCGGCAAATAGCAATCGCCCTTTATGGGCGTATTCCTTGCCGTTTTCCAGCTTGATGCTGACCTCCACGCCGCCATCGACCGCTTTCATTTTTCCGTCCGCCACATCCTGGCGCAGTTGCATCACGTCGTTGGCCGACTGCGTCAGGTTAACGTACATCGGACTCGTTTGCTGGATGTTGGCCAGCACCGTCGCGCTGTTCGCGCTGACCAGCGCACCTTCGGAAACCTTGGACTGACCGATGTAACCGGAAATCGGCGCGGAAATGCGCGAGTAATTCACATTGATCTGCGCCGATTTGACGGCCGCATTGGCCGATTTGACGGCCGCTTCAGCAGAACGCTTGGTCGCAACCGCCGCATCGTATTCCTGCTTGCTGATGGCATCCGCCTCGACCAGCGGTTTGTAACGGGACATGTCGGCACCGGCCTTGGCCAGCGATGCCTGCGCGCTGGCTAACTGTGCGCGGGCGCTTTCCAGGCTGGCGAGGTAGGTGGCATCTTCCAGCTGGTACAGCGCCTGCCCCGCCTGAACGTAGCTGCCTTCCTTGAACAAGCGTTTTTTGAGGATGCCGCCAACCTGCGCGCGCACATCGGCAGAACGGAAGGATTCCAGACGCCCCGGCAGATCGGCGCTGACAAGAATGTCCTGCGGGTGCACCGTCACCACCCCCACCACAGGCGCGGGCGCCTGACCGCCGCCACCGTGACCGCCTCCGCCGCCGCCCGCCTTCTGCGCGGAACCTCCGTCCTTACCGCAAGCCGACAAAGCCAGTGCCGCCGCAACAGCCAGCACCGCTGCACAGAGCGTCCGGGAAGCATGCAAATTCATTTTTCTTGTCTCCAATCCATCAATCCATATTTCGTAATCAGCTGTCCGCCGGACAAGCATCCCGCAGAACCGATACGGCCAATGTGCGCCGTCCATCAGGCTTTGCAGACCCGAATTCCCAGACAGCATTCACTGAAAAATGCAGGCATATCGGAACTCCGCAAACAACATACGACGAGGCAATCATTTTTTCAAACGCTCGCAATTATACATTCATGCTTGTATGTTGCGTACATTCTTTTCTATAATCACGGCGTTTTTTACAGGAAAAAGCCACACACGAGACGCTATGAAACGAACCAAAGCCCAGGCCTTGCAGACCCGAGAGCATCTGATGTTGGCCGCCCTTGACGTCTTCCATCGCCACGGCGTCTCACGCGCATCGCTGAACGAAATTGCGCAGGCGGCCGGCATGACGCGCGGCGCGCTGTACTGGCACTTCAAAAACAAGGAAGCGTTGTTCGAGGCGCTTTTTCAGCATCTTTTTGACGACCTGGGGCAAAAACTCGATGCCGATATTCGCCACAGCACACCCAATATGCTGGAAAATGTGCGCCTGGCGCTGATCAATCACTTCGAGCGCATTCTGCACAATGAAAACCACCGCAAGTTTTGCCATATTCTGCACCTGATGTGCGAGCACACCGTACAAAACGAGAGCATCATTACGCTGATGCGCCGTTACCAGCAGATGTGGCGGCAACTCATCCACGACGCCCTGAAGCTTTGCGTCGCACAGGGTTCGTTGCCCAAAAATCTTGATGTCGATCTGGCGACCGTGTATTTCAAATCCACCGTCTTCGGACTGACGCACCAATGGCTGCTGGCGCCCGAGCGATTCAGCCTGGACATTACCGCCGCCCGCATCACCGACGCCACCATCGACACCTTGCAAAACAGCCTCGCCTTACGCCGGCCCGAATGAACCCGAATGGAGCAGGCCCTCCCGCCCCAGGCGCCGGAGGGCCAGACGAAGCCGGTTGTTCCGGCAATCCACCGGCTGCAAAATGCTTGCAATAGTTGTCAAAATGCCCCTTACAAGGTCAAGATCAAGGCACAGATCACCCCGCCAACCTCTATGAGTTTTCGCCCATGAACACCATTACCCTTTACCACAACCCCAAATGCAGCACCTCGTGCAAGGCACTGGCGCTACTGCGCGAACGCGGCATTGAGCCGGTCATCGTCGAATACCTGAAAACGCCGCCCAGCCGTGCAGAATTGGCGGCCATCGCCGCTGCGATGGACGGCCCGCCGGAAATGCGCGTGCGTTCCCTGCTACGGACCAAGCAGCCTGAATATCTGGCGCAGGGACTGGACAACCCGGCACTGAGCGAAGCGCAATTGCTGGATGCCATGCTGGCTACGCCGGTGCTCATCAACCGCCCCATCCTCGTCACGCCCAAAGGAGCGCGTCTCGGCCGCCCGCTGGAACGTATTCTGGAAGTGCTGCCCTGAAGCCCTTGTAAACAGGGCATTTCCGAAGGGGATGCGCGGAAACGCCCTATCCACGCGGGTTGCAGCGGGGTGCTCCGAAAGCTTAATAGCGGCGCAACTTTGCCAAAAGACAAGGCGGCAAGCTGCCGGCAGTACACCTAGTACGGCAAGGCCAAGCCAACACAACAATGCAGTGTTTTGGCAAAGGAAGACGCTATCTTCAGAGGGGTGCCGGAACCCCTTATAAACAGGGCGTCTCCGAAGGAGGTGCTCTGAAACCCTTGTAAACAGGGCATCTCCGAAGGGGTGCCCGGAAACGCCCTATCCACGCGGGTTTCAGCGGCATGCCCCGACGGCACGCCGTAGCGCTGCCGCCCGGTTCAGGCGCTTCAGGCGCGCCGTGCTGCACTCACGCCTTTCACGTCCCGCAAAGCCGCCAGCAGGCGGGGAAACTGGCCGGCGTGACTGATTTCGACGGTGAATTTCATGCGTGCCACACCGCGCCTGGACTGCGTATTTACGGCGATGACGTTGATTTTCTCGCGCATAAAGGTTTCCGAAACATCGCGCAAAAGCCCCTGCCGATCGCCGGCTTCGACGATGAGATCGGCGGCAAACAGATGGCCGGTCTCGCCGCCCCATTCCGTTTCAATCACACGCTCCGGATGCATCGCCTCCATGTGCGCAAAATTGGGGCAATCGGCACGGTGGATCGATACACCCTTGCCGCGCGTCACAAAGCCTACGATCGGGTCCGGCGGTGTTGGCTTGCAGCAGCCGGCTATTTGCGTCATCAGCCGGTCAATGCCGACAATCAGGATGCCTTTGTCAGCAATCCCCTTGGCTTTGGCCTTCTTGACGGCAACTTCATCCGGCGCCTCATCGCCCGCCAAGGCTTCGCCGCGCACGGCCGTCTGAAGCTGGCGCAGGCCAAGATCGCCGCGCGCCAGGCTGGCAAGCAGATCGTCCGTTTTGGCGAACCCGAGCTTCTGCGCCAGTTCATCGAGCTTGACGTTCGTGCTGCCCATCCGCTGCAACTCGCGCGTCAGAATAGCGCGCCCCTCAGTCAGCGTCTCTTCGTATTCGCGGGCGGAAAACCATTGACGCACCTTGACACGCGCCCGATGCGTCAACAGGTAACCGAGCGCCGGGTTGAGCCAGTCACGCGAAGGCCCGCCCTGTTTGGCGGCAATAACTTCGACCCGCTGGCCGGTTTCCAGCGGCGTATTGAGCGTCACCAGGGCGCCGTTGATTTTGGCGCCGCGGCAACGATGTCCCAGGTCGGTATGGACACGGTAGGCGAAATCGACAGGCGTTGCGCCGCGCGGCAAATCGACGACGCGGCCTTGCGGCGTCATCACATAAATCGTCTCGTCGAGCGCCGCCTCCTTGTAATGGCGCACCCAATCGGAAGCGTCGGCAACTTCGTCCTTCCAGGTCAGCAGTTGCCGCAGCCAGGCGATTTTCTCGTCGTAACTGCCCTGCCCGCCCGACTTGCTGCCTTCCTTGTAACGCCAGTGCGCCGCCACACCCAGCTCGGCGTGTTTATGCATCTCCTGCGTACGGATTTGCACTTCCAGTGCGCGCCCATCCGGGCAATGCACGGCGGTGTGCAACGAACGATAGTTGTTCGCCTTGGGGTTGGAAATGTAATCGTCAAACTCCTTGGGAATCGGCGACCACAGGTTATGCACCAGGCCGAGCACCGTATAGCAGTCTTTGACGCTCTGAACGATCACACGCAGCGCGCGCACGTCGTACACCTCGGAAAAATCGAGGCTCTTTTTCCGCATTTTGTTCCAGATGCTGTAAATATGCTTCGGGCGGCCGTATACCTCGACATCCTCGACGCCCATCGCCGCCAGTTCATGCCGCAAGCGCGCGATGGCATCGACAATGAACTGCTCACGCTCGGCACGCTTCTCATCGAGCTGCTTGGCAATTTTTTTATATATATCGGGATGCAGGAAGCGGAAGGACAAATCCTCCAGTTCCCATTTCAGCTCCCAGACCCCGAGACGATTGGCCAGCGGCGAATAGAGCGCCAACGTCTCGCGCGCCACCTGCACGCGCAAAGGATCCGCCGCGGCCGCATAGTACCGCAGCGTCTGCGTGCGAGAAGCCAGCCGCAGCAGAACAACGCGGATATCCTCGACCATCGCCAGCAGCATTTTGCGCAATACCTCGACCTGCGCTTTTAGTTCAGCCGTATTCTGCGCGCCGTCTTCCTGCGAATGCGCAACGAATCCATGGGTAATCGGCCGCAAGCGATGTAGCTGGGAAATACCGCCGACGAGCTGGGCGACGGCTGCGCCGAAACGCTCACCGACCTCCTCCAACCCCTGCGCCTGGTACGCCGGCACGGCAAACAGCAACGCGGCGATGCGCGTATCGGCATCGAGCCGCAGGCCGACCAGAATCAACGCCATCCCCAGCGCATGGCGCCAGGCGCCTTCGCCGCTGCCGAGCGTCTGATCCTGGTAAATCGAGCGGGCAAACTCGGCCGCTGCACGCACTCTCGCGGCATCCTCATCCGGCAAACCATCGCTCAGGGTTTGCAACGAATGCTCAAAATCGCTCTGCGCGGCAACGGAATGGGTGACGGAAACCATGCAACGATTATATCGTTGCCGCTTACTATAATGCTATGCAACACGGGCAAACCCAACACCATCAATGCTGAACTTCGTTTCTGTCCGGCAGAAATCCGGCAGAATTTCCGAATCCGCTTTATCCACCCGATCTGCCATCAAGGAGACACCATGAAAGCGCATTCTTTCGCTCCGCAACGTAAAACACTGCTTACCGCCCTGCTTGGCGGTCTTTGCCTGTTTGCACCGTGGTCAGTTTTTGCCGCTGAAGCACGCCTTGGGCACGGCTTTACCGAGCAGCATCCGCGCGGACTGGCAATGGCACGCTTTGCCGCCGATGTCGCAAAAGCGACAAACGGCCAGGTCAAAATCAAGGTCTTCGCCAACTCCTCGCTCGGCTCCGAAGAAAAGATGCTGCAATCCGTGCAAAGCGGCGTCCAGGAGTTCTACCTCGGTTCGCTCGCGCCCTTCTCCGTGCGTAAAAAGGAACTGCAAATTTTCGATTTCCCTTTCCTCTTTTCCACTGACGCCGAAGTCGCCAAAGTGCTCGACGGCCCCGTCGGCCAAAAACTGCTCGATAGCCTGGCCGATACCGGGCTGATCGGTCTGAGCTGGGCAGGCGGCGCCTTTCGCAATATCGCCAACAGCAAACGCCCGATCACAAAGTTTGAAGATCTCAAAGGGCTAAAAATCCGCGTCATGTAAAGCCCCGTTGCGATCGAAAGCTTTAAAGCCATGGGGGTTAACGCCACGCCTATGGCTTATGCCGAAGTATTCACTGCGTTGGAAATCCATGCCATCGACGGACTGGAACATCCGCCTGTCGATATGCTCCAGAACCGCATCTTTGAAGTTCAGAAGTACCTCGCCATTTCGCACCACGTCTATACGCCCGTCTCGCTCGTCGTCTCCAAGAAATGGTTTGCCACCTTGACCGCCGATCAGCAGGCCGCCATCCGCAAAGCCGCGATCAGCGCACGCGACTTTCAGCGCGCCGAAGAAATCCGGCAAACCAAAGATGCCGTCAGCCAGTTGCAGGCAAAGGGGATGACCGTTACCGAACTGGGGCCGCAGGAACTGGAAAAATGCGGCAGGCGGTCAAGCCAGTCATCGAAAAATTCTCATCGAGTATCGGCAGCGACTATGTCAAGCGCTTCTACAAGGAAGTCGAAAAAGCCCGGCAGTCTCAATAACCCAGCCCCGCCAGCCCGCGTATTTAGGGCATCTCCGAGGGGCATGCCCTGAAACCCCTGTAAACAGGGCATCTCCGGGCAGGCGCTTCTGAGATGCCCTATCCACACGGACTCCACCAGTAGCCTGATCAGCGGTGCAAAGAAACCCCGCAACGAAAACCGGCGGCCACGCGGTGGCCCGGAGCAGAACTTACGCCGATTCGGCCACGCCCGCCTGATGCGCCTGTTTGTCCGCCCAGTAGCTGGAGCGCACGAGCGGCGCGCAGGCGGCGCCGGAAAAGCCCATTTTCATAGCCTCCGCTTCGTACATGGCAAAGGTTTCCGGACTCACATAACGCAGCACCGGCAAATGGTGCGACGAAGGCGCCAAATATTGGCCGATCGTCAGCATCTCAACATCATGCGCCCGCAGATCGCGCATCACTTCGAGGATTTCTTCGTCGGTCTCGCCCAACCCGACCATCAGCCCGGACTTGGTAGTGACCTGCGGGTAGCGCGCCTTGAATGCCTGAAGCAGCCGCAGCGAATGCGCATAGTCGGCGCCGGGGCGCGCCTGGCGGTACAAGCGCGGCACGGTTTCGAGATTGTGGTTGAGCACATCGGGCAGACTGCGGCTTAACGCTTCGAGCGCCGTATCCAGCCGCCCGCGAAAATCGGGCACCAGCGTTTCGACCAGCGTCTCCGGCGATGCGCCGCGCACGGCGGCGACCACATCGGCAAAATGGCCGGCGCCGCCGTCGCGCAGATCGTCGCGGTCAACGCTGGTGATGACGACGTAACGCAGCCGCAAATGCGCCACGCTGCGCGCCAGACTGGCTGGTTCCTGCGGATCGGGCGGCAGCGGCCGGCCATGGCCGACATCGCAGAACGGGCAGCGACGCGTGCAGATGTCGCCGAGAATCATGAAGGACGCCGTGCCGCGCCCAAAACATTCTCCGATATTCGGACAGGCGGCTTCTTCACAGACGGTATGCAGGTTCTGCTCACGCAGCATCCGCTTGATTTCGCCAAAGCGGCCGGCATCGTTGCCGGCCTTGGTGCGAATCCAGGCCGGTTTGCGTAGCGGCTCGCCGGTGCGCACCACTTTGACCGGAATGCGCGCCAGCTTTTGCTCGCGCCGCTCTTTGACGGGCGCAGGGAGGATGTTTTCGTTCATGCCGCTTCCTGGGGGTTTTGCCACTTTTGCCATGTTCGCGGTTCGTACAATACGACTTGAACTAAAGCCGGCGCAATGCGGAGCGCCGCGCCCTTATTTCGTGCACTTGTCCGTGCACTTTTCCAAGCATTTTGGCGGTCTCGTTCGGCTGCGATTTGCGCAATCATCGTGATCTAGATCTGTTGCGGTTTCTATCTGTGTGGCGAAGATGTATCCGTCGTCATTGGCAGCGTGCTACGGCGTAAGGAATATTTGACGGTACGGATTTTCGGACATTTCGTTTTTGGCGAGTTTTGATCGTGAGGCCTGGTTTTCAGACAGTCTGTTCGGCCATCAGTTCGCGCTGCAAGTGCGCGGCAAGCCGCTCGGCGGCTTCGCTCCATGTAGGACAAGGATCGGCATGATCCGCCATTCGGGTCATTTTCAGCCCCTCATAACCACAGGGGTTGATGGCCGTAAAGGGTGTCAGATCCATATCCACATTGAGGCTCAGCCCATGATAGCTGCAACCGTGCCGGATGCGCAGGCCGAGCGAGGCGATTTTTTCCGGCCCGTTCTCCGTATCGAGATAAACGCCGGGCGCACCCTCCCGCCGTCCGGCATGGATACCGTATTCACCCAGCAGGTCGATCATCGCCTGTTCGATGCGACTGACGAAATCGCGGACGCCCAGACCGCGCCGGTTCAGGTCGATGAGCAGGTAAATAACGGCCTGACCGGGACCGTGATAGGTAATCTGGCCGCCGCGATCGGCACGAATCATTTCGATGCCGTTGTCAGACAGCCGGTGTTCGGGTTTGCCCGCACGCCCCAGGGTATAGACCGGCGGATGCTCGCAGAGCCAGAGTTCATCGGGGGTTTGCGGCACACGGGCGGCGGTGAAGTCGATCATCGACTGCCAGGCGTCCCGGTATTCGACGCGCCCCAGCCTGCGCACCCTGATGGGCAGGCAGGTCAGCGGAGCGGCAGACATGGCGGGAGTGGTAGGAGTGGCAGAAGTGGCGGACATGGCGAACATAGTGGATCGCCGGCGGAAACGACGTTCGCCTACAGAACGACCTTGATCAGCGGGTGGCCGGACAGCTCGCGGTACAGTGCGTCGAGCTGCGCCTTCGACGTGGCGTTGATCGTACAGGTCAGGCTGAGATAGTTCCCTGCGGAAGAGGCGCGCGTCACCATCGTTTTCCCGTCGAAATCCGGCGCATGGCGCCGCACGATCTCCAGCACGGCCGGCGCCAGTGCGTCGTCGGCACGTCCCATGATCTTGAGCGGAAAAACGCAAGGAAATTCGAGCAAGGTATCTGCCGGCGCCTGGTCGGGCTTCGCAGGATTCGCAGGGGTCGTCGTATCGGTCGTCATGGTCATGAAGGGACGGAAACACTATTCAGGGCAATGGATTCCGACGAATCTCGTCGTTCAGAAAATCATCGTACCAAGCGTGCATCCGGCGCATCAGCGGCCCTGGCTTGCCGGCATTCTCGCCCCGACCGACCGGATGCCCGTCGAGCGTCGTAATGGCCAGCACGCCTTTGCTGGACGAAGTGCGCCAGAGTTCATCGGCCGTGCGCATTTCGGCTTCGCTGATGGCGCGGATTTGGTGGGGCACGCCATGCTGTACGGCAAGTTCGAGCACGACATCGTAGGTGGTGCCGGGCAGCATGTGATGATCCTTGGGCGGCGCCAGAATGATGCCATTCTGGACGATAAAAATATTTGAAGAAGCCCCTTCGCTCAGATAACCGTCGCGAAGCAGGATGGCCTCGTCGCACCCGGCCTCGGCAGCGGCCTGGCGTGCCAGCACATTGGGCAACAGGGCAAGCGTTTTCAGGTCACAGCGTCCCCAGCGAATATCGGCAACGGTCATCGCCTTGAGGCCGGCTTCGCGCTGCCGTGCACTCGGCTCGGCCAGCGGCGCGGCAAAGAGAAACACCGTAGGCGATGATGCTTCCGGAAACGGCATGTCGCGGCATGTGCCCGCGCCGCGCGTGATCTGGAGATAAAGCGACTGGTTGTTCCAGGGGGCGGCATCGACTAGAGAGCGGATGATTTCCACCCATACCGCGCGAGGATGCGGATTGGGCAGGCGAATGCCGTCGAGCGAACGCTGCAGGCGATCGAGGTGGGCGTCGAGCCGGAATGGGCGGCGCGCAAAAACCGGAATGAGTTCATACACGCCATCGGCGTAAAGAAACCCGCGATCCAGCGGCGAGATACGTGCCTGTGAAAGCGGCAGGTACTCACCGTTCAGATAGCACGGCGCTTCCGGCGCCGCCTGTCCGCGTGGCGGCATTTCACTGGAACCAGAGCAGAATGGCATCGATCAGACGGCCGAAGAAACCGGCCGGCTCGACCGATTCCTGCGCGGCGACCGCGTATTCACCGTAAGGTTTGCCATCCAGGCTGACTTTGAGCACGCCGACGGTTTGTCCTTGCGTGACGGGAGCGAGCAGCGGTTTTTGCGGCACAAACTCGGAGGTCAGCTTCTGCGCCAGCCCGCGCGGAACGGCGACGACGAATTCATCGGCAAAGCCGGCCTTGACGCTGTTCTGCGCGCCTTTCCAGAGGCGCGGCGTCGCCAGCGGCTCGCCTTTGGCCTGCAACTTCACCACTTCGTAAGCCTGGAAGCCGAAATTGAGCAGCTTGAGCGATTCGCGCTCGCGCACTTTTTCCGATGCCGTGCCGAGCACGATGGCGATCAGACGGCGGGAATCGCGCTTGGCCGAGGAAATCAGACAATAACCGGCAGCGTCGGTATGGCCGGTCTTGACGCCGTCGACGCTGGGGTCAAGCCAGAGCAGGCGGTTGCGGTTGGGTTGGGTAATCTTGTTGTAGTGGAATTCCTTGAGCGAATAATACTTGGCGTATTCTTCGGGGAAATCGCGCAGCAGCGCCATCGTCAACCGGGCAAGATCACTGGCTGTCGTGTAATGCTGCGGGTCGGGCATGCCGGCGGCGTTGCGGAAACTGCTGCCGATCATGCCGAGGCGCTTGGCTTCCTCATTCATCTTCTGGGCAAAATTTTCCTCGCTGCCGGCCACGGCTTCAGCCAGCGCCACGGAAGCGTCATTGCCCGACTGGACGATCATGCCTTTGATCAGGTCTTCCACCGGAACCTGCGTATTGACCCGGAGGAACATGCGCGAGCCTTGTGATCGCCAGGCTTTTTCCGACACCATGATGCTTTGGTCGAGTTTGAGCGACCCTTGCCGGATGGCGGCAAAGACCAGATAGGCCGTCATCAGCTTGGTCAGCGAAGCGGGTTCCAGCCGCTCGTCCGGGTTTTGCGCGGCCAGCGTTTGGCCGGAAGCATATTCGACGAGCAGCCAGGCCTTGGCATCCAGCGTCGGCGGGACGGGCGCTTGCTGGGCGGCAGCAAAAATGGGGAAAAACAGCAGACAGAAAAATAGGCGAAGCATGCGCATGGGAATGATTCGATCAGGTTGAAAGACAGCGCCGATTATAGCCAAGCGCCCGCTTTGTGTCTGACTGTGCGCCGCCCTTGATCGTCTCCATGACGGCCGATACGGCCTGACGCCGCTTTCGACAAGCGAGTGAAAAGGATGCATTCCCCGCAGCGGCGCACCGGATATCCGGTTCATATCCGGCTTATATCCGCTTTCATTGGCTGGGCGATCAAGCCGATAAATCGGGCCGGATTTTGCGCTTCGCCTGTACATCACGCCGCCGCCCGATTCTTCCACCGCGTCTGCGGGGAAAAACCGGGCGGGTCACTCAGGCGTATTCAGGAATGTTCCGACTCGGCACAAATCAGCGCTGCGCAGGCGGCGTATTTTCGGCCGGCGTCTGCGGCGGTCGCCCGTGTTTGCCGCCCGGTTTGCCACCACCACGACGGCCGGGTCGATCGCAATCTGGGCCGTGTCGGTCGCTGCGTTCCTTGAGGAAGAGGCGGACTTTTTCTTTCTGCCCCGGACTGAGCGCGTCATACACCGACAGCCAGCGTTCGCGCACAACCTCGTGCTGTTTCCGCCCTTCTGCACGCAGATCGTCCATGCGTTTGGCAATCACGCGCAGATCGGCATCCGGCTGATTGAGCATTGCGGCAATTTCCTCATGATGCTTGCGGAAGCGTTCGCGGCCGCCATCGAAGCTCTCTCTGGAGAATTTCAGGGCCTCCTGCCAGAGCGCTTCCTGTTTGGCGTCGAGCTTCAGTTCGTCATGCAGGCGGTGGCTGAAGCCGAAGCCCAATCCCGCTCCCATGCCATGATGGCACGGGCCGTCGTGGCGATGGTGAAAGCCCGGGCCGCCGTCACAGCGGGCTTCGCCTTGACCGCAGGGCGGGCCGGCAAAAACAGCGGTGGATAGTCCGAGAGAAAGCGCCAGGGCAGCGAGCCGCTGCTGTGCTTTAGCAGAAAAGCAAGGTTTGCGAGGTCTCGTATTCATACGTTTTCGGCTCCTTAAGTTGATTGGCCGGCATATACACATTCCGTTGCCGGGAACAAGGGCATTATCCGGACAATGGCATTGCAAATGATTTCATGGCCGGGCGCGAACGTTTCAAATTGTTTCGGATGCCTTCGGCAAACTCCGCCACGTCATACAATGCCGGACATGCCCTATGGCTCATGCCGCATTCCGGGGTTTTCCATGTTTTTCTTGCTAACATCCGCGTGCCGCGCCATCAATTCAAGGTATGAAAAAAATCCTGCTCATCGACGATGATCCCGAACTGCGCCGGCTGCTGGCAACTTTCCTCGGCCGGCATAGCTACGACACCCTGCTGTTACCGAATACGCAGCAGCTCGACGCGTTTCTGGCGCGCTACCAGCCGCACCTGATCGTTCTCGATCTGATGCTGCCCGGCGAAGACGGCCTGGCCGCTTGCCGCCGCCTGCGCCAGCGGGGAGAAGCGACTCCCATCATCATGCTGACAGCACGCGCCGAACCGGTTGATCGGGTGTTGGGGCTGGAAATCGGCGCAGACGATTACCTCGGCAAACCGTTCGACCCGCGCGAGCTGGTCGCACGCATCGAGGCCGTGCTACGGCGCGGCAGCCGGCCAGCCGCAGCGCCGGTCGAGGCAACAGGCGTTTTCCGCTTCGGCGGGTGGGAATTCGACCGCGCCGCGCGTTGCCTGTCACGCGCGGGCAAGACCGTTGCGCTAACCAGCGGCGAATTCGCCCTGCTCAACGTCCTCATCGGCCGCGCAGGTTGCCCGATGAAGCGTGAGCGTCTGCTGGAGATGACGCGCGGTGAGGAAAGCGCCTCGTTCGACCGCGCCATCGATGTGCAGATCCATCGCCTGCGCCGTCTGATCGAGACCGACCCGACACAACCGCGCTACCTGCAGACGGTATGGGGCGTCGGTTATGTCTTTATGCCCGATTGCAGCGATGGCAGCGATAGCGGCGATCGTGGTAATCGTGGCGAAGGCAAAGACAGCGTGGAAAACGGCGCTGCGCCGGAGGCCGCCACATGAACGGATTACGACAATTCTTCGATTCGCTGGCGGGACGCACGCTGTTACTGGTGCTGGCGGTCGTTGCCATCGCCGAGATTGCAACCTTCTCGCTATTTTTTCAGCAGGGGCGAAAATCGCACGGCCACCAGACGGCGCGCAATGTTGCCGGGCAGGTGCGTTTGTTGCAATCGCTGCTGCCGGGGCTGGACGTGCGTGCGCGGCAGCGCCTGGAGGCAGCCGCCCCCGGTGAACAATGGCTGCAGTTACGCCCCGATGGGACGGAAGTGCCGCCCGATAGACCGGCTTTCGGCTTTGCGCAGGGGCTGGGCGAGCGCGTCGGGCAGATTCTCGGCGAACCTATTCAACTGCGCCAGGCCGGGCAGGCGCGCGGCAACCTGTGGATCGGTTTTGCGGCCGGCGGCGAGCGCTGGTGGCTGATCCTGCCGCCGCCGCGCTTTCGGCCACGCGGCATGCCACCCGACCTGTGGCTGAAACTGGGCGTGGCGTTATCTGCCCTATCGCTCATCGCCGGACTGTTTGTGCGCGGCATTGTCGGCCCGCTGCGCCGGCTCGATGCGGCGGTCACGGCGGCAGGCGATGGCCGGGCGCATACGGTCATCCCCCAGGGGCCGCGGGAAGTGCGCCATCTGGCCGAGCATCACAACGCCATGCAGGCGCAACTGACGCAGGCCGAGGCCGAACAGCGCGAAATGCTGGCCGGCCTGACGCACGATTTGCGCGCACCGCTGGCGAGAATGCGCGTGCGCGCCGCCCTGCTTGAGGGCGACGGCGAACGCGCCGGTCTGGAACGCGACATTGAGGACATGGACCGGATCGTCGGCCAATGCCTGTCTTTTCTACGCAGCGCCCCACCCCACAACGGAAACGGGAATACAGCGGTTTCAGCAGAAAAAAATTGTGCGCCGCTCGTTCTGGCTGACGCCGTCAGCGATGAAGTGGCGCGGCAGCGCGAACTTGGGCGTCCGGTAACGATGAAGGTGGATGCGGCCGCCGGATCCTGCGCCGTAGCGATCGACCACGGCAGTCTGCATCGTCTGCTCGACAATCTGATCGACAACGCCCTGCAATACGGGGAACCGCCGGTTGAAGTGACGCTGACGGCAGAAGCCGCAGGCATGGCAGAGCGCAGGAAAGGCAAAGCGATGCCGGCGGCGGAAACAGTTGAAGCGCCTGAAACGGTGATACTGTGCATCAGCGATCATGGCCGCGGCATTCTCCCTGAGCAGCGCCGGCGCGCCTTCGAGGCTTTCGCCCAGATTGACCCGGCGCGCGCCACGCGCGGCAGCTGCGGACTGGGGCTGGCGATCGTCCGCCGCATCGTCGAAGGCTGCGGCGGCCAAATTTCGCTTGGCGAAGCGGCCTCCGGCGGGCTGGCGGTGAGCATGCGTTTTCCGGCGCGGCCGCCAGAAGCCTGAAACGTGCAAATTAGGCGCTTCGCGCCCGACACCCGGCCGACCCTTCTGGAACCCGCGCGGACAAAGGCGCTTCGAGCAGGCGCCTCTGAAACCCTTATAAATAGGGCATTTGTGGGCAGTGTGCCCGGAAACGCGCTAAATACACGGGCTAGCGGGCAGGTGCCCTGAAACTAAAAAATAAGAATTGCCACAGCCTGCGCGCTGACTTCCACCCACGAGATTTTTCTTAATGTCGTTGCGCTGAGCGGCAGCGCGCCCCGCTGACTTTCTTTAGATCGCCAAAGAAAGTCAGCAAAGAAAGGCGACCCCGAGGCGCAGAAAACTCCTTGT
>ERZ772772.253-NODE-253-length-32534-cov-3.849349_pt1 | contig 32534 bp, 27 predicted proteins | sample MGYA00511484_ERZ772772 | MGnify/ENA primary metagenome ERZ772772 (study PRJEB29015, sample SAMEA2737913) | human oral metagenome | biome: human oral; feature: human-associated habitat; material: dental | place: China | collected 2088 ... | reverse complement strand
TGTGAACCTCTTGCTCTCGTTTAATAATTAATAATAATTTCTACTGTTGTAGATTTTCATCACGTGTGAACCTCTTGCTCTCGTTTAATAATTAATAATAATTTCTACTGTTGTAGATTTTCATCACGTGTGAACCTCTTGCTCTCGTTTAATAATTAATAATAATTTCTACTGTTGTAGATTTTCATCACGTGTGAACCTCTTGCTCTCGTTTAATAATTAATAATAATTTCTACTGTTGTAGATTGGTATCACAGCCTTAGTTGCAGTAATTGGGTTTAATAATTAATAATAATTTCTACTGTTGTAGATATGAGTGAACTTGTCAAAACCACCAATGTTTAATAATTAATAATAATTTCTACTGTTGTAGATGAGACACTGCCATAGCATTATTGGTCTGTTTAATAATTAATAATAATTTCTACTGTTGTAGATCCAAGCTTGTTCTTCTACTTGTTCAAGTTTAATAATTAATAATAATTTCTACTGTTGTAGATAGTAGGTCAGACAGATGGTCTGATAATGTTTAATAATTAATAATAATTTCTACTGTTGTAGATTGCTGTTTCTTTTCGCTTTTGTTTTCTTGTTTAATAATTAATAATAATTTCTACTGTTGTAGATGTTTTAATATACCTCTTCTGATTACATTTCGTTTAATAATTAATAATAATTTCTACTGTTGTAGATTATGGTAAAGGTTCAAGTCGGTAGCTGGTTTAATAATTAATAATAATTTCTACTGTTGTAGATTAATTTTAGGAGGGTTGATCATCTCTGTTTAATAATTAATAATAATTTCTACTGTTGTAGATACTGGGAACATTTCTGAACTCTCTGATTTGTTTAATAATTAGTATTATTTAAACCACATTTTATCTTTATTTGATATTATCTGGGTTTTGTGATTTAATCTAATCTAGAGAATCGTCCTAGATGGTATAACTCAGTTAATGAGTTCGTCTCTGCTGACTCCATGGGAGATTCTTTTGTTATAACCTTAATCCCCTGACTTTGGATTTAGTGAATTGGATCTCTCCATGAAACTAGAAGCGTCAGGGGATTTTTGATAACTTGACTTTGTTATCGATTCTATTTTTTCTAATGTCTCAAAATCTCTTCTGCTCATATTTTCTCTATTTATTTTTGTATAGGTTCTGAATGCTGTATGTTAGGTATATCTAATACAACCAATCACTATCTATTTTATGGTATACTAAAAGTGGTGGCACACGATCCATCGGGTGTTCAACCCGTGTTTTAGTTATTTAAAATTTCTACTATCGTAGATTGTTGGTGTAAGGTAATTTATTTCTTTATAGATAAATAAAATTATATTCATAACAATTTTTATTATCTACAATATAGTAAAAATCACTTTTAAAAGTTTTAATTAATAATATCTTCTTACACCATCACCTCAAACTCCGCGCCCCGCTTCTCGCCACTCCGAAGCACAATTCTATACCCCTGTCGTTCCGCCAAATTTTTCGCGATTGCAAGTCCCAGTCCATGACTCGTCTTATCCTCTGTTCTCGTGCGCGCTACGTCCACCTGATAAAATCTCTCAAAAATCTTTTTCTGGTCTTCTTTCTTCACCCCCACTCCGTTGTCTTTTACACTAAAAGACACATTCTTGCCGCGTCTTCCCGCCCGCAAATAAATCATTTTTTCTCCAGAATATTTAATGGCGTTGTCCAAAAAAATCGTGAGGATCTGTTCAAGAGTCTTTCTCGCCACCACTGCTGTTTTATTTTTTCCGAGGTCCAGTTCAAGTTCGATCTTCACGCCGTATTCGTCAGCCACCGGCACCATCTTCTCGCGTAGTTCTTCCAAAAAATCAGATACAATAATCTCTTCTGTTTTTTCTCGATCGCCATTCTCTCGCGCCATATCAAGCATCGATGATGTCAGCTCCTTCATCTTCAAAATCTCTTCGATATTTTTCTCGATCACCTCGCGTGCCTTCTCCTCCAGCAAACTCTTCTTCCTCAGCGCCACCTCGTTTCGGATCAACATTGCCGTTAACGGTGTTTTTAATTCATGGCTTGCATCAGAAATAAATTGCATTTGCTTCATCATTGCTCGCTCAATCGGCCCCAAAGTTAATTTTGCCAAACTTCGGCTTACAAAAATCCCGATCAGAAAGATCCCGATATTAAAACCAACCAGGGAATAAATAATTGTAGCGCGTGTAGTATTATCGCGTTTTTCCAGTCTCTTTCGGAAGGTATTTTCAAAAGAGTGTTCCTCAAACTCTGATGTCTCAACATTTATACTTGAACCCTCTCCCTCGCTTGGTAGCAACGGTCGGTTCAAGCTCGCTGTTGAAAGCAAATAAATGATCCCTGTAAAAATCAAAGACAGCGTCATAATTACTGAAAGATAGCTCAGAGTCAATCGATTTACTTCAGATTTTTTCATTACTTCTCGCCCACAATCTTATAGCCAAATCCCGGTACTGTCTGAATCAGTTTCTGCTTGTAAGGTCTATCAATTTTCTTACGCAGAAACATAATAAATAATTCCACATTGTTCGGCAATACGTCTGCATCAAAATCCCAGACGTTCGAAATAATTTTCTCTTTCGACAAAACCTTGCCCTCATTTCGCATTAAGTATTCCAGTACCGCATACTCTTTTGTGGTTAGCTTGATCTCATTTCCCGCTCTCGACACTTGTTTTGAACTTGGATTCAGTACCAAATCTCCCACTCGCAATACTTCTTCCAGTTTCTGCGACGGTCTTCTTAAAATTGCTCGCATATGCGCTAATAAAACATCAAAGTTGAATGGTTTTGGCAAATAATCGTCCGCCCCAAAATCGAGCCCCCTTACCACATCCTGTGATTGTCCTCTCGCGGTCAACATCAGAATCGGTGTAGTATTCTTCTCAGTCCGCAGTTTCTTACAAACTTCAAAGCCGTTCATTGAAGGTAACATTACGTCGAGAATAATCAAATCATACTCTTCCGCCATCGCCGTATGGTAGCCATCTTCACCATCAAAGCAGGAATCCACGGCATAGGATTCGTCTTCTAGCCCCTCTTTTAAGGCCTCATTAATTTCTTTGTCATCTTCAATAATTAAAATTTTCATAAAAGTATCGTAAATTTAACAAGCGAGCATCATTATCCCTGATTCGCAACGGTTTAATAAGCGAATATCGTTATCTCTGACCCGCAACAATCTAATAAGCCAGCGTTACAGCTTCAGGCCACATTGCATTCACCAACTTTTTACCTTGACTGGTGACGCTTACTAAAATTTTACCATAGGTCTGTTGAATTACCGTCAGAAGCCCCTTGGATTTTAGTTCGGTCAACACATTCATCGTCACTTTCTTTGGCATGCCAGCCTGATCCACGATATTATCCACATCGTCCACCCCCTCTTCGTACACCTGTTGCAAAATAAGAGCCTCATTTACCGACAAATCCATCTGTTTATTCTTCTTGGATTTTTTCGTGTTTTGGCTCTTATTTTTCATGATTTTCTCCTTCTTTAAACTTTTTTTAATTAGCACTTCATCTTCTTCATATTGATTAGCATCATAATCTTTCATGTCTTTCCTTTCATTTATGATGCTTATAGTTTACAAAGATGTTCTTTAAAAATGCTTTAAATTTTAAAGTTTTTAACTATTTTGTCGATTAAGTTCGATTTGTCTTCTCATTCTCTCTCTGCCTATTAGTTTTCGATTGTCCATTTAATTCATCTTGATCTGAGCCTCCTCGCATGTTAGATTCATCTGATCCGCTTTTATCATCAAAAAAATTTTGGAAATTATTATTTTGTTCACCCGATGCACTCTGTGATGGTCTATTTTGTTGATTTCCACCCTGCTTATTTAGTCTATCTTGTGGATTAGGAGGATTACCCATTTGACCATTCATTCCGCCCGGACCGCCCATTCCGTTCCTAGCACTAGTATTTCCCGCCACCTGCGTCCCGATAAAGAAGCACAGCGCCGCAATTGTCACTCCGCCTGCCGCAATCCCTGCAATAGTTCCTGCTCTCGTTTCTTTTTTATTTTTCTTTGAAACTTCGTCCATCTTCGTCCTTTCATCTAAATTATTTTCTGTCTTTTCTTTTGTTTTCTTTTGGTTAATATATCGAGTTTATGCTCGGAGGTTGATAGATCGATATCCATGTAGGACAAAATATCCGCCTCGCTTTCCATCCAGACTTGTTTTAGTGCGCGTCCGCGACCTTTTTTATCTAGTCGCACCACACGAATCGCTGCATGGCTATTCGCCAGGTCATTTGCAATCACCTGTGTCTTGTCGGTACTACCATTATCTGCGATTGTAATTCTAAAATTGAGTCCTGGCTGTGTTCTCAGGAAATGATGCAAGGTTTCAATATTAGCTTTTAAAATACGCTCCTCATTTAGCACCGGCACCACCACTTCGACTAGTGGATTTTCGATCGCCGAAAAATATCGTTTATGATATATATTAATCGTCTCTGGCTCACCTCGGCAATGAATATTTAGCCGTATTGGCGTGCTTAGTCTTAATGCATTTGTTTGACTTGTGTTGTATAAATCTTTTTTCATGCTCATTAGTCTACTTACTTCCTCTTTAAAATCGCTTTAAGGTATCAAAAGATGTATAATTACTCTATGAAACGAGAAAAAAATAATAAAAAATCTAGGCCGATCTTGTCGCTTTTTCAGCTTCTCACCGTACTCTCCAGTTTCGCTATGTTTTACTTCCTATATCAATCTCAAATTTTACCAACTCATCTTTTTAGTTTGGTCATTATTTCCTATCTTCTACTAGTAGTTCTCCTGATTATTATTAGTCGTAAATTTATTCTTTTAGCCATCCTTTTGGTCTTAGACATTATTATTAATGTCGTACTCGCCTTTGTTTTTTACAAATACAATAACTATTTCTCTCAAATTGGCCAGAATGAGACGTATGAAGAAAAATATAGTCTCATCACTCTCACTTCTTCTCCCATGGCGAAGACTGGTCAAGGCGAGATCGTGCGTATTGGCATTCTAAATAATGATCCATACAAAGAAACTGTTGAGCAATATCTAAAGTCTGATGCCAATTTACGTCAAGGCCTTCTCGCCAGAAATATCACTCAGTCTGATTATCTTGGCTTTTCTGATCTACTCTCTCTAACCTCAGCTCTGTTCAAGCAAACTGATGTAAAAGAAGCCTCTTCTGTCAAAACCGCTCTCCTTGCTAACAGTCATCTTGAATCCTTGAAAGATAATAATCAGGCCGTCTTTGATAAATTACACGTCTTACAAGAAATTGTTTTAAAAGTAACTCCGAAAACCGTAGAAACCACCAAAAATACTTCACTTGATACACCATTTACGGTCTATATCAGTGGTATCGATAATCGTGATCACACCCTGCCTTTTGCTGCTCGTTCTGACGTAAATCTCATTCTGGTCTTTAATCCTGAAAGACGTAAGATTCTTATTCTAAATACACCACGTGATTTTTATGTTCCGCTAGCCATGAATGGACAAAAGGACAAACTTACTCACGCCGGACTTTATGGCGTTAATGAGTCTATTCATACTCTGGAAAAATTCTATAATATTAAAATTAATTATTATGCACGCATTAATTTTGATGCCACCTCTTCTATTATTGATCAACTCGGTGGTGTCGACATTACTTTGCCTTACGCCGTTAATACCTATCACGGACATCGTAGCTATCGTCCTGGTACATATCACTTAAATGGGGACGAGGCTCTTGATCTCGCCAGGGAACGGGTTTCGATTAGCTGGGCCGGTGGTGACCGCGAACGTGGTCGTAACCAAGAAAAAATCTTGGCCGCCCTCATCTCCAAAATCCAACATGATCCCAATATTCTAAGTAAAGTTGACCAAATTTTTACCTCGATCGCCAAAAATATTCAAACTAACTTCACTAGTGATGATCTTAAATATCTTGTTCAAAAACAACTTACTACTCTCGCGAATTGGCAGACCGAGCTCATTGATGTTGACGGCAAAGCCGATATTACCACTACTTTCACCTATCAAGAGCCAAAACATTTTGTTTGGCACCCCTATCAAGAATCTGTCGATCGTGCCAAAGTCAAACTTCAAGAATATCTTAAATAATTTATGAAAAAATTTCTAAAACTCCATTCTCGGTCGATTATTTCTTTGCTTCTGATTTTTCAGATGGTCTTCGTTTTTATTATGTCTTCTTTTGGTTCAGACTCCTCCAGTGCACAAAGTGCCCAAATTATCCAAGTTCTTCGTCAAGTTTTTCCAAATCTAAACAATACTTCTCATCTCGATGTGAGCAGTTTTGTTTTTATTGTTCGTAAAACCGCACACTTTACTGAGTACGCCATCCTCGGAATCCTCTTTTCTCTCTTTTTCCGTCAGTTTTTTCCTCAAAAAAATGGCTCAAGATATTTTATCCTCGCCATTCTTTTTAGCTTTTTTTACGCCTGCACGGATGAAATCCATCAACTTTTTATCCCCGGACGTAGTGGTCAATTCACTGATGTCTTAATCGATACTCTGGGAGCTTCATTTGGTTGTCTCCTGTTAGTTCTGTTTAGGCATTTAAGAAAGGCTTGGCGAGCTCGTCACCGTTCGCAATAAATTTGCGATATTCAGCCTCACCGATTAATTTAATCATCTTTTTTTCGGCCTTCTCGAATTTGAGGAACATTGATCCCTCAGCTCGATGAATGTCTGTCCCCAAATAATTCACCAGGTGGTTTTTTAGCAAAAATTTCATAATCTTCTTTGCTTTGCCACCATATTGCCCGACTATACTTCCGTAATTTGATTGTAATTTTACCCCTAATTTTTTCAGTTCAAAGATTGTTTCTTTATTTTTCTGTACGAATAAATAGCGTTCAGGGTGTGCAAGTACTGGAATAATGTCTTTCGCTTTTAACTCAAATATGATATCACGAAGATATGGGACTTCGGCATAAAATGGTAGTTCAAATAGTACGTGTTGATGCTTTTTCTTTGTATTTAAATCTCCACCAAGACAAGAAGCTTTTTTTGCTTTTAGAAAATCTACTATTTTCGGATCAATATAAATTTCGTTACCAGGCAGAAGTTTTAGTTTTATTCCGGCCTGGTCAAGTTTATTCTGTAATTTTTCTCGTAGTTGATTCTTTGTCTTATTATCAGCTGCCTGTGGACTATCGGCAATATAGTGTGAAGTACAAAACGCTCCGGTAAATCCTAAATCGGTGAGTTTTTTTGCCATTTTTACACTCTCATCTATAGAGCCGCTACCATCGTCAATTCCAGGTAAGATATGCAAATGTAAATCAATCATTTAATAAATTAATTATAATATTCATTGTATTTACTATACTTGTCATTACGGCGTTCATCAATAGTACGGTTCAAGACAACACCAGAAATCTTTACCTCAATCGATTCAAGTGTCTTCTTCGAGTTTTGAAGATCCTCGATCGTAGTCATATTTGCGGCACTAACAAGGACTAAGCGATCAGTTTTCTTTGCAAGAATCAAGGAATCTGAAAGTCCATCAATTGGTGTACCATCAAGAATCACGTAATCAAAATTCTGCTTTACTTTTTCCAGAAAAGTTTCCATGGCTGAAGAGTCAAGTAACTCACTTGGGTTTGGTGGTACTACGCCACGAGTAATAACTGACAGACTTTTTACTGTTGTTTTTTGGAGATATTTACGGTATTCTTCGGTCTTATTTTCGGCTAGCAGAATAGATAGGCCTTCCTTGTTGGAAAGTCCAAAGATTTCGTGTTGACGGCCAAGACGCATATCGCAGTCAATCAAAAGTACTTTCTTCTTAGTTTTTGCGAAAGCCACGGCCAAGTTTGAAGCAATAAAACTTTTACCTTCATTTGGGGTTGAACTAGTAATCAAAACTGCGTTTGATTCCTTACTGTTTAGCGAGAAATATAAGCTAGTACGAATTGTACGAAAATCTTCACTAACCTTTGACTTTGGGTTGTCACGAAGTACCAGCTCGGAGTCCTCATCTAGTATCTCTTCGTTAAAATCCTCTACCTCATTCTCAATTGCTTCTTCCTCAGCAGCCAATTTTTCTTGTTTAGCTTTCTCTTCAGCAATAATCTTACGCCCCACTGCCTTAATCTCAACAACCGGTTTAGTCTCTGGCTCAGTCTTTTTCTCCACCTGGACCTCGCCAGTGTTCTCTTCTTCAGTATCCTCATAATCAACACCAAGATCGGTATGATATTTTTCTTGTTTTTCAAACTTAATAGCCAATTTTTCAGCTCTTTTAGCTTCCTTTTTCTGTTCTTTTTCGAGCTTAGCTGCTAATTTAGCTCCCAATTTAGCATTCTTTTCCGCACGTTTTTTACGCTGTTGTTTCTGTTTCTCGGTTTCCAGCTTACGCACTTTACCTAAGATTGGTAGCTTAAAGAGTTGTTCGATTTGTTCAGCCGTTTTGATTGTGCGATCAAAATAAAACATTAAGAAAATAACGCTAACAGCTAGTACGATACCAGCGGCCATATAAATTGCTTCTTGTTTTATCAAGTCCACATTATGTGGCTTCTGTGGTTCAACAGCTCTATCCAGTACGTTTACGCTCTTGTCATTATAGATTGAACTAATTTCGCTTGTAAAAGTATCGGCAATTGTGTTCGCTAGGGAATAACTATGATATTTATTAAGATCAACCACAGAAATACTGATAATTTCTGTATCCTTTAGTGACGCTACGGTCACTTTTTTAACAAGTTGTTCGTAAGTATCATCAATCTGCATTTCGCGTCTTACGCGATCAAGCACACGGTGAGACTTTACAACTTCTGTATAAGTATCAATCAAGTTCTTGTTTGCATTAATTTCATTCTGAATGGTGTTTTTTGATTTATCTGAACTAAGAATTACTGTTGCCTGTGCCTTGTATTCTGGTTTTTGGATAAACACGGAATAAAATGTACCAGCTGACACCACAAAAAGTACCATCACGATAAATAGAACAAGGTGTTTTTTGAAATAGCTCAACAAATCCCTTAAATTAATCTCTTCCATATGAGGCATATTATAACATAAATATATGCACTTTGTAAAGACCAGCCACATCAAACAGTATAAAATGCAAAAACATAAGCCTAATCTGTAAAAGTCTTAAATGTTCAACCTAACGCTACGCGTCACCCCTGTAAAACTTGCAATTTTTTAATACTTCTGCTAAAATCCCAGGTATTGCTCTTTTCCACAAGTCATTCTAGAGTATTTTGACTAACGAGGTGGGTGGTCGGTCGTGAGCAATAGAATTAAACGGAGTAAGAAATTTACTTATGCGTAGACTTAAACGTGAATCTTCGCGCAAAAAGTCGAAAATTCCTCCTGCCCCTTGGCAAGAGTTCATTATTTACTAATCTGAAGGGTCAAACTTCAACAAAGGCTTTAAGCGATTATTTCGCTAAATAAGTTATAAAACTTATAAGCCAAAAATGATTAGCAAATAAGGAAAATACCGCTTCCTCGGAAGTGGTATTTTTTCATGCTATTATATACAATATAATGAATAAGCAATCTATTGAGAATGAAATTAATGATATTGCTAAATATTTTGCAGATAAGCAGCCAGAAAACATTACATTTATAGATGCAGATACATACGATTACGAATTGTTTACTCTGCATGAAAAATGGAAGCAGCTAGTCTCTACTGAGGAGTTTGTTGATCACTTTCCGTATATTGATAAACTTTGGGAACTGTTGGCGAATTGGAAGCCAGATGACGTCGAATCAATCCAAACTAAGCGTCATATTGTTGAGCTAGCGAAAAAACATTTGATGAAGGCTATTAGAAATAATAAATTTATGAAGAAACAAGAAATACTAACCGGTATTAGTAAGGAATTAGAGAGCTTATCTTCGGAGAAACCTCGTGACTTTTATTTTGCAGTGGATTGTTACGCGGATGATTATGATGAAGATAGTATTGGAGCCCTAATTTATAAATGGGAGCAACTCGGTTTTGGTGATTTTAAGAAAAAATTTCCAATAACATCAGGATTATATGTTCAATTGGAAAATATGAATAATGGCATCGAAAGATCAAGAGAGGAATATGCCGCTCTTATTTCTCTAGCAAAAGATGCTCTAACTGAAATACAAAATCATAGGGTACTTGATTAAACTCAATAATCTACTAAGTCACATCTTCTATTTTTCTCTATTCCCCCAAGATATGGTATTATGTTTTTATGAGAATATTGTCTGGAGAATTGAAAACTAAATTAAACGAAAAAGTAACTGTTGCTGGTTGGGTGAATTCCCGTCGTGATCATGGTGGCTTGATTTTTATCGACCTCAGGGATCATCAGGGAATTATTCAACTTGTGATCATTCCAGAAAACCAACAGGCCTTCACTCTTGCCGAAACCCTGCGTGATGAGTTTGTTATCTCTGCCACTGGTACACTTCGTGAGCGTGCTGCCGATCTTAAAAACCCTAATATTGAAACCGGTGACATTGAACTTGTCGTCGAAAGCATGGAGCTTCTTAATCGCTCCGATACTCCTCCAGTCAATACCCACGATGATGGTCCGGAATCCGGCGAAGAACTTCGTCTTAAATATCGTTACCTTGATTTGCGTCGTCCAAGTATGCAAAACACCTTAAAACGTCGTGCAAAGTTTTATTCCTACCTTAGAAACTATATGGACCAGCATGATTTTATCGAAGTCACCACTCCAATTCTCGCCAACTCCAGTCCCGAAGGCGCCCGTGATTTTCTTGTGCCTTCTCGTTTAAAACCAGGTCTCTTTTATGCCTTACCACAGGCTCCTCAGCAATTCAAACAACTTCTTATGGTTGGTGGTCTTTCGCGTTATTATCAGATTGCCCCCTGTTTCCGTGATGAAGATCCCCGTGCGGATCGTCTTTATGGCGATTTCTACCAGCTTGACTGCGAAATGTCTTTTGTTGATAACGGAGAAACTGTCAGGCAAACTGTCGAGCCTCTTATTAAATCTCTTGTTACTGATTTTGCTGGTAAGACTTTGCTTGCAGAAGAGATCCCACGTATTTCGTATCAAGAGTCCATGGAAAAATACGGTGTTGACAAGCCAGATCTTCGTTATGGCATGGAGATGATCGAACTCACTGAAATTCTGAAAAATACTAACTTCAAAGTTTTTCAGAGTCCATGTGTTAAAGCTATCCGTGTTGAAAACGGTGCCTCGCTTACCCGTTCTCAAATTGATTTATTTACCGAGAAAGCTCGTAAGCTTGGTGCCTCCGGCCTTGCTTATATTATGTATGAAAACGGCGTTGAAAAAAGCCCAATCGCTAAGTTCTTACATTCTGAAGAACTAGCCAGAATCAAAGAGGCCACCGGTGCCAAAGATGGTGATGCCATATTCTTTTGTTCTGATGATCGTACTAAGGTCAATAAGATCTTGGGTCAACTTCGTATTGCTTTTGCTGATCATTTTAATCTTAAAGATGACTCTGTTGTGGCTCTCTGTTGGATTGTTGATTTTCCATTTTATGAGTGGAATGATGGCGAGCATAAACTCGATTTTGGTCATAATCCATTCTCCATGCCAAAAGGTGGTCTTATTGCTCTCGAATCTGCTGCGACAGATGAGGAGAAACTTGCAATTGTTGCCGATCAGTATGATATGGTGATGAATGGCTACGAGATTTGTTCTGGTGCCGTTAGAAACCATAGTCCAGAGATTATGTATAAAGTCTTTGGCATTCTCGGCTACGATCATCAATATGTTGAAAAACGTTTTGGTGGTATGCTCAGCGCCTTCAAATTTGGTGCTCCACCTCATGCTGGTTGTGCTTTTGGTATTGAGCGTATTTTTATGGTCTTAAACGATAATAAGAATATTCGTGATATTGTCGCCTTCCCGAAGAACGGCTCCGGTATTGATCTTATGATGAGTTCTCCATCCTTTGTTGATGACTATCAACTCAAAGATGCTCATATCAATATTATCGAAGACGAAGAATAAAACAGAATATAAAGTCCAGGCGGTGTTTGAGAAAAACTCAAATGTCACGAAAGGGTAACAAAAAATCTACACAGAATTGTGTAGATTTTTTGTTATCTAGGCAAATAGAATGACACTTAGCAAGACACAGGCCAAGATCACTCGGTAGTAGCCAAAAGTAGGGATCGAACTCTCTTTTTTGAAGAACTTCATCACGATTTTTAAAGCGATTAAACCTGAAATGAAAGCCACAACGTTTGACAGAAGCAACATTTGCCAGTTTGCACTAATATACGCTCGACTCGAGCTGGAGATTAGTGATTTACCGCAAACCGCCAACATGATTGGCAGGGACGCTAGAAATGAATATTTTGCTGCCGATTCGGAATTCATCCCCATCACCCGTCCTGTGATAATTGTTGAACCAGAGCGTGAGACACCAGGAATTAAGGCAAAAACTTGTGCCAAGCCAATCGCCAATGCTCTTTTATGTGGTAATTTCTTTTCATCGGTCTCGGAAAGGTGTGGCAGACTATTAACGAAGATCATCAGAAGCCCTACGGTACCCATTGCGATCGCAATTGTGGTTAGACTTGAGAAGAAACTATGTTGCTCAATAAATTTGGATAACAGAAGTCCAATAATGCCGGCTGGAATTGATGTAATCAAAAGGTTCAACGCCATATGAAGATCGTGTTTTACAAAAACCTGTTTCAAGATTCTAAAAATCTCCTTGCGGTAATATATCAAAAGCGCTAATAAAGTACCAAAATTGATCAGTTCCAAGAAGAAATGAAAATCTTCTGCACGGCTTCCTGCGCCTAATAATTTTTGCACAATCTCCAAGTGTCCGGAAGAAGACACCGGGATAAATTCGGTCAGACCTTGCGTCAAACCTAATACAAGTGATTCTATTACATTCATACTAGCATTATAGCTAACAATCTGTTTTCTTTACAATCTTGAAATATCATGTATAATATGTCAAAAGAATATTATTAAAAATCACAGGGAATTAAATTAATGCCGATTATCAAATCTGCAAAAAAGGCAGCACGCCAAGCAGTGAAGCGCACTGCGCAGAATCAACAAATTAAAAAGTTCATTAAAGCCGCTCTTAAGGCTTTCAAGGCTGATCCTACTCCTGAAAATCTTTCAAAAGCTCAGTCTGAGTATGATAAGGCCGCTAAAAAAGGTCTTTTAAAGAAAAATACTGCTTCTCGTCGTAAAGCAAATTTGGTTAAGATTGTTAAGGCTACAAAAACCGAAGTCCAGGGAACTCCAAAAAAGACCGTGAAGAAAACTACTACTAAGAAGCCTACAGCCAAAAAGACTGTTAAGACCGTCAAAAAAGTTACTAAATAAGAAATAGGACCCCAGCGGTCCTATTTTTAATTCCCCTCGGCAGTGAATCAGTTAAAACTAAAGATAAACAGTCTTAAAAAGTGATAATAATTAAAAACTAGATAGCTCGATTAAAAAACTTTCTAATAGAATCCAAGGATCTTTAGAAAAGCTAGTTTGTTTTAGAAGCATATCAATTTCGGCCAGTCTTTTTATTATCTTTTTTTCTCGTTCCGTACCGCCTTTAGCAGTAAAAAGATCGACCGCTTTTTTTGTCCAGGCGCCAATCGTTGCATAAGGACTATTTTCCTCCTCGGCTTCTCGTATCAGTTTTACGGCACGTTTTCCATCGGTTAGGGCGACATCAAACGCTCGAAAAACGAGAAAAGTATCCACTTGTTCGGGTAATTTGAAATTTTCTATCTTTACTTTTTTAGGGTTAGACTTTGCGGCGTCCAATAATTCCTTGTATATTGCATTACGCTTATCGATTTTCTGTTCTAAAATCACCACCCGATGTTCAGTTTTAATAAATTTTGGTAATTCGAGAAATAAATCTTTTTTTAAGCTCAAATCTTTTATCAAAATATGACGAGTTTCTTCAAAGAGTGTTGTTCCTTGAAATATCGAAACCAGATCATTTTTCTCCAGGGCATCCGCATCAATTACTTCAATATTATTTCCAAGAAAATCACGCGCCGTCTGTTCAGCTTTTTTTCGATCATCGCCATCAATTAAGTAAATCATCTAAAATTTCTTCTGGCAGTTCGGACAAATATGTGTTCCTCGCCCAGCCACTTTAAATTTAATAATTTCCGTGCCACAACGATTACACGGCTCGCCTTCTCGTCGAAAAACCTGCGCAAACTTCTCTAAATAATTACCCTTACTTCCGTCAGCTTTTACATAGGTCGCCATCGTGCTACCCCCTGAGTCAATTGAACGTTGCATGACAATCCCCGCTGCTTCTAGCAGGTCTGCAATTTCTTGATCACTCAAAGAGGAAACTAGTCGTTCCGGGTGGATCTTTGCCATATATAGAGCCTCGTCTGCATAAATATTTCCCAGTCCCGCCACTACGCTTTGGTCTAGGATTGTTGGCTTAATCTCAGCATTTTTATGTCTCATTAAATTTTTCTTAAATTCTTCAACTTCCATTACCCATGGCTCTTTAGCTAATTTTTTAATGAAACTATCAAATATAACCTCACTAGTTTCTAAAATCTTACAAAAACCAAATTTTCTTTGATCGTTAAAGAAAAGCGTCCCAACAAAATCTCCAGACTCCTCAATCTCAAAAAGCACTCTGGTTTGTTTGTTTGGCAGTTCGCTATAAAAACTCTCATTTGGATGCCCACCAGCAAAACTTTTTTCGGTATAAAGCGTAGTTTTAAAATCTCCCGCTTTGATCATCTCCAAATATTTTTTGCCCGATTCTTCGCCACTTGCTCGAAAAATCAACTGTCCAGTCATTCGAAGATGAATCATCATTGATATATTATTTTCAAAATCAATTACCAGTGCCTTTCCGAAACGACGTATACTGATAATTTCCTGACCAATAATTAGTTCTTTCGGCCCAATAAAAGATTTATCACATAAAATCTTCACGCCCGCTACTTTTCTATTTAGGATAAACTTATCTAACCCCCGTCTAATTGTCTCAACTTCTGGTAATTCTGGCATACTTCTATTCTATCTTAAATTCAAAAAAAGCCACCACAAAACATCAACTTTTATATAGTTTTTATCTGTATAAGTATTAAATTACATATAGAACTTCTGATTTTACCCCAAAATTATCCACTAGAATTGTTTATGCTTGACTATATATATAAAACATTGTAAAATCGCGGCAACTACGGGGAATAGGCCCCGAGTGTTCTTTGAAAAGGAGGGAAAAGACTATGAAGAAGAATCTAGTAGTCATGGCGACAAGCGTTGCTCTTAGCGCTAGTATGGCTTTTGCTACACCGGCATATGCTGGCGTAGTTAAAAGAAATGCTACAGGTGCTGCTGCAAAGTTAGCAGAAGAGCAGGCAAAACAAGTAGTTGACGAGAAGAAGGCAGAAAATGACACTAAGGTGTCTTCTGAAAACACTTCCTCTCAAGAAGGAGATCAGACCGAGCAGGCTCATGCCGGCTTAAAGGATCAGACTCCAACAGATCAGCCTCAAAAGGAAATCGGCAGGGATAATCCAATGACCGTTTTTCCAAGAACAGACTACCTAGGCCTTGATGGCGTAGCGAAAGATCCAAGCTACGTCACAAGCAATTTCGAGGTAGAGGTAGATAAAACTATCTATCAGTGTGTCCGTTCTACTGGTGACGCACGCTGGTTGAAGATGAGACAGGATAACTTTGTTTATCCTGAAATTAACCCGGATACAGGGTATCCATTATGGTCAACCAAGCCATTTTGGAGACCAGATGGAAGCTTTGATGTCTACGGATACTTAAAACAGTTTCCTTCAAGGAAAAAAGAGCAGACTACAAAACTCCATGTCTATACTGACTATGACAAGAGGAATAATGTAGTTACTGGGATGCTATTAGGTCTTACTAATTATTATGCAGATAATCCTCCATATATTCCTACAGACTATGATGAGTTCAATCTCTGGTTATTTTTTACTACAGGTAAAGGTATGACCAGTACGAGTGGTAGATATTTTCAAAACACCAAAACGGTGTTTATTGCAAAAGATTTCCACGAGGGTAAAGGAACCATCGAATGGAGGGGGTGTATAGATATAGATCAGATCGCGAATGCTCCAACAGTGAAGATTACTGGATCTGAGGATAGCTATATGTATCTCATCCAGGTGGAGATGTTGGAGAAAGCTATGAGAAATTACATTCAAAATCCTTATATTAAAGCAACTGATATTAGTGATTGGGATATACCTAACCACTTTACAGGGTTGTACTATTCTAAGGATTTCTAACATAGTCGCTCTTGCGCCTAGTTATCTAGGCGCTTTTAAATTGACCAATTCCGCTTTAGGTTATATACTTTAAAGGAATAATTAAATAAAGAGGTATGTTTAGGGCATGTATTTCAATCTTTTCAAGAAACATCATAAAATTTTTACCCCTCTCTTTCTTTTTTCTATATTCTTCTTCTCTTTTTTCTTAGGCTCGTCTGTTATAGCCGGAGATGATGGTGGTGGTGCTGCAGGCGGTACAGCTGCTCCAATTTCTGGCTGTGGTAAGAACCCAACTACTATCTGCTATAGTAGCTGGAATACTGGTGGAGAGGGTAATAGTCAAGGCGGCGGCGGTGAATGGGTATATATTACGATGAAGGAGCTGTTAGAAAGAAAATTAATTACTGACCCAGATTTTATTACTTATAAGGCGATTCGGCAAGGTATCCCAGCAATTAATTCAGATAGTGCTAGGCATTTAAATTATAGTGGTGATTCTCAAATAATCCGTGGTTGCGGCAAGGCAGATGGCGTCTATGCTTTTATTTCTCATAGATATCGTAATAATGCTCCAGTCTTTACCCCTACTAATGATGCTTATGGTCCTAATAAATTTGCCTATTTTCATTTTCCTCATTACAAGAATCCAACTGATAGAGGAGAAAATACTATCCCACCAGAAAAAAAATATGTCGACCGTGCTGGTCCATATCATGTAAAGTATGATGTTGCTGAAGAAGAATTTAAAAAATATCTTAGCTATACAAAACGTACTGATCTTAAATGGGAAGACGGCGAATTTTCCTGGTTCTGTTCTTATCCTAATCCTCCTAATCCTAATCCAGATTGTGATCCGAATGATCCGACTTGCGATAAATATAAAAAACCAGACTGCGATCCAAACACTGACCCAACCTGTGATAAAAACAAAAAGACAAAATGTCCGCTTGATGATCCTACTTGTACTCCAAAAGACACAGATATTTGTAGTGCACTAGTCCCCGGTGTCATTGGTTCGTCTTATAAAGGAAATACCGCCGCATTGTCTCAAGTGGTCAATCTGTCCTATACGGGGACAGAGAACTATAAGAAATGGCAATCCTTTGTGCTTGCTCGGCCTGGCGACTCGATTCGTTTTCGGCACGCTCTCTGTTATGCCGCACAGGGCGTAGGTCGTGATCTAGTTAAAAAAGCTGAAAACTATACAATCACGGCAGATGCGCCAAGTGTCGCTAATAGATTCCGTCTTTACGCCTCGCGCAATGATAATGGCGACAACCGTTATCTCTTCAAAAACTCCGCTCTCGCAGACGGCAACGATCGAAATGTTTTAACACAAAACCCACACGCTGTTACCGGAACTGGTATTATTTCTGCCGACTATGGTTTCTATACTGAATCACCAACCGACTCTCCTTCGCCTCCGTACTCTTGCGATAGTACTGTCTTTACGCAGAATAATAATCGTGCCATACATAATGGTTTTCAGATTCCAGGCTTTGGCTATGGCGTTTCAAACTGTAATTCTGCAGCTCAGACCGGCAGTAATACCGAAGTAGGTAATAAAATATCTCAGGGAATTATCTATAACGATGTTAAATCTTGGGTTAGTTCGGTTACAAAGGTAAGCGGTGAATGTGGTTGTGATACAAATACCGCACATAGCGAAACCCAGACCGATAAAACTTTTGAAAATGCTGGTACTTTCCGCACTTATGATTCGCATGGCAATCCTATTGACCGTGGAGTTGTCGGGATTAGCGAAGATACGGATCCAGCCCTTATCGGACACCCTGGTAACCATAAGATTATTATTCCTGGTCAACTCCCAAGCCTAAAAGGTACATCTTGGGGTACTTTTAGCTACTCATGTAGTAGTGGAGGAACCTGTGATAAAGGTAATAAAACGAGATATAAGAGCGACCCTCGCTATATACATTATCCGGTCGCCTCTAAGGATTACGGCGAACGCAGCACTAACGCTAGTGTCGTAACTCCGTACAACTTCAATACTTATGTTACTAGTTCCATTGACGCTGATAACGTTGCCTTTAGCGGTGAACGTGTTAATATTAGTGGCTCTTATCATATCCTCTCTCGACAGAATAATATGGTTGCCAAAAATCCTTACGCTACCCATACTTCTGATAAAGAAACTTTCCGTATTTATGAACTGCTGATCCCTCCTCACACTAATCCTAATACTCTTTCGGGTAATGATCGCTCTGATCAAGATGTCTGTCGCTACTATGGTGCCTCTGACTGCCATCTTGTGGGGACTGTTAAAGGTGTTATGAACTCTGATGGTAATTACAATGGTAGTGACCACAATTCTGACATTTATTCACGCACCGTCCCAGATAATCGTGAATATGTCGGTTATAAATACTGTACTGCGACTTCTATCTGGCCTGCCTCTTCTCATAATAATACTGAGAATAATCTCGAAAATAATACGACCGGACCAGCCATCACTGGCGGTGACGAAACCAAATTTAATATTTCTGACCTTTCTTGTGTGACTATTGCTAAAAAACCGAATTTCCAGGTTTGGGGCGGTGGTATGTTTACTAACGGTAAGATTGAAACCGCAGTTAGTCGCAAGACTCCAGGTCAAGGCTTTGCATCTTATCCAAGTGTTGCCGAGAAGATCTTTGGTTCTTGGGATGAATACCACGTAATTGCTGGTGGTCGCGTTTCTGGTTTCGGTTCTGGTGCTTCATTAGGATATGAAAAAGGATATGGATATAATCTCCCAACCGGCGGGGCTAAGGTTTCTGATAGTATCTATAATCTTACTATTGCAAACCGCAATACTATCGGTGAGTCTGGTGTCTATGGTCTTCCATCTAGCCTACTCTCTCGTCTTAAGGCCAGGTATCGTGACAATGTTGCAAAAAATAGTAACCTCAAAATTACCACTCATGATACTGGTTTGCAGAATACTTATATTCGTGGCGACGTCAACCTTTCCCAGATCCAACTACCGGATCATAACCCTAAGACTACCGATACTCTCTTCCGTACTTATGACACGTTATATAAAACTATTACAACCAATGATAAGCAGAATAATACTCTTGTGCTCTATATTGACGGTACTCTTACTATTGACCAGAATCTCTGTTACGCTGGTTTTGGTGGCAATAATTGTCAATATGAGACTTCTACAAAACAGGCCACTTATGCTGATGTTTCTACCGAGTCCATCACTAAACTTCCTCAAATCCTCATCTTTGCTAAGAATATTAATATCCTCAGTAAAGTTAATCGTGTTGACGCTTGGCTGATCCTTGATGAGGATAACGCTTCAAATAATTTAAACACTTGTAGTGATGCAAATGAACCAACCGCCGAACAGTGTTCTGAGACTATCATTTTTAATGGCCCAGTCTTTGCGAAAAGTCTCACTTTGAAGCGTACTGGTGGTGCAAATCATGGCAGTGGAATGACATCTGGGATTTCTGCTGATCAGCGCGTCCTTGGTACAAGATATGCTAAGCATGCTGGTGGTTATTATGCCATCTCAGACGACGGCTCTGTTGCCCCAGCTGAAATCTTTAATCTACGTTCAGACGCTTACTATTGGGGAGTTGGCCAGGCTCAACGTTCTGGTATTGCTGAAGTTGTTTATCAAAGGGAATTAGCCCCTCGTTATTAAAAATAGTTCCACTTTATTTAAGCTATTGTTATTTATCCCTGCCTTTAGTGTCTGGCTAGCTCTCTTTACTTGTCAAAATAAAGTTCTTATGCTAAATTTAAATAAATTAGGTCAACACAAAAATGGATGTAAATGCACAGAAAACTAGTATGAAAACTCCGGCTAACAGTAATACTGAGCCTTTTGCTGGTTCCAAAGTTCCACAGTCAGATCCTTCTGGCTTTGGCCTTGATCCACAGCAGTTACCGGAAAGAGTTGCAGAAAAGATTCAAAAAGGTGCAAACATTCTTATTGCTCTCTCAAAAGACCCTAATGTTGATGAAATATCAGCCGCCATTGCTCTAGCGATTGTGCTTGATCAACAAAAGAAACATGTCACTGCTATTTATTCCGGTAAGACACCAAACACCTTAGAGTTTCTTAAGCCTGAAGAAACCTTTGAAAAAGACACTAGTAGTTTACAAGACTTTATTATTGCACTTAATAAATCAAAGGCTGATCATCTCACTTATAAACTAGATGGAGATTATGTCAAAATCTATATCACTCCGTACAAGGGTCAAGTTAAAAAGGATGACCTTGAATATTCTTATGGTGACTATAATGTCGATCTTGTAATTGTTTTTAATGTGAATGCTGGTAGCGAGATTGATTCTGCACTCTCTGAATATGGTCGTATCATGCATGATGCCAGTGCAATTAATATTACATCCGGAGCACCAGGCCGTTTTGCTGATCTTGAATGGAGCGATCCTGAAAAATCTTCCGTTTGTGAGATGGTCTATAATCTTCTTAAAGAGCTTGATGTCACCGATGTCTCGCAAGAGGTTGCTACTGCTCTTTTAACTGGCATTCTTTCCGCCACTGAACGTTTTTCCAATAGCCGTACTAAACCGACCACCATGGCTGTCGCTTCTAAGTTGATGGAAGCTGGTGCCGATCAGCAATTAATTTCAGCTAATATCTTGAAACCTGAAACATCCGTTACTCCTAAAGCGTCTGATGCTTCTGAAACCTCTGTTACTCCTGATGCTTCTTCTGCGTCTGAAGCTTTAACCACTCCTGAAGCGCCTGTAGCTCCCGAAGTTCAAGCTGTACCTAATCCTCCAATCACTACAAGTCCTACAAATAATATTGAATCGACTGCTATCTCAAACCCTTCTGATAATACTGCAGTTGCCGAATCCAATTCTTCGGATTCCTCAGATGATCTTAAGGAGCTTGAACAATTAGTAAATCAAAATCTAGCTCAGACCGCTAATTCCCAAACTGAGCACAACCAGGTTTTAGCCGATCCTACTTCTCAAAGTATTATGAATTCCACGCAGACCGCTCCAGTCGCGGCTCCGCTATCTACTGGTAATGTAATGGATGAATTAGCCCGCATGACAGAGTCTATGACTTCCGCAAATGCTCAACCTTCTCCTGTATTTGCGCCACAGCCACCAGTCCAACCAGGGAATCAACCTGAACCTCAGTTTGTTTCTGTACCACAACCACCGATCAATCTCCAACCAACAGTCGCACCTCAGGTCTATCCTGATACTTCGTACCAAACAATGTCACAAACTGCTCCATCTCAGTCGCAATCTTTTTCTAACCCCGGTAATTTTGTCACTCCCGTAACTTCCAATCCTCAAGCTCCAGCTCAATCTTTCCCACAAATGCAACCACAGCCTTTTTCTCAAATGTCTCAACAACTTTCTCCTATGCCTACCCCACAATCACCAGTCGAACCACCAGTCCAACCAGGGAGTCAGCCGCAGGTTCAGCCGTACACTCAACCGCAGACTCAGTCACCAGTTCAATCACAAATCCAATCATGGAATCAGCCTCAGTCCCAATCCCAGTCTCAAACCTTCAATCAACAGCCAATACAAACTCAGGTTGCTCCAGTCAATCCCTTACCCTCTTTTGCTGATTCTGGTATTGCAGGCCATACTATTTCTGAACCAGTCATTGAATCAAACGAAGATATGAGCCGTCTTATGGATGAGGTACTTGCTGAACCTTCACCTATTCAAAACCCAGTCGGCTATCAAAGTCTAATCAACCAGGGTGATTATATTAATCAATCTCTTGGGCAAGCCGCGCCACCGATTCCCGTGTCTCAGCCTAACCCTAACCCTAACCCTAACCCAAACCCAAACCCTAATTTTCCATTAGCTGTCGGTCAGCAACCCATTACTAATTACACACCAGGGCAGAATATTGCCACTCTTTCCGCGCCAGCTATGCCCACGATGGCGCAGGAAACTAATTACCCTACTCCCGAATATACGAATAATGTTCCTGAATATGCGTCTCTAGCAGTACCCACAATGCCAGTCCAATCAGCTCAGTCAAATTCACCTACTCAACTTTCACAGGAGTCTCAGCCGATACAACCTCAGTCTTCAGCCTCACCTGTCGCAGAAGATCCAATGGCGAATTTTATTCAAGCTACTCCACCTGCTACTAGTACTCCAATTCCAGATTTTCTTCAGCCAGAGGCTTTTCTTCCTCCCGCTCCAAGTCCCGTAGTGCCAAATCAGCCGGTTAGTACTTCCCCCTATACTTCCCAACCAACCGGTCCCACTATGCCGTTGCCTCCAACCACTCCAGAGCCATTGCCAACTCCGCCCATATTTAATCAAGACACATCAGTTAGCGAGCCAAAAGCTGATTCGTCTCCAGTTTCTACATCTCCAGTTTCTAGCACTACACCTCAACCTCAAGCTCCTACTTCTGAGACTACCTCAGCCGACCCATCTGCCTTCCGTATCCCAGGCACCTACTAATTTTTGACAGACCCACGAGCTTTCATTATTATCAGTAACAATGAATAATCAAGAAAATATCCTCGCAGAAGACATTATCCTAATTGATAAACCAGCTGGCCTCAGTTCTTTTGGTGCAGTTGCTCGAGTCCGTCGTCGTCTCTCTGAGCAAGCCGGAAAGAAAGTGAAAGTTGGCCATACCGGAACTCTTGACCCCTTTGCCACTGGTCTATTAATTCTTCTTTCTAATAAAGCTACTAAGATGTCTAATCAATTTCTGAAATTAGACAAATGGTATGAAGCGACAATTTGTCTTGGAAAGACCAGTACTACCGGCGATCCAGAAGGAGAGATTATCGAGCAACACCACAAGAGAATTCCCACTTTTGAAGAAATCGAAACGGCGGTCACTAGTTTTATTGGCCAAATCACGCAAACCGTGCCAGCCTTTTCAGCAGTAAAAATCAATGGTCGACGTGCCTATCAATTAGCTCGTCATGGTGAATCCGTTGTTATGCCAACCCGCCAGGTTGAGATTTATTCTCTTGAGGTACTTAGTTATAATTATCCAAATCTAGTCATTCGTACGCACGTCTCAAGCGGTACTTATATTAGAACGCTTGGTGAGGATATCGGTAAGGCTCTTGGCACTGGTGCTTATCTTACTTCACTTCGTCGTACTCAGGTTGGTAGCTATAAAGTCTCTAATGCTATCACGCTAGCAGATTTTATGGGGGAAGAATAATAAAAGATAAAAGGAGAATTTATGGATGATTTTATTCTAGTAGCGGTTAAGTTACTTATCGGTTTTTGGCTTTGATTTTAGTCATTAATATTACTGGTAAAGGTAATCTTTCCCCTTCTTCAGCTAGTGACCAAGTGCAAAATTATGTACTTGGTGGAATTATTGGCGGTGTTATCTACAACAAGGAAATTGCTATTTTGGAATACATTAGTATTCTTTTCATCTGGTGTATGCTGGTACTCTCTCTTAAATTTATTAAAACTTGTTTTAAAGAAAAGTCATCTGTTTACCCTTGTAGAATCTGTCTTTGCGTGATATAATTCACCCAATATGATTACAAAAGAGAATAAAGCTAAGGCAATTGCTGCTACTGCCCGTGATAAAAAGGACGTTGGTTCTCCAGAGGTTCAGGTCTCTATTTTGACTGAGCGTATTAAAGAAGTAACTGAGCACGTCAAAGCCAATAAGCATGATTTTATGGCCCGTCGTGGACTCATGCAGATGGTTGGTCGCCGCAAACGTCTTTTGAAGTATCTTGAGAAAACCAACTTCGACCTTTACAAAGGCACAGTTGCAAAACTCGGACTCCGTAAATAAATTCAAAAACCCACGTTAGTGGGTTTTTTGTTGTTCTTTCTTCTTAATCTCTTCCTATTTTCTAATCTTTTATTTTTGATTATAGTCCGTAGTTTTTATTATTCACCTTGGAGTTAAAACTCTCAGTGTAAAAGTCATGAAAAAGCTCCACATAGAGTGGAGCTTCGGATTAGATCATAGTTACAGTATCTTTTTGCTAAAGACACCTATGATTTCAGGTTTTACAACCACTTTTCCAAAAGATTTTTCAATATATTCATTAATTGCATTCTTAAAACGCAACACCGAAATATTGATGCCCTCGTTTATCTCTTCTATGCTGGGGCGTTTCATTTTTCTCATAACCCTTCTTTTTTTATACGGGTTACTTGCACCATGATTACGATCGTTTTTTCTTTTATATTTATCGTAAAATTCCTCACTGGTGTAGTATATGCGTACGTATCTGGCATCATGCATTAACTCATAAATATTGCCAGACACACCCTCTCGACGAGTGATCACTTGGTAAAGTTCCTTCTTTTGGAAAAACACTGAAGATGCCGTATTGAGAATAAAGTAAATTTTCCTCTGCCCTATTGTCTCAGTATCAACAATCGATACCATCAGATCAATATTACTATCTAATCTGATTTGTTTTCTGAGTGGTACAAGCACTTGTTCCATCAGTTGAGAGCAAAAGCATTTTTCACGCTCCTCCTGTATCGCATAGGAATTATTCTCAAATCCCCTCAGTTGCAATATGATTTCCATTGGTGGATTTAGCTTGCTGAAATCAAAATATATCGTATCTGTCATTTCTACGATCCTTTCTCTTAATGTACTTGAGCTATAACTCATAAAATTTATCTAAAATTTGGTGATCCAGGTTTTTCTATCCCCCTTTCATTCTAGTCTAGTAATTAGATTGATCACCGAACGTATGATATTATAACATAAAATACTAGATATACAAAAAATAAACCTTAACTTAGTTTTCTCAAACTGTAATATACAAGAAGTTTTTCATGATATAATCAATGTATAACAATAAAAGGGAAGACGGCGGATAAGTCCCCTAGAGCCTTAGGTATAAGATTCTCTCTAGCTTATTGCTTGGCTTTCTAGAGTAGCTATCTGGTGTTTTCCCGAGAAAGGAAAAAATGGAAATAATTAATCCCACCGGTAAGCACACGTTCAGTGTGTCTACCGATTTTTGCGGGCGTGAGCTTAAAATTGAAGTAAATCGTGTCGGTTTTCGCACAACCTCCTCTGTTCTCGTCACCTACGGCGATACTGTCGTACTTGGTTCAGTTGTGGTCAGTGAGAAGCCAGTTGTTCAGGATTTCTTCCCACTCTCCATCGACTATGAAGAAAAGTTCTATGCCGCTGGTAAAATTTCAGGCTCAAAATTTATTAAACGCGAAGGTAAGCCGGCCGACGAAGCCGTACTTATCGGTCGTCTCATTGATCGCCCAATTCGTCCGCTCTTTCCTAAAGGTTACCGCCAAGAAGTTCAGGTTGTCACTACCGTTCTTTCGATGGATCCCAGCTTTCGTCCAGATGTTGTAGCTATGCTGGCCGCTTCTTCCGCACTTCTAAATGCTGGTGTGCCTTTTGACGGTCCAGTTGCTGGTCTTCGCATTGGCCGTATAAATGGTAAATTTAAAGCCTTCCTTAGTAAAGAAGAGCGTGAGCAATCTGATCTTGATTTAGTAGTCGCCGTCAAGGATCAAAAGGTTGTTATGGTAGAAGCTGGCGCTAATGAGGTTCCAGAAAACGTAATCATTGAAGCAATGCGCTGGGCTGTTGAGAATGTTCAGCCTGCACTTAATCTTCAAAAACAGCTTCGTGACAAACTTGAAATTACTGAAAAAGCTTACGAATTAAGTTTGCCAGATCAGGCTATTACCGAAAAAGTTGAAGCTTGGACTCTTGCTCATTTTAAGGGCGAAGACGGCAAAACCGGTACCAAGATTCGTGGTAATGTCCTTGATCGTAAACGCATCGCCGACGCCTTGCGAGATGAAATGGATGCGGAATTTGCTCTTGAGCTTGGTGAAGGTGATACATCGGAAGAAAAAATCGCCGATTATGATGCTCGCTTGAAGGCCGAATTTCATAACGCTTACGAACTAGCTATCCATCATGAAGTTCGTCGTGCTATTGTTGAGGATGGCGTCCGTCCTGATGGGCGCAAGCTTAACGAGGTTCGTCCCTTAAGCTCTCAAGTTTCAATCTTGCCTCGCGTCCATGGTTCTTCGCTCTTTACGCGTGGACTTACCCAAGCGATGAATATTGTCACACTTGCACCTCTTTCTTACGCTCAAGTTGTCGACACTATGGAAGTTACCGACGGTGAACGTCGCTATATGCACCACTATAACGCTCCAAGTTACACTGTTGGTGAAACTGGTCGTATCGGTTCTCCTGGACGCCGTGAGATTGGTCATGGTTACCTTGCAGAACGAGCTTTGCTTCCAGTCCTTCCGTCCAAAGAAGATTTTCCATACACTATTCGCTCCGTTACTGAAATTATGTCTCAGAATGGCTCCACCTCTATGGCTGCCACCTGTTCATCGTGTCTCGCCTTGATGGACGCCGGTGTTCCTTTAAAGAGTCCAGTTTCTGGTGTTGCTATGGGTTTGATGCTTGATGGCGAAACTCCGCACGTTCTTACCGACCTGATGGATGCCGAAGACTTTGCTGGTGATATGGATTTTAAAGTCACCGGTACAAGAAAGGGAATTACTGCCCTCCAAATGGATATGAAAGTCCATGGTTTGCCAGTAGATATTCTTGAAAAAGCCATCAATCAGTCCCATGAAGGACGGATGTTTATCTTAGATCATATGCTTTCCGTGCTTTCCGCCCCTCGTGCAGAGCTTTCTCCATACGCTCCACGTATCGAAAAATTGATAGTGAGTCCCGATAAAATCGGTGCCATTATTGGTAAAGGTGGCGAGATGATTAACAAAATTACTTCCGGAACTGGTGCGGAAGTCGATATTGATGACTCTGGTTTAATTACTATTTCCGGTACTGATCCAGAAAAAATCCAGCATGCTATTGATTGGATTAAAAGTCTCGTCGAAGAACCAGAGGTCGGTAAAATTTATAAAGGTAAGGTTGTAAGCATCAAAGATTTCGGTGCCTTTGTTAATATTCTACCGGGCATTGACGGAATGCTTCATATTTCACAAATCTCCGAAAAGCGTCTCGATAAAGTAGAAGATGCTCTTCATCTTGGTGACGTAATAAAGGTTCGTCTTGAATCTATTGATGACAAGGGGCGTCTTTCTCTCAGTATGCGCCATGTCGAACAGTAGTTTTATTATAAAACACCTCGCAAGGTTTCTATCTTGCGAGCTAATCTCTCAATTATAATTTTTGGGATAGATATAAAAAGATTGGCCGAATTGCCAATCTTTTTATCTTCATAATTATAATTATTAAATTTCAACGATACCAAAAACCTCCTTTAATTCCACTATATTATAATTAGTATTTTAAGCCAAAAACGCTTACGTCTCACTCTATCTATAATTATTATGTTATAATCTGTCTATGGTAAAACGAAAAAAAGGTCGACGTAAAACCTCTCGCGACGTGGCTCCAGAACACGAATTGCCAGGAGGTTTTTGGCGTCAAGTTTCAGCAATTCTTATGGTCGCCATCTCCATCGTTCTTGTCATGACATGGTTTGGAAGTGGCGGTACTTTACTTAATGACTTTCATAAATTCGGTTTTTGGTTGATTGGTTATGCAACTTTTTCTATCCCTGTCATTTTGATTTATCTTGCAGTTAAGATTTTTCGCAGTACAGACAATCGTCTCCCGGCTGTTATTTGGATTGTCTCTTTTTTAATGGTTTTTTGGCTTTCTGGCCTCTTTGGCTTGCCTACCTATGGCACGACTTCGCCTCAAACTGGCGGTATTCTGGGTGTTTGGTTGAATAGCCTTACTACTCAAATTCTAAACCCCAGTGTTGCAGCTTTTATCTACCTTGTTCTTATTTTTATTACCGCCATCTTCATTCTGCAACTTTCTCCGGCTACCGTTTTTCGTGATCTTGCCGGCCTCTTCAAGACTAGCCGTCGCGAGGAAGATGCAGAAAATGCTCGTGTGGCCCGTCGTGCTCAGGCTGAAGATGCGATTAAGGCTGGCGCTCTTGGTCCGTTGAAGATTAAGGCTAATGGTGTAGAAGTTTCTCCTGAAGAATTAAAATCAACACCAAAGATCGAGGTTAAGAAGCCAGCCATGGATAAGCCAGTTGAATCTGAACCAGAGCGCGCTCTTATTGAGGTATCTGATCCGAATTGGAAAATGCCAAGCACTGATCTTCTTTCTAAGAAACAAAACCCCCCAGACGGCGGTAATATTCAGCAGAATGCATTCATAATTAATTCCACTTTCTCTGATTTTGGCATCGAAGTTAAACTTGATGGTGCTAATGTTGGTCCCCGTGTCACACAATATACAATTCAGCCTCCAACCGGTGTAGTTCTTTCAAAGATTGCTGCTCGTGATAAAGAGCTAGCTTTAAATCTTGCTGTCGATAAGGTGCGTATTGAGGCCCCGATCCCAGGCACTCGTCTTGTTGGTATCGAGATCCCAAACGTTCGTCCTGCTGACGTAACTTTACGTTCTATTCTTGAAAGCAACGAATGGAAGAAAGAAAGAAATCCTCTAGCTTTCGCTGTTGGTAAAGATATTTCTGGTAATCCCGTAATCGCTAATCTTGCCAAAATGCCTCATCTTCTCATTGCTGGTACTACCGGTTCTGGTAAGTCTGTGATGACTAACACTCTCATTTCTTCCTTACTTTATCGTAATGCACCGAGTGATATGAAGCTGATTATCGTCGACCCGAAGCAGGTGGAGATGGTGCAGTATAACGATATTCCACATCTCTTGACTCCGATTATTAATTCTACTGAAAAATCTCTCTCGGCCATGAAATGGGCAGTTAACGAAATGGAGCGTCGCTATACCTTAATGGCTGAAGAAAAAGTTAAGAAAATTGAAGACTACAATGAAAAACTGCAGAGAAAGACTGCCACTGTTGCAGATCAGGATAATAATGAGCAACAGCATGATGGCGGTAGGATGCCATACATTGTCATCGTGATTGATGAGATGGCTGATCTTATGATGCAGGCAGGGAAGGATCTTGAACAACTTATTGTTCGTATCGCACAGAAAGGACGTGCTTCCGGTATCCACCTTGTACTTGCCACTCAGCGTCCTGAAGTAAAAGTAATTACCGGTCTCATTAAGGCAAACGTTCCAGGTCGTATCGCCTTCGCTGTCAATAACAACACCGATTCGCGTATTATGCTTGACATGGGTGGTGCTGAAAAACTGCTTGGTAAGGGTGATATGTTAATGCTTACCACCGAAATGATGGGTAAACCTCGTCGTATCCAGGGTGCTTACGCTTCCGATAGTGATGTCGAAAAGCTCACTAACTTCCTTCGTGAACAACGTGCACCTGAATATAATAATGAGGTAATCTCGCAAGCTGTTCAAATCAAGGGCATTGGCCCGACCGACGGTGGCGGTTTTGGTGATCTTGGTCGTAAATACGATCCAAACGATCCAGTGGTTCGTAAGGCTGTTGAGATCACTCTTGCAAAAGGCAAATTCTCTACTGCCATGCTTCAGACTTATCTCGGTAAGGGTCATGGCTTTGTTTCCGGTCTTGCTATTTGGCTTGAAGAAATTGGTGTAATTGGCCCTGCGAATGGTAATAAACCTCGTGAAGTCATGATTAAAAGCCTAGAAGAATTTGACCAACTTGCTAATGTCTAGATAGATTCTAATAAATAGATTTCAACAGGCTTTAGATTATAGATTATGTTCTTGATCTAGTTAGTACCCACTTAAATGGTATATAAAAATATAGCTTCCGATAAGCTATATTTTTATATTTTTTATAGATGTTCAGTATCGTTTAAATCGTTACCTCTCATACAATCGTAATGTTTTTGTCCATCTGGTCGTTCTACGTCATGATAGATCTTACGGATTTCTGCGGAGAATTCTGAACACTTCATTATTCCTTGTGCGCCGAAAGCGAACTTCCATTCGCCATTAGGAAGTTCTCGATAATATTCTTCAACTCCACTACCACCTGCGACCACTTCGATTTCGTTACCCAAATTATCTTTTTGTTTATTAAAACCACCAACCTGTAATGAAGCAAAAGCATAAGTTCCGGTCTTATTAGTGAAGATTTGTCCACTTCTGATCAGTTTATTTTTTCCCATTAAGTCAAGTAATTGTTGATATTTTGTATCGTAGGCTACTAATTTAGTATTATTATCAGTTGTTTTATTTTCTTTTGCAATGTTTTGGCTAGATTTTACTGTCTCTTCTAATTTAGCTAGATTTTCTTGAGCTTTCTTTGTTTCTTCCTTAGATATTGAAAGATTATGGTTTAGTTGTTGACGTTGAGTTTGACTAGAAATAACCGTATAAGCAAGTGCACCCACCGCAGCTACCGTAGTTAAAATAAAGAGTGGGGTAAGTGATATTTTTTTCTTCTCCGCCACGACATTTTTTGTATCTGTATCGACAGGAGATTCGGCTTGGGCCATTGCATTTAGCGATTCTTCAGCCGGTTCTTGTTCTTGCTTCGGTTCTTCAATTGGTTTCAGGGGCGACTCTGTAGTAGATTCTAATGTCGACTCTTCAGTAGGCTCTGCTTTAGGTTTGAAAGAATTTTCCTGATTCATTTCATCTAATGAGTCGGTAGCTGAATCTACTACCAGATCGACCCGGTTATTAGCTTCGGTTCTTTCTGATGTATTTTCAGATGATTCTTTGGTTGTCTGGTCGGTATCAAGAGATGTTTTGTCGCTATCCATAGCCGTGTTTTGATCTAAATTATTTTCGCTATCCATGTATTCTCCTTTTTTAGATTGTAGCATAAGTTTTATTAAAAAACATAACCTGTATCCCCTGGTTATCTCAAAAGATTAATAGTATGCCGCTATTACAGTAGACTCTTGTTCTCTGAAACTTGAAAAACGGGTCTCTATCTGGTATAATTGAATCGTTATTAGCTCAGCAAGCGACGAGAGGTGTGCTTGCTTTAACCAAAGGAGTGCAAAGTGAAACAGTATGAACTTACTGTGTTGATTCATCCTGATTTGGAAATGAATCTAACACCAGCCCTAGACAAGATTAGTAAACTAATCGAGTCACAAAACGGTAAAATCGTTAAGGAAACCAACGAAGGTAAGAAGCGTCTTGCTTACTCTATCAATAAGCAAGATTACGCAGTTTACTACTTCTACGAACTTGAGCTTCCAGCACAAGCTCCAGCAAAGATTTCTTCCACCCTTAACATTACCGACGAAGTTTTACGTTATCTCTTGGTCGCTGTCGACGAACGCAAGGCTAAATTCGAAGCTAAGCGTAAAGCTCGTGCAGAGAAGACTAAAGATACTGAAGAATCAGCAGAATAAATAAACTAGGAGGTTTTATGGCGCGGGGATTTAGTAAGGCAATTATTACAGGTAACGTAGTACGTGATCCTGAACTTAGAGCTACATCTGGTGGCACTCAGGTCTGCTCGTTTTCTGTAGCAGTAAATTACAATTACGTCCAGAATGGTGAAAAAAAGGAACAAGTTTCTTATATCAACTGTTCTGCTTGGGGTAAAGCTGGCGAGATTATCGCTCAGTATGCTAAGAAAGGTACCGGTATTCTTGTATCCGGCCGTCTTTCTCAACGTGCTTTTGAGGACAAAACTGGCGCAAAGCGTTCAGCCACCGAAATAGTCGTTGAAGACTTTAACTTTCTTAGCGGTACTAATGAAAATTCTTCTTCAAGGAGTTTTGCTCCTACCAGTAATAATGAATCTACCGATATCGTCCCTGATGATATCCCAGATGAGCCTATTGACCTCAGTGAGGTTCCATTTTAAAAAATAATTAAGAGAGAGTTTTGAGAGAAAATGAAAAGAATTAAGAATGATCCAAATCTTTATTTCGATTACCGCGATGTAAAGACAATGCAACGCTATATTGATGCTTATGGACGCATCGAGCCAATTTCAAAGACAGGTTTGTCTGCTAAACAACAGAGGCAATTAGCTGTTGCCATTAAGCGTGCTCGTCATCTTGCATTGTTACCATTTGTATCTGCCAACTAATTTAGGAGGAAAATAATGTACGGTCCAACTGATTTGAAGAAAAACGTACTAATCACCTTAGATGGTCAGCCATACAAAGTCATTGACTATTCACAAAAAGTCATGGGGCGTGGTGGATCGATTGTAAATGTACGTGTAAAAAATTTAATTACTGGGGCTCTTATCCCAAAAACTTTTAAGGGGCAAGAGAAAATCGAACCTGCTGAAGTAACTACAAAGAAAGTTCAATATCTTTATCGGGATGATGAAAAATTTTATTTCATGGATCCTGTCAGTTTTGAACAATACGAGTTATCAAGCGATCTTGTCGGTGATTCGAAAGATTTTATGAAAGACGGTGATGAAATGGAAATTCAGTTTTATAACGGTTCCGCCATCAACCTCACTTTGCCTAAAAATCTTTGGCTTGAAGT
>ERZ772772.246-NODE-246-length-33425-cov-7.865898_pt1 | contig 33425 bp, 27 predicted proteins | sample MGYA00511484_ERZ772772 | MGnify/ENA primary metagenome ERZ772772 (study PRJEB29015, sample SAMEA2737913) | human oral metagenome | biome: human oral; feature: human-associated habitat; material: dental | place: China | collected 2088 ... | reverse complement strand
TAGCCGCAATGATACAGGTGATCTTATTGTATTTGGTTTTAAGAGAGTTTTTTTCAAAACCGGCTAGTGCTATAGCGGCTCTTTTTGCGACATTTTTAAATGTAAATAGCGGTACTTATATTGCCAAAGATTACCATACATATGTATATATTACAGAATTTTTGACATTACTATTTTTTATAAAATATATCAAAAATTACAATTCTAATACAGGTAGAATTTATCATATAATTGGAATTTTATTTTGCGTCTTATTATTTTTCGTTAAGCAAAATGTGGGTTTAGTTCTTTTTGCCGGTTTATTTGTAGCATATGCTTTTGTTGCTACCAGTTTTAAAGATTATATAAAAAGAATCGGTTTTTTACTCATTACCTCTGCTATATTTTTTACTATTATGAATTTTGTCATTCCTTTTAATTTATCTTCTATAACAGAAAATGATTCCAAAGGCAGCTTTTTCGCTATGGCTACTAGATTTATCACATATCCTTTAAATCAAACGATATTAAAAAACTCACTTATTGTATCGATAGTTGTACTCATCTTATATGTTATAAGATCAAAAATAGCGGAAATTTATACTAATTTGTATGAAAAAGCTATAGCTAAAACTACAAGAGAATTTCGTATATTAATGCTTACAATATTACATATAGTTTTAATATATTGTATGTTTATTAAGATGAGCGGTAGCGGGATAGAAATAAAGAATTTTATATCTCTTTCAATAGGTATTATTCTATTTTTGCTGTATATATGTTTCAAGAGAAACGATGTAATTGGCAATTCATCAAAGATATATGCCTTTATGATTGTGTCTATGGCTGCCATATCTTATTCGGGTACTTTGGCTGATGCTTTTACGGCGAGTGGTAATATGATATGTATAGCTTTTGCCAGCGCATTTATTATAAATATAAGTAGATTAAGACAAATAAAATACATTACTATATATATACATTTAATAATAATATTTTTTATGTTTTTAGCAACTATAAGAATGCCGTATTATTGGAATTTCAATACTCAGGTAGATATCTTTAGCGCCAATTCTAAAAGTTCATACGCTCAGTTAGATGGTATTTATATGGATGAACGAATATCAGATATTTTTGATTATTTTGATAAGTATGTATCTACTAAATCTAAAAACCAAAAAGATTTCTATTTTTTTAACTTTCCTATAATGTACTTATTGAATAATAAAATTCCACCGTATTATTTAGTAACTCATTGGCTAGATGTGTCATCATCCAAGGCTATATCTAGAGAATATGATGAATTTATCAAATCTCCTACACAAAATGTTGTTATGTATCAATATCAGACATTTTTCTTTACTGTGCACCGGAATTTTCAAGTTAAAAGCTCTTTTAAACAGCTTGATTTTCATGAAACCATGAATAAATGGGTCCAGGAAGGGAAATATAAATTTATAAAGTCATTTGTAGTTCCATATGATAATGTACCGGTTGAGGAAGAAAAAAACCATATTCTTAAAAATATGTTGATTATTTTGCAAAATGAAAAATTTTTCGGTATGGATAGGTCGCAATTCACGGAGTGGTTAAAGGAAAACGGTATAACATTAGTTACTATTAGACGTGATAAAAAAATAGCTACTGACCAAAATGACACAAAGCAAGAAGATGACTGTTTGCAAAATGGTGATGTATTACAAATGGATGGTAGTATCGTTGATCTGTGCAGGGTATTTCCAACCCTAGGAGTAGCCCCGACTGAAGCAACCTTTTTCAACACAATTAACGTATATGAAAAACAAGGAGATCGTAGTGAATAGCTCCGTTAGAGATAAATTTGTACTAATACTGTGCTTGAGCATAATATTAATACTACATCTCTTTATATTTAACCATTACTTCTCACTCCAAGAAGGCTGGTGGGAAACCTATGCTTATTTAGTAAATAAAGGAGAAGTGATCAATAAAGATTTTTATCTAGCATGGACTCCGTTATTTGTATATATAAATGCCTTTTATCAAAAAATATTCGGGATAAATTTCTTTGCTTTTGCCTGCATCGGCGTAGTAGCCGCAATGATACAGGTGATCTTATTGTATTTGGTTTTAAGAGAGTTTTTTTCTAAAACTCCAAGTATAATAGGAGTAACTTTTGCCAGCTTTTTATGGTTTAGTATGGAAACTTATATTCCAAAAGACTATCATGTTTATGTTTTCATCATAGAATTTTCTACCCTACTATTTCTAGTAAAATCCATAAAAAATGAAAATTCTAAAAAAGGTACCATATATCAAATACTTGGAATCTTATTTCTAGTCCTACTTTTTTTCATAAAGCAAAATGTGGGTTTAGTTCTTTTTGCTAGTCTTTTTGTATCTTATGCTTTTATATCTAGTAGCGTAAAAGATTATTTTAAAAGAATAGGATTTTTGCTACTCTTTACTGCTATATTCTTTGCATCTATAAATTTTATAATGCCTTTCGATCCTTCCTCGATAACCGATAACGACTCAAAGGGAAGTCTATGGACTGTGGCGACGAGGTTTATTTTTGAACCGGAACTTAGTCGGGTTTTAGTGATAGGAGTATTGGAATTTTTTATAATACTAATTCTTGCTTATTTTGGGAAAAGTATCGTATATCTATATGATGCATTGGTGGCACACATTGCGGCAAAAACGACTATTTCATTTCAATTTACTATTATAGCTATTGGGCTAGCTGCACTTACTTATGTTGTTTTGTTTCATAATACTGCCATGCTATATATTGTTAGATATATCTCCTATATTAGCTTTTCTATAGCTATGATTTTGTATATTATGTTTTCTGCTATTTTTTATAAAAACAGTAATATTTTTGGATCAAAAATTTACATTTTCATTACTTTTTGTGCTGCCGCTATAGTTTATAGTAATACTTTCACTACCATCGCCTTAAATATGAATAGCATTCTTTTGTGTGCAGGGTTGGCGTTCGGCTTTTTATTAAATCAAAATTTACGCAAAATAGCCAGGATTTTATTGATCTATTGGATGCTCATAATGGTATCTTTTATAGTATACGTAAAATTTTTAATACCATATAATTGGCTTGAAAATTATCAAGGTAGTGTATTTGAGGCTAAATCCGAAAGCTCATATATTCCTTTAAAAAATATTTATATGAATCAGAAATTATCTTATATTTTTGATTATATGCATGATTATGTACCTAAAAATACAGTATCCGATAAAGATTTTTACTTTTTTAACTTGCCGATAATGTATCTTTTAAATGATAAAATTCCACCATATAATTTAGTAACACAATGGTTTGATGTAACCCCAACAAGGCTGATTAAGCAAGAATATATTGATTTTACAAACAGGCCAACCGAGAATATCGTTTTATATCAATATTACAAGAAGGCGTTTGATATAAACAAAAGACTCTTGAGAAAAGATGATTTTATTCAAGAAGATTTTTATAACTCTATGAATGAATGGGTAAAACAAAGTAGATATAAATTTATAAAATCATTTGTAGTACCCAATAGTTTGATGTTTAATAATGCATATAAAAATTTAAATATTCAAATAGATGTAATAATTCAAAACAGTAAATTTTTCGGTCAAAGTTATGAAAAATTTTATATATGGCTCCAGGGGGAAAATTTGAATCTTATGCGAATCACTAGAGATGGAGCCGCCTTACAAGATATTAATGATGTAATTAGAAATTCCGATATAGTAACCTTGGGTGGCAATGCAGCTCATATAATGGAAGTTTTGCCTCAACTTGGGGTTGAGCCGATTGGTACGGCAAATTTTAATACCATAAATATTTATAGACGAAATGAATAGGCATGATTAAACAGCAAGCCGTCAAATTTCTTCTCGTAGGCATTCTAAATACCGCCTTTGGATATGGGCTATTTTCATTATTCATTTACGTTGGGCTTCACTATTCACTGGCGGTGTTGCTGTCTACGATATTTGGTGTATTATTTAATTTTAAAACTATAGGCAAGCTGGTATTTGGCAGTAGCGATAACGGCTTAATTTTTAGATTTATTTTGGTTTATGTTATAACATATCTTTTAAATATATTCTTTTTGTGGCTTTTTAAACAGCTCGGTTTTGAAAATATGTATATAAATGGCTTCGTGCTTTTGATCCCGCTAGCTGCGGTATCATTTTTATTAAATAAATTTTTCGTCTTTAGGAGATGATATGAAAAAGATCAGTATAGTTACCGCCTGCTTTAATGAGGAGGAGAACGTAGAGGAGGTCTATGCGCGCGTAAAAAAAGTTATGGGAGGGTTTTCGGAGTATGCCTACGAGCATATATTTATCGATAATGCTTCTACCGACAAAACGGTTGAAATTTTAAAACGCCTCGCAAAGGAGGATAAAAATTTAAAGATAATCGTAAATTCCAGAAATTTTGGCCATATCAAATCACCAACTTATGCGCTTTTGGGTGCAGATGGAGATGCCGTTATCTCTATCGTAGCCGATTTGCAAGATCCGCCCGAGATGATTGCGCAGTTTATAGAAAAATGGCAGGAGGGCAACGACTTGGTTTTGGCTATTAAGCGAGATAGCGAGGAGCGCGGCGCAATGTTTAAAATCAGAGAGTACTACTACGAACTCCTATCAAAGCTATCTGAGATCGAAATTTTTAAGAATTTTACCGGCTTTGGGCTTTTTGATAAAAAAGTGATAGCGGCTCTTAGGCAGATGCATGATCCATATCCGTTTTTTCGAGGAATGCTCGCGGAGGCGGGCTATAAGGTAGCTAAAATCCCTTATGATCAACCTGTGAGGATTAAAGGAGTTACCAAAAATAACTTCTACACGCTTTATGATATGGGGATACTAGGTATAATCTGCAATTCTAAAGTGCCACTTAGGCTCGCGACTTTTATAGGCATGATAATGGGTATTTTAAGCATAATAGTGGGGCTTGTGTATTTTATCCTAAAACTCATATATTGGAACGAAATGAGCGTGGGGATCGCGCCTCTTATCATACTTTTTTCGTTCGTTTCATCTGGAATTTTATTTTTTATCGGTATAATAGGCGAATATATCGGGGCAATTTATACACAAGTGTTGAATCGCCCATTGGTATTTGAAAAAGAAAGAGTAAATTTTGATTAAAGGGAGCTTTGATGAAAGTTTTAATACTAGCGGGAGGTTTCGGTACTAGGCTTGCCGAGGAGACCAGCATTAGACCAAAACCAATGGTAGAGATTGGCGAAAAACCGATTTTATGGCATATTATGAAAATTTATAGTTTGTACGGATTTAACGAATTCGTCATTCTACTTGGTTATAAAGGCTACTATATCAAAGAATATTTTGCCAATTATTTTTTACATCAAAGCGATATGACTATAGATTTGAAAAATGGCAAAATGGAAGTTTTAACCAATTTTAGCGAGCCTTGGAGCGTTACGCTGTTAAATACCGGACTAAACACTATGACGGGCGGTCGTATTAAGCGAGCTCAGAGCATAGTGAGAGACGAACCATTTTTACTTACTTATGGCGATGGTGTTAGTGATATCGATATCCACGAGCTTGTAAAATTTCATAAGTCCCATGGCAAAGCGCTTACGATGACTTCCGTTCAGCCGGAAGGTCGCTTTGGAGCGCTAAATATAGATGATAAAAGTCGCGTGCATGAGTTTAAGGAAAAACCAAAAGGAGACGGCAATTGGATTAATGCCGGTTTCTTTGTATGCGAGCCCAAGGTTTTTGACTATATTACAAATGGCGATGCGACGATATTCGAGCAAGAACCGCTTATGAATTTAGCCCATGACGGTGAAATTTTAGCGTATAAACATAGCGGCTTTTGGAAGCCGATGGATACGCTTAGAGATAAGCTTGAGTTAAATAAAATTTGGGATAGCGGTAACGCTCCGTGGAAAAAGTGGTAGCGATGCGAGATATGCAGGGTCTATACTCCGGAATTTATAAGGGCAAAACGGTTTTGCTTACTGGGAATACCGGCTTTAAGGGTTCATGGCTTAGTCTGTGGCTGGAACGCATGGGCGCGAAAGTGATAGGCTATTCGCTTCCGGCGCCTACAGAGCCAAATCATATAGGACTTTTAAATTTGAATATCGTCCAGATAATCGCCGACATACGAGATCTTGTCAAATTAGACGAAGCATTTACGACTTATAAACCCGATATCGTATTTCACTTTGCCGCTCAGGCTCTCGTACGCCCATCTTATGCCGATCCGATAACAACTTATGAAACCAATGTCATCGGCACATTAAAAGTATTTGAAGCTTGCAGAAGGGCGGGCGTTCGCGCGATCGTGAATATCACCAGCGACAAGGCTTACGAAAATAAAGAGTGGGTTTGGGGATATCGAGAAAACGATCCTATGGGAGGGTATGATCCATATAGCTCGTCGAAAGGCTGCGCGGATCTTCTGGCTAGTTCATATCGAAATTCGTTTTTTAATGAAAAAGATTACGGTACAAAGCACCAAACGCTGCTTGCTACGTGTCGCGCAGGTAATGTCATAGGCGGCGGAGACTGGGCGCAAGACAGATTGATTTGCGACGTGATGCGCGCGGCAGCTAAAAATGAAGCGGTAACGATCCGCAATCCGCATGCGACACGCCCTTGGCAGCACGTGCTCGAGCCGCTTGGCGGATATTTGCTCGTGGGGCAAAAGTTACTTGAAGGGCGAAAGGAATTCGGCAGCGCATGGAATTTCGGACCTAGTGACGATGGTGCGATTAGAGTGCTTGATGTATTGAAAAGCGCCAAGCGATATTGGGATAAGATAGAATTTAAAATCAGCTCCGACGCGGATCAGCCGCATGAGGCAAATTTATTGAAGCTTGATTGCTCTAAAGCGCGTGCGCTGCTTGGCTGGAAGCCCGTTTGGGATAGCGAAACGGCATTTGAAAAAACTATAAAATGGTATAAAGATTTCTACGAAAACGGCGTGATTGATACCGAGCAAAATTTAAACGACTACGTAAAAGATATGATGCGATGATAAAAGTAAGTGATTTTATAGCAAAATTTATAGCCGAGCACAAAGATACCGCAAAGACCGTATTTATGGTCTCGGGCGGCGGAAATATGCACCTAATAGATTCACTTGGTAAAAATGAAAATTTAGAGTATGTTTGCAACCATCACGAACAGGCTTGCGCGATAGCCGCAGAGGGCTATGCACGCGTTTCAAATAAGATCGGTATTGCGTATGTTACCACGGGTCCCGGCGGGACAAACGCGATTACTGGCGTTTACGGCGCTTGGGTAGATTCGATCCCTATGATGATTATATCGGGACAGGTAAAATTTCAAACGACCGTCGCTTCGCAACCCGAGCTAAATTTGCGTCAGCTCGGTGATCAAGAGGTTAATATAATTGACATCATAAAGCCTATCACAAAATACGCCGTAATGATAACTGATAAAAATAGCATAAAATTCCATCTGCAAAAAGCGGTTTATGAGGCTAAGCGCGGCAGACCCGGACCCGTATGGTTGGATGTGCCGCTAGATATACAAGGCGCGATGGTGGACGAAGCGGATCTGGTAGAATTTAAAATTCCAGAAGAGCCGAAGTTTGACACAAAAATCCCGCAGGTTTTAGATGCGTTAAAAGCTGCTAAGCGCCCTGTAATTATTGCCGGTAACGGCGTAACGCTTGCCGGTGCAAACGAAGAATTTCTAAAACTAATCGAAATTTTAAAAATTCCCGTTATCGGTACTTTCGCCAGATACGATATCGTTAGAAATGACCACGAGCTGTTTTTTGGCAGATATGGCACTATCGGCAATAGGGCGGCAAATTTTGTCGTGCAAAATTCCGATCTCATCATCGCCATAGGCGCTAGATTAAATATCCGCGCAGTTAGCTATAACTGGGAATTCTTCGGCAGAGAAGCCAAAAAAATTTTGGTCGATATCGACAAAAACGAACTAAACAAAAAAACAATTGCTGCAGATATTAAGATTAAATCCGATGCGAAGGTCTTTATATCGGATTTGCGATCTGCGCTGAAAGATGAGCTGGATTTTGGCTTTTGGCTTGAAATTTGCAAAAATTATAGAAAAAATTATCCTACGATTGAGCCTTTTAGGCAGGCGGTGCAGGGTTGTGTCGACTCGTATAATTTTTTTGATATTCTATCAAGTGATAAGCCTGATTTAGTTTATGTTTTTGGCAACGGCACGGCGTGTGTTTCGTCATATCAGAGCTTGAGGCTATATAAAAATCAAAAAGTCGTAGTCAATTCCGGCTGCGCTTCTATGGGATACGATCTACCTGCCGCAATCGGTGCGTGCTTTGCAAACGGCAAGTGCAATACTATATGTGTCACCGGAGAAGGCAGCCTGCAGATGAATATTCAAGAGCTTCAGACAATAATCCATCATAGGCTTCCGATCAAAATTTTTGTGCTGAATAATGCAGGTTATATTTCTATTAGAAATACTCAAAATAACTTTTTCAAAGGATACAAGGTAGGCTCTGACAAGGACAGCGGCGTGAGCTTTCCTGACATCGTAAAATTAGCAGAGGTCTATGGCTTTGAAGCTTGCAGGATAGAAAATCAGCTAAATTTAAAAAGGGAGTTGGAGAAAATTCTATCCAAACCCGGTGCGGTAGTTTGCGAAATAATGCTCTCGCCTACTGAAAAAATGGAGCCAAAATTATCATCCGAGATAAAGCCTGATGGCAAAATGATCTCAAAGCCGCTTGAAGATATGTTTCCTTTTTTGCCGCGTGAGGAATTTTATAAAAATATGATAGTAAGGCCTATAGATGAATAAAGCGGTAGTTTTTGATCTAGATGGTACTATTTATTTTGGAAGCAAAATTGCTGATTTTGCCCTACAGACTATTAACAAACTTGAATCGCATGGTTATAATATTCTATTTTTTACAAATAATTCAACTAAAACAAGGTTTGAAATTTTAGATAAACTAGTGTGTATGGGTATAAAAACTATCGTAGAAAAAATATATACCTCATCCCATGCCAGTGCTATGTTTTTACAAAGAGAAAATGTAAAAAATGTGTTTTTGGTTGGCAGCCATGGCTTTGAAAGTGAATTAAAAAACGTAGGTGTAAATATAGTGGATGAATATAATTGCGAAGCCGCGGTGATTGGACTTGATTTAAATTTTGACTATAAAATTTTATCAAAAGCTCTTATTGCATCACAAAAATCCCGTAGAATAGTAGCGGCAAATATAGATAAAAATTTTCCGATAGAAAATGGTCTTTTAAAACCCGGCGCCAATGCTATGTTAAGTGCGGTTCTTGGCAGTATTGATGATGAAGTAAGATTGGATGTAATAGGAAAGCCCAATCCTTTTATGCTTGAAATCTTATGTAAAGATTGGGACCTTGATAGGCAAAATATTGTTGTGGTAGGAGATAGAGCAGAAAGCGATATTGCTATGGCAAAAAATTTTAATTGTAAAGGAATTTTGGTCGGCAATGATATTACACTATTGGATGTTAAAAATAAAATTTTAAGGAGTTAAAATGAACGTTTTAGAATACGAGATGATCGAAATTTTAAAAAGGCTCAAGAATGATTATGGCGTTTTTGAAATTAAGGCGGAATATGAAAATGAGGGCAGCAGGCAGGAGGAGCTTTGTAGGCTAAAGGATATTACCTCTAAAATAGATCTGCCTATTATTATGAAGATCGGCGGCGTAGAGGCTGTTACCGATATGTATAATGCTATCACGCTTGGCGTGAAAGGGATCGTAGCCCCGATGGCGGAGACAAAATTTGCCGTTAGTAAGTTTGTAGGCGCTATAAATACCTTCGTAGCAGAAGATAACCGCAATGATATAGAATTTGCAATTAATGTAGAAACCATAACATGCTATGAGAATTTGGATGATATTTTATCCTTAGAAAATATCAATACATTAACCAGTATAACGATAGGCAGGGTTGATTTTACTGGTTCGATGGGCAAAAATAGGGATTTTGCAGATAGCGATGAGATGCTAAAATATTGCGAAGATATTTACACTAAAGCAAGGGCTAAGGGATTAAAATGCGGCTTAGGCGGAGCCATATCCGCAAAGTCGTGCGATTTCATAAAATATCTCATTTCCAAAGGATTGCTTGATAAATATGAAACGCGAAAGATCGTCTATCACAAAGACGCCATAAATAATATGGAAGCCGGAATTTTAGTCGGCGTGGAATTTGAATTGGCTTGGCTTAAGAGCAAGCGTAGGTACTATCACAGAATCAAGTCCGAGGATGAGAAAAGAATAGAAATGCTTGAAAAAAGGCTAAGTAGCAAATGAATCTTTTCGTTACGGGCGGTAGCGGTTTTATCGGCTCGCATCTAAAAAAGCGTCTTGCGCTAAGTGGAAATTTTAACGTTTTTGCTCCAGGAAGCAGCGAGCTAAATTTGACCGACGAAAGCGCGGTTGACAATTTTGTCCGTGCGCATGAAATCGATACTATTGTCCATCTCGCCAATCGCGGCGGCGGTCGCGATACGTTGGATATGACAAATGTGACTGAGTATAATCTGCGGATTTTTTTCAATATCGCCAAGCAAAAAAATAGGGTTGCAAAGATCATATCGTTTGGAAGCGGTGCGGAATATGGCAAAAACAAGCCGATCATAAATGCTTGCGAAGATGATTATAAAAAGGCGCTTCCGCTCGATGAATACGGTTTTTACAAAGCTATTACATCGCATTATATTGAGGATTGCGCGGATAATATCATCCAACTTCGTTTGTTTGGAATTTACGGCGAGATGGAGAATTACCGCTATAAATTTATCACAAATACTGTAGTAAAAAATCTACTGCACTTGCCTATCAGGATCAATCAAAACGTATTTTTTGATTATATGTATGTTGAAGATCTGCTAAACGTAGTGGAATTTTATATAGAAAATGATGCACGACATAAAATTTACAACGTAAGCAGCGGGACAAAAATCGATCTGCTTAGCCTGGCTGCGCTGGTAAATGAGGCGAGCGATTTCAAATCCGAAATAATCGTGATGAATGCGGGGCTAAATAACGAATACACTTCTGACAATAGCCTGTTAAAATCCGAGATGGGAGGCAGGTTTAAGCTCACGCCGCATGCAGAGGCGATCGGCAAAATTCACAGATATTTTAAACAAAATTTTGCTAGCTTGGATTTAAAGACAATCAAAAAAGACCCATATTTGGGAAAAATCAATGAAATTTGGAAGGGCAAAAAATGACGCCGCAAGAATTAAAGCAAGAAATTTTAGAAAAGACGAAAGAGTATTATAGGTTGGTTCATGAGCCGGCGCAGAAAGCCAAATTTGAGCTCGGCAGAAGCCGCGTAAATTATGCAGGCAGAGTTTTCGACGAGCACGAAATGATAAATTTGGTAGATAGCTCGCTTGATTTTTGGCTTACATACGGCGCATATTCTAAAAAATTCGAAAAAGAATTTGCCAAAATGCTTGGCGTAAAATGGGCGTTTTTGGTAAATAGCGGAAGTAGTGCGAATCTGCTTGCGTTTTTTGCGCTCACTTCGCCGCTTCTAAAAGAGCGCCGCATAAAGAAGGGCGACGAAGTCATAACCGTAGCAGCGGGCTTTCCTACGACGGTTGCGCCTATCGTGCAATACGGTGCCGTTCCCGTTTTTGTCGATATGGAGCTTGAATATTTTAACATAGACCATACAAAGCTTGAACTCGCGCTTAGCCCAAAAACGAAAGCCGTTATGGTAGCTCACACCTTGGGAAATCCTTTTAATATAAAAGCCGTGAAGGAATTTTGCGATAAGCACGATTTATGGCTTATCGAGGACAACTGCGACGCGCTAGGCTCGCTGTATGAGGGCAAGCCGACCGGTACATGGGGAGATATAGGTACTAGCAGCTTCTATCCGCCTCATCATATGACGATGGGCGAGGGCGGCGCTACATACACAAACAATCCCCTGCTTAAAAAAATTATGTTAAGTATGCGTGATTGGGGACGCGACTGCTGGTGCGAGAGCGGCGTGGATAATACTTGCGGTAGGCGCTTTTCGCAGAAATTCGGACAGCTGCCGCTCGGGTACGATCATAAATACGTTTATTCGCACTTCGGATTTAATTTAAAAGCCTCCGATATGCAAGCTGCCGTAGGTTGTGCTCAGATAGAGAAATTTCCTAGCTTCGTGCAGCGTCGTAGGCAAAATTTTAAAAAGCTTTATGATGGCTTAAGAGATATAAAGGAGCTTATTTTGGTTAAAGCCCAGCCGCATTCCGAGCCTAGCTGGTTTGGCTTTATGATGACGGTTGCGGACGGAGCGAAATTTAGTAGAAACGAGCTTAGCGAACATCTAGAGAAGGCGGGCATTCAAACAAGAAATTTGTTTGCGGGCAATATGATCAGGCATCCGCTATTTATAGATTTGCAGCCTGGCAAAGATTATCGCGTAGTAGGCGATCTAAAAAATACCGATAAGATAATGAATGATAGCTTCTGGGTAGGGGTATATCCTGGAATGAGCGATGAGAAGATAGAGTATATTATAAAAACGATTAGAGAATTTGTATTTACTAGAAGCTGAAATGCTATAAATTATAGAATCAAATTTTAAAGTACTGCATGTAATATAAATAGTGCTATTTGTTTGGTTAAGCGCCGATATAGTAAAATTTAATTAAAATGACGGCGATAGATTTGGCTAAAAAGCCAATATTTAGGGGAGTTTATGACGAAAAGAAAAATTTTGATAGTATTTGGAACGCGTCCGGAGGCCATTAAGATGGCTCTGTTGATAAAGGAATTTCAAAAGCACGCGGAATTTGAAGTGAAAGTTTGCGTCACGGCGCAGCACAGACAGATGCTCGATCAGGTGCTTGAATTTTTTGAGATCAAGCCCGATTTTGATCTAAATTTAATGAAACAGGCTCAGGATCTGTACGATGTGACGTCGGGGGTGCTGCTCGGCATGCGCGGGATATTCGAGCGCTACAAACCGGACATCGTATTTGTCCACGGCGATACGACTACGACAAGCGCGGTATCGTTAGCCGCATTTTATCAAAAGATCGATGTGGCGCACGTTGAAGCGGGTCTTAGGACGCACGACATATATTCGCCGTTTCCGGAGGAGATAAATAGGCAGATCACCGGCCTGATAGCCAAATACCACTTCGCACCGACCGTGGGTGCAAAAGATAATCTTCTAAAAGAGGGCAAAAGCGCAGAAAGCATAGTAGTAAGCGGCAACACCGTTATAGACGCGCTTTTTTGGACCATCGATAAGATAGAGCGCAATGCGATCTTACGAGATAAAATTTTATCTTCCATAAATTTTAAATTTCATCTTAGCGAGAGAAAATTTATACTCGTAACAGGTCATAGGCGGGAAAATTTCGGCGAAGGTTTTATAAATATCTGTGAGGCTTTGCGTGAAATAGCCGCCGATAACGCCGATGTGGACATCCTCTATCCCGTGCATCTCAATCCGAACGTTCAAAAGCCGGTGAAGGAAATTTTATCGGACCTACCGAATATTTTCTTGATGGATCCGCTAGAATACGACGCGTTCGTGTATTTGATGAGTAAAGCGTATATGATCATCACCGATAGCGGCGGCATCCAGGAGGAGGCGCCGAGCCTTTGCAAGCCGGTTTTAGTAACTAGAAACAGAACCGAGCGCCCCGAGGGGATAGAGGCTGGATGCGTGAGGCTGGTCGGAACGAAGCGAGAAAATATCGTAAAAGAAGCGCAAAAATTATTAAATTCAAAAGATGAATATGATAAAATGAGTCAAAGTATAAGTCCTTACGGCGATGGAAAAGCGTGCAGAAGGATACTTGATTTTTTGAAGGAAACATTGTGAAAAAAATTTGTATAGTAGGCCTTGGATACATCGGCCTACCGACGGCGGCGCTTTTGGCTAGCAGCGGCTACCGTATCCACGGGGTCGATGTAATACAAAGCGTCGTAGATACGATAAATCAGGGTAAAATTCATATCGTAGAGCCAGAGCTCGGCGAGCTTGTAAAAAAATCCGTAGAAAGCGGAAATTTAAAAGCGGATGTTAAGCCTGATTTTGCAGACGTTTTTATCATAGCCGTTCCTACGCCCTTTCGCGACGGATACGTGCCAAATATCGATTACGTGCTGAGCGCGAGCAGAGCGGTAGCGCCCTATATCAAAGAGGGAAATATCGTGATCTTAGAATCCACTTCGCCGGTCGGTACGACGGAGAAGATAGGTCAAATTTTAAAAGATAGCGGCGTCGATATCTCTAAAATTTATATCGCTCACTGCCCGGAGAGGGTTTTGCCCGGTAAAATTTTAAAAGAGCTCACACAAAACGATAGGATCGTGGGCGGTCTAAGCAGGGAATCTGCCGAGAAAACGGCGGAATTTTATAAGACTTTCGTTAAAGGTGAAATTTTAAAAACCGACGCAAGAACCGCCGAAATGGCGAAGCTTACCGAGAATTCTTTCCGCGACGTAAACATAGCCTTTGCAAACGAGCTTAGTATTTTGTGCGATAAATTCGGCATTAACGTCTGGGAGCTAATTTCGCTAGCGAACCGCCATCCGCGAGTTAATATTTTAAACCCGGGCTGCGGCGTAGGCGGGCACTGCATAGCGGTCGATCCGTGGTTTATAGTGCATGCGGGCGGCTACGAAGCGAGGCTGATCAAATCCGCAAGAGAGGTCAATAACCACAAAGCCGAGTGGAGCATAGAAAAGATCAAAAACGCCGCTTTGAAATTCGAGTTGCAAAACGGCAGAAAGCCCAAAGTCGCGTGCATGGGACTTGCTTTTAAACCCGACATCGACGATTTGCGGGAGTCGCCTGCGCTAAATATAACCAGGCGCCTGATCGTAGACGGTGTCGATGTGATCGCCGTAGAGCCAAATATCAAGGCTCACAAAGATTTTGAGATAGCGGATTATAAAAAGGCTATTGAAATTTCGGACATTATCGTATTCTTGGTCGGACATAAGGAATTTAAAGGGCTGAAAATAGAAAAAGAAGTTTTGGATTTTTGCGGAATTTGTAAATGAGTTTTCAAAAAGTAATAGATAGAGATAACCATCTGAATTTTTTTAGATTACTTTTTGCTTTGCAAGTGGTATATATGCACTCGACAGAATGGCTAAAAATACCGCTTTTATGGGGGGGCTACGTGGATAAGTTTCTTAGGTTATTTCCCGGCGTTCCATTATTTTTTCTGGTTTCGGGATTTTTAATTACCGATAGTTATTTAAATAGCGGGAATTTGAAAGAGTATTTTATAAAAAGAGCGCTTAGGATATATCCGGCTCTATTCGTAAATATTTTAGTACTTGAACTAGCTATGTACGTGGGCAAAAATTTTAATGATATCTCGGTATTAAAATACATAGAATACCTCGTGTTGTATGTCATTACCGCCGCTTCAGGCATAGCGGGCTTTATAATCGGTATAAAAAACGATGTTTTATATAATTACGACGGCTTCTTTAGCTCTTATCCGAGCGGCGTTTTATGGACGCTTAGTGTCGAATTATCGTTTTATATCCTCCTTCCGTTTATTTTGTGTATTAGAAAAGCAATCATAAGAAATTTATTGTTAGTTTTTCTATTTTTTACATCAATGATAGTTCCCGCGATTGCCGATGAAAATTTTTATTCTGCTTCAAATTTAAATAAGCTTCTCGAGCTCATATGCTTGCCGTTTTTGTGGATATTTATCATCGGCATGGTTATGCGGCTTTATTGGTTGGATATAAAAAAATATCTCGTAGGCTACGGCTTATATTATATTGCGCTCTATTTGATATTTTGTTTTGCGGCTATAGAGTTTGGAAGCGGGTTTGGAGATTATAAGAGAGGCTTGGAAATTTCTACTGTATTTCAAATTTTCCTTTTAGCGCTAGCTATGTTTAGTATGGCTTTTTCTTATACAAACTTAAAGATAGCTAGAAGCACAGATCTCTCTTATAGTACATATCTTTATCATATGCTGATAGTTCAAATTTTAATTAGTCTGGGCTTTGGTGGGTCTTTATGGCTATATCTCATAGTGGTAGCAGCAACGCTCGCGATAGCTTGCGTTTCTTGGAATTTTATAGAAAAGCCGGCGTTGAAATTAAAACAAATAAAGGTTGTAAAATGATACAAGCAATAGTTAAAAAAGGTAAGGTTTTAGCAGAGCAGATCCCGGCTCCGAGCGTTTCAAAGGGATGCGTTCTTATAAAAGTAGTAAATAGCTGCATATCGGCGGGCACCGAGATAAGCGGCGTATCAAATAGCGGAAAGGGTCTGATAAAGCGAGCCTTAGAACAGCCCGAAAACGTAAAAAAAGTTATCAGTATGATAAAATCAGACGGTATCGCAAACGCCTATGCGAAGGTAAAGGGCAAGCTTGATAGCGGAAGCCCGACCGGCTATTCGCTTAGCGGCGTCGTCATAGCGGTCGGAGAGGGCGTTTCAAATTTTGAAGTCGGAGAGCGCGTCGCCGCAGCCGGTGCAGGACTTGCAAACCACGCAGAATACGTAGACGTACCTAAAAATTTAGTTATGAAAATGCCGCAAGATATGGACTTTGAACGGGCTTGCACCGTGACGCTCGGCGGCATAGCGATGCAAGGCGTTAGGCGGATCGATCTAAGGCTGGGCGAGACCTGCATAGTGGTCGGTGCGGGGATATTAGGGCTTCTTGCGGTGCAGATGCTTAAAATTTCAGGCGTGAGGGTCGCAGTTAGCGATTTTGATGATAGGCGCTTGCAGATAGCAAAGGAATACGGCGCCGAGCTAACTATCAATCCCTCAAAGGAAAATTTGTTAGACATCGTTTCGTCTTGGAGCGGCGGGTACGGCGCCGATGGAGTGCTATTTACCGCCGCTACGAGCAGTAGCGAGCCGCTATCGCAAAGTTTTCAGATGTGCAAGAAAAAGGGCAGAGTGGTGCTCGTAGGCGTTGCCGGTATGCAGATAAATAGAGAGGATATGTATAAAAAGGAGCTTGATTTCCTCATCTCCACCTCTTATGGTCCCGGTCGCTACGACAAGGGCTACGAAGAGCAGGGGCTTGATTATCCGTTTAGCTACGTAAGATGGACCGAAAATCGAAATATGAGCGAGTATCTAAGGCTGGTAAATGAAAATTTGATAAAGCTGGATAAGCTCATAGACGCGAAATACCCTATCGAGCAGGTAACGGAGGCGTTTGAGTCGCTACAGACTTCGCAGAATAAGCCGCTCATGGTTTTGCTTGACTACGGCGAGGCAAATTTAGCCGAACTTGATAGTTATTTAAATCACGATAAAAAAATCATTATAAGCTCCGTGCCAGTAAACAGGGATGTGATAAATGTCGCGTTTGTCGGCGTCGGCGGATTTGCCACCGGTATGCACCTGCCTAATATCTCAAAGCTTACGGATAAATATAAAATTTACGCGATCATGAACCGAAGCGGGCATAAGGCAAAGGCGGTGGCGCAGCAATACGGAGCGAGCTACGCTACTTCAAATTTAGACGATATTTTAAAAGATAAAAACGTTGATCTGGTGATCATCTCCACAAGGCACGACAGCCATGCCGAGCTTACTTTAAAGGCGCTTGAAGCGGGCAAAAACGTATTTGTAGAAAAGCCGCTTGCGACAAACAAAGAGGAGCTTGAAAAGATAAAGAAATTTTACGAAGAGGGAGGCGACAAGCCCCTTTTGTTCGTGGGATTTAACAGGCGATTTAGCGCCTATGCGCAGGAGATAAAAAAGCACACGAGCGCTAGAATAAATCCGATGATAATTAGATATAGGATGAACGCTGGCTATATACCGATGGATCACTGGGTGCATGAAAACGGCGGTAGAATGGTGGGCGAAGCGTGCCACATAATAGATCTAATGACAGCGCTAACGGGAAGCGAGATAGAGGGTATATTTTCACAGGCGATCACGCCGAGTAATGAAAAATATAGCGCCGAGGATAACAAATCCATCGTCTTAAAATACAAAGACGGTTCGGTGGCAAATATCGAGTATTTCGCAAACGGTAGCAAGGAGCTAAGCAAGGAATTTATGGAGATCCACTTCGACGGCAAGAGCATCGTTTTGGACGATTATAAAAGCCTAAAAGGATACGGAGTGGGGCTGAAAGAAATTTCAACGAGCATGAGTCAAAAAGGGCAGCTTGAAGAGCTTGAGGCGCTATTTGGGGCTCTAAAAGGAAGCAAAAAAGGCTGGCCGATAGAGCTTTGGGATATGGTGCAGACGACGGAGATTTCGTTTTTGATATGATTGGCAATATAAAAAAAATTATTAAATCAAATTATATTTTAGAGGCATTTGCAAGAAGGCTTTATGCCATTATACCATATAGGATTAGAAAGCTAAATAGAGAATTTTATGACTTCTATAATCTACTCTTGAATAACGAAATAGAGAATATCAAATATGTCGAAAAATACCAGTTTGAATCATTAAAACATATTGTTGGTATCGCATACTATAAAACAACATTCTATAAACAAAAATATGATTCTGCCGGCTTTCATCCTTCCATGTTAAATGAAATCTCTGATTTAAAGAAAATACCGATATTAACAAAAGATGAAATAAGAAATAACTCTAAAGAGATGGCGCGTAGCGATGTTTCTATAGCGCATTTAAAAAAGGCATATACGAGTGGAACAACCGGAAAAACATTGGAAATATATGAGGATAACAAAACTAGACTACGAGAATTAGCATCTATTTTCTATCAATGGAAGAGAATTGGCTACGTTCCTGGCGATGGCAGAATTGAATTTAGAGGTTTCGTAGATGGCAATAAAGATTTTATTTTTCTGCCAGACGAAAGAGTTTTAAGAATTAATATTATAAAAATGGATATTCATAATATAGATATTATTATAAAACGTATCTTAAAAGTAGGATATAATTTTATTCATGGGTATCCATCGGCGATAGTTAAATTTGCAAAATTATTAAAAGAATCAGAAATACACTATCAGCCAAAAGGGATAATGCTAGCATCAGAGGTGTTATACGATTGGCAAATGAGTATTATAGATGAAGTTTTTCATTGTCAGAAAATTTCGCATTATGGTCAGACTGAAAAAGTGGCATTAGGCGCATGGAATAACGATAGATTATATCATTTTATACCGACATATGGTATATTTGAAACAGACTATGAAAATAAAATTATTGCAACAGGTTTTATAAATGAGGTTATGCCGATTATAAGATACCAAATGTCGGATGTGGCTGAAGGTATTTTGAGTAGTTCAAATGATGCTCTATATCCAGTTATTAAGGATATAATCGGCAGACAGGAGGATTATACTTATAATGAAAGTGGGGATTTGATTCCGCCCGCAGTCGTCACATTTCCGTTTAAGCATTTATTTTATATTAATGCTGCTAAAATTATTCAATATGAGTTAAAATTATTTGATTTAGTTCTTGAGGTAAAAGATCAAAAAGTATTGTTAGATAAACGTTTCAAGGAAGAGGTAGATACGCTTGTCGTGGATTTAAAGAAAATATATGGGCAAAGTATAGATATAAATATAAGATATGTAGACCGTATTGATTTTACATCAAACGGTAAGTTTAGATGGATAGAAAATAGGTTATCGGTGTAATGAAGAAAAAATTATTATTAGATAGCATTATATATACGGTTGCTAATATTTTAACAAAAGCAATAAGCTTCATAATGATTCCTGTATATACTGCTTTTCTCTCCACAAAAGAATATGGAGTTGTTGATTTGTTGGTTGTTACCGGGAGTATAATATCTGTAGTTATTGGGCTTGAAATTCATCAAGCAGTATCTAGGTTTTTCCCGGAATCCAGTAATAATGACAAAATAACAATAGTTTCAACTGCTTTTTGGAGTATAGTATTTTTATATGTTTTTTTTGTTATTTGTACCACCCCCTTTTATTCAAAGATATCTTTTTTTCTTTTTGATAATACAGAATATAAGGATATTGTATTTATAGCTTTTTTATCATTTGGATTCAATTTTATTTACTACTATTGTAGTAGTCAGTTAAAATGGCAATTAAAATCTAAACAAAATTTATTAGTCAGCTTTATATATAGCCTGATTGTTGCAATAATTACATACTTTATGCTACTTTATAGGTATGGTATTATGTCCGTATTTATAGCACAGATCATTGCATCTATAGTATGTGCTATATTGTCATATATGTATTCAAAAGAATATTATGCTTTTATTTTTAATTTAAGCTGTTTGAAAAAAATGATTAGTTTCTCTTTACCATTGGTATTTTCTGTTATCATGGCCTATGCTATGGTATATGCCGACAGGTTTATAATTAAATATTTTTTATCAGTAGAAGATGTTGGTATATATGGTATTGCTTTTAGATTTGCATCGGTAATTACTTTGCTAACCTCTGGTATACAAACAGCATTGACGCCATTAATATATACACATTATCGAGATAAGAATACGCCGGCTTCAATAGCAAAAATTTTTAATTATTTTATAATTTTATCTATTTTATTAATTTGTTTTTTATTTTGTTTTTCGGAGCACATAGTGCGTTTGGTCGCAAATGAATTTTATATAAAAGCTGCAACCATTATTCCATGGTTATCAATATCTGTTTTGTTTATAGGCATTATAAATTTTGCGCCCGGAGTATTTATAGCAAAAAAGACGTCATATGTATTATATATAAATATTTGTTCGTTGGTCTTAAACATACTTTTAAATTTGGCATTAATAAAAAAGTATGAGCTAATGGGCTCGGCTTATGCAACCGCAATAAGTAGTTTTATTTATTTTATGCTATACTGTGTTATAGGTCAAAAGTATTATTATATACCATATTTTTGGACAAGAAATAATTTCAAATTAAGGAGATAGGAAAATGGGAGTAAATTTTATAAATTTGCAAGCTCAATATCAGCAATATAAGGCCGAGATAGACAATGAGATACGCGATGTTTTGGAGACATCTACATATATAATGGGCGACAAAGTAGCTCTGCTAGAAAACAAATTAGCTAGTTTTGTAGGTGTTAAACATGCTATTGCATGTGGAAATGGTACGGATGCGTTATTGCTTTCTTTGATGGCATTAGACATTAAGAATGGGGATGAGGTGATAACAAGCCCGTTTACGTTTATCGCGACTGCTGAAATGATAGCTTTTGTAGGGGCAAAGCCCGTTTTTGTTGATATTGATGAAAAAACATACAATATAGATCCTTCAAAAATAGAAGCGGCCATAACGCCAAGGACAAAAGCCATAATGCCGGTTTCTATTTTTGGTCAAGTGCCGGATATGGATAAAATAAATGATATCGCAAAGAAACATCATTTAAAAGTAATAGAAGATGCGGCGCAAAGCTTTGGAGCTTTATATAAAAATAAAAGATCTTGTAGTCTTTCTGAAATAGCAACGACATCATTTTTTCCAGCAAAACCGCTTGGTTGCTATGGCGATGGTGGGGCAGTTTTTACTAACAATGATGATTTGGCGAGACAAATTCGTATTATCCTAAATCACGGACAAACTAGAAAGTATGTTCATAGTTGTATAGGAATAAATGGACGTTTAGATACAATTCAAGCAGCGGTCTTAAATGTAAAATTAAAGTATTTTGAAGATGAAATCGCTATCAGACAAAAAATCGCAAATACTTATAAAGATAATCTTAAAGGAGTTACTGTCCCATTTGTGGAAGACCATAATCTATCTGTTTGGGCGCAATACTGCATAAGAGTAAAAGATAGGGACGATGTGATAAAAAGATGTAATAATAATGGAATTCCTACCGGCGTTTATTATCCTATACCTCTACATTTGCAGGAGGTTTTTTATTATTTGGGATACAAAAAAGGCGATTTTCCAATCACGGAAGAGATATCAAACGATATTATGGCTATACCTATGTCGGCTTTTGTTACAAAAGATGAACAAGATTTAATTATAAAGGTTATAAACAATGGATAATTCATATTTTATACATCCAAATGCCCATGTTTCACCGCAAGCAAAGATAGGAGAAGGAACTAAAATTTGGATAAATTCACAAGTTAGAGAAGATAGTGAAATAGGTAAAAATTGCATTATATCAAAAGATACATATGTTGATATCGGTGTAAAAATTGGTGATAATTGCAAAATACAAAACGGTGTTTCTATATACCATGGTGTTGTGATTGAAAATGATGTGTTTGTAGGACCGAACGTCAGTTTTACAAATGATAAAATCCCAAGAGCATTTAATACAAATTGGCAAATCACTAAAACTATTATAAAAAATGGTGCTAGTATAGGTGCAAATTCAACAATAGTTTGTGGCGTAGTTTTGGGTGAATATTGTATGGTTGCCGCCGGTAGCGTAGTAACAAAGAATGTTGAACCATATAGCCTAGTTATGGGAAATCCCGCAAAACATTTTAGCTATATAGATAAAATGGGCAATAAAATACAAGGCAATCCAGATGAAAAATAAAACTGCAAAAATAGGCCTACTAGGAATCGGGGTGATGGGGCAAAACCATCTTAGAAATTTATCAATGTTAAAACAAGTTGAAATTGCCTTTATATATGATTTAGATAAACAAGCTTGTGATAAAATTTCAAAAATTTATAATGTCCCGGTTTCAGATAATTTAGAGAGAGATTTAAAAGGGGTTGATGGCGTAATAATAGTAACGCCTACTTTTACGCACTTTGATTATATAAAATTGGTCTCGAAGTATGTTAAAAATATTTTTGTAGAAAAGCCATTGACATCTACTCTTGAAACAAGTAAAGAGGTGGCAAAATTGGCAAAAGAGCTAAATTTAAAAATTCAGGTTGGTTTTATAGAAAGGTATAATCCTGCTGTCGTTGCATTACAAAATGTAATAAGCAATAGCAAAAATACTATCGCTATTGATTTTTCTAGGACAAATAAAGTTAGTAGTAGAATAACCGATGTTGATGTGATTATGGATTTAATGATTCATGATATTGATTTGGCATTAAAATTTAATGGCGAAGTGGATAAAATTTACGCACACGGCTACATAAAAAATCAAATGATAGAGTATGCAAGAGCTATAATAACACATAAAAACGGCTCTTTTTCTAATATTTTAGCAAGTAGAATTACGGAAAAAAGAACAAGAAATATTTGCGTAACTTGCGATGATAAATATATTGACTGCAATCTTCTAAGTAAAGAAATATTTGTCAACAAACAAACGATTGAGCAATACATAGACAATGTATCCATATCATCAAAAATCGAGATAGTTGATGTAAGACCGCAAGAGGCATTGTTGCTTGAACTTGTAGATTTTGCTAGGTTATGTCTTGGCGGCGACATTATAGTAGCCAATGAATGTGATGGATTGGCCGCTATCGAAGTTGCCAATATTGTTCAAAAACAAATATTATATTCAAATAACAAGCAGTCAAATATATAGGTGTAAATTTATGTCAATGATAAGAAATAAAGATGGTATAAAAATTTGCTCCAGATGCATTTACGATGAAAGAGTTCCGTATATTACATTCGATGAAAATGGCGTTTGCAATTATTGCCGTCAACTAGATAAACTCAAAAGTGATTATAAAACTGGCACAAAAGAAGGCGAAGAGGAATTTGAAAGAATAGTAGAACAAATAAAAAAAGATGGTATTGGGAAAAAGTATGATTGCGTTATAGGCGTTAGCGGCGGAACCGATTCATCTTATATGTTATATTTGGCAAAGAAAATGGGACTTAGACCACTTGCCGTTCATTACGACAATACTTGGAATAGCGCAATAGCATCACAAAATATTAGGAAAGTTTTAACATCGCTTGATATTGATTTATATACTTATGTGGTTGATAATAAGGAGGTAGATGATATTTTTAGATCATTTTTTTTATCTGACGTACCAGAATTAGATTGCTCTACTGATCTGGCGTTGGCTGAGGTTATGTATAGAGTAGCCTGGAAATATAATATTAAATATGTTTTAGAGGGCCATTCATTTATAGAAGAGGGGATAACCCCTGTTGGCAGAAACTATTTTGATGGAAGATATATCAAATCAATACATAAAATGTTTGGTAGAATGCATATGAAAACTTATCCTTTGATGACACTAGCTAGATTTTTGTTTTGGACCGCTGTTGTTAGGATTAAAAAGATAAGACCCTTTTGGTATATTAGCTATAACAAAGAAGATGCTATGAAATTTTTAGAAAAAGAGTATGATTGGAGATATTATGGCGGACATCATTTAGAAAACAGGATGACCTCATTTGTTCATAGTATTTATTTTCCATATAAATTTAATACGGATATGCGAAATAATACCCTTTCGGCAAAGGTCAGAAATGGAAAAATGAGTAGAGATGACGCGCTGGCGGAATATAATAGTGAGCCGTATGTAGAAAAAGATTTAGTTGAATATTTTAAAAAAAGACTAGATTTAACTGATAAACAGTATGAAGAAGTGATGAATCGAAAACCAAAAATATGGCATGATTACCCAACGTATAAAAAGACTTTTGAGAGATTAAGACCGCTTTTTAAAATTCTTGCAAGTGCGAATTTGGTTCCTATGAGTTTTTATTTAAAATATTGCTTTCCTATGCCAAAGGATAGAGAGTGGTAACAATCGTAAATTATGGAATGGGCAATCTTGGTTCCATTAAAAATATGTTTAAGTATATCGGCGTAGAGGCTATCATAGAAAGTGATATTGATAAAATTGCAAAGGCAAGCAAGATACTTTTGCCGGGAGTCGGTTCTTTTGATGCTGCAATGAAAAAGATCAATTATAGTAATTTAATTGAAGTTCTTAACGAAAAAGCATTAAAAGAGCAGATCCCAATACTTGGTATTTGTCTTGGTATGCAGCTTCTGACGAATTCAAGCGACGAGGGGAGTCTAAAAGGGCTTGGATGGATAGATGCAAAAACGTTAAGTTTTAAAAAATTTTTACCAAGCGGTTCAAGGATACCGCATATGGGCTGGAATAGTGTTAGTATTTCAAGTTCTAGTTTATTAACTAGCGAGCTAGATAAATACGACGAAGCCAGATTCTACTTTGTTCATTCATATTTTGTTAAAGTTGATGATGAAAAAAACTCCATTTTAAAAACAAACTATGGTATAACTTTTGATAGTGCGATACAAAAAGATAATATCTATGGCACTCAGTTTCATCCAGAAAAAAGTCATAAATTTGGCATGAAAATATTTGAAAATTTTGCAAGGATATAAGATGCTGCAAACAAGAGTAATACCATGTCTACTTTTAAAAAATGAAAGTCTTGTAAAAACAATTAAATTTAAAAAATATAGCTATATAGGTGATCCTGTAAATACTGTTAGAATTTTTAACGAGATAGAAGTAGATGAGTTAATGTTTTTAGATATTTTTGCCTCAAAAGAAGATAGAGATATAAATTTTAGAATTTTGCAAGATATTGCAAATGAATGCTTCATGCCCCTTAGTTACGGCGGCAATATAAAATCCTTTGACGATGCGAAGAGAATTTTTGAAATCGGCTTTGAAAAGATTGTAGTGAACTCAAATGCTTTTAAAAATCTCGATTTGATAGAAAAAATTTCAAGTCACTTTGGTGCACAAAGCGTTATTGGTTCTGTTGATGTCGGCAAGGATTTTTTTGGTAAAAAACATATATATTCTCATCATGGGACAAAAAGACAAAAATATGATATTTTAGAGTGGGTTAAGCGATTGCAAGCGGTCGGTGTCGGAGAAATAATTCTTACATCTATTGAAAAAGACGGTACTTGGAGTGGATATGATATACAAACGCTTAAAGAAGTTGTCGAAAATACAAATGTACCAATAATTGCAAATGGTGGGTGTGGGAAAATAGAGGATATAAGAGATGTCGTCAAATTAGCCGGTGTTTCAGCGTGTGCTGTCGGCAGCATGGTTGTATACCAGAAAAAAGACATGGGTGTTTTGATAAATTTCCCAAATAAAAACATCTTGGAGAAAATATTAAAATAGGAGCTAAAAATGATTTATCAGATAGGGCTTCTGGCCGGTTGGCCATATGCAATATCAGAAAATTTAAGAAAAAGAGGATTTGAAGCTATAAACATTGTTTTGTCCTCCGAAGATAGTGGTGGCATTAGTGATAAACAAGGCAAAAAAGTGCTATCAAAAAGGGCCTTAAAGTACGACAAGGCTTTAAATGACAACAAGGACAGTATTATTGCCAAGCTTTTTAATAGGATAAAATTGGTTTTTGGGATTATTAAAAATGGACAGATGGTTCATTATCATAGCGGGACAATACTGCCATTTTGTCTTGATACATATATTTTTAAATTTTTTAAAATTCCAATGTTTATTAGCTGGGGCGGTGGCGATGCTAGAATTATCGAAATGGCAGTTAGTGATAATCCATTTTTTTATAGGTTTGATGATAAGTATAAGGATCGTAAAATACGTAGTAAGCTTAAAACACTTGCAAAAAATGGCGTGAAGGTTATAACTGATCCGGAAATGGAGATCTATTGCGCTCCATTTTTTAAAAATATTTATAGATTTAGGCAGCCCATTGACATAAGGATGCTCGATGAGTATGTAAAAATAGAACAAAAAGATAAAAGCGATATTGTTAAAATTTTGCATATGCCAACTCATCCCATACCAAGAGGCACTATTTTTGTAGAAGATGCAATTAATAGGTTACAAAAAGATGGTTATAAATTCGAATATAAATTCATAACCAATTTAACTCAGCATGAAGTTTATCAAGAAATAGCGGATTGCGATATATTGGTTGATGAGCTAAGAACGGGCTCGCACGGTGTTTTGGCGCTTGAATCCTGTGCTTTATATAAACCTACGATTACATACATTAAAGACAGCATAATAGATAAGTTCCCAAAAGAGCTACCATTTGTAAATACAAATCCTATAACAATTTACGACAATCTTAAATTTTTAATTTTAAATCCGCAAGTAAGAGAAGAATTGGGCAAAAAGAGCAGAATGTATGTAGAAAAATATCATGAAATAGATCTAGTTGTTGATGATTTAATTAAAATTTATAAAGAATGCGGTGCAAAGATATAGATTAATGATATATTTTTACTTTAAAAAACTCGCATCAATGACACCCAGACTAATTTTATTAAAAATTTATAATAAATTTTACGTATTTTTTTGCAATAAGACTAAATATTATATTGATTTAATAAGAGGCAATACTCGCATAAATTCTAACATTCCGATTATAAAAATTAGCTATATAAATATAAAAAATTTAGATATATCAAATATAAATCCCGATGTTGCCGACTACCTATCCAAAATGTACACCGAGCATAAATTTGATCTGCTCGGTAGCGGGTGGGTAAAAAATAGCTATGATAGCGCGGCACTCGGGCTTGAGGGGTACAAATACGATATGAATGTCGCGGCGCCCGCGAGTGCGCCCGAAGGCTACGAGCCGATTGATTGGCAAAAGGATTTTAAAAGCGGCTTTCGGTGGAGCGAAAAAAAATGGTACAAAGATCAGCGCATAGCCCATAAGCCCGGCAGCGATATAAAGGTGCCGTGGGAGCTTGCGAGGTTTCAGCACTTGCCGCAGCTTGCTATTTTTGCGATGACGGATCCGAGTTTAAAAGAGCAAAATTTAAAAGAATTTAAAAACCAAATTTTAGATTTTATCCGCAACAATCCGCCTAGAATGGGCGTAAATTGGACCTGCACGATGGACGTGGGCATCAGGGTCGCCAATATGCTGGCGGCTTACGATATGTTTTGCCAGATGGATGAGGGCGGAATTTTAGATGCGGATTTCAAGCAGACCTTTTCAAGTAGCGTCTACGAGCACGCTCTCCATATCGTAAATAATCTGGAATATTCGCCGCATCTTACGTCAAATCACTATCTAAGCGACATCGCGGGGCTGCTACAAGCTTGCGCGTATTTGAACGGCGGCGGTGAGATAGACGCGTGGCTGGCATTTGCCGTGCAAGAGATAATCTGCGAAATGAAAAAGGAATTTTACGAGGATGGCGGAAATTTCGAGAGTTCTACGAGCTATCACCGCTTAAGCGGCGAGCTAATGGCGTATGCCACGGCTATGATACTGGGTCTAAAAAGTGAAAAAATTTCATCGCTAAAAAATTACGATGCAAAGCTTTGGCGCAAAAAGCCGAAGCTCTTGCCGCCGGAGGAGCAGGAATTTAAAATTATAAACGGTCAAATAGCGCTGCCGCAGTGGTTCGTGGACAGGCTGTATAAAATCGGCAGATTTACTGTAGACATCACAAAGCCAAACGGCGAAGTGCCGCAATTCGGCGATAACGACAGCGGCAGATTTTTTAAATTTAGCCCAAACGGCGAGTTTTTGAGCAACGAACAAGCCGCGCGAAAATATCTAAATTTAAGCGGCTTTGAGGGCGGTAATGAGCCGTTTTGGGACGAAAATATCTTAAACCACTCCGCGTTAATTAGCTGCATGGGCGGGATTTTTGAAGATGAGATATTTAAAAACGATATGCGCTTTGAGGGGAGCTTTATCCGCTCGCTTGCCGGGCGCACGCTGCAAATAGGAGATAAAACATATAAAAGTCCGATCGCTTCGGGCATGAAATTTAGCGAATTGCCGCACCGAAAAAGCATGGAATTTAAAATTTCAAATTCGCAAGAGATCAAAAATCTATTTTATCCGGACAGCGGAATTTTTATCTTTAAATCCAGTAAATTTTACCTCGCTATCTGCGCTACACCGCTTGGACAGAATGACCACGGCGGACACACGCACAACGACAAGCTCGGCTACGAGCTGTGGATAGATGGCCGCGATATAGCGAGGGATCCCGGCACCTATCTTTATACTCCGATCCCCGGCAGGAGAAATGAATTTAGAAGCGTCAAGGCACACAACGTGCCAATAGTCGATGATTTGGAGCAAAATAGTTGGGGTGAGGGAGCGATCGGATTATTTGGAATGTTTGCGGAATGTAGATGCAAAGTGGCGGATTTCGGAGAAAATTTTATAAGTCTCGCCGCAGAATATAAAGGCGTAAAAATTATTAGAAAATTTGAGATAAATGAAGGCAAGCTGGAGATTATCGATATGGCAAATAGGGAATTTTATTATAGTAAATTTGAGTTATATTCGAATGGATATGGGAAGTTAGTTAAAATCGGTGTAGCCAATGGATAGTAGTATTATAGTAAATAATAATTTTAATTTATTAAGATTGATAGCTGCATTTCAGGTTATGTTTGTTCATGCAAATGGTTATTTGGTAAATAAAAGCGATTTATCTTGGCATGTAACTAAAATATTAAATTTTAGCGGGGTAACTGTATTTTTTCTGATTAGTGGTTTTTTAATAAGTATGTCTTATGCAAAAAATCAAGATTTAAAAACTTATATTAAAAATAGAATTTTAAGAATTTACCCGGGGCTTTATGTTAATATTTTTATCGGTATAGTAATTTTATATATTTTTATAGATTTAAATTTTGACTTTGATTTTTTTAAATGGCTTCTTACTCAAATTAGTTTTTTACAATTTTACAATCTTGAAGCCAGCAGGGCTTTTGGTACGGGTGAGATAAATGCGCCGCTTTGGACGATCTCGATTGAGCTAGTATTTTATGCTGTCTTACCCATCGTTTTTTTTATAAATAAAAAGACCAAGAAAATACTACCTTGCATTTTTCTGATCTCAATAATATTTTTTATATATAATTCTAGTAGCGATAGAAATTTATTTATCAATAAACTTATTAATGTATCTCTGGCGCCATATTTATTTGTATTTTTAATTGGCTTTTATTTTTATATCTATTTTGATTTATTTCATAAATATATAAAGAATAAATTCTTTATATATTTTGCTACTTATGTTATCGGTAGAATTTGCTTCCATTATTTTAATAATATTTTTTTAGATATATTTGTAAATTATTTTATATTCTCATTTCTAGTTTTTTCTTTTGCTTTCAGTTTTGAAGGTTTCGATAAATTTTTACGAGGAAATGATTTTACATATGGTATTTACATATACCATATGTTTTTTGTAAATATTTTTGTCCAAATAGGTAGTGGGGGGGGGCAGCATTTATGTAGTATATGTCGCTATTTTGTCTATATGTTGCGCTATAATCAGCTGGTTTTTTGTAGAGAAACCGTGTTTAAACTTAAAAAGTAAAAGCTTATATCGCAGTAGGATGAAAAATGTCTAAAAAAATACTATGGTGCGGAAATTCTTATTATGGATCTCCATTTAAGGTAGGTTGTAATTATTATAGTGAATTATTGGCAAAGCATGGAAATAAAGTTTTATTTGTCGCGCCGCCCATTTCCCCCTTTCATAATAAGATCAACGAAGCCACTAGGTTGGCTCAGTCAAAAAAAGGTGTGCATGAAATTTGTAAAAACTATTTTATATATACCCCATTTGCACTTATTCCGCCGTTTAAAAAGCTGCCGTCCCAATTTTATTGGATTATAAAAATATGGCATATTTTTACCTTGCCAAATTTTAAAAATATGTTTAAAAATTATGATTTCTTAAATGTAGATATTTTAGTGATAGATAATTTCGTATTTCTGCCTTTAATAAACATCATAAAATATAAGAAGCTGATTGTTAGGGTTACCGATAATCTTAGCGGCTTTGGCGTAGGGCCTGCAGCTATCAAGGCAGAGGAGCATCTAATAAAAAAAGCAGATAAAGCGATATATACATCATCAAACCTTAAAAACTATATAGAAAAATTTAATAAAAATTGCCTCTATCTGCCAAACGGAGTTGATTTTAATAAATTTCAAAAAAAATACGATAAACCGGATTTTTTTTACACAATTACAAAACCGGTTGCTGTTTATGTGGGCGCTATCGAAAGCTGGTTTGACTTCGGTCTATTAGATTATATCGCCGAAGAGCTAAAAGATGTGCATTTTTTAGTAATTGGAGCTATAAAATTTAAACCCGACAATTTTGATCAAATACGATCTAGAGAAAATATTACGTTTTACGGCAAGGTCGATAATGACTTGATTGCCTCTTTTTTGCAATTTTCAGATGTCGGTATAATCCCGTTTAGACTGGATATGGATTTGGTTCATTCTATAAGCCCTCTAAAACTATATGAGTATTCTGCGGCTGGGCTTCATACGGTAGCAACTAAATGGCAAGAGTTAGAGCAGCTTAACAGTCCTGCTTTATTGGCAAGTTCAAAAGAGGACTTTGTAAGATATATAAAAAAATCTCTAGATTTAGGCAGAAGCGACGAGACTGAAATTTTAAATTTTGCTAAGGATAATGATTGGAGAGAAAAGATACGACATATCATTTAAAATTAGATATAATTTCATTTATAATATTTTTAAATTTAAACGATGAGGCGAAACGAAAGTAATAAATGCAGTATAAAAAGTTAGTAATTGATTTTCGTATGCATAAAGCATCCGGTATAGGTACATATATCAAATCACTACTGCCTTTTTTGGTGGAAAAATTTGAAGTTATTCTGCTTGGTAGTAGAGCCGAGATGCAGGACTATGCGTGGAGTAAAAGTGTCCAAATTTTAGAATGCGAATGCAAAATTTATTCTGTAAAAGAGCAGCTTGAACTGCCTTTAACAATTCCTGAATGTGATATTTTTTGGTCTCCACATTTTAATATCCCAATCCTGCCGATAAGAGCAAAATTTAGAGTGGTTACTATCCACGACGTATTCCATTTAGCCTTCTACGATACGCTAAATTTTATGCAGAAAATATATGCAAAAACGCTTTTTAATCAAGCACTAAACCGAAGCAATATAGTTCTTAGCGTTTCAAATTTTTCGCGGAGTGAGATACTAAAATACACTAAAACCGGTAAAAATATTTTCGTTGTGCCAAATGCGATAGATGAGAGGCACTTTAATCGCCATTGCGATTCAAATACCTTAGAAGCGGCGGCAAAGTATTATAGCCTTCCTAATGATTTCGTTTTGTTTGTGGGAAATGTCAAACCGCATAAAAATTTAAAGAATTTATTATTTGCATTGGAAAAGACGAATCTAAATTTAGTTATAGTGGGCAAAAAGGACGGCTTCATAACGGGCGATAGCGTTATTTCTGAGATTATTCGGACAAAAAATCTAAGTGATCGCATATTTTTTACGGACTATGTTAAAGACGCGGATATCGCCGCTATTTATAATTTGGCGAAATTATTCGTATTTCCATCGCTATACGAGGGTTTTGGTATTCCGCCACTTGAGGCGCAAGCGTGCAGTTGTCCGGTCGTTTGCTCAAATGCTGCGAGTTTGCCTGAAGTTTGCGGCGATAGCGTTGTTTATTTTGATCCGAATGACATAGAAGATATGAGAAATAAAATTCAAACCGTTTTAAACGATAAAAATTTACAAAACGAGCTTCGTCTCAAAGGTTTTGAAAATATAAAAAGATTTAGCTGGGAGCGCTCAGCGAAACAGATTATCGAAATAATGGAGAGTTTGAGATGAAAAAAGCCCTTATCCACGACTGGTTCAGCACCTATGCGGGCGCGGAGAAATGCGTCGAGAGTTTTACTAATATTTGGGATGATTTTGAAATTTACGGCCTCATTGACTTTTTAAAGGGTGTCGACCGAGATAAAATTTTAAAAGGCAAGCACGCTCACACGAGCTTTATCCAAAAACTTCCTTTTGCAAAGGACAAATACCGCAACTACCTGCCGCTATTTCCGCTTGCAATCGAGCAGTTTGATCTAAGCGGCTACGATGTCGTGCTATCCAGCTCGCACGCCGTCGCAAAGGGTGTGCTGACGCACTCTAACCAACTTCACATTGCCTATGTACACACGCCGATCCGCTACGTGTGGGATCTGTATCATCAGTACTTGCGCGAAAGCGGGCTAGATCGCGGTCTAAAAGGCATGCTGGCGAAGTATTTTTTACAAAAAATTAGGCTTTGGGACGCGAGCACTGCAAACCGCGTGGATCGCTACGTCGCAAACAGCCGCTACATCGCGCGCCGTATCAAAAAAACTTACGGCAAGCCTAGCGACGTCATCTATCCGCCCGTGGACGTGGATAAATTTACGCTGCGTGAAGCTAAAGAGGAGTTTTACCTCACCGCCTCGCGCATGGTGCCGTATAAAAAGATCGATCTTATCGTCGAGGCGTTTTCGCAGACGGATAAAAAGCTGCTAGTTATCGGCGACGGCCCCGATATGGCGAAAATTAAGTCAAAAGCGGGTAAAAATGTCGAGCTTTTGGGCTTTGCGAGCGATGAAACGATGGCCGATCTCATGGGGCGGGCTAAGGCGTTTGTTTTTGCTGCCGAGGAGGACTTCGGCATTACGCCGGTAGAGGCGCAGGCGTGCGGTACGCCGGTGATCTGCTTCGGGCGCGGCGGCGCTCGCGAGACGGTGCGCGATGGCGAGAGCGGGCTGTATTTTATGGAGCAAAACGCAAAGGAGCTGCTCGCCG